>Ga0070730_10001329_pt1 | contig 23944 bp, 24 predicted proteins | sample Coa_R1_3_FD_66447 | JGI IMG/M metagenome (GOLD analysis project Ga0070730, IMG submission 66447) | Surface soil microbial communities from Centralia Pennsylvania, which are recovering from an underground coalmine fire - Coalmine... | ecosystem: Environmental > Terrestrial > Soil > Unclassified ... | reverse complement strand
ACGGCGCTGAACACCGCCGGGTCGCCGGAGCAGAGCCGGACCACGTCCAGCCCGGCGGCGTCCGCCTCCACCAGGGCCGCGGTGATCTGGTCCAGGGTGAGGTCGGCGGTATCGATCAGCCGGGCCGTCGGCGGGCAGTGCGCGAGGACCCCGGCGGGCACGAGGCTGCCCGCGTACAGGCAGACGGAGCACTCCGAGAGCAGGCGCTGCGCCCGGAGGGTGATCAGGTCGGCGGCGCCGGGGCCCGCGCCGACGAAATGGACGGTCACGGACCCTCCCTGCGGACGGACCACTGGACGACCGGCAGCGCCGGGCGCCAGGTGGTGAAGGTGCCCAGCGCGTCGGCGCGCTCCACGCCGATCCTGGTCAGGGTGCCGCCCAGGCGGTGCCGCCAGTCGGCCAGGACCGCCTGGCCCTCCAGCGTGACCGCGTTCGCCACGAGCCTGCCGCCCGGGCCGAGCGCGTCCCAGCAGGCGGCCACGACGCCGCCGGTGGTAACGCCGCCGCCGATGAACACCGCGTCGGGCGGGGGCAGCCCGGACAGCGCGTCCGGGGCCGCGCCGGGCACCACGACCAGTCCGGGCACGCCGAGCGCGGCGGCGTTGCGGGCGATCCGCTCCCGCCGGTCGGCGCGCGGCTCGACCGCGATCGCGCGGCTGGCCGGGTGGACGCGCATCCATTCGATGCCGACGCTGCCCGAGCCGGCGCCCACGTCCCACAGCAACTGGCCCGGGACTGGGGCCAGCGCGGCCAGAGCGAGGGCCCGGATCTCGCGCTTGGTGATCTGCCCGTCCGGCTCGAACGCCTCGTCCGGCAGGCCGGGCACGCGCGGCAGCGGCGCGGTGCCGGCGTCGAGCCTGCACTCGATCGCGACGATCGCCAGCCGGCCGTGCGGCTTGGCGTCGGCCTGCGCCACGACCTCCTGCTCGCCGCCCAGGTCCGCGAGCACCGTGACCTGGCTGGCGCCGAACCCGCGGGCGTCGAGGAGCGCGCGGACGCCGGAGGCCGCCGTGGTCTCGGCGGTGAGGGCGAGAACCCGCCGCCCGGGCTGGAGCAACGGGTGCAGCAGCTCGAACGGACGGCCGACCAGGCTCACCACGTCGACGTCGTCCAGCGGCCAGCCGAGCCGGGCCGCCGCGAGCGACACCGACGACGGATGCGGCAGCACGGTGACCTGCTCGGCCCCGAGGAGCCGGACCAGGGTGGCGCCGATGCCGTAGAACATCGGATCACCGCTGGCCAGCACCACGAGCGCGGCTCCGGCCTGACCAGTGACTAGCTCGGTGACCAGTTCGGACAGGCCGGGCTGCAGCGGGCTCGGCAGGGGAATCCGCAGGCCGGGCACGGCCTCCGGCAGCAGTCCTAGCTGCCGCGGGCCGCCGACGAGCGCGCCGGCCTGCTCGATCGCGGCTTTCGAACGCGGCGACAGCCCGGCCCACCCGTCGGCCCCGATACCGACCACGGTGACGGACTTGAAGCGCACGCCGTACAGTCTGCCGCACGGCTGTGAGAGGATGGCGGGCGAACGGCTGCCGAGGAACACCGGTGCGAATCCGGGACGGTCCCGCCACTGTGACCCGTTGCCCTAACGGGAAGTCAGGCCATCGGCACCCGTGCCGTCGGGCTACCGTCCGGCGGTCGTCGCTGGCGGCGGGCGCGGATACCCGCCGGGTGAAGGGCTTGTGGCCGTGACCCAGTTTCCGTTCAGCGCCATCGTCGCGATGGAAGACATGCGGCTGGCGCTCGTGCTCAACGCGATCTCGCCGGCCATCGGCGGGGTCCTCGTCCGCGGCGAGAAGGGGACCGCGAAGTCGACCGCGGTGCGCGCGCTGACGGCGGTCTTGCCGCCGGTCGAGGTCATCGCGGGCTGCCGCTTCTCCTGCTCGCCAGCCGCTCCCGACCCGGAGTGCCCGGACGGCCCGCACCCGGCCGGGGCCGAGGCCGCGGCGCAGGCGCGGCCGACCAGGCTGGTAGAACTTCCGGTCGGCGCCACCGAAGACCGGCTCACCGGCTCGCTGGACGTGGGGCGCGCGCTCACCGAGGGCGTCACGTCCTTCCAGCCGGGCCTGCTGGCCGCGGCGCACCGCGGCGTCCTGTACGTCGACGAGGTCAACCTGCTGCACGACCACCTCGTGGACCTGCTGCTCGACGCGGCCGCCCTCGGGACCAGCTACGTCGAGCGCGACGGCGTGTCGGTGCGGCACGCGGCCAGGTTCTTGCTGGTCGGCACCATGAACCCGGAGGAAGGCGAGTTGCGGCCGCAGTTGCTCGACCGGTTCGGCCTGACCGTCGAGGCGGTGGCGCCGCGCGACCCGGCGACCCGGGCCGAGGTCGTGCGCAGGCGGATCGCCTTCGACGCCGACCCCGAGGCGTTCGCGGCGCGGTTCGCCGACGGCGAGGCGGCGGTCGCCGAGTCGATCGCCGCGGCGCGGGCGCGCCTGGCGGCCGTCGTCGTCGACGACGCGGCCCTGGAGCAGATCGCGACGGTCTGCGCCGACTTCGGCGTGGACGGGCTCCGGGCCGACATCGTGATCGCCAGGGCCGCCACCGCGCACGCGGCCTGGCGCGGCGCCGAGGCCGTCACCCGCGACGACATCCGCGCCGCGGCCCGCCTGGCCCTCCCGCACCGCCGCCGGCGCAACCCGTTCGACCCGCCCGGCCTGGACGAAAAGCAACTGGACGAGGCGCTTGGCGGCCCGGACGACGGGCCGGACGATGAGCCCGACCCGCAGCCGCCCAGGCCTGAGCACGGAGAGAACTGCGGTCCGGCCAGCCCGGGAGGACGCGATTCGGTCCCGCCCGTCGGCGCGACCTTCCGCGCGCGCCGGCTCGAGGTGCCCGGCAAGGGGCACGGCACCGCGGGGCGGCGCTCGCGTGCCTACACCGACGGCGGCCGGACCGTCGGCGCCCGCCGACCCGAGTCGGCGCCAAAAGACGTGCACCTGAACGCGACCCTGGCGGCCAGCGCGCCGCACCAGGCCCGCCGCGGGCGGACCGGGCCCGGCCTGCTGCTGGAACGCGATGACCTGCGCGAGCGCCGCCGCGAGGGGCGGGAGTCCAACCTGGTCCTGTTCCTGGTGGACGCCAGCGGGTCGATGGCGGCCCGCCGGCGGATGGAGGCGGTCAAGGGCGCCGTGCTCTCGCTGCTGCTCGACGCCTACCAGCGCCGCGACAAGGTGGGCCTGATCTGCTTCCGCGGGGCCGGCGCGCAGGTCCTGCTCCCGCCCACCTCGTCGGTGGAGGCCGCCGCGAGCAGGCTGGCCAACCTGCCGACCGGGGGGCAGACCCCGCTGGCCGCCGGGCTCGCCGAGGCCCACGCCGCGCTGATCCGCGAGCGGCTGCGCGATCCGCTCCGCCGGCCGTTGCTGGTCCTGGTGACCGACGGGCGGCACACCGCGGGCGGCGAACCAGACGCGGCCGCGGGGCGGCTGCGCCGCGACGGCATAGCGGCGGTCGTCGTCGACTGCGAGGCCGGACCCGTCCGCCTCGGCCTGGCCGGCACCCTCGCCGAGGCCCTCGGCGCCGAATACCTTCACCTGGGCGAGCTGTCCGTCGACGCGCTGGCGGGCTCGGTCCGGGCCGTCCGGGAAGCCAGGACCGTCCGCGGGGAGGTGGCCTGAGCCATGCCGCAGGGAGTACCTGAGACCGTCCCCGACGACGGGCTGACGACCAGGCAGCGCAGGAACAGGCCCCTGCTCATCGTGCACACGGGCACGATGAAGGGGAAGTCCACCGCGGCGTTCGGCATGGCCTTGCGCGCCTGGAACCAGGGCTGGAGCATCGGGGTCTACCAGTTCGTCAAGAGCGCCAAGTGGCGCGTCGGCGAGGAGGCCGCGTTCCGGGCGCTCGGCCGGCTGCACGAGCAGACCGGCGAGGGCGGGGAGGTCGCCTGGCACAAGATGGGCGAGGGCTGGTCGTGGATCCAGCGCGGTGACCCCGAGGACCACGCCGCGAACGCCCGCGAGGGCTGGGCGCAGATCAAGCGGGACCTGGCCGCCGAGCGCTACGCCATGTACGTCCTGGACGAGTTCACGTACCCGATGAAGTGGGGCTGGATCGACGTCGGCGACGTCGTGGCCGCGCTCACCGCCCGGCCCGGGTACCAGCACGTCGTGATCACCGGCCGGGACGCGCACCCGGACCTGATCGACGCCGCGGACCTCGTCGTCGAGATGACGAAGATCAAGCACCCGATGGACGCCGGCCAGAAGGGCCAGCGCGGCATCGAGTGGTGATCCTGCCGCGCGTCGTCATCGCGGCTCCCGGCAGCGGTCACGGCAAGACGTCCGTCGCCACCGGCCTGCTCGGGGCGCTGCGCCAGCGCGGCCTGGCCGTCTCGCCGCACAAGGTAGGCCCGGACTACATCGACCCCGGCTACCACGCGCTCGCCGCCGGGCGCGCGGGCCGCAACCTCGACCCGTGGCTGGTCGGCGAGGACCAGATCGTGCCGATGTTCCTGCACGGCGCCAGCACCCCGGCCCGGGCCGACGTCGCGGTCATCGAGGGCGTGATGGGCCTGTTCGACGGCAAATCCGGCGCCGGCGACTTCGCGTCGACCGCCCACGTCGCGAGGCTGCTGGCCGCACCTATCCTCCTGGTCGTCGACGCGGCCGGCGTCAGCTCGTCGGCCGCCGCCCTGCTGCACGGGTTCGCGACCTTCGACCCGCGGGCCTGGATCGGCGGCGTGATCTTCAATAAGGTCGGCTCGGCGCACCACGAGCAGTTGCTCCGCGACGCGGCCGGCGCCGCCGGTGTCCCGGTCCTCGGCGTGATCCGCCGCCTGGGCCAGCTCGCCGTGCCGTCCCGGCACCTCGGGCTCGTCCCCGCGGCCGAGCTGGGCGGTGACGCCGCCGCCGCGGTCGGCGCCCTGACCGCGATCGTGGCCGGTGGCGTGGACCTGGAGGCCGTACTCCGGCTGGCCCGGGCGGCCAGCGCACTCCCGGACACCGCCTGGGCGCCTCCTTGGCCCGAACGATCATTGGTGACTCCCACCGGACCGCGGATCGCGGTCGCGGGCGGGGAAGCCTTCACGTTCGGCTACGCGGAGCACCCCGAACTGCTGGCCGCCGCCGGAGCGGAGGTGGTGACCTTCGACCCCCTGCGGGACGAGAAGCTCCCCGGCGACGTGCACGGCCTGGTCATCGGCGGCGGATTCCCCGAGGAGCACGCCGCGGAACTGTCGGCCAACGCCAGCCTGCGGGCCGAGGTTGCCGCCCTGGCCCGGGCGGGCGCGCCGGTCATCGCCGAGTGCGCCGGCCTGCTGTACCTGGCGCGGTCGCTCGACGGGCACCCGATGTGCGGGGTGCTGGCGGCCGACGCCGTGATGACCGACCGGCTCACGCTCGGCTACCGCGACGCCGTGGCCGCCACCTCCTCGCCGCTCGGGCCGGCCGGGACCCGCGCCCACGGCCACGAGTTCCACCGCACGGTCGTGCGGTCTGCGGACGGCGCGGCCAACGCATGGCACTGGACGGCGGCCGGCACCGCCGTCACGGAGGGTTTCGTCCGCGGCCGGGTGCACGCGTCCTACCTGCACACGCACTGGAACGGAGTGCCCGGCGCGGCCACCGGCATCACCGCCGCCGCCCATGAACACCGCCAGGCCGGCCTCGAATCGACGTGAAATCTGATCATCTGATGAGCCTTGACGATGTGGCGGGCGGAGGCCTACAGTCGGTGCGCCATGGATGACCTGGCGGGTACCCGGGCGGCCGAGGCTGCCCCGCTGCCGCAGGGTGTGGCTACCCCGTCGCCGCCAGGTCGGCCGGGACCCTCTCGGTCGGCTGGGCGGCGCCGGGACCGGATCCCGCTGCCGCTGGTGCTCGGCGCCTGCGCGGTGTTGCTGCTGATCACGATGACGGCCGGGGTGGGCATCGGATCGGTCCCGCTCAGCCCGGCCGCGGTCTGGCATGTCATCGCCAGCCAGCTGTCCGGCCACCCGGACAACACGGTGGCCGGCATCATCGTCTGGCAGATCCGGCTGCCTCGCGTGCTGCTGGCCGCCGTGGTCGGCGCCGCGCTGACCACCGCCGGGTCGGTCGTGCAGGTGCTCGTCCGCAACGCCCTGGCCGACCCGTTCCTGCTTGGCGTATCGTCCGGAGCCAGCGTCGGCGCGACCGCGGTCCTGCTCCTCGGGGTGTTCGCATCGCTCGGGATCTGGGCGATCTCGGTGGGCAGCGTGCTGGGGGCGCTGGCGGCCATGGCGGCGGTGTTCCTGGTGTCGCGGCAGGGCCGGCAGCTCGCGCCCACCCAGCTGATCCTGTGCGGCGTGGTGCTGTCGGCGATGTTCGAGTCGGTGACGAGCTTCCTCATCTTCCGCGGCAACCCGCAGGCGACCCAGTCGGTGCTGTTCTGGCTGCTGGGCTCGTTCGGGCTGGCCAACTGGAGCCAGCTGCCGATCCCGCTGATCGCCCTGGCCGCGGTCATGGCCTACCTGCTGGCACAGGGCCGGCCGCTGAACGCGCTGGCGATGGGCGCCGAACCTGCGGCGTCCCTGGGCGTCGACGTGGCGCGGCTGCGGCGGAACCTGTTCTTCGCCACGTCGCTGCTGGCCGGCGTCGCGGTGGCGGTCAGCGGGATCATCGGGTTCGTCGGCCTGGTCGTGCCCCACATCGTCCGCCTCGTGGTCGGATCCGATCACCGGCGGGTGCTGCCCGCCGGGGTCTTGTTCGGCGCCTCGTTCATGGTCCTCGGCGACCTGCTGGCCCGGACCATCGTCGCCCCGCAGGAGATGCCGATCGGGGTTATTACCGCGTTCATCGGCGCGCCCACGCTGATCTTCCTGATCCGCCGGCGCCCCTACCTGTACGGGGCGACGCAGTGAGCCTGCGGCTGGAAGGCGTGTGCGTGGACGTCGCCGGGCGGCGCATCGTGACCGGCATCGACATCACGGTCGGAAACGGCCAGTTCGCGGGGCTGCTCGGGCCCAACGGGAGCGGGAAGTCGACGATCCTCAAGGCCATCTACCGGGTCCACCCGCCGTCGGCCGGGCGAGTGCTCCTGGACGGCGCGGACCTGCTGACGATGAAGCCGCGGGACGCCGCGCGGCGCGTGGCCGTCGTGACCCAGGAGTTCGTCAGCGAGTTCGACTTCACCGTCAGGGAAATGGTGATGATCGGGCGGACGCCGCACAAGCAGGCCTTCAGCCGCGACACCGAGGCAGACCGGACCATTGCGGCGACGGCCATGGCCCGCGCCGGGTGCGAGCACCTGGCTGATCGCAGCTTCAACACGCTGTCGGGCGGCGAGAAACAGCTCACGCTGATTGCCCGGGCGCTCGCGCAGGGGGCGGACCACCTCATCCTGGACGAACCGACCAGCCACCTGGACATCCGCTACCAGGTCGAAATCCTGGAACTGGTCGCCGGCCTGGGCGTCGGCGTGCTGGCGGCGCTGCACGATCTGAGCCTGGCGGCCATGTTCTGCGGCACGGTCTACGTGCTGGCCGGCGGGCGCATCGTGGCCGACGGGCCGCCCCGCGCGGTCCTCACGCCCGCCACGATCCGCGCGGCGTACGGCGCGGACGTCCTGGTCATTGAGCACCCGGACACCGGAACGCCGCACCTGATCCCGCGTCGCACCCAGCCCGAGGCCGATAGGGCCGCCACCCACCCGGAAGGACAACCGTGCCAGCCCGCCATCGCCGCCGACTCGCTGTGCCTGCCACCGGCCGCGCCAGATGCTTCATAGCCCTGTCGGCGACGCTGCTGGCGGCCAGCCTGCTCGCCGCGTGCGCCAGCACCAGCCCGACCGGCTCGTCATCCGGCTCGGTCAAGGCGGCCGCCTTGTACCCGGTCACCGTGACCAGCTGCGGCGTCCCCGTCACCTATGACCGGGCCCCCACCAGGGCGGTGTCCAACGACATCAACACCACGGAGGACATGCTGGCGCTGGGCCTTGAGTCGCACATGGTGGGCGACTTCGGTGCGGTCGGGGACGGCCCGGTCGGCCAGCCGATCCCGCCAGAATTCCAGGCCGGGTTCGCCAGGGTCCGCGATGTCTCGTCGCAGAGCTACTTCAAGTTGGAAGAACTGATCGGGCTGCACCCTGACTTTCTGTTCGCGGGCTGGGACTACGGCCTTCAGCTCGGGACCAACTACACCCCCACGTACCTGGCCCAGTTCGGGATCAAGACCCTAGTCCTGACCGAATCGTGTATATACGTCCGGACCGGGACGACTTTGGCCAGCCTCAACGACACCTATCAGGACCTGCGTAACCTAGGCGCCATCTTCGGGGTGCCGCAGCGGGCCGCCCGCGTCATCGCCGCGATGCAGGCCCAGGTGGCGGCGGTGCGGGTCAAGGTGGCGGGCCTGGCGCCCATCAGGGTGTTCGACTACGACAGCGGCGAGTCCGCGCCGAACACCGGGTCCGGGCTCGCCACGCCGAACGCGCTGATCAGCCTGGCCGGGGGGACCAACATCTTCGCCTCGCTCGAGCAGGGCTTTGCCTCGGTCTCCTGGGAGCAGGTCGTCGCCGCCCAGCCGCAGTGCATCATCATCAACGACTACGGCACCCCGACGGCCGCGCAGAAGGAGAAGTTCCTGGAGACCTTCGCGGCGAGCAAGAACCTCCCGGCGGTGAAGAACCGCTGCTTCCTGCCGCTCAGCTACGACGAGGTCACGCCCGGCCCGCGCAACGCCGAAGCGATCCTCGCGATCGCCCGCTGGCTCCACCCTGCCGCCTTCGGCCTTCCCCCCGACGGGTCATGATCTCCTCACCGCGGCCACGGTGATCGTGGATATCGTCGCGCTGCTTACTCGGCCTGGACCCAGCTGAGCATGTCCTGGTGACTGACCGTCTCGAGCAGGGCGGGATGGTCGCTCGCCAGGTGCCCGCGGATCATCCCGACCACCTGGTCATCGCTGTCGCCCCTGGCCACGTACCCGCACTCGCACCGGATGAGCTTCACCGTCGCGCCTCCGTCTCACCTCTGCCCTGGCTCTGCCCCCAGCGTAATGCCAGGATATTGGCGTGACCTTGGCGTTCCCTGGCCCGCTCCGGATCCAGATCTGCGGGACGCTGGCCATCGAGCGCGACGGTCAGCGGCTGGACGGGATGCTGCCCGGCCGCCAGGGCCGGCTGCTGTTCACCTACCTGGTGGTCAACCGCCACCGCCAGGTCCCCCGCGACGAGGTCGCGGAGGCGCTGTGGCGGGAACCTGACCCGGCCGCCGTCGACGCCCGGCTCAATCCGCTGCTGTCCAAGCTGCGCCGGGTGTTCGGCGCCGGCAGCCTGGACGGGCGCGCCACGCTGCGGCTGTGCCTGCCGGTCGCCTGGGTCGACCTGGAAGCCGCCACCGAGGCCATCCACCGGGCCGAATCCTCGGTGGCCCAGCAGGACTGGGCGCGGGCCTGGGGGCCGGCGCTGACCGCGCTGTTCGCGGCCGAGCGCGGTTTCCTGCCCGGGGAGGACGCGCCCTGGATCGACGAGATCCGCCACCAGCTGGCCGAACTGCACGTGCGGGCCCTGGAGTGCTACGCGGCCACCGGGCTGGGCCTGGGCGGCACCGAGCTGGCCGGCGCGGTCCGGGCCGGCCGGCAGCTGATCCGGCTGGCCCCGCTGCGGGAGAGCGGGTACCGCTACCTGATGCGGGCGCTGGCCGCCCAGGACAACGTGGCCGAGGCCCTCGGCGTGTACAGCCAGCTCAGCGACTGCCTGCGCGACCAGCTCGGCGTCTCACCCAGCCCGGCCACCCGCGACCTGTACGCACAGCTGCTGGCCGCGACCTGAGCAGAAGCCGCGGCGCTTGATTACGCTATGTGGCCCGGTGGCGGATGGACCAGGTCAGTCATGATGCGGCTCCAGTGGCGGGGGTGGTCGGTTCCGGTGCGCCGCTGGTCCGCCGGCTGGCGGCGAGCCTGGGCGTGCGCGGCGGCTCCGTGCGGCGTTTCCCCGTCGCCTCGAAGGCGGCGGCGAGCCCGAGCAGCGCGTTGTCGTCGTACGCGCGGCCCGCGAACGTTAGCCCCGCGGGCATGCCGATGTCGGCCATGGTGCCCATCGGCACGGTCACCGTCGGAATGCCGAGGTGTCGCGGTACGAGGTTGCCGTTCGCGACCCACACGCCGTTGCGCCAGCCGCGGTCGGCGGAGGCCTCGTTCACGTCCATGTCCGCCGGGCCGACGTCGGCGACCGCGGGGAACACCACGGCGTCCAGGCCGAGTTCGTCCATCCACATCTCCAGGTCGATCCTGCGGGTCTCCTCGAGCCCGCGCAGTCCCTGCTCGAGGTGCGGGATCTCGGTGATCGACGCGTACGGATGGTCGCGCACCAGCCTGGGGTAGCCGGCGACCACGTCGTCGAAGCCGGCGTAGCGGTCCGGCAGTTCGCCGGGGTGCTTGAGCCAGATCCGTGCGCCGTCGACATCGGCCAGTGCCGGGAGCGCGGGGTCCCCGTTGGCGCGCAGGAAGTCGTCCCAGGCCCAGGCCGACAGGTCGAGGATCTCGCGGGTGAGGAATTCGCGGCTGACCAGGCCCCGGGTGAGAAGGGACGGCACGCCGGGGCGGTCGGACTCGTAGTTGGACACCACGGGGAAATCGACCTCGACGACCTCGGCGCCTGCGGCCTCCAGGTCGCGGCGCGCGGCCTCCCACAGGGCGATCACCGAGGCGCGCGCCTCGATCCGCTGCCCGGTCTGGCCGCCGATGCCGCCACCGGGGTTCGTCCCGGCGTCGGGGTCGGCGTTGATGTACATCCTGGGCACGCCCACGCGCTGGCCGGCGAGCATGGCGCGCGCCGCCGCCGCGTCCGCCGGGGCCAGCGCCGGGTACGAAGCCGGGCGCACCCGGGACGGCGCGGGCAGCCCCACCCACGGCTGGGACCGCCAGAAGTCGCCGCGGGTCTCCGGGTCGTCGGCGACTATCACGTCGAGCAGTTCGAGGAGGTCGGCCATGGTCCGGGTGTGCGGGACCACGACGTCCATCGTCGGCACGAGCGGCCAGTTGCCGCGCACCGAGATCACGCCGCGGCTGGGGGTATACGCGCACAGCGCGTTGTTCGACGCGGGCGCCCGGCCCGACGACCAGGTCTCCTCGCCGAGGCCGAACGCGCCGAACGACGCCGCGGTCGCGGTGCCCGAGCCGTTGGACGAGCCGGAGCCGTAGGCACTGGTCAGCCAGTCGGCGTTGTAGGGGCTTTCAGCACGGCCGTACACGCCGCGCTGCATGCCGCCGTTCGCCATCGGCGGCATGTTGGTCAGGCCGATGAGCACGGCCCCGGCGGCGCGCAGCCGCTCGATGGCGAAGGCGTCGCGCTGGGCGGCGAGGTGCTCGAACGCCGGCGAGCCGGCGGCGGCGGTCAGCCCCTTGGCGAGGTAGCTGTCCTTGGCGGTGTACGGGATGCCGTCGAGAGGGCCGAGGGTCTCGCCGCGCGCGCGGCGTGCGTCGGAGGCCTCGGCGCCGGCGCGGGCGTCAGGATTCATCACCACGATCGAGTTGAGCGCGGTGGCGGTGCCGGGCCGGTCATAGGCCTCGATCCGGGCCAGATAGGCGTCGAGCAGCCCGACCGCGGTGATCTCGCCTTTCTCCAGCGCTGTGCGCAGGTCGGCGATGCTCGTCTCCACGACGTCGAATCCGCATGTCATCCGGGTGCCGGGCCCGGTGTCTGGTGAACTGCGGGCGGTTTGCTCACCGCAGGTCCTTGCGGGGCGGGCCGTCCTTGGCTGGCTCGTGCTCGCGGCCGGGCTCATCCCGTTCCCTGGCGTGCTGGCTGGCTGGCGGCTGCGCGTAGAGGGGGGCGTCGGGCAGGGCGGGCGAGACTACCCAGAGCACCTGGGTGCGGCCTGCCTGCGGGGTGGCGCGAAAGGTGTGCTGGGTATTGGCCGGGAAGGTGAAGGCGTCGCCCTGATCGAGGGTGATCTGCTCCCCGGCTACGGTGATCTGCAGCTGCCCGGCCAGCACGAAGACGAACTCCACGTCGGCCGGCAGGGAGTAGGGGTCCTCCCCGCTGCCGCCGCCGGGCTCGATGTCGGACAGGATGGCCTGCACCCGCTTCTCCCCGGACGGCGTGAGCAGGTATTCGATCATCTTCCTGCCGCCGAAGTTGATCGGCGGGTAGGCGCCGCGCCGGATCACCTCCCCGGTCGGCGCCTGGAACAGCGAGCCGACGGAGACGCCGAGCGCGTCGCAGAGCCGGATCAGCGAGGCCACCGAAACGTTGGCCAGGTCCCGCTCCAGCTTGGACACGAAGCCCTTGGTCAGGCCGGCCCGCTCGGCCACCTCGGCCATGCTCAGCCGGGCGGCGAGCCTGGCCGCCTTCAGCTGCGCGCCGATGCGCGTGCCGTCCGGGACGGCATCCGGCACGCCGTTCCCGGTGCTGGCGCTGGACACTGGCCCCACCCCCGATGAAACCCTTGGATCATTTATGAAACAAGGGTTGACTAGCAGGAAACCTTCGTTCAGTATAGCTCCTAGGGCAGGTCACATCCAGCAGGAGGCAGCGATGGTCACACAGTCGCGGGAACCCACGGTCCAGGAAGAACAAGAGCGCGGTCTGCTCGGCCAGATCGAGGTGCACTCGATCGACTGGATCCCGGACACCGAACGGCACGGCAAGACCTGGCAGCAGGCCATGCTGTGGTTCCTGGGGAACTTCCAGTACTTCACCATCCCGATCGGCTTCGTCGGCCCCGCGCTGGGCCTGTCCCTGGGCTGGTCGATCCTGGCCGGCGCGCTGGGCATCGCGTTCGGCACCCTGTTCATGGCCTTCCACGCCACCCAGGGCCCAGTGTTCGGCCTGCCCCAGATGATCCAGACGCGGGCCCAGCTCGGCTACCGCGGCGTCGTTGTCGCGCTGTTCGCCGTGCTGTTCACCTACATGGCCTTCAACGTGGCCGACCAGGTGCTGCTGGCCAGCGGGCTGCACGGAGCGTTCGGCTGGAACCCTCACCTGGTGGCCGCGGTCACCGCGGTGCTCGCCGCGGCGCTGGCCATCTTCGGCTACGACTGGGTGCACCGGGTCTTCCGGTTCCTGCTGATCATCTCGTTCCCCTGCTACGCGATCATCTCGGTCGCCATCTTGACCGGGCACGCCGGCGCCGTCGGCCACCATCACCCCGGCGGGTTCGTCTTCGCCGCGTTCATGGCCCAGTTCTCGGTGGCCGCCGCCTACAACATCACCTACGCGCCGTACGTGTCGGACTACTCCCGTTACATGCCGCGCAAGACCTCGCCCCGCGGGATCATCGCCGCGGTGTTCTTCGGCGCGTCGGGCTCGGCGGTCTGGCTGATCGCGCTGGGCGCCTGGCTGGCCACCCGGTTGAACATCAGCGACGGCCTGGTCGGGCTGCAGGTGGTCGGCGACAACGTGGCCGCCCCGCTCGGCTCGATCACCGCGTTCCTGTCCGCAACGGCGCTGCTGGCCACCATGGGGATGAACGGCTACGGCGGGATGCTGACCGTGCTGACCGGCATCGACTCGTTCAAGAAGATCCGCACCAGCAGGGCCTTGCGGGCCGCGACGGTCCTGGTGCTCGCGGTCATCTGGTACGTCATCGGGGCCAGCATCTCCACCAGCGGGTCAAGCACGGCGGTCAACGCGGTGCTGAACTCGCTGACCCTGATGCTCTACCTGCTGGTGCCGTGGACCGCGCTGAACCTGGTGGACTATTTCTTCGTCCGCCGCGGGCACTACGCGATCACCGACATCTTCCGCCCGGACGGCGTCTACGGCGCCTGGGGCTGGCGCGGCCTGACCGCCTACTTCGTCGGGTTCGCCGCCGAGATCCCGTTCATGGTGCTGCCGCCCATCGCCGGCCTGTCCTACACGGGGTACTTCCCGTCCCACGTGACCAACGGCGTGGACTACTCCTGGCTGGTCGGCCTGGTCGTCTCCGGCCTGGTGTACCTGGTGCTGTCGCGCTCCCTGGACCTGGCCGCCGAACGGTCGGCCATCGAGGCCAGCGAGGCCGAACTACAGGCGATCGACGTCATCGCCGAGGCCGCGGCCCTCGCCGAGCACGGCCATCCGGACGCGCAGCAGGCCGCAACCCCCGCCGATCTGAGCCAAACAGACGCGCAGGCACCCAAGGACGGACAGTGACATGACCGATTCCGTTCCGCGGATCATCACCGGCGACACCATCGGACCGGTGGACGCCGCCCTGGTACCCCGCTACGCCGGGGAGGCCACCTTTGCCCGGCTGCCGCGCATCGACGAGGTGAGCCAGGCCGACGTGGCCATCCTGGGCGTGCCGTTCGACAGCGGGGTCAGCTACCGGCCCGGCGCCCGGTTCGGGCCGTCCCACATCCGCGAATCCTCCCGGCTGCTCCGGCCGTACAACCCGGCCCTGCAGGTGCCGGTCTTCGCCACCCAGCAGGTCGCCGACGCCGGGGACCTGGCGGTCAACCCGTTCAGCATCGACGACGCGATCGGCGCCATCGAGCGAGGCGCCCGCGACCTGCTGGAACGCACCCGGTTCGTGCTGACCCTCGGCGGCGACCACACCGTGGCCCTGCCCATGCTCCGCGCGGTGTCGGCGGTGCACGGCCCGGTGGCCGTGGTCCACTTCGATGCCCACCTGGACACCTGGGACACCTACTTCGGCGCCGCCTACACGCACGGCACGCCGTTCCGCCGGGCCGCCGAGGAGGGCCTGCTGGACCGTTCGGGCTGCCTGCACGTCGGGATCCGCGGCCCGCTGTACACCGACGCCGACCTGACCCAGGACTCCGAGCTCGGCTTCCAGGTCATAGCCGCGCCCGACGTCGACCAGCTCGGCGTCGCCGGCGTCATCGAGCGCATCAGACACCGGGTAGAGGACCGGCCGGCGTACGTCTCGGTCGACATCGACGTGCTCGACCCGGCGCACGCGCCCGGGACCGGGACCCCCGAGGCGGGCGGCCTGTCCAGCCGGGAACTGCTGGCCACGCTGCGGTCCTTCGCCAAGCTCAACCTGGTCGGCGCCGACATCGTCGAGGTCGCGCCCGCCTACGACCACGCTCAGATCACCGGCATCGCCGCCGCGCACGTCGGCTACGAGCTGCTGTCCGCCCTGGCCGCCCGCAAGGGCGCCCCGTGAGCACCACCGACCAGCCCTGACCCCGAGAAGGAAACCGACGCCGGGACCGCGCCAAGGTTTCGCCAACGTTGCCACAACGTGCTGACAACGACCCCGCCGTAGAACGGTTCCGTAAGGCAACCGCTACTCCGGGAGGTCCCCATGAAGACGGCAACAGATCTGTACGCGACCGGGCAGGCGCCGGGCGCCGGCGCCGCGGCGCTGGCGGACCGGCATTGGCTGCGCGCGCACCTGGATGACCCGCAGGTGCGGGTGGTCGAGGTCGACGTCAGCCCGGCCGCCTACAACGACTGGCACATTGACGGCGCCGTGCTGTGGAACATCTACGCCGACCTGAAGGACGCCGACTACCGCACCGCCGGGCCCGAGGCGCTCCAGGGGCTCATCACGCGCTCGGGGATCGACCCGGACTCCACGGTCGTGTTCTACGGGTACGCGCCCGCCTTCGGCCTGTGGCTGATGAGGCTCTGCGGGCACCGCGACGTGCGCATCCTGGACTGCTCCCGCGACACCTGGCGAGCCGAGGGCTACCCGCGGACCACCCCGGCGAGCCAGCCGGCACCAGGCACTCTCGTCCTCCGCGGCGAGGACCCGGGCCTGCGGGCGGACCAGGCCGCCGTGCGCGACGCCATCGGCCGGCTGGACACCACCCTGGTCGACGTGCGGTCGGACCGGGAGTACCGCGGAGAGTGCTTCTGGCCCTCGGGCGGCGCCGAGCCCGGCGGCCGGGCCGGTCACGTACCGTCCGCCGTCCACCAGCCCGTCGACGGCCTTTACCGTCCCGACGGATCGTTCCGCCCCGTCGCGGAACTGCGCCGCCTGTTCTCCCCGGCCGTCCTGGACGGCGACGGGGAGCTGATCACTTACTGCACCATCGGCGGGCGCGCCGCCACCGCCTGGTTCGTCCTGACCTACCTGCTGGGCCGGGACCGGGTCCGGGTCTACGACGGGTCCTGGGCCGAATGGGGCCGCACCCCCGGCACCCCCGTCACCTGCGCGTAACGGATCCCACCGAAGCCCTCAAGGAGGCACATCTGGGAACCGGGGGTCGCCCGGCGGCATTCAAGAGGCGTGAGCAGCTACCCCGCAGCGCCCGTGCTGAGCACATTCAGCCGGGCGCTGCCGGGTCAGCCTGCTGATCATGGTTTCCTGCGCTAGCGAAATTCGCGGGAACCTGGGGCGCCGCTCCGGCATTGAACATGCCGTGAGAGGGATCCGGGCCATCGCGGCCGGCGCGCGAGCCAGCCGCGACGCGGAGTTCACCGATTTCGTCCAGGCCGCCTCCCCCTCGCTGCTGCGCGCGGCCCTGGTGCTGCTCGACTCGCGGGAGGACGCCGAGGACGCGCTCCAGGTCACGCTGCTGCGCACCTACCGACGGTGGGAGCAGGCCAAACAGGCGCCGCAGGCCTACGCCAGGGCCGTGCTGGTGAACGCGTGCCGCGAACGCTGGCGGCATCGCCGCCGGCACCCGGAGATCAGCCAGGATCTGGACGAGCTCGCCAACGTGGTCTCCTTCGCCGAGGCGGTGGACCGCCGTCACGCGGTGGTCCGCGTGCTGCGCCAGCTGCCCGACGTCCAGCGAGAGGTGCTCGTCTGCCGCTACCTGCTCGATGCCACGGTGGCCGAGACCGCCGCCGCGCTGGATATCGCCGAAGGCACCGTCAAGTCCGCGGCGAGCAGAGGGCTCGATCAGCTGCGGCAGCTCCTGTACGACGAAGAGAAGAGAGATCGCCGTGTCCATCCACGTTGATAACGAGTTCAGCCTGAGGATCGCGCTGGAGAGCGAGCTCGACGACGTGTGGCCCGGTGAGGGTCTGGCCGGCCTGGTGATCGCGCGCCACCGCAGGGTCCGCCGGCGCCGCGTGGCCGGCGCGGTCAGCCTGGTCGTCTTGTGCGCCGGGATCGGCGTGCCGCTCGGGCTTTCCGGGCCGAGCGGCAAGCAGCCACAGCACCATCCCGGCCAGCGGCCGGACCAGCACACCGGTTCGCTCACGGTGATCCCGCACGCCAGCGCCGGAGCCGCCCTGATCATCGAGCGCCCCGCACCCCTCCCTGTCCTCGCGGCCGCGGCGGCCTAGGTCCGCTACGGCGTGTCACTCATCGCCGAAAACCACCTTTCCGCTGGCCGCCGTCATGACGACCGAGGTACTCCCGATGTCTAGGGCCGGGATGGCGAATAGGTCCTGATCGAGGACGACCAGGTCGGCGTCCATGCCGGGCAGGAGGGTGCCCGCCACGTTCTCGGAATGGTTCACCCAGGCCACCCCGCGGGTGAACGCGTCGATCGCGTCCTGGACGGTGATCGCCTGCCCGGGCAGGAACGGGTCCTCGCACTCGGGTTCCCCGCGCTGGCCGAGGCGCTCGGACAGGACCCGGTTCACCGCGACGTGAATCTCCTGGAGCGGATCGGCGCTGGACACCGGCCAGTCGCTCCCGAACGCGAGCCGCGTGCCACCGCGGGCGAGTGAACCGATCAGGTACTGCCAGGACGCACGTTCGGCACCAACGAAGGGCACAGTGAACTCGGTCATCTGCGCGTCCGCATGCGCCCACAGCGGCTGGAAATTGGCCACCGCGTCGAGGGCCCTGAACCGGCCCATGTCCCCGGGCGCGATGAACTGCAGGTGCGCCAGGTGGTGGCGGGCGGCCCGGCGCTGCGCGGCCGGCAGCGCCTCGAGCGCGTCCAGGGCGACGGCGACGGCGCGGTCGCCGATGGCGTGGAAGTGAAGCTGGAAGCCCGCCGCGGCCAGGCGCCTGGTCGCCTCCGACAGCACCTCGGGCTCGATGAACAGGTTCCCGCGGTTTCCGGACAGATGGCCGTGGCGGTCCAGGTACGGCGCGGACATCGCGGCGGTGAACGTCTCGCACACGCCGTCGACCATCAGCTTGACCGTGGTCGCCCGGAACCGGCCACCTGCGGCCGCGGCTCGTTCGCGCCGGGCGAGCAGGTCGTCGATCTGGTCCAGGCCGCGGCCGCGATCCCACCACAGCGCGCCGACCGCGTGGCAGGTGAGCAGCCCGTCGGCGGCGGCGCGCCAGTAGACGTCGAACGCGTCGGGGATGCCGAGTTCCGCGGCCGCGCCGACGCAGGCGTCCTGCCAGCGCGTGATGCCCAGCGAGTGCAGGTAGGCCTGGGCCGCGAGGAGGCCCGCCGTGAGCTCGGCGGCCGAGGCCGACGGTACGTGGGCCGCGACCAGGCGCATGGCCCCGTCGTGCAGCGCTCCGGCGGGCCGGCCGGCCTCGTCGCGCTCGATCCGGCCGTCTTCCGGGTCCGGAGTGCCCGCATCGACGCCGGCGATGACTAGCGCCGCGGTGTTCACCCACGCGCTGTGGTGATCGCGATTCGGCAGGAACGCCGGCCGACCGCCGGTGACCGCGTCCAGGTCGGCCGCCACCGGGGTGCCGCCCGGGAAGGCCGACATGGTCCAGCCGCCGCCGAGCACCCACCCGTCCGGAGGCAGGCCGGCGCAGTACGCGGCGATGACGTCGAGGTACTCGGGCCTGGTCCGCAGCCCGAGCAGGTTGCAGCGCAGGCTCTCCAGGCCGCCGCCGACCGGGTGCACGTGCGCGTCGCCGAACGCCGGAATGGCGAGCCTGCCGCGCAGGTCGATCACGCGGGTGTCCGGGCCGGTCAGGTCCCTGATGTCATCGTCGGCGCCGAGGGCCTGGATCACCCCGCCGCGGACGGCGAGGGCCTGCACGAAACCCGACGGGTGCGCGGGCGTGCGGATCTTCCCGCCGACGAAGGCCAGGTCTGCCTTGGTATCGTTCAATGATTCCACCACCTCGATTTGCTCCATAGTGGACTGCGGAGAGCGCCTGATGGACATCCCGGCCCCGTTCAGGCTGCACGAGGTGACGGTCTCGGCCGAGTGGACCGACTACAACCAGCACCTCACCGAGTCCGCGTACCTGCTGATCATGGGCGATAGCTCGGACGCGTTCTTCCGGACGTTCGGCGTCGACGACGCCTACCGTAGCGGCGGTCACTCGCTCTACACGGTGGAAACCCACCTGCGCAACCTGCGCGAGGCGCGGGAAGGCGAGCGCCTCGACCTCACCATCCAGGTGCTGGGTACCGACGAAAAGCGGCTGCACATCGTGCACGAGATGTACAGCGCCGCGGGTGACCTCATCGCCACCGCCGAGCAGATGGTGCTGCACGTGGACATGCGGGCGGGCAAGGCCGCGCCCTTTCCCGAGCCGATCGCCAGCAGGCTCCGCGAGATCAGCGCGGCGCACGCTGCCGCGCTGCCGGTCCCGGGCTATGTCGGGCGGACCATCCGCCTCCCGGCCGCACGTCCCGACCCCCGGGAGGCATAGTGGACTTCACGCTCACCGAAGAGCAGCGGCTCATCGCGGACACGGTCCGCGCGTTCGCGGAGAAGGAGCTCTACCCCCACGAGGAGGAGGTGGAGCGCCTGGACGAGGTCCCGGCGGCGCTGGCCGACCAGATCCGTACCAGGGCGATCGCCGCCGGGCTCTACGCCGCGAACATGCCCGCCGAGCTGGGCGGTGGCGGGCTTGACGCGGTGTCCCTGGTCCTGGTCGAACGGGAACTGGGCCGGGCCAGCTACGCCCTGCAGATGCTGGTCGAGCGGCCGAGCAACATCCTGCAGGGCTGCAACGATGACCAGCGCAGGCGCTACCTGATCCCGGCCATCCGCGGCGAGCGGCACGACTGCGTCGCGATGACCGAACCTGGCTCGGGCTCCGACATCCGCTCCATGTCCACGACGGCAAGGCGGGACGGGGACGACTACGTCGTCAACGGCACCAAGCACTTCATCAGCCACGCCGACGTGGCGGATTTTATAATCCTGTTCGCCGCCACCGGGATCGAGACCGAGACCGCTGCGAACGGCGCCGCGAAGAAGAAGATCACCACGTTCCTGGTCGACAAGGACTCCCCCGGCCTCACCGTGACGAGGGGCTCGGGCTGCGTCTCGAACCGCGGCTACCATCAGTGCGAGCTGTCGTTCGCCGATTGCCGCGTCCCGGCCGCCAACCTGCTCGGCGAGGAGGGGCGCGGCTTCGACCTGATGGGCCAGTGGCTGGGCGCGACCAGGCTGACCGTCGCGTCCACCAGCATCGGCCGCGCCCGCCGGGTGCTGGACGCGGTCACCGAGTGGGCGGCGACGCGCCGGCAGTTCGGCCAGCCGGTCGGGCGGTTCCAGGGCGTCGGTTTCCAGCTAGCCGACCGCGCCACGGAGCTGGCGGCGGCCGAGCTCCTGACCTTGCGGGCCGCCGCGAAGTGCGACGAAGGCACGATGACCGACGCCGACGCCGCGATGGCCAAGCTGTACGCTTCGGAGATGCTGGGCCGGATGACCGACACCGCCGTGCAGGTCTTCGGCGGCATGGGCCTGATGTCGCAGTTTCCCGCCGAGCGCTGGTGGCGCGACGCCCGGGTCGAGCGGATCTGGGACGGCACCAGCGAGATCCAGCGGCACATCATCGCCCGGTCCCTGCTGCGGCCCTACGGAGCGTGAGCGCCGTGGAGGTGCAGGTACGAGCGCACGGACCGGTCCTGGTCATCACCTTGGACCGGCCGAAGGCCAACGCGATCGACGTCCCGACCAGCCGGGCGCTGTACGCCGCCTTCGACCGGCTCCGCCGCGAACCCGAGCTCCGCGTCGCCATCCTCACCGGGGCCGGCGACCGCTTCTTCAGCGCGGGCTGGGACCTGAAGGCCGCCGCCGAAGGCGAGGGGATCACCGCCGACCACGGGCCGGGCGGATTCGCGGGCCTGACCGAGTTCTACGACATCGGCAAGCCGGTCATCGCCGCGGTCAACGGCCTGGCGCTCGGCGGCGGTTTCGAGCTGGTGCTCGCCGCCGACCTGGTGGTGGCCGCCGAGCACGCGGAGTTCGCGCTGACCGAGGTGACGCTCGGCCTGGTGCCCGACGCCGGCGGCCTGCTCCGCCTGCCGGCCAGGCTGCCGCGCCCGATCGCCGCGGAGTTCCTGCTGACCGGCCGGCGGATGAGCGCCGCCGATGCTGCCCGCTGGGGCCTGGTCAACCAGGTCGTCCGCGCCGACGGCCTCATGCAGGCGGCCTTCGACCTGGCCCACTCGATCTGCGCCTCCGCCCCGCTGGCCGTCGCGGCCGCGCTGGAGATCCTGCGCGAGACCGAGGGCACCGCCGTGTTCGAGGGCTTTCACGTCATGCGCGGCGACCTGCCGGCCTACCAGCGGATGCTGGAGTCCGACGACGCCCGCGAGGGCGTCCGTGCCTTCGCCGAACGCCGCCGGCCCCGCTGGGCCGGTTTCTGACCTTCGGTGCTAAGACCAGCGTTCTTTCACGGTCTTGTTGATCAACCTTCGCGACTTGGCCGGATCAAGCGCCTCGGTCATGAGCCGGTTGAAGTTGACCGAGTACTCATGAGTGTCCGCCACATCCTCGAAGTAGATTGCGGTTCTCGTCAGCTGCTCTATGTAGACGACGTCGGGCAATCTCGTTCCGTGCGCGGGCGCGAACCTCAGGATCACGAAGGCGCCCGTACCGATCGGATGTGTCCCCGCCAGCGGCAGGACATGGAGGTCTACGTTGGGCAGTTGTGAAACTTCGACGAGATGTTTCAGCTGGTTGTGCATGATGGACTCGTTGCCGAACAAACGCAGCAAGGCGGATTCGTCCAGGACGACGGACAACGCCACTGGCGCATCGCGGGTCAATACACCCTGGCGCACCATCCGGGTCTCGACCCTGCGCTCGATGTCAATGCGAGAGATCGTCGATCCCATGTGGGCCTGGATCACGGCTCGCGCGTAGTCCTCGGTCTGGAACAGGGCGTAGACGAGTTCCGGTGACCAGCTCGACTCCGACTCTGCGTCGGCCTCCAGGCCTATGAACGTCGAATAATCTTCGGGGAGCGCATCAGAATAAGCCTCCCACCAGCCTTTTCGCCTCGGCTCGCGAGCGAGGGCCATGAGTTCGTCGCGATGAGCCTCGCTGACTTGGTAGAGATCCAGCAGCTTGGCGAGGTCAGCCGGCTTCAGGCCCTGACGGTGCAGCTCGATCCGGCTGATCTTGGAGCTGGACCAGCCGAGGCGCTCAGCAACCTCGTCCTCGGTATAGCGCGCACGTTCGCGGAGCCGTCGCACTTCGGCGGCGAGCCGACGGCGACGAACGGTCGGGCTGCCGTACTCAGGCACCCGTCCGGCCCCTTTCTAACCACCAGTCGCACCGATGACGCGGGACGCAAGTGACGATACTCTCCCATGACCACAGTGTGAAGAACTCGCAAAAATTCCCGGCGAAAGTAGTGCAAGTTGCAGTTTTCGGCCCACAATCAGGGTAGGGACCCTGATCCCGTGGAGGGACGCCTTGATTCTTGGGCGGAGTAACCGGATGGTGCTCCCGCCGCGTGCTTCTTTCGGGGCCACATGCCGCGCCCGACCTGTCGATGATCTCCGGCCTCGGCGTCTCGGGTCGCCGGGGCGCGCCCGGGCGCCACCGAAAGCCCTGATCAGGACGGCTCGGTGAGGTCCACCGACGGCGCGTCTATGCCTACACACGTCGCTGGGCCAGCGGTTAGGCCCCGCTAGCCCAGCTGATACCAAGCTCCATCCGAAAGCATCCACGGAAAGAGAGTCAAGGTATGACTCACCCTACATCTGGGCGTAAGCGGCGCAACAGGGACGCTGACGCCTTTGTCACCGGAGCGGGCGTTGCCTCGACCAGGCCACCGCTGCCGGGGACCGCCGAGGTGGCCCGATGAGCGTCGTGATCATCATGGTGTTTGCCGCCACCGCGGTGCTAGTGGCCTGGCGGCTGGCCCTGGCGCGCAGCGCCGCCACCATCTCACGCCTCCGCGAACAAATGGAGGAAGAGGTGCGCTATTGGCAAGCCGAGAGCGCACGCGCCAAGGTCCGTGCGGCTCAACTTGAGCAGGAGGTCGCGAGTTGGTCGGCTGGCTGCCGACAAGGCCGAGACGACCTGGTGTCCGTGCTGCCGTTGATCATCGCGGCTCTTGGGCGGCCCACCAGCGTCCGCGCCACGGCCAGCGAAATCCACGACCCAGCGGACATCTGAACTGAGGTCCAGCCGGTCAGGACGCCCTGTACCGGCTGGACCGCCGGGCGGACCACGACCAAAGCCCACATCGGCAGCAGCGCGCCACCTTCTTCTGCGGTCCGACGAGGCTCTCCGGCATAAGGGTCAGCGCGGGCCGATCTGGTCGGCCTTGATCCTGACCAGGAGGCCCGCCCATTGCTCGCGGGTGAACACCATGAACTGATCCTGCCGTGGGTTCATGCCGTCCCTGATGGCTATGCGGCTCATGGATAGTTTCGCCACCTCGGCGCAGGAACCATTACCCGCGCAGCGGGAACTTGCCCTCCAGGCGAGGTCGGAGGCTCGAATCACATATGGGTCGTCAAGATCGTGAGAACTTATACCGCCATCGCCTGGTCTCTGTGGACCCGTGCGTGCCTGCCGCATGGTATCTCCCGAGTTATAACTACCGAGGTTGACACGTATGAGTAAATGAATGGTGAAAATTGACTCGTTTTCCGGTGACGGTCAGGACCACCAGCATGGCCGCCGCTGCGCCCAGGTGGTACCTGCCGAACGGCGATAGCTTAGAGGCATCGGTCAAACGTTGTCGAGTAGTCCTGTTCAACGCCTCTCCGATGACCTTGCTTGGCGCCTCTCGAAGCAGCATGGTTATCCACAGAACCCTGATGGTTATCCTCATGCCGAGCATGAGTTATTCACAGCCGAAGGCTTGACGCGGCGCCGATTCGTCTCGAGTGGGCAGGCGCGCCTTAGCATGATGAACCGTCCCGAATCTCGCTCCGGCATCTGATCCATAGGGTGAGTAAGTCGTTCAGGCGGCCGACCCTTACCTGTTTGATTGTACGGCCGGACACGTTCATATTGGCAACGGCGCGCCGACGAAATCAGGAGTCTATTTGGCTCCTGG
>Ga0070730_10001328_pt1 | contig 23950 bp, 17 predicted proteins | sample Coa_R1_3_FD_66447 | JGI IMG/M metagenome (GOLD analysis project Ga0070730, IMG submission 66447) | Surface soil microbial communities from Centralia Pennsylvania, which are recovering from an underground coalmine fire - Coalmine... | ecosystem: Environmental > Terrestrial > Soil > Unclassified ... | reverse complement strand
TTCGACTTACGTGGCACCCATAGGATCGCCGCAGGAGGCGATCGTGTCGGCCCTGCATTTGAACGTGATTACGGCGCACGATTTCGCTTCGTTGATTGCACCGCGTCGCCCGGACTCGAATAAAGGGCTATACGGGCACGTGCTCGTGATCGGCGGCTCAGTGGGCAAAGCAGGAGCGGCAGCCATGGCGGGGATCTCTGCATTGCGCGCCGGTGCGGGGCTCGCGACTGTGGCAACCGCGAAATCGGCCCTGCCGAACGTCGCGGGATTTTATCCCGAACTCATGACCGAGCCCCTGCCCGAAACTGACGGCGGAACGATTGCCACCAGCGCAGGGGTACGCCTCGAAGAATTGCTCAAGACTATGAGCGTGGCTGCGATTGGCCCGGGAATCTCCCGCGATCCGCACACCGCCACTCTGGTGCGGTCGCTGGTGGCAAGTCACAAACTTCCCATGGTCGTCGACGCCGATGGCCTGAACGCGTTTCAGGGCCATACGGGCGAATTGAACGGGAAGGACAGAACGCTCGTCATTACACCGCATCCCGGCGAGATGGGGCGTCTGGCGGGGTGTACCACGACCGACGTGCAGAAAGGCCGGTTGGGCGTAGCGCGGAGTTTCGCGCGAGAGCACGAACTTATTGTGGTGCTCAAGGGACATCGAACTCTGGTTGTGCAGCCCGATGGCGAGGCCTGGGTCAATACCACCGGCAATCCGGGGATGTCGACTGGGGGAGCGGGCGACATTTTGACCGGGATGGTGGCGGCGATGATTGCGCAGAATCCGAAGAACGTTACGCTGGCCGTGTGCGCGGCGGTTCATCTGCACGGCCTGGCGGGCGATTTGATGCTGGAGAACGTCGGCGAGCATTCCATGATCGCGACCGATCTGTTGCGCGGTTTGCCAGAGGCATTTTGGAGCGCTCAGCGAACGGCGCGAGAAACGTTTGTGCGATGGGACGGATAACCAGTATCTTCGACAGTACATTTTGCGTGAAGGGTTGATGACAAACGCTAGCGCGATGCCGCCAATTTGATCGTTTTTCCTTCTGCGGCTGAACGGCGGGCTGTATCTAGAATCTCGGTCACCGTAACGTTGGTGTCGAGGGACGACAGCGGGTCTTCCTTTGCCCCGTCAAGAATTACCGCTCGCAAATAGGACAATTCATTGTCGTATGGCGGCGGGACGGGTTTCGCGCCGAGTTGCTCTTCCGGTTTGTCTTCGCTGCGCCGTACGCGTATGTCATCACGCTTCACCGTGATCACATAACCCTTCTGCCCGTACACTTCCATGTCTTTGCGGTCGAAGGGCCAGTTCCAGGAAGCCTGAATGATGGCCTGCGTCTTTGGATAGGTAAGAATGATCGTCGCTTCGTCATCAACGCGCGAATAGATGTCGGGCTTGATCTGCTGCGTAATCGCTGTAACCGTGTCGGGCCGCTGGCCATTCATGAGCCAGGTCATCAGGTCGGCCCCATAGCAGCCGAAATCGAAAAGCGCTCCGCCGCCGTTGAGTTTGGGATCGGTAAGCCACGCCAGAAACTCCGGCTGCACGCCGATTTCTTTCGGCCCTCTGTGCCCGTCGTGCACGACCACTTTGCGGACGTCACCCAGGGCACCTTCATGAACTAGGTCATAGGCCGCGTGGTTGCTGCGATACCAGGATGTCTCGTAGTTGACCAGGACGTGAATGTTGCCGGCATGCGCCGCTTTCACGATGGCCAGAGCGTCTTCCAGGCTGACGGCCAGTGGCTTTTCCATCATGACGTGGACGCCATGGCGCGCGCAGATTTCGACCACGCGGCGATGATCGTACGTGTTTGTGTAGGCGAGCACAGCCTGCGGGTGCTCTTGGGCGAGCATACTTTCGAGTTCGGTGAAGAGCTGTCCGCGCTCGAAGCCATATTTCTGGGCAGCTTGCGAGAGAAGTTGCTGATCGGGCTCGGCGATGCCAACGATCTCGATCTCGGGGCTGTGGCGGGATTGTTCGAGGAATCCATGCACGTGGCCATGAACCAAGCCGACGATGCCGACGCGCAGCGGGGCTTTCGTTTGGGCGGCTTGCGCTTGCGCAAATGAATTGCCGCTAAACATCACGATAGAGAACAAAGCTGAAGTCACGATGCGCAACATAGGATCGATCCTCCGAGAACGGCTCGCCCAACATGGTAAATGGCGTCGATGTGGGAAGCTGCGATCACAGTGCAAACTGTCCCTTTGGCCAATTAACCATTTAGTAAACACCCTGTAAGTGTCTCAAACGTCGGGCCCTCGGCCGTGCGAATTGAGGCTCGCAGCTTGGAATTCGGACAAGGGGCCTCAGTAATCTTTTGCGTAATATCCGCGAATGTCATAGTTCTTTTAGACCTATGACTCACTTCCCCCAACCGCACCCTACGCGGCGCGCGTCCCGGGTCCAGCTAGGAGATTCGGTCCTGGCGGCGATTCGGTTAGAGGACGGCCGGCGCACCAAAGCGAAACTCCAGACCATTTCCGTCACCGGCGGACTATTGCGACTCGCTCAGTCGCTGAGCCAGGGCGACTTCATCGAAGTCGCTTTCCAGACACAGTCTGGTCCAGTCCATGGCATGGCTGAGGCTCTGAGCCCAATGCGGAGCATGTCCGACGGCGTGCTGCAGCCATTCCGATTCGTGGCGCTTGAGGATGACGATCACCGCCGCCTGCGCACCTCCCTCGATCATGTAGCCGCACGCAGTTCGTTGGGCATGAAGTCGGTCGCATTTTCGACGTTCTGAATCAACTCTGCCGCGGGCCGAGTAAGCTCTCTGGCTATACTGTTCGAGTGAGCCGCCAGACCTCTACCAAGAAACTGTTGCTCGAGATCACTACGCAATCGGCGGACGAAACCATTGCGTTTGGCCGCACCCTCGCGGACCTGCTCACGCCTCCCAAGCTTGTGCTGCTGCGGGGCGATCTAGGCGCGGGCAAAACTACACTCGTCAAGGGAATCGCCGCGGCATTCGAAGCAGCGGCGGAGGAAGACGTCACCAGTCCCACCTTCACCCTGGTGCACGAGTATCGCGGGCCTCGAGCAGCGCTTTACCACATTGATCTTTACCGCGTGGACACTCCGCGCGAACTGGAAACGCTGGCGCTAGACGACCTTCGCTCGGAGAGCAGCCTTCTCCTGATCGAGTGGGGAGAAAAATTTCCGCGGCTGCTGCGGGAGCGGGATGTGGAAATTTCGCTGGAGCGCGAAGGGGAAAGCCGGCGAAGGATCAAGCTAGAGAATTAGCGGCTGACAGGATTGGACACGGCCGGTACCAAAACAGCCCGCGCGCACGCGACTGGAGCGCTCCACTCCCGCACCATCGAGAACAGGATCACGGCGGCGAAAATCGCGAAGATCAGGCGTGGCTCCCGACCGGTACGTCTCGCGTCATTTCGTTTTAGCCTCAGCTTTGGCGAACCACTCATCAAACCATTCTAACCCGCGCACAAAATAGTCGCGCCAATCGGCGGGATTCACGAAGACATGGCCTTCGTGAGGGTAAACCACAAGCTGGGCCGGCACCTTCAACGTCTGCAAAGCGTGATACCACTCCACGGATTGTTCCATCGGTACCTCGCCATCGCTGTCGCCGACCAGGATCAGCGTTGGCGTCTGCACCCGCTTGACGAAGTGCATGGGATCGCTTTTGGCGTAGACGGCAGGATTGTCATAGATGGACGCGCCGAAGAAGGGAATCATCCATTCGTCGATCTCGTTTACGCCGTAGTAACTCAGCCAATCGGAAAGTCCTGCGCCGGCAACCGCGGCGGCGAAGCGATGCGTCTGCGTCTCGGCCCACATCGTCATGTATCCGCCATAACTATGACCGCGAATGCCCAGTCGTTTCGGATCAACCGGATACTGTTTCAGAATTGCGTCGATCCCGGCCATGATGTCGCGGAAGTCGCCGCCCCCAAAATCCTTCACGTTCGCCTGCGTGAAGGCCTCGCCTTTTCCATAGCTGCCGCGCGGATTCGGGCATAAGGAGAAGTAACCCATCGCGGACTGAGGTCCTGCTATGCGATTGTCCCAACGCGCGCCGCACGCCGATGAGGGTCCGCCATGCACGTTGACCACGAGCGGGTATTGCTTAGCGGCATCGTAATCTTTGGGGAAGGTGAGCCAGCCTTGCACGTGAATTGTGCCGCTCGTCCAGTGGAAGCTGTGAGTCTCGCCCCATGCAGGCTGGATGTCGCGGTTGAGGATTGTGATCTGCTTCCAGATGCCGATTTCGCCCGCCCAAACTTCTGGCGGGGTACTGGGTGTCTGGCGCACGACGGCGCTCGTTTTCCCATCACGAGAAAACGATGCGCCCGGCGATGCGGTCGTACCGATAAACTCCTCTCCAATCCAAATCGTCCTGAAATTTCCGCCGGTCGCATTCACCGCGGCGAATCCCGACTTTCCATCGATGTATTCAGCAAATGTAATGCGATCGTTTGCAGTCCAGAACACGCAAGAAGGCGACGACGGAATTCCGGGTGTGATGTTGTGCGCCTTGCCTCCGGAGACGGGAACGACGAAAATGTCTCCGCCCGTCGAGCCTTCGTCACTCATGAGGCCTTCGATGAAGGCCACATTCTTGCCGTCGGGCGAGACTCGCGGTTCCGCGATCTGCAATTTCGGCGCATAGATCTCTTTCATCTCTCCCGAGCGCGCATCGATGCGGTAGAGCCGGGCGACATACCAGTTCGCGTCGCCCGAACCATGGGCAGCGGTCGCGACCCAGGCCTGACCGTCGGGCGTCCAGTCGTATTCGTAAACGTACATGTCGGCCGGAGAGATTTGAGCTAGCGAATTCGTTGCGAGATCGATGGTCGCCAAGCGCTGCTCGTAGATTTTTTCGCCAATCACCCCGGCCAACGGAGTCATAGGCTGCAGGGGACCTGCGCTTCGAGGCATGCCTTCAATAAAAAGCACGGCCACCTTGGAGCCGTCGGGAGAAAAGCTGGGAGCGTCGACGTATCCCTTTAATTCGGCGCGCCGGGTGGGAGCTTGCCCGTCAATGGTTGCAGTCCAGACTTGGGCGGAAGGAGCATCTCCGGTGAGATCAGCGATAAAAGCCAGTTGCTTGGAATCGGCAGACCAGGAGATTTTGCGGAGAGCGAGATCGCCTTCCACGGCGACGTTTTGAGCAGAAGCGCTCTCGATCGTGACCACGGTGAGCTTGCCGTCTACGATGTAGGCGACGTGTGTTCCGTCGGGAGAAACCTCAGCCTGCGAAATCCGTTTCGCGTTGGGCATGGAATCAACGATAGATGCCGCTCGAGAGGGTGCGGTGGTTTGGGACTCGGCCGGGGATGGACGCACGAGGCTGGTGGCGCAGAGAAGCGTGACGGAAAAAATGCGAGCGTCAAAGATCATGGGTCAGGAGTATACCGCTTACGTGCGGTTCTGCATGAACCTGCGGATGCTAACGGCTGACAACTGAGAACTGAGTACCGAGTACTGCCTCTAAAATCCCATAATGTTATACCCGCAGTCGACATAGATGACTTCGCCGGTGATGCCGCTGCTGGCGTCGGAGGCGAGAAAGATTCCGGTCGAACCAACTTCAGATACTTCCACGTTGCGGCCCAGTGGAGCGCGCTCAGCATGTGCCTTGTGCATGTCCCCAAAGCCCGCGATCCCGCGCGCAGCCAGTGTTTTAATGGGGCCGGCGGAGATGGCGTTTACGCGAATCTTCTTCTTGCCCAGTTCAAAGGCGAGATAACGCACCGTGCATTCCAGTCCCGCTTTAGCGACGGCCATTACGTTATATCGAGGTACAACTTTTTCCGACGCGTAGTAGGTCATCGTCATGATGGAGCCGCCGTCTTCCATGAGCGGGGCTGCCGCGCGCGCCACTGCGACCAGGGAATAGACACTGACATCCATGGCGACGCGGAAGCCTTCGCGCGAGGTATTGATGAAGTCACCTTTCAGTTCGTCGGCTGGAGCGAAGGCGACAGAGTGAACCAGCGCGTGCAACTTGCCGTGACGCTCCTTGAGCGTGGCAAATAGGCGCGCAATTTCTTCGTCTTTCGAAACGTCACACATGTAGGCCTCGGCTCCGGGCAGCGACAGGATGAGATCCTTTGCTTCCTGCTCGAGACGCTCGTTCTGATAGGTAATGGCGAGCTTCATCCCGGCGGCATGCAAGCCTTGGGCGATCGACCACGCGATAGAACGCTTATTGGCAACTCCAAAGACAACGCCAATACGGCCCTGCAAGTCAGTGGACATGTCATCTCCTTAAGAATGGGAAAGAATAACAGTCGGAAGCAGTGATTTACCACGGAGACACAGAGGCACGGAGAACTCGACTTCTAAGATAGATCAGTAACCCCGGGCCTTTGATTTCAAAATGTAATTCTCCGTGTCTCCGTGACTCCGAAAACGGCTTATTCTGCCGCGACTTGTTCGGTGACGGAGGCTTCCACCGGCCAACTGGAGGCGAGAAACGACAATCCGTAAACGCAGGCCAGGATGGCAAAGGCAAGCACCAGGCTCACTTTGTGGGCCACGGCTCCCACAATGATCGCGAGCACAACCTGCAGCAGCGTTCCACCAAAATAGAAAGTATTTTGCACGCGCCCCATCAAGTGCTTCGGCACCATTTCCATCAAGCTGGTATTCATGGCCACCCCGCCCACACCGCGTCCCGAGCCCATGACGAAGTACGCAGCAATAGCGAGGACGAGGTATCCAGAGATAGGAGCGAACGCGATCGCCACCGAAATCAAAGCCATTGAGAATGCCACGGCGCGCCGCCCACCTAGGCGCGCAATGGCGAACGGGGCATATAACACGCTGATGAAAGCTCCCGTGCCCCAGCCCGCACTGAGCCAACCGTATCCGACCGGTCCTGCATGAAAAACGCGCTCGCTCAGCGAAGGGGTGACTACGCCTCCGGTTGACATAGCGCCAAGAAAAAGAGCCCAACTGATTCCCAGCAGGATGACGGCGCGACGAGCGCGTAGAAAATGCAGGCCCTCGCGCATCTCGAGCCAGAAGCGCTTGAGTTGGCTTTCGGCGGCAACAATGTCAGCCCGCAACTCCGCGGGGCGCATCACCACATGGCGTCCTTTACGAACCGCGAAGTAGCAGAGGAACGAGACCACGTAGGTGGAAACGTCAATCACTAGCACGCCGCCGAGGCCGACATGGTTGTACATGAAGCCGACGATCGAACCGGCAATGAGCCATCCGCCTTGCACTCCCGCCAACAGGAACGTATTGGAGTGTACGAATCCGCCCTCGGGCGTGAGTTCCTGAATGAGGGCGGTGATGGTAGGCCAGAACATCCAGAAGCCGGCCGCGACCAGCGTATTCATCAGGTAGAGTTCCCAGACCTGCACCCGATGCAGGAATGCGAGGATGGCCACCGTGACAATGATGAGGGCGCGCAACGCATCCAGCCACATCACCAGGCGCCGGCGGTCTTCCCGGTCAATAATGACGCCGGTGAAGGGAAGCATCAACATGGCAGGAATCGTCTGGATCACGACCAGCGTTCCCAAAGCCATTTCCGAATGCGTGACTTGCAGGATGTACCAGGCGACCGCGGCTGAGTTCATGCCGCTCCCGAACATAGAGACCAGGTTGGCGGCGAACACAAAGCGCAACGGAAGCTGTTCGAAACTGGCACGCATCGTTCTACTTTAGCAGGAAGATTTCACCACGGAGTCACAGAGACACGGAGAACTCTGGTGAATTCCCGTTTGAATCGAACCTGTGACCTTGGCCCTTGCGCAGAGCCTGCTTTCAGCGCTACGATTCGCCTGCTGCTGGAAATCCAGTCATCTCTTGCCTACGCCGGAGGCCGACTATGACTCGCCGTATCGAATCGCTTCTGTTCGCCGTTGTATTCTCTGTCGCACTTTTGACCTCGCAAGCCCGCGCCCAGGTGGACCACATCGTGATCGCCGCGGGAACCGACGAAGATCGTGACCTTCAAGCCATCACCAACGAGCAGGACGCTGCTAAGAAGCTAACTATGTATCAGGATTTCGTGCAGAAGTTCTCATCGAACCCTCAAGCGGTAGCCTATGGAGACTGGCAGATTGCCCAGGCCTATCAGGCGAGCGGCGATTTTCAGAAGGGGCTCGAATATGGGGATAAGGCGCTGGTCGCCTCACCGCACAATCTCGACATCCTGGTTTCGCAGGCTGGCCTGGCGCAACAAGCCAAGCAGAATTCCAAGCTGATGGATTATGCCGTCGCCGGCGGAAACATTTGTCACTCCATCGCCAAGCAACCTAAGCCCGAAGGGATGAGCGACGATGACTTCGCCCAGAAGGTGGGGCAAGAGAAAGCTTCGCAGGAAAATAACTGCGAGTTCCTGGAGACCAGCGGCTTCAACGTCATCACCACCGAAACCGATCCCAAGAGCCGCATGGCGGAAATCGAGAAATTCTCGGCGGCTTATCCCAATTCAAAGTTTGGGCCACAGGTCTCGAATTACGCGATGTACACACTGGGCCCAGGCCAGTTAAACGATAAGGAGCGTCTCTTATCCTTCGGAGAAAAAACGCTGGCCGCGGATCCGAATTCCTTGCCGGCGCTGTTGCTGCTGGCGAACTACTATGGGGACGATGCCAAGCCGGGGAGTTCGGCCAAGGCGATCTCCTATGCGCAAAAGGTTATTGAGGTTTCAAAAGCGGATGCTCCCGACGCCGACAAGACCCGCAAGCTCTCTGCGGGAACCGCTCACAACACGATCGGCTGGGCGTATCTGAAGCAGGAGAAGACCGCATCGGCGATTCCCGAGCTTAAGACCGCATCGGGAATGCTCAAGGGAGCAGACGATCAGCAGTATGCGCGTGCCTTGTACGGTTTGGGTTTCGCATACGGGAAGCTGAATAAGCTGACTGAAGCGCGCGAAGTGCTGACCGAAGCGGTGAAGATTCCGGGTCCGCTTCAGGCCATGTCGCAGGAATTGTTAACGAAGGTGAACAGCGCGCGTGCGAAGGGGAAGTAGACCCGGAGCCTGTGAGTACTCGGCGCTCTCTAGTTCGTCCTCTCCTATGGCTTGATCAGATCCTCGGAGAGAGTTTCGGCCTTCCATGCCAACGTGCGGGCGCGATCGAGATCGCCGTCGGCAATCGCGCTTTTGGATTGCTGCACGAATGCGCGGGCCTGTGAGAGCGTATCTTGCTGAGTGGAATTTAGCTGCTTGCCCGCGATTTTCTTCAGATTGTTTTCCGTGACTCCCAACAACTGATTCACCACGTCGCGCTGGTGAACTGCCTGGCTGTCGTTTGGCCCTCCGGCCAGTTGGATGCTCGGCTCCGAAGTTCCGCCGTGGCGGACAATTCTCTTGGGCGGAGGACAATCTTTCAGATCGGGCGCGGCGGAGTCTTGTCCTGGTGCGCTGGCCGAAGCAGTTCCTGCCGAGGCATCGCCTGGTGTAGCGCCCTGAGGATTCGTGCCTGTCTGAACCGGCGGCGTGGGGCGAACGCCGCAGTTGGATAATGCAGCTGTCTTCTTCTTGTGACGCTTCCGTCTCGTAGTGGTCGGTGTGGTTGAGTTCGACGGAGCTTGGGCGGACGGCTTGGTTTCTGGCTGGGCACTTCCGGTCTGCGGGTTTCCGCTCTCCTGTGGCTTGTCTGGAGCAGCCTGGGTGGCGGGCTCCGCTGCCTGCGCTGCAGATTGAGCCTGCAACGGCCACCAAGACGGCGTGGTCCAGGCAAATGAGGAAAAAAGGAGAACGAAGGCCAGAGTCATACGGGGATTCCCGGTTGGTCAGATTCCAATCCTGGTCTTATCTTACCCTTTCGTGGTGACACCGCGCTCTCGATTCTCTTCATTTGGAATTAGTCGCCACGCTGAGAAGTGGCAGTGTCCGTCGCGTAGTCGGAAGTGAATTCCGCTGGTGGTGTTCCGGCGGCTGGAATCTGAAACCGGAAGATGGTTCCGGTGGTTTCGGCAGATTCGAAATCCACGGTGCCATAGTGCCATTGCAGGATTTGATACGTTTGCGCCAGCCCGATGCCGCTGCCTTCTTTCTTGGTCGTAAAGTAGAGTTCAAAGACTTTATCGTGCATTTCTTTCGGAATGCCGCCGCCCTGGTCCTGAACTTCGGCGAGGATCACGCCATTTTCTCGACCTGCTGAAATTGTAAGTACGCCTCCTTGAGGCATCGCCTGCACTCCATTGATCACCACATTGAGGATCGCCTGTTTCATCAGATCGACGTCGACCTTCACGGGCAAAGAAACTTCTGCGAGGTGACGCGCAATGGTGACGCCATGCTGCTCGGCATCCGGAGCAGCGAGTTGCGCAACGTCGTCCAGCAGGCGCCGCAGGTCGACCTCTTCCAGATGAAGATCGCGCGGACGCGTGAAGTCCACGAGAGTCTGCACCACGCGATCCAGGCGGCGAATCTCGCTGTCGATGATGTCCATATGGCGCCCCGTATCCGGTTCCTGCTGGGTCAATTTGTTGCGCAGAAGCTGCAAGTGCAGCACGATGGCGTTAATGGGATTCTTCACCTCGTGGGCGACACCCCGCGTCAGTCGTCCGCTGGCCGAAAGTCGCCGCGACATCTCGATCTCGTCGCCGATGCGCCGGACCGATTCTGTGTCGCGCATGATAACGAGCGCACCGATCTGCGAGTTCTTTTCCTGAACGAAGTCGAGCGACACCTGTACGCGTCTTCCTCCCGCAGCTTCGAACTCGCGCTGCGAAAGGGGACGGCGGCGCTCAAAAGCCTCGAGCAGGGCTGAGCCCAGCAGCGAATTGCGATCAAAAACTTCCTGCACTGTACGGCCGAGCAGTTCGCCGCGCGGACGCCCCAGGAAAGCCTCCACCGGAGCACTTACCAGCACCACCCGCGAGTCGCGGGCGAACAGCATAAGCCCATCCTGTAATTTCGACATCAGTTGATCGACGTTATCCTTCAGAGCCGAGAAAATTTCCCTGCTGTCCCGAATCTGGCGCCCTAGATTCGCGATCTTCAGAGTGACCAATCCATACTCGTCGTGCTGGGACTCGTCGCCATACAAGTCTGCCTCGCCGGCGGTGACATTATCGAGGTTGCGGCTTATTTCTTTTAAGGGGCCGAGCGCCAGGTTCGAAATTCCAGCGGCCAGGATGAGTGAGACGAAGATTAGCGCGATCGAAATGTAAAGCGCCCGCATCAGGCGGGCCTGCACTTCGCTCTTCAGAAAGGCGGTCTGTACTCCGATGCGAATCGTTCCGAATGGCGCGCCGCTCAATTCCAGTGGATACGTAACGTCGTAAACAGTCGCCGGGCTGAATACCAGGCGGATCTGCTCGCGGAAGCGAGCGTGTACAACCTGCTCAAATTTAGGGCGCGGCGGGATCACTTTGCCCACCAACTTGGAATTGGTGTGCAACAGAGCCTTGCCGTTCACGTCGACGATGCACACATCATTGATGTATTGCCAGTCGCCCGGATCGGATTGAAGAAGGTTGTTGGTGTCGACGTCAGTCTGAACGTAGTCTGCTAAGGCGCGGCTCACCGCTGCCGGGTCGTTTGTGTCCACGGAAGTGCTGCTGAAATCGGGAATGGCGTTGTTGGCGGCATACGCTAACTGACGAGTCAGGCTGGTCGCGGTGTCGTAAGCACCTACAATCCGAAGCCGCAGAATTTGCGAGATGTACAAGAACGAAAACGCCGTGACCATGGCTGTCACCATGAGGGTGATGACCAGCACGATAATGGTTTTGCGTCGCATGACAAAAATCGCCGCGCCAAGACAACCGGAGCAGCCTAGCTGCTGGGTACTTCTTCCTTCCCGGCAACCCCTTCCGCCGTAGCGCTTCCGTACTCCTTCAACTTATTGTGAAGCGTTTTCAAACTGATTCCCAAGATCTCGGCAGCGCGCGTTTTATTGTTGCTGGTTGCCTCCAGCGTCTTGAGGATTAGCATTTTTTCCGCCTCTTCCACCGTGGTGCCCACTCCCAGGCGGACCGCGTCGGGATCATTGGCCGCCGTTCGCAGCGGGGCTTGGCCAAATCCCGGGGGCAAGTGCTTGGTCTCGATCATCGCCGACTCGCAGACGATCACTGCCCGCTCAATCGTGTTGCGCAGTTCACGCACATTTCCCGGCCACGAATAATTATTGAATTGATTGAGCACTGCCTCGCTGACTGCCGTGACCTTGCGGCCATGTTTGGAGCTCATCTCTGCCAGCAAGAGTTGCACCAGCGCAGCGATGTCTTCTTTATGTTCACGCAATTGGGGCATGTGAATGTTGAATACATTCAGGCGGTAATACAGATCACTGCGCAGTTCGCCACGAGAGACCGCTTCGTCCGGAATCTTGTTCGTCGCAGCCAGCACGCGCACGTCCACCGCGGTCTCGACCTTGCTGCCCAAACGGCGTAATTTGTGATCTTCGAGCACGCGCAGCAGCTTAGCCTGGGTCCCCACCGGCATCTCGCCGATTTCATCGAGCAGCAGCGTTCCGCCTTCGGCCAGTTCGAAGCAGCCGGTGCGGCGTTCCAACGCGCCCGTGAAAGCGCCCTTTTCGTGGCCGAAGATCTCGCTTTCCATCAAGGTTTCAGGAATGGCGGCACAGTTGATAGCCACGAAGGGTCGGTCCTTGCGCGGGCTCAGTTCGTGGATCGTCCGCGCCACCAACTCCTTTCCCGTTCCGCTTGCGCCAGTGATCAACACCGAGGCGGTACTAGGCGCTACCATCTCGATCAGGCGGAAGATTTCCTGCATCTTGCGCGAAGCGCCACTCAGCCGGCCTAAGGATCCGGTATCGCGCAGGCGCCTTCTAGTAGCTTCGAGTTCCGCGCGAGTGCCGAGCAGAGCCGACGCATTCGAAAGAATCGTCCGCAGCCGATTGGTGTCGATGGGTTTGGTAATGTAGTCGTAGGCGCCCATGCGCATCGCCTGCACGGCGCTATCGATGGTGCCTTGGGCGGTTACCAGGATGACTGCGATGGTCTGCGCCTGCTCAGCCAGGTGACCCAGCAATTCGATTCCGCCCATGCGCGGCATCTTGAGGTCGGTGATGACAATCGAAGGGCTCCATTGCGTAGCCTTTTCGAGACCCTCGGCGCCGTCACGCGCGGTCTCCACTCGAAAGCTCCAGGATGTGACCAGTTCGGCCAACCCGGAGCGCTCGTTCTCTTCATCTTCGACGATCAGTACTTTTTCGTGGCTCATCTGATTGCTCTGGCTGCTGGCATTGATTCACTCCAACCCGATTCTCGCCATCGAAGTGCGTTCGGGACGAATTCCCCAAGATACGCGGCCTGTCTCCGTCCGGCAAGGTCCGGACCGTGCAATTCGGAGCCGAGGAAAAGCGAACCATTACGATGTCAATATGAGACTGCCCGGCGCGGCTTGGTTGCCAAAACTGACAATACCTTGAGTCTACGCTTTCCCTTTAAGCTGCTATGAGATAGAATCTTGCGTTCCCAGGACAAGTCCTATTCTTCCATCGATTTTCCATCACTTCTCTCGGTGACGCCAGGTTGCGCAGGCAACGGGCGAAGAATCAGGTTTTGGAGGATCTTATGCTAAGCAATTGCAAATTGATTCGGCGTCGAAGCGAACTCCTCTGCCTTTTCGCGGTTGCAATAATCATTCCCGTTCTCATTCCGTGCGCGGCTTTTGCGCAGAGCGATACCAATCCCAAGTGGGATATTTTCGCTGGATACCAGTACTTCCACCCCGGCATCACGGTTCCCGCAGCGTTCGGCGATCCTAATAATCCTATCCCCTTCAAAGTCCCAGACATGACCAAAGGACTGGGCGCAGCCCTAACCTACAATTTCGACCCGCACTGGGGCGCGGAGTTCGACTTGGGACAAAGCTGGGGTAGTGGCAATGACGCAACCACCGCCTCGTTTGGTCCTCGTTTCATATGGCGGACCGACGATGCGAACTTCTTTCTACACGCGCTGGTCGGTCTGAACCGTTTGTCCGTCGCTAATTTGAATGAGCCGAATGGTCTTGGTGTAATTCTCGGTGGCGGAATGGACCTGCCAATCACTAAGTCGATCGCGCTCCGGCTGTTTGAAGCAGACTACGTCTGGGCAAGACAAAATTACTCCAGCTACGCTTCCCCGTCGTTCCCGGATCTGCGGCATCCCAGCGAAGAAGGGGTTAGACTGCGCACGGGACTGGTGTTCAGTTGGGGCGGTACGCCTGCGGCGGCACCGGCCGCATCCTGCTCCCTCCAGCCGACCGAAGTGATGGTCGGGGAACCAATCACTGCGACGGTTACGCCCAGCAACTTCAATCCCAAGCACACCGTGACTTATATCTGGAGCGGCAATGGCGGGCAGGTCACTGGCAAAGACACGACCGCCACTATCGACACCAACAATGTCGCGCCCGGCAGCTACGCGGTCACCGCTCATGTCACCGACCCCAAGCTCAAAAAAGGCAATGAGGCGAGTTGCACCGCCAACTACACCGTCAAACCACTGCCGCCAAAGAATCCCCCCACCATGTCATTGTCGGCCAATCCGACCAGCCTTGTTCCTGGCGGAACCGTGAACGTGTCGGCCACTTGTACCAGTCCCGACGGCGTTCCGGTTTCGGTTGCGAACTGGACTTCAACCGTGGGCACAGTTTCGGGAACCGCAAACACCGCAACCCTGAATACTGCCGGGCTTCCTCCTGGCCCAGTGACAGTAACTGCTACTTGCACCGACTCCCGCGGATTGACTGGTCAAGCTTCTACACAGGTGACCATCGAAAATCCGCCGCCTCCGCCGGTGGATAAGGCCCTGGAGGCTCGACTGGCGCTGCATAGCGTTTATTTCGCGACGGCGCAGCCGACGCCGAAAGATCCGAACGGCGGCCTGCTGCCCAGCCAGCAGAAGATCCTGCTGAATCTGGCTACCGACTTCAAGAAATATCTTGAAGCCAAACCTGATACGCACCTCGTGCTCGAAGGCCATGCTGATATACGCGGTGGCGCTGCCTTTAATCAGGCGCTTTCGGAGCGCCGCGTGGCCCGCGTAAAGAGCTTCCTGGTCGAGCAAGGAGTCCCCGAGGCTGACATTGAAACCAAGGCGTTCGGGGCGCAGCACAACCTGACCACCGATGAAGTGAAGCAGTCGATCGAGCAAAACACGGAACTGACCACGGAAGAGCGCAAGCGCGCGCTGGCGAGGATTGCCGTTATTAAGTTGGCGAGCAATCGGCGCGTTGATATCACGCTCAATTCCGCGGGCCAAACCGAAACTTCCGTCCGGCAGTTCCCGTTCAATGCCGCGGATGCTCTGAGCCTCATTGGCGGCCGGGAGAGTGAAGCCAAGAAGAAGCCTGCTAAACGCACACCCAAAAGGCCGGTAAAGAAGCAGTAAAGCCCAGAGAGTAGGAAGATTGCCACGCGGAAGGCATTGCCTTCCGCGTTTTTTTGTATAGGCCGCCGAATGGCGTGGGCTGGAAAAATCTACACGCACGCCACGAAAGTGCCATCGCCAAGTCGTTGATTTAGTGAGAGTGTGTCTGGTATTCGGCTTGCCAATTAGGACCTTAGACGACCTTATGGGACGGATCGCTAAATTTCGGAGGTTTCCCGGCCTGGCCGCCGGGCCGCTGGCATTGGCTATGCTGGCAGCAGGATGCTCCCGCCCCATTGCCGTCCCCGGCGACAGTACCGCTGCCCAGGCGGATCCGCATCAGACCCCATTTCATGAAGATGGAACCAAGCTAGACAATGCTCGCGGAGAGGCTCCAAATCCATCCGGGAAAGCCGCTGACAACAGCCTACCGTTCCATGAACGCGAGAATCTTCCGGCCGGAACTCTTATCAGCGTGCGTTTGAAAACTCCTATTTCTGTCGAGGACCCAAACGCGAGTGATGCTTTCGACGCGGTCGTCGTTGAACCGGTCGTCATCGAGGGCGATACCCTTATTCCGCCTGGAATCCTCGTCTCGGGGAGGGTCGAGTCTGCTCGCACTTCCCAAGTGAAGCGCAATCGGGGTTATGTTCGACTAAAGCTGGCTTCGGTGCATATGGGCAGTCTGGATGTGCCGGTCCAGACGGCCAGCCTTTTCGCGCGACAATCGCCCTTGAGCGATGGCTCGTCGCGGGCGATCCGTGTGGAACAGGGGCGGCGGCTCACTTTCGCACTAGCGGAACCTGTCTTCATTGCCAGCCAACGTGGCCGGGCCGATCACTAAATCTCACAAATTTCCCCTTCTCTTCGTAATTTCTGACCGCTAAGCCCGGAATTCGGGTTCAAACCGAGTTTTCCACAGAAAGATTTCCTGTTTTGGTGACATCTGCCCTTTCGCACCTATGGGGTGTCTTCTCTATAGTGGGCCGGAATGGGAGTTGAGCCTGGCCGCGAAGAGCCAGTCGATTCCCATTTTGGGAAAACCAAGGTATCGAGCGGTCGGATTACCGGTTCCTTCTGGGACTCCTCCCGCGCAAAGTAGAACCTATGAGCGCTGCTGAACTGAGTTGGCCAAAGCCGGATTCCAAAGCGGAGATCCACTCTCTTTTTGAGAACGCTCCGCTCGCCTGGGCTCAATGCGACCGGCAGGGCATTATCACAGCATGGAATCCCGCATGGGAACAAATGTTGGCAATCAGTTCGGGAATGACACCATCTCTTCGCCTCGTGGATTTGATCCAGACTGAACATCACGCTGAACTTGAACAGATGGTTGCGGCATTGCTCCAGGGTGAGCGGAAGAGCTTTCAATTCGAAGCCAAGAGCGCAAGCCACAACGGTCAGCCGAAGCGCTGGAGTCTTTGGAGAGCAGGGCAAATCAATGGTTCCGACTGTGTACTCGTCATAACCGAAAATCTTCCCAGTGTTCCGGTTGCCGAACAACGTCTTCGTCAAGCCGAGCGACTCGAGACCGTGGGACGTCTGGCCGGCGGAGTGGCCCACGACTTCAACAATCTTTTGACCGGCGTGTTGCTCTACTGCGACTTACTGATGGCCAGTATCGAACCTGGCCACCGGGCACGCAAGTATGCCGATGAGATCCGCAAAGCTGGAATGCAAGCGACGGGGCTCGTACGGCAGCTACTCGCCCTTGCGCGGCCCGCCAATTCTCAGCCACGGCTGCTTTCGCTGAATGAAATCGCCGAAGGCATGCGTAACTTTCTGCTCCGGCTCATTGGGGAAAACATCGAGTTGCGGCTTCGCCTCGATAGCAATCTGGGATTGATCAAAATGGATCCCACGCAAGCGCAGCAGATTCTCCTCAACCTGGTGCTCAACGCGCGCGATGCCATGCCCCGTGGTGGGCAGATCGCGGTGGAGACCCGCAATTGCAAGGTCGAGGTATTGACCGAGTCCGCCCTCGGGTCCCGTAGCGCGGCCTCCGTACCTTGCGCGCTCTTCGTGGTCGAAGATAACGGTAGTGGCATGGATGATTCCACGCGCGCCCACGTGTTCGAAGCGTTCTTCACCACCAAAGGGGGAAAAGGTACGGGCCTCGGTCTGGCCACAGTTCACGACATCGTGAGCACGAATGGGGGCCTGATCCACCTCGAGAGCAAACCCGGCCAGGGCACTCGCGTCAGCGTGCTGCTGCCACTCGTTCCCGAGACCGCGCCTGATGCGTTCAGCAATAACAAGAGTTCTCATCCCGCCAAAAGCGGAGAGGTATTTTCAGCCAAAGAAGAGGAAGAATAGCCATGACGTCTGCAGCTTTAAGTCCGATCGCTCTTACACCGCAAATTGAGCCTGCTAACTTTCTTAATCTCTTGATCGTCGACGATGAACGATCCATTCGCGAAGCCTGCCGCGAGGTGGCAATGTCGCTGGGTTACTCGGCGTTTGTGGCCGACTGCGCCGAGCAAGCCTACCGCGCCCTCGAGTCGCAGAACTTCGATGCCGTGCTGCTCGATCTGCGATTGCCCGGCGCGGGCGGCCTGGACGCCCTGCGCCGCATCAAGGAGCGCCGTCCCGAGGCCGTGGTTGTGGTGGTCACGGGATACGGCACCGTGCAATCTGCCGTGCAGGCGATGAAGAATGGCGCCTACGACTACGTAACCAAGCCCTTCAGCCTCGATGAACTCAAACTGCTGCTTGAGCGCGTGGCCAGCCACTTAAAGCTGAAGACGGAAAACCGCATGCTGCGCGAAAAGGTGAAATCGAAGCAGGGGTTTGGCGGGATTGTCGGTCGGGCTCCGGAGATGGAGAAGCTCTATCGCATCATCGCCAAGGCGGCCAACAGCGTGCATCCGGTGCTGATTCTGGGCGAGAGCGGTACCGGCAAAGAAATGGTCGCCCGCTCGATTCACTATACGGGGCCATTCCGCGACAAGCCGTTCATTCCGGTGGACTGCGGGTCGCTGGTGCCGACTTTGATCGAAAGCGAACTGTTCGGCTACGTCAAAGGAGCATTTACCGGGGCCAATCAGTCAAAAGACGGGCTCTTGTCCATGGCCGAAGGTGGAACCGTTTTCCTCGACGAAGTGGGCGAGCTTCCGGTCGATCTGCAGGCCAAGATGCTGCGCGCCATTCAGGAGAAGGAAATTCGTCCCGTGGGTAGCACGCGCCGGGTTCCTATTAACGTGCGTATCCTGGCCGCCACCAACCGCGATCTCGAACAAGCTGTGATGCAGGGCAGCTTCCGCCGCGATCTGTACTTTCGGCTCAACGTGCTCAGCCTCCGCATTCCACCGTTGCGCGAGCGCCGGCAAGACATTCCTCTTCTAATCGGGCACTTTCTTGAGCGCGTGGCGCGAACCTCGGGATTGGAGAAGATGCTCAGCGACGATGCCCTGAAGGCTATGCTCGCCTACGATTGGCCGGGCAATGTCCGAGAACTTGAAAATAGCCTGGAACGCAGTTACGCCTTCACTAGTGGGCCGCTAATCCACACCACCGATCTGCCTCGCGAGATCGCAAACCTGCCGCTACCCGAGCCCGCAAATGGCAACATGGACCTGCATGGAGGAATCATTCCCATCGCGGAACTCGAGAAGCAGACGATTCTTCGGGCCATCTCGGAACTGAATGGAGATAAATTGCAGGCGGCAAGGCTACTGGGAATCGGGAAGACAACCCTTTATCGGAAACTCAAGGACTACGCCCTGCACGCGTAGTGCGTGAGTCCGGCCCATATAAAAATGCGCGGGCAAAATCTTATTGCGGCGCTGGGCCCAATTCCGGACTGGCGTCTCGGCGCGAATTCCGCTACAGGAAAACGGCCGCGTGTCAGCAAGTGTAAACGCAGCATTTTCAATGGTCAGCCTATGGCGGCTGACGTGCAATATGAAAAGCATGATCCTACTCATCACTTCGTCAGCTACCGGCCCACAGTGCGCGGAAGCTTTGTACGGCGCCACCGGACAGGAAACGCACTGGGCCAAGTCTTTGCAGGAGGCCGCTGCCCACCTGCGCGAACAAACCTATTCCGCCGCCGTGATCGATCAGTTTTTGCTTGAGACCGAGCCCGAGGAAAGCGACCAGATGATCGAACATATGGGCACTGCCTTTCCCGTGTACGTCAATTTCGCGATCACCGGGATCGACCGACTGGTCCGCGAGGTGCGCTCAGCCCTTCACCGCCGCAAGCGTGAGGAATCGTCTGCCCGCCGCGCCATTGCCGAGCAGATGAACAGTGAAATGCGCGAGACGCTTACGGCCATGCTGCTCTCCTGCGAGTTGGCCATGTCAGTGCCCGACGTTCCAGGTTCCGCAGCAGAAAAAATCCGCATTATCGACAATCTCGCGCGCGAACTGCGGCTGCGGCTCGAAGTGAACTGAGTCAGTATCCGTCTCTGGCCAGGCGTCCGTAATAGTTTTGCGTTATTGTGCGGCTCGGTGTGCTCGGATAACGTTTCGCTGCTCTTGATTCTGTGGACTTGGGGTCCCGGAAAATCTAATTGTATTCAACGTGGTCTGGCTTACCTCGTGTCGGCCAGGCCGCGGCGAAATCTTATCCCGGAAACACGTGTGCGGGTTAAGTGGGGGAAATGTGCGCCAACGCTTGCCAGCTTGCAAAGGTTTGATCTGTGTTCTGCTAACCGGGTTCTTTGGCTTGAGCGCCGCAGCTCAGCAAATCACCGGGAGCATTCGTGGAACCGTACTGGATCCCACGGGCGCTACGGTCCCCGCAGCATCGGTGAAAGCGACCCAGACCGAGACCGGCCTGACGCGGAACGCGGTCACCAATCGTTCCGGAGAATACATCCTTTTGGAATTGCCCGTCGGTCACTACTGGCTGCAAGCCACAGCGAAAGGTTTTGAGACCTACATTCAGCAAGGCATCGTTCTTGACGTCAACGAAACGGCGAATATTCCCGTGCGCCTCGCCGTCGGCGCAGAGATTCAGAAACTCGAGGTGGAAGCGGACGCACAGCTGATCCAAACGACGGTGACCAGCCTCGGCAAAACCGTCACCGAGCGTGAAGTATTGGACCTTCCGCTCGACGGCCGCAACTTTTCTCAGTTGGGCCTTCTTCAGCCGGGGGTCGTACCGCTTACTCCCGGTCTTTCAGAGGCCGGAGGCTCATTGCGTGACGGCCAGGCATATGCCGTGAACGGCCAGAGGCCCGAGTCGAATAATTTTCTGATCGACGGCGCAAACAATTTCAACGGTGTGGACGGAGGCTTTGTTCTTAAGCCGCCGCTCGATGCTATTACAGAATTCAAAATTCTGACCCACAATGCCAATTCCGAATTCGGCGACGCCCTGGGCTCGACGACGAACATCATTACTCGCTCGGGCACGAACGAGTTCCATGGCGCGCTGTGGGAGTTCTTACGGAATGACGCTTTTGATGCGACCAATTTTTTTGCGGCGCGCACCGAACCCCTAAAACAGAACCAATTCGGCGGCACCTTCGGGGGCCCGATTCGCAAGGACAAGACTTTCTTTTTTGGATATTACGAGGGCTTTCGCAACCGGCAGGGCGAAACCCAGGGAAGCACCGTTCCATCGCTGCCCGAACGCCAGGGAAACTTCGGCCAACTGTGCCCGGAAGGCTTCGACAGCAACGGGATGTGTGCCAATCCGGCCCATCAGCTTTTCAACATTTTCGCGAACTCGCCGATTCCGTACAACCAGTTGCCATTTATTAATCCGTTGTCGCAGGGGCTTTTGAGTCTGTTTCCAGAGCCCAATAGCGGCACTAACGTCTACAACGCCACGGAGACGCTCCACGATGACACCGATCAGTTCGGATTAAGGGTCGACCACTATCTCTCCGCCGCCGACACTTTGAATTTCCGTTACATGCTCAGCAATGGCTCTCGCATCGATCCGCTGTCCACCTCGGGCGCGAGCGTTCCCGGATTCCCTGTGGGAGAAGATCATCGAGCGCAAAATTTTGTGGCGCAGGAGACCCACACGTTTTCTCCTGCCGTGATTGGGGTTGCCCGATTCTCCTACCTGCGGAACAAATTCCTCTTTGACGAGCATCTCAACCATGAGTCCCCCGCCAGTCTCGGGTTCCAGTACTCGCCGAGTCTCGCCGCGGCCCAAGGCCCGCCATTCATCCAGGTAAACGGTTACACAACGGTCGGTGATCCCATTACCGGGCCACGCAACACGTATGAGAATGCTTACGATTATTCCGGCTCAGTCAGCTGGATTCGCGGACGGCACGAACTGAAGTTCGGCGGCGGATACCAGCACCTGAACGTCAACGTCCTCCAAGGCATCGCTACGAATGGCTTCTTTGTATTCGACCCCGGGTTCCCCATTGCCGGAGACGGTTTCGCAGCTCTCTTGTTCGGACAGCCGGTTTTTTTCCTCCAGGGTCGTGGCGATTTCTCTCGGGGAATCAGAGGCAACTCCCTCGACGGATACACGCAAGACACCTACAAAGTCACATCTCGCCTCACGCTGAACTTCGGGCTGCGTTACGAGTTGCCATTTCCTTACACCGAGATCCACAACCGGCAAACCTTGTGGATTCCCGGAAGGCAATCCACGGTCATGCCCAACGCTCCTGCGGGGCTGCTCTATCCCGGCGATGCAGGCGTTCCCGCAGGTTTGATCCCCACGTTCAAGAAAGGTTTCGCGCCGCGCTTCGGTGTCGCATTGGACCCGACTGGAACGGGGAAGTGGTTGGTGACTTCCGCCTACGGCATCTTCTACGAGCCTTATTACACGGGCCAGGGCGGTCCGTTGCAATCGCCGATCAGCGCGCCGCCGTATCTGCAAACTGCGCAGATCAGCGTCCCCAACTTCTCTGATCCCTTTAATGGCAATCCTCCCGCACCCGGTACGTTTGCGACTCCTCTGACCAATCTGACATTGACTCCCAATCTTCCCCTGCCTTATTCGCAGGATTGGGACCTGAACGTTCAACGGTCGTTCGGCACCGATCTCCTCCTCGAAGTCGGCTACGTTGGCACCAAGGGCACTAAACTGCCGCGCTTTATCGAAGGCAACCCCGCCATCTACGTACCGGGCGTCGACAGCAGTGGGCAACCCCTGTCTACCTCGGGGAACGCCGATCAGCGGAGGCTCTATTCCGGCTGCGCGTTGAACGATCCGCCGAGCAGTTGTATCTATTCCTCGACCGGATTAATCGCCGGTATCGCGAACTCTTCCTACAATGCGCTAGAGACCAGCCTGCGCAAGCGGTTTAGCCACGGCATGGCATTCCTGGCCTCCTACACGTTCTCGAAGTCCATCGACGATGCGTCCTCGTTCAACATGACTGGATCGGCGGCGAAACCAGTGGCCGGTGAAAATGATTTGGCGCAGAATCCATTCAATCTTGCAGCGGAGCGCGGCCGCTCGCTGTTTGATTCCCGTCACCGCCTCGTTCTCAGTTATCAGTGGAGCCTTCCATGGTGGAGACAGCCCCACGGTTGGTACCAGCAAATTTTGGGTGGCTGGCAACTGAACGGGATTGCCACCGTCATGAGTGGCACCCCATTCACGGTATTCGATTCGAATGACGTCTCCGAGCAGGGCGGAGCGCCGGAAATCACTGGATTTTCTGCCAACCGGCCGAACCTGGTCCCGGGTCAAGACCCAAACCGCGGGCCGAGGACTACCAGCGCTTGGCTGAACGCTAGCGCCTTTCAGCGCATCACCCCTGACCCAAATTCCCCCGTGCAGCAATTTGGTACAGCGGGCCGAAACATCGCCCAGGGACCAGGCTACGGCGATTGGGATTTCTCCGCATTCAAAAGGATTCCTGTGACCGAGGGGAAGGAATTTCAGTTTCGGGCTGAGTTCTTTAATTTGCTGAATCACACGAACTTCCGGCTACCCGATAGCGATATCAGTTCGCCGACTTTCAATCAGATCCTTACCGCTCTTCCGCCCCGGCTGATTCAGCTGGCCTTGAAGTTCGAGTTTTAACACGCACCACGGAGGATGGTGCCCGACTGTTCTGACGCAGTCGTGTCCTTAAATTTTAGTAGCTTCCACATAGGAAATCGCTTCCCGCTGGGCCTAATTTCGCACTAAAATGGTCCGTTCGGTAGGCGGGAATGCCGGTTTTATGCGGCATTCCGGGGTTCTGTGGAGGTTTCAGTGCACGTTCTGGTTACGGCCGACTCGCTTTCCGGTTCGTGGACCTACGCCCGCGAGCTCGTGACCGGTCTGGTCACCCGGGGAGTGCGCGTCACCCTGGTCAGCTTCGGCGAGATCCCATTCCCCGATCAGACTGCTTGGATGGATCACCTGCACGGTCTCGACTACCGTCCTACCGCGTTCCGTCTCGAATGGATGCAGGAAGCGGAGCAAGACCTTCCCGAATCGACGAACTTCCTTGTTTCGCTGGTGGAAGAATTACGTCCTGACGTTTTGCACCTCAACCAGTTTTGCTACGGCAACCTGCCTGTGGATGTGCCGCGGGTGGTGATGGCGCATGGCGATCTGATCACCTGGACGCAGGCCGTGCATGATCGGCCTCCTCGACCGGAGCGCTCCATGCACTGGTATCGCAGGACAGTTCGCGATGGCCTCGCCGGAGCCGACGCCGTGATTGCTCCTTCGGCCTGGATGCTCGATCGCATTTCTGCCTGCTACAGCCGTCCCGAGCGCGGGGAAGTGATTTATCCCGGGCGCAATCC
>Ga0070730_10001326_pt1 | contig 23994 bp, 27 predicted proteins | sample Coa_R1_3_FD_66447 | JGI IMG/M metagenome (GOLD analysis project Ga0070730, IMG submission 66447) | Surface soil microbial communities from Centralia Pennsylvania, which are recovering from an underground coalmine fire - Coalmine... | ecosystem: Environmental > Terrestrial > Soil > Unclassified ... | reverse complement strand
CCGCGCGGCCGCGACGGGGTCGTCGAGCTCGGCGAGATCGTCGCCGGCACGGCGGCCGGTCGCAGCTCCGGCGAGCAGATCACGCTCTACAAGTCGGTCGGCGTCGCCGTCCAGGACCTCGCAGCCGCGACGCTCGCGCTCGCGGCGGCGCAGGAACGCGGTGTCGGCCAGGAGGTCGAGCTGGAGGACATTCGCGTATGAGCAGCAACGAGTTCAGCCCAGGGCTCGCCGGGGTCGTCGCATTCGAGACGGAGATCGCCGAGCCGGACAAGGATGGCGGCGAGCTTCGCTACCGCGGGGTCAACATCGAGGATCTGGTCGGCAAGGTTCCGTTCGAGCACGTCTGGGGCCTGCTCGTGGACGAGTCCTTCGAGCCGGGCCTGCCGTACGAGCACGTCGAGCTCGGGCTCCGCACGGGCGGCTACATGTCCGACCTGCAGTCGCGCCTCGCGGCGCTGAGCGGCGAGTGGAATCTCGGCCAGTTCATCGACATCGACGACGAGCAGGCGAAGGAGGATCTCCGCCGGCTCTCGGCCGCGACCCTGTCGGTCGTGGCGCAGTCGGCCCGCGGCGCCGACGCGCCGCCGGTGCCTCCGGAAACGGTGCAGCAAGGGCAGACGGCCGCGGAGCGGTTCGTCCTCGAGTGGCGCGGCGAGCCGAACGAGCGCTCGGCGAAGGCGATCGACACGTACTGGATCTGCACCGCCGAGCACGGTCTCAACGCGTCCACGTTCACGGCCCGGATCGTCGCCTCGACCGGAGCCGACGCCGGCGCCGCGCTCGCGTCGGCGGTCGGCGCGCTCTCGGGCCCGTTGCACGGCGGCGCTCCCGCGCGCGTGCTGCCGATGCTCGACGCCGTGGCGGAGTCGGGTGACGCCGAGAAGTGGGTCGCCGAGGCGCTCGGCCGAGGCGAGCGGATCATGGGCTTCGGCCATCGCGTGTATCGCGCCGAGGATCCACGATCCCGCGTTCTCAAGCGCGTTGCGAAGGAGCTCGGATCGCCGCTCGTCGAGGTGGCCGAGGAGCTCGAGCAGGTCGCGCACGAGGCCATCGCCAGAAAGCACCCGAGCCATTCGTGGACGAACGTCGAGTACTGGTCGGCCGTCGTCCTCGACGTGGCCGAGGTGCCGCCGCAGCTCGCGCCGGCGATGTTCGCCTGCTCGCGGACGGCCGGCTGGTCCGCGCACGCCCTCGAGCAGAAGCGGCTCGGCGTGCTCATTCGTCCATCCGCGCGCTACACCGGGCCTGGTGCCCGCTCGCTGCAGGAGGTCTAGTCGTGAAGAGACTCGTGTTCCTCATCGTCGTGGTGCTCGCACTCACCGCCTGCGGCGGGTCGAGCAAGTCGAAGACCCCGCCCGAGACGGGGCCGTCACCGGCGTCCACGAAGCGGACGATCACGAACAACTGGGAGCAGTTCTTCTCGAGCAAGACGAACGTCGCCGGGAAGGTTCGGCTCATGCAGAACGGAGAGCACTTCAAGTCGGTCATCCAGAGCTTCGCAAGCAATCCGCTGGCGAGCAACGTCAGCGCGGCGGTCTCGTCCGTGACGATTCAGGGCGCGAACAAGGCGAAGGTCGTCTACGTCGTTACCTTCGGCGGCGCGTCCCTCCCGAAGCAAACCGGCATCGCCGTGCGCGAGAACGGCAGCTGGAAGGTCGGAGACGCGAGCCTCTGCAAGCTGATCGCGCTCGGCGGGACGACTCCGTCCGTCTGCAAGTCGTAACGTCCTCCCGGTGAGCGCTCTCGCGCTGTTCCGGCAGCGGCACGCCCGCGAAGCTGCCCTCGCGGCCGTCTGCGCGATCCTCTTCCTCACCTTCCTCGACAACACGATCGTCAGCGTCGCGCTGGCCGACATCCAGTCGTCGCTCAGCGTCAGCGTCACCGGGCTCCAGTGGATCGTCGACGGCTACATGCTGGCGTTCGCCGCGCTGATGCTCACCGGCGGGACGCTCGGCGACCTGCTCGGGAGAAAGAAGGTCATGCTCGTGGGAGTCGCGATCTTCTGCGCGGGCTCGATCGTCGCCGCCCTCGCGCACGGCTCGAGCACCCTGATCGCCGGGCGGATCGTGATGGGCCTCGGCGCCGCTGCCTCCGAGCCGGGCACCCTCTCGCTCATCCGCCACATCTATCCGGAGCGCGAGGAGCGCGCTGTGGCGCTCGGCGTGTGGGCGGCCGTGTCGGGACTCGCACTCTCGCTCGGGCCGGTGATCGGCGGCGTGCTCATCTCGGGCGCCGGGTGGCGCTGGATCTTCTGGTTCGGCGTCGCCTTCGGGGCCGTCGCGTTCGCGGTGGCGGCGGTGACGCTCACCGAGAGCAGCGACCCCTGGATAGCCACAGGCGATCGGTCCTCCGGCCGGGCGTCGTCGACTTCGCCCGCGGCGCTTCCAGCCCTACAGCGGCGGAAGCTCGACGTCCCGGGGCTCGCCGCGGGGGCCGGGTCGATCCTGGCCGCCACGTTCGCCGTGATCGAGGGCGAGAACCGCGGCTACGGGACGTGGTGGATCGGCGCGCTCTTCGCCGCCTCGGCGGCGCTCATCGTCGCGTTCGTCCTGATCGAGCAGCGCGTCCCGGATCCGGTGCTGAAGATCGACTTCCTGCGCAACCCCACGTTTACCGCGGCGAACGTCGTCGCGTTCGCCACGAACCTGTCCGTCTTCTCGGTCTTCTTCTTCACGGCGCTCTACCTGCAGCTGATCTCGAACTTCTCCGGCTACCAGATCGCTCTCGTCTTCACGTCGCTCGCCGGTGCGATGATCGTCGCCGGGCCGATCGCGGGCCGCTGGACCGCGCGGGTCGGGCCGCGGGTGCCGATGGTGCTCGGCTGCGCCCTCGCGGGGGTCGGGCTCCTTCTCGTCGACCAGCAGCTCACGGCGACGACGAGCGTCGCTGCGCTTGCGTGGCCGCTCGCGATCGCCGGGCTCGGCTTCGGGATCGCCCTCGTCACGATGACGGCGGCCGTGCTCACGCTCGTCCCGCCGGAGCAGTCCGGGATGGCCGCTTCGACGGTGAACACGAGCCGCGAGCTCGGCGGCGTCTTCGGTGTCGCGGTGCTCGGCGCGGTCGTCAACGCCCAGCTCACGAGCGGGCTCACCGAGAAGCTCGTCAAGCTCGGGATCCCGATCCAGTTCCGCCAGATCGTGATCCAGTTCGTGACGACGGGCGGCAACATCACCAACGCCGAGAACAGCCCTGCGGCGAGGGGGCACCTCAAGATCGTCGCCAAGGTGCTCGTGGCCGCCGAGAACTCGGCGGGCCACGGCGTCCATCTTGCGCTCCAGATCGCCGGGGGGATCGTCCTCGCCGCTGCCGTCATAGCAGCGTTCGCAGCGCGGCATAGGGTTGGGCGCGTGGAGGAGGTCGAGGCGTAATCCCACGCGCGGTTCTCGTCGGGGGCACCGGCATGATCGGACGCGCCGCTGCGCAAGCGCTGGCCGCCGACGGCTGGGACGTCGTCGCGGTGTCGCGCACGGGCACGCTGCCCGACGGTCTGGCGGAGCTCGGGGTCGTCGCGGCCGTGGCCGATCGCGACCACGACGCGCAACTGCGAGCCGTGATCGGATCCGGCGCGGACGTCCTTCTCGACACCGTTGCCTACACGCGTGAGCACGGCGAGCAGCTCAACGGGCTCGAGGGACTGGTCGGCTCGCTCGTCGTCGTCTCCAGCGCGTCGGTCTACACCGACGACGACGGCCGGGCGCTCGACGGGGAGGGCGATCCTCCGGCCATGCCCGTGCCGATACTCGAGACGCAGCGGACCGCGGAGCCCGGCGACGCCACGTACTCGACGCGCAAGGCCGAGCTCGAGCAGACGCTCCTCGCGGGGCCGCTCCCGGCGACGCTCCTGCGCGCGTGCGCGATCCACGGGCCCGGAGCGAAACTGCCGCGCGAGGTCTACTTCGCCAAGCGCGCAGTCGACGGGCGAGGCCGCGTCGCGATTGCCTGGAACGGCGAGAGCCGGTTTCACACGACGTCCGTACCGAATCTCGCGGAGCTGGTCCGGCTCGCAGCGGCGAAGCCGGGAGATCGCGCTCTCAACGCCGGTGACCCCGATCCGCCGACGACCCTCGAGATCTGCCGCGCGATCGGTGACGCGCTCGGGCACGAGTTCGAGCCCGCGCTCCTCCCCGGCGACGCGTACGACAACCCGTGGGGCGCACCGTCCGACCGGCCATTCGTCGTCTCCATGACGACGGCGGAGCGGGCCCTCGGATACCGGCCCGTCACGACGTATTCGGAGGCCGTGCGAGAGACGTGCGCCTGGCTCGCCGACGAGCTCGCACGCGGCCGCAACTGGGCCGGCACCTACCTCGAGGGCATGCTCGACTACGACGCCGAGGACGCCGTCCTCGCCTCGCAATGATCGACCCGACCGCATACCGCGACCGGTTCCCGATCCTCGAGACCTGCACGTACCTCATCAACCACTCGCTCGCGGCGATGCCCGCGGCGGCCGAGGACAACCTGAGCGAGTACGCGCGCATGTGGCGCGAGCGGGGCATCCGCGCCTGGGGCGAAGGCTGGTGGGACATGCCCGTGACTGTCGGTGACCAGCTGGGGCGGATCCTCGGCGCGCCGCCCGGCTCGATCGTGATGCACCAGAACGTGACGGTTGCCGAGGCGGTCGTCCTCTCGTGCTTCGCGCGGTCGGGCGAGCGGAACCGGATCGTCTACGAGGAGGCGAACTTCCCGTCGGTTCGCTACCTCTACCAGGCGCAGCCCGACATCGAGGTCCTCGCGGTCGCGGATGGCGCGGCCATCGTCGATGCGATCGACGAGCGGACGCTGCTCGTCCCGATCAGCCACGTCCTGTTCAAGAACGCCGAGATCCAGGACCTCGAGCCGATCATCCGCCGCGCGCACGAGGCGGGCGCGCACGTGGTGCTCGACTGCTACCAGTCGGCCGGCGTCGTCCCCTTCGACCTGACCGCGCTCGGCGTGGACTTCGCGGTCGGCGGCAGCGTGAAGTGGCTCTGCGGCGGCCCGGGCGCCGGGTGGCTCTACGTGCGGCCGGACGTCGCCGGCCGGCTCGAGCCCACGCTCGTCGGCTGGCAGGGACACGCTCGGCCGTTCGCCTTCGAGCCGGAGCTCGAGTACGCGTCCGGCGCACGGCGCTTCCTCACGGGCACTCCGAACGTCCCCGCGCTCTACGCGGCGACCGCCGGCTACGACGTGATCGAGGAGGTCGGAGTCGAGCGGATCCGCGAGCGCTCGCTCGCGCTCACGCAGCTCCTCGTCGACCTCTGCGACGCGGCGGGGCTCGAGATCGTCTCGCCGCGGGAGCCAGCGCGTCGCGGCGGCACCGTGACGGTCTCGACGCCGGATCACGCCGCCTGTCACCGCGAGCTGGGAGAGCGGGGCGTCATCTGCGACTTCCGTCCCGGGGACGACGGAGGGATCCGCCTGGGCCCGCACTTCTTCAACACCGAGAACGAGGTGCGGCATGCGATCTCCGAGCTCGCGGAGATCGTGGCGAGCGGCGCGTACGAGCGGCACCTCGGCGCAGCGGCGCGGTTCTGACGTCTTGAACATGCTCGCCGTGGCGCTCGCGGCGGCTTCCTAGGTCGAGGCGAGCAACTCGGTCAGCCGAGTCGCGTGCTTCGGCGCAGCGGGCTCGTCGTCGTGGCGGAAGTAGACGTAGACCGGCTCCTTCGCGGCAGCGACAGCAGCCGCGAACTCCGCGTCGGGCGCCTCGCGGCGCCGGAGGTAGCGGAACGGCGCCGGGTGGTCGAGGTCGCCGACCCGCACCGCGCCGGCTTCCGCCAACCGCGGCTCGATCCCATCCCACGAGGCGTGCTCGAGGTCGAACGCGAGGCGGAGCGACGGGTCGAGCGAGCCGAGGAGGAGCTCGAGCGCTCCCTCGTCGCGCGCCTTCTCGAGCGAGATGCGGATCGGCCCGAGCCGGTCGCCGAGGTGCCGGACTCGAGAGGAGAACGTGTCGAGCATCCCGAGCCGGTCGCCGGGCAGCTTCGGCGCGAACTCGAACCCGTCGGGCACCTGCTCGGCCCAGCGGCGGAACTGATCCTCGGCGGGCAGCCGGTAGCCGGTCGTGTTCAGCTCCACCGTCGAGAAGCGGTCGGCGTAGAACGCGAGGAAGCCGGACGGATCGAGGCCGGCGGGATAGAAGCCCGGCCGCCAACTCGGATACGACCAGCCCGAGGTGCCGACGTGGACGTCTACGGCGCGGTGCGGTCGTTCGCGACGAAAGCCTCGTACGTAACGGGCATCTTCTCGGAGAGGAACGACTCGACCGCGTCGGCGTAGCGCCGGATCTCGCGCTGCGCGGTCTCGGAGGCCCGCAGCGACACGAAGTTCATGAGCGCCCGCGCGTTCACCGTCCAGAAGAACTCGGTGTAGGCGCCGACCGGCAGGACGCAGCGGGCGACCTCGCGCGCGACGCCGGCCTCGACGAGCTCCTCGTACGCGGCGTACGCCGTCCGGTACACCGATTCGAGCGTCTCACGCGTCGATTCCGCCAGCTCCGGCTCGACCGTCTCGAATGTATAGGCGCCGGGCTTGCCGACCTGCGTGCGCACGTCCTCGGGAGCCGGGACGTAGAACTCGTCGGTCGCCTTCGCGTACCGCATCGAGAACTCGTTGAAGGAGCCGATGCGGTGCCGGAACCACTCGCGCGCGACGAAGATCGGGCAGCGGACGTGGAAGCGGAAGCTGTTGTGCTCGAACGGCGTGCCGTGCCGCTCGCGCATCAGGAACCGGATGAGGCCTTCGTCGGACGCATCCATCGCGTCCTTGTGCCGCGCGAACGAGACCCGAGCCGCGTTGACGACCGAGAGGTCGTCGGCCATGACTGCGTCCAGCCGGACGAACCCGTGGTCGAGGACGGGGCGGTAGTCCGGGGTGGCCGGCGATTCGGTCACTGCTGCCATGGGGTGGGGACGCTACGGCCCGAGCCGGATGGTACGTCGAGCGCTAGGCGGCGATCGGCTCGAGCACCGTCTGGCCGGGCTCGGCGCCGCCGCCGGGCGGTCGCGTGACCACCCACGAGTCGCCCGTGCGCAGCGAGTATGGCGCGTTGAGCGTCACCGTCAACCCCTTCGAGGAGCCCGCGCCGCGGAACGTCCCGCAGAGACCCCAGGGGCGGCCGTTGCGGACGAGGTAGACCTCGTAGTAGCCGTGGTTCGCCAGCTTCGGCAGCCCGACGACGCTGAGCGTCATGGGCCAGTTGCCGTGCCTCGAGCGCCAGATCGCGAGTGTGGCGCGCGCGTGCGGCAGTGCCGACGTTCCTTCGAGGGCGAGAGAGATCACGGGGGCGGGAGCCTTGGCCGCGGTGCCGCCGCCGCGAGCGGCGTACCCGGCGAAGAAGACCGCGACAACCGACAGCGCGGCCGCGAGAAGCACGAGCGCCCGCCGCTTCGCGACCCGCCGCCCGCGCAGCGGGAGCGCGCCGAAGCTCGGCGCCTCGTGCAGGCTCGGCGGCAGCTCCGGCGGAGGGCCGGCCTGGAGGAGCAGTTCGTGTGCGTGCCGCAGCCGGTCGCGCTCCGCACCGGTCGCCTCGGCGCCGATCAGCTCGTCGAAGTCCGGCTCGCGCGTCAAACCAGCTCTCCTTCCAACACCGTCGCGAGATTCGCAAGACCGCTGCGCGTCCGCGTCTTCACCGTTCCGAGCGGGAGCCCGAGGAACTCGGCCACCTCGCTCTGCGACAGTCCGCTCCAGTACGCGAGCTCGATCACCTCGCGCTCCCGCGGCTGGAGCTCCTCGAGGGCGCGATGGACGCGCCAGGAGACATCTGCCTCCTCCGCCTGCTCGGGTGGCCCTGGTTCGCCGGACACCAGCTCGGGGAGCTCGCTGTCGGCGGCGGGCCCGTTGCGGCGCAGCCGGTCGACGATGGCGTTCCGAGCGACCGTGTAGAGCCAACCGCCGGCCGCGCCGCGCTCCGGCCGGTACGTCGAAGCAGAGCGCCAGATCGCGGCGAACGCCTCCTGGGCGGCGTCCTCGGCATGGCCGCGGTCGCCGAGTCTCCGCAAGGCCAGGCTGAAGACGGGCCTGACGTAGCGGCCGTAGAGGACTTCGAAGGCCGCGCTGTCGTGCTCGCCGACGCGCGCGAGGAGCTCCGCGTCGGAGGGATCGGGCAACGCACCGGCCGGCGCGGGCGCTGTCTCCGCGGAAACGGCACGCAAGCGGGGCTGGGGAACGTCGAGCGCAATCTCCATGTCTCCGCTGTTCTTACGCATGCCGGACTCCGGCGGATTTTCCGTTACGAGGTCTGGGCCTCCGCGAAGCGCCGCTCGACCTCGGGCCAGTCGACCACGTTCCACCAGGCCTCGAGGTAGGCGGGCCGCTTGTTCTGGTACTTGAGGTAGTAGGCGTGCTCCCAGACGTCGATCCCGAGCAGCGGGACGTCGCTCTGCGAGATCGGCGAGTCCTGGTTGGCCGTGGAGTAGACCGCGAGGCCCGTTCCGTCCCAGACGAGCCAGGACCAGCCGCTGCCGAACCGCTTCACGCCGCCGTCGTTCACGGCTGTCTTCAGCTCCGCGAAGGAGCCGAACGAGTCGTCGATCGCCGTCCGGAGCGCGCCGCCGGGCTCGCCGCCCCCGTCCGGGCCCATGATCTGCCAGAACAGCGAGTGGTTCGCGTGGCCGCCGACGTTGTTGCGGACGGCCGCCTGCTTGTCTGCGGGAATCGCCTCGAGGTTCGTGAGGATGCTCTCGACGGAGGCGTCGGCCCACTCCGTCCCCTCGAGCGCGGCGTTCGCGTTCGTCACGTACGCCCCGTGGTGGAGGTCGTGGTGGATGCGCATCGTCTCCGCGTCGATGTGCGGCTCGAGCGCGTCGTACGCGTACGGCAGATCCGGGACTGCTAAGGCCATCTCGTGGGCTCCTTTCGGCTGCTGCTCTCCTGCGACGGAGGATATGCTCCGCGCTCGTGTCCACGCTCGCCTACAGGTTCGAGGAGATCGCCCCGCGCCCGTTGCGGCCGGAGACGCTCGAGCTCGACGGAATCTCACGCGCCGCGGTCGAGGCGCACTACACGCTCTACAAGGGGTACGTCGCGAAGCGGAACGAGATCCTCGGCCGGCTCGCCGACGTCGATCTCGCCGCAGCGAACCAGACCTTCTCCGAGCTCCGCGCGCTCAAGGTCGACCTGACCTTCGCGATCGGCGGCATCAAGAACCACGAGCTCTACTTCGGTCATCTGGGCGGAGCCGGTGGAGACCCCGAAGGCGCGTTCGGCAGCCTCGTCGCGCGCAACTTCGGCTCGGTCGACGCCTGGCGCGCCGACCTCGAGGCGACGGGCATGGCGGGCCGTGGCTGGGCCTGGACGGCGTACGACTGGGACGAGGGCCGCCTCTTCAACTACATCGGCGACGCGCAGAACACGTTCCCGGTCTGGAACGCGACGCCGCTCGTGGCGCTCGACGTCTACGAGCATGCGTACTTCCTCGACTACCAGACCGACCGCGCCGGGTATATCGACGCGTTCTTCGCCAACCTCGACTGGGACGTCGTGAACGGCTGGGTCGAGCAGTACGGCATCCCCACCTAGGCGACGTCGTTGGTCACCGCCGCGCTCGTCGCCGCCGGCTACCTGTCCGGCTCGCTGGCGTGGGGCTACTGGCTCGTGCGGGTCTTCCGGGGCGAGGACATCCGGACGAAGGGAAGCGGGAACATCGGCGCGACGAACGTCTTGCGCGTCTACGGGCCGAAGCTCGGGGCGCCCGCCGTCATCCTCGACACGGCGAAGGGCTTCGCGCCCGCGCTCGTCGCGACCCTGGTCGTCGGTCACGGGAGCGGAGTCCTTGCCGGCGCCGCGGCGATGCTCGGCCACTGGCGGCCGCTCTTTCTCGGCTTCCGGCGCGGCGGGAAGATGGTCGCGACCGCCGGCGGGGCTTTCCTCGGCGTGGCGCCGCTCGTGGGGGTTACGGCCGCCGGCGTCTGGCTCGTCGCGTTCGGCCTTACACGCTATGCCTCCGTCGCCTCGATCAGCGCGGCCGCGTCGCTGGGGCTGTGGGCGTGGGTGTTCGGCTATCCGTGGCCGGTGATCGTGTTCGGCGCCGCGGCGGGCGCGGGTGTCGCCTTCCTCCACCGCGCGAACGTCGCGCGACTCGCGCGTGGGGAGGAGAACCGCTTCGAGTGGCGGCGGCGAAAGGTGGCCAGTGGTCACTCCGGCAAGTAGCAGCACCCAACCGGAGCAACCACTAGATCCGGAATCTCCGCTTGAGGGGCCTGGAGACGTTCCCGGCCCTGTCGATCGCCTTCACCTGAATCGTGTGCCTGCCGCGGCGCAGGCGCTTGAAGAGCTTCGGTGAGCGGCAACTCGTGAAGCGGCCGCGGTCGAGCCTGCACTTGAAGCGGAGCCCCTTCGAGCCGTGACCCGGATCGGTGCCGCGGAACCTGACCTTCGCCGTCCTCCTGGCATGGCTCGCCTTGACCCGGACGCTCGTCATCCTCGGCCGCGTCCTGTCGCGCTTGTAGTCGGCGGTGACCGTGATGTCGGAGTTGAGCGTCACGCGGCACGCGCCCTTGCCGGAGCAGCCTCCGCCCGACCAGTGGGCGAAGGTCGAGGTGATCCCCGGCTTGGCGGTGAGCTTCACGGATGTGCCGGTGGCGAACGAGCCCACGCAGGTGTTGCCGCACTTGATTCCGGCCGGTGAGCTCTTGACCGAGCCGCCGCCGAGTCCTTGCCTTGCGACGGTGAGCGTGTGTCCGAGGTCGACGACCTGTGCCTTGTTCCCGACGGCGTTCTGGAAGTGGACGATCAGGGCGCCTTTCCCGTGGTCGGCCGCGTATGCAGCCGCGTCGCGCCGAACCTGGAGGGCCGTGCCGGACATGTCCTGATAGACGAGCGGACTGCCTGCTCCGGTGAACGAGCCGTAGACGGCCAGCCCGGGGTGCAACGGGTCGGTGCTGAGCGTCCCGTCGAGATTCGTGCCGCTCGAGAGACCGATCGTGTCCGTGGGGTCGGCCGAGAAGGACGAGAACGTGGCGACGCCGTAGTCGATCCGCGAGTGGGCCGCTGTCACGCCCGGCAGCTTGGAGATCGCGACGGGCAGGACGAGCGTGTCGCTGTCGAAGACGGCGGCGTCGGTGTTGCCGAGGCGGTCGTCGATCGGCTCGACGTCGAGGACGTTGCCGGTCGCGAGGTCGACCAGCACCGAGACGAAGACGTCGGTGCTCGGGAGGCGGTCGTTGTACAGCGCCTCGGTGGGGGCCGTGTTCGGCGCCGCGCTGAGGTAGATCACGTACAGGTTCGACGACGCGGGCGTCCGCCACGGGCCCTGCGTCGTGATGGCGAAGTAGGCGAGCCCGTCGGTGAGCGGATTGGCCCCGATCGCCTTCAGTTGCGGCGCGTCGGAGGTCGTGCCGACGTATTTCAGGTCGGCCGCGAGCTCGTCGCTCGCGTGGATGCAGCCCGTGATCACCGCGCCGCCGCAGTTCGGCAGCACACCACTCGTCGCCTGGAGCTCGAAGCCCGCCACGAGCGAGGTGATGGCGGTGAGGCCGCTGCCCTGGCTCAGCTGCGTGCCGCTCAGCGGCATCGTCGTCTTCTCGATGCCTCCGTTCGGCATGCGCAGCGTGGAGGCCTGGGTCATGTTGCTCACCGGGCGCGGCGCCGAGTAGACCGGCACTCGCAGCGTCGGCTGTCCGGCCTGCGTGAAGAGCACACGGCCGCTCGCCTCGGCGACGTAGTCGCGCGGGAAGTTGTCCGAGGTCTGGGTTCGAACCACGGTCGGATCGATGGGCTTCGTGAGCAGGGAGGGCGTGACCGTGAGCGTCAGCGTGACCGTGCCCGTCGCGCCCGCGCCGACCGTGACGGACGACGGCGTCACCGAGTAGGTCGCCCCGGGCACCGAGGTCAGCGCCTGGTAGGCGACGTCGTAGGTCGCCGAGCTTCCGCTCGTGTTCACGACGTCGATCGTCTTGGTGAGCGTCGTGGGCGCGGACACGGCGACCGTCCCGAACGAGGCGCTGACCGCTCCGGGATCGTTCGCGACGTACGCGAGCACCTGGTTGTCGAGCGCGGATTTTGCATCGATGAGCCCCGCACCGACCCGTCCTGGCCCGTAGACGGTGCCCGTGTGGCCCGTGCCCGTGTAGAGATCCTGGTCGGCGGTGTTCATGATGTCCGCCTTCACCTGCTCTGGCGTCCAGCCGGCGTGCTGGGAGTGCACGAGCGCAGCGAGGCCCGCGACCTCCGGCGATGCCATCGAGGTGCCCGTGTACGAGATTCCCTCGTTTCCGGTGCCCATCGCCGCGGAGAAGATCGTCGTCCCCACTCCCGTGACGTCGGGCTTGAGGTCGCCCGCATCTCCGATTCCACGCGACGAGCTGGAGCTGACCGTGTCGTCGAGGGCGGGGATGTTCTGCTCGAAGGTGTTCGCCGTGGTGCCGGAAATCGTGACCCCGCTTCCGAGCGCGGACCGGATCGCGTCGCCGCCGGACTTCGCCACGATCACGACCGGGATCGTGGCGCTGCCCACGATTCCCGCGGCGAAGGTCTCCTCGTCGTCCGCCAGAATCGCGCCCGTCGCGCCGGCGTTGGCGACGTTCAGGCTCCGCGTCGCCGAGCCGCAGCGGCGGTTCGCGTCGTTGTCCGTCCATTCGAGGAACGCGATCTTCCCTTTGACGGCGGCAGCGTCGGTCGCGTTGAGGGGATCGCAACCGTCCGTGTTCGTCGGCTGGGTCAGCGCGACGACGGGTCCGCTGAGGTCGGGCTTCGTCGTCCAGTCGTACGCGTCCGAGCGCTCGGCGGCGTACGTGCCGGCTGCGGTTGCCGGAGCGCCCACCTGCAGCGAGTCGGTGATCGAGTACGCGTCCACGCTGTTCGCCACCGCGATCACGCGCGACGCGGTGCCGGGAGAGCCCGCGGCGTCGTAGAGATCGCCGCTGTTTCCGGCGGCTGCGACCACGCTGATCCCGAGCTGCGCCGCGGCGTTGGCGGCGACCGCGTCGGCGTCCTCGGGTGAGCTGAAGTCCGAGCCGAGCGACATGTTGATCACGTTCACGTGATCGGAGGTGTTGCCGTCGTTGTTCGGGTCGGCGGCCCGGTCGATCGCGGCGGCGATGAGGTCGCTGCTCGTGCTCCCGCCGCAGCCGAAGACCTTGTACGCGTAGATCTTCGCGTCGGGAGCCATTCCGGGACCGATCCGGAACATCGTGTTGTACGACGCGAAGTCGGTCGGGAGCGAGGTGTACGGGTTCGTGTAAGTCGAGCCGTTGGGGTTCTCGCCGTACCCGGCGGCGATGCCGGCGACGTGCGTGCCGTGGCCGTCGCAGTCGAGATAGTTCGGGTCGGGGTGCGGCGTGGCGTCGGCGGGCGTGCCTGCGTCGTACGCGTCCCCGGCGAAGTCGTAGCCGCCGGCGATCTTGTTCGTATCCACCCCGACCGGAGGGAGGGTGTCATTGGCCTTCGCGGCCTGATACGCCGCCGTCGTTCCCGGGCCGCCGAGGTCGGCGTGCGTGTAGTCGACGCCGGTGTCGATGATCGCGATCGTGCTGTTCGCCCCGGTGTCGCTGTAGGTCGCCCACGCCTGAGGGCCTCGAACGTGAAGCACCGAGTAGGTCAGTGACGGCTTCTTCGGCGCGATCGGATACACCGCCGCGACTCCGCCGATGCGCTGGAGCGCCGGCAGGTTCGCGACGTTCGTGTAGACGCCGACGCCCGCGAGCACGGCATGCATCTGGTAGAGGACGTGCGAGCCGCTCGGCAACGCGGCGATCACACGGCTCTCCGCTGCGCGGACGTTCGCGAGCTGGCTCGTCGCCGCTGCGCCGGCGGCCATCCGGCCGCGAAAGAGGTTCGTTGCGTACGCGCGGGCCGTCGGCTCGATGTTCAGCTTGATGAGGAAGCCGTAGCCGCCTCTGCGCGGAACGCCGAGGGTTCCCGGCTTCGTGACGCCCCTCGCGAGGGACAGCGGAATCCTGAGCTTCGAGACGGCGACGCTTCGGGCGAGCGGCCTCGCGGAGCCGTTCGGCGCCGCGCCCGCCGCCGAGCCCCACAGCACGGTGCTCGCCGTCAACGCGATCCCAAGCGCTGCCAGCCGCTTTGTGCCCCAGGCCTTCTTCATTCGCCCCTCTTGCACCCTAGTCCGCGGAGCGGCGGACTTCTAGGCTCGCAGCCAGTCCTCGAGCCCCGTGTGCGCGGCCGGGCCGTGGCCGGCGCCGTCGAGCTCGGCGCGCAGCGTGCCGATCGTCCCATGACGCTCGGCGACCACCTCGTGGGCGTGGATCGTCTCGAAGTTGACCTGCCGCGAAAGGACGAAGTCGCCGTCGCCGAGCTGCGGGAACTCGTCCAGCACGCTCTTGAGCGCGACGCGCACCGAGTCCTCGACGAAGCGCGGCTGGAGGTGGGCGTGCTCGACGACGAACAGCTCGTCGGGCCGCTTCAGCAATTCGTAGATCGGCGAGCTCATCGAGCCCTCGACGATCTCGACGAGCCGCTCCGCGTTGAGCCGCTCACAGGTGCCGACGAGAAGCGTGCCGCGGCCGCGCTGGTTGTGCGTCGCCAGTGGAACGAGCTCGAGGATCCGCTCGACGTCGCCGTCGCCGAAGCCCGCTTCGAGCAGCCGGTCTGCCGCCGCTCCGCGCACGAGACCCTGCGCGCAAGGGCAGGCGTTGATCCCCGTCGCCTCGACGCCGACGACGCGCCGGACGCGCTCCCGGGAGGCGGCGGCGATCCCGATGAGGGAGACCATCTCCTGCGTCGCGAGCCGTGTGACGGGCGTTCGCCGCTCGTACGGGTAGCGCGCGACGATCCGCACCTCGGCAAGCAGCGCCTCCTGCCGGTAGACGACACGCCGTGCGACGTGCTCGGCGAGGTCCTCGACGAGGAACGCGTTGTCGCCGACGACTCCCTCGATCGCCTCCTCGAAGAGCTCGGGGAAGCGCGACATGTGGACGCCCTTGCGGCTCGGGCCGAGGTCGACCGTGCAGTCGATCGTGGCAGCGATCAGCTTCTCGCTCCGGCCGCGTCCGATGCGCACCGCCTTCTGCACGCCGGTCACGCCGACGCTCGAGAGGCCGAGCGCGACCTCGGGCGCGGCCGCCTGGAGATCGGGGGTGGGCGTGCGGGTCGTGCGGGCCATAGGCGCTAGGTTAGACCCCTCGTGACCGACGACAGCGAATTCGCCCGTCTCGTCTCGCTCGCTTGCCACGACCTGCGCACGCCGCTCGCGACGGTGCACGGCTTCGCGACGACGCTCGCCCGCGGCGGGAACCTGGAGCCGCCTGCCGACCGCTACGTGGAGATGATCGACGCCGCGTCGGCGCAGCTCGCGGAGCTGATCGACGAGCTCTCGCTCGCGTCGCGGATCGAGGCGGGCCGCTACGACCCGGCGCCGTGCGAGGCGGACACGCTCGAGCTGGCGCAGGCGGCCGCAGCACGGCTCGGTGAGGATCGCGTCCTCGTCACCGGCTCGGGCGCCGCGCTGGAGACCGACGGTGAAGCCGTCGAGCGTGGGCTGGCAGCGCTCTTCCAGTCGGCACTCCGCCACGGCGGACTCGACAGTGTCGAGGTCGCGGTCGACGGGGCCGAGATTCGGCTCTCTCCCGTGACGCCGGCGTCCGCGCCGGTCGTCCTCGGCGACGACCTGCGCGACCTCGGCGCGGCCGTCGCAGTGCGGCTCGTCAGGCGCCTCGGCGGCTCCGTCTCGGTCGCGGGCGAGACGGTCGAGATCCGGCTCGGACAGCTCTAGCCGGCTGCGATCGCGGGCGCCGCGAGCTCGTGGCACGTGCGGCAGCGCGCCTCGTACTGCTCGAGCGCTCCGACGACGATGGTCGCGCCGTCGGCCGGAGCGGGTGCGCCGTCAACGAGCCGCTGCGTCATTGTCGCCGGCCCGCCGCAGCGATGGCAGACCGCCTGCAGCTTGTCGACGAGCTCGGCGCGGCACAGGAGCTCCGGCATCGCGCCAAAGGGGAAGCCGCGGAAGTCCTGGTCGAGGCCGCACGCGACGATCCGCATCCCGGATTCGACGAGGCCGTCGAGGACGAGCACGATCTCCGGCGGGAAGAACTGCACCTCGTCGACGCCGACGACGTCGTAGCCGTCGACGAGGCCGGGGATGTCGGCCGGGTCGTCGATCGCGACCGCGCGCATCTTGGCGCCCGCATGGCTGACGACGTGGCTGATGTCGTACCGGTCGTCGAGCCTCGGCTTCACGATCAGCGCACGCTGCCCTGCGATCTCGGCGCGCCGCAGCCGGCGGATGAGCTCCTCGCTCTTGCCGCTGAACATCGGGCCGCAGACGACCTCGAGCCAGCCGCCGACATTCGGAAACAACCGGATCACAGCGGCCCCGACCCTAAAGGGTCGGTCCGACGGAATAGGGGTCGGATGGGACTGCGCCAGCGGGAGACCGCGCTCTCCCGTCGGCGCAGTTCGTTCACCCCAGCTCGCGAGACCGACGGTCTCGCGAGCTAGACGTGAGAGTGCTCGAACTCGTACTGAGAGAGGCGACGGAGGCTGACGATGCCGAGCAGCCGCCCGTCCTTCGTCACCGGGAGGTGGCGGAAGTTCTTCTCGAACATCATCGTCGCGGCCTCGTCGACGGTCGTCTCCGGGTCGATCGTGATCACGCTCTCCGTCATCCACTGCCGCACGCGCGCCTCGGCCGCGCGGGCCCGCTGCGCGACCGCGCGGAGGATGTCCCGCTCGGTGACGATGCCCACGAGCCGCACCATGTCCTCCATCACGACGACGGCGCCGACGCCCGCGTCCATCATCTTCTCCGCGGCCTCGCCGATCGAGGCCGTCGGGTCGACAGCGAGAACGTCGCTGTTCATGACTTCAGCGACCGTGGCCATGACCGGAGCCTAACGATCAGACGGAGCGCGTGAAGAACGGCTGCCCGTTGATCTCGCCCTTCTGCACGAATCCGAGTCGATGGGCCAGCGCGAGTGACCTCGTGTTCTCCGGGTGGATCAGCAGGGTTGCCTCCGTGTGCTCGGTGTCGCGCCGCAGATGCGCGAGGAGAAGCTCGACGGCACGGGAGGCGTAGCCCTGCCCGCGCGCGGCCGTGAAGAGGCAGTACCCGACGTTCACCTGTCCGGGCTCGAGCCAGGCGTGACCGAGGTCGTAGTCCACCCAACCCACGAGCCGCTCGCCGGCCCAGATGCAGGCAACCGGAGCCGGAGCGTCGGATCCCGGGCCGAGCCACCTGAAGAACTCCTCGTCGCGACCCGCGATCAGCAGCTCCGCATCGCCCGGGCCCGGTTGGCACAGGGATACGACGCCGTCGCCCGCGATCACCGGAGCAGGCGCGAGAGCCTCCGGTCCTTGAGGACGCGGCCGCCCGTCTGGCAGTCGGGGCAGTAGAAGATGGTGTGCTCCTCGAAGTCGACCTGCGCGATGGGCGTCCCACAGACGTGGCACGGCTCCGCGAGCTTCCGGTGGACGCGATAGGTCTTCGCGTCCGGGACTCCCTGCTCGCGCAGCTCGAGACCACGCTCGAGCTCCGAGTCGATCGCGGCTGCGAGGCGTGCGACTTCCTCGTCGTCGAGGTCGCTCGAGAGGGCATACGGCGAGAGCTTCGCCGCGTGGAGGATCTCGTTGGCCCAGGCGCGGCCGATGCCCGCGATCAGGTGCTGGTTGCGCAGGAGCGCGTGGAGCCGCCGCGACTCGCCGCGCACGATCTCGCCGAGGGTTTCGGGGCCGATCCCGAGCGCCTCGGGACCGAGGTGCGCGAGCTCCGCCTCCGTGGCGTCGGGCGTGAGGAGCCAGACGCCGGCGCGCTTCTTCCTCGCATTCTCCGTGAGGACGAGCTTCGAGCCGCCCTGGAACTCGAGAGCAAACGCCGGCTTCTTGGGGCCCTCTTCTCCGGCCCGGAGGAACTTCAGGCGGCCGGCCGTCATCAGGTGGACGAGAAGGACGAGCTTCCCGTCGCGGGTCGGGAAGAGGAGGCGTTTGCCGCGCCGCTCGGCGCCGCGGAACTGACGTCCCTCGAGCGCGGCGACCGGGGGGTCGTAGGTCTTGAGCGTGGCGATATGCGCGGGACCGGCTCTCGTCACCGGGAACGCGGACACCGGCTCGTCGAGCTGGCGTCTCCAGGCCTCCATCTCCGGTAGCTCCGGCATCGCGTCGAACGGTACCGCTGCCTGCGTAGGTTTCCCGCGTGGCGAAGCCGCTGCTCATCGAGGAGAACGGCCGGTGGCAGCCACTGTTACGTCTCCATCAAGGCTTCTCGACGGCGCGCTGTAGCGCAAGCAACGGCTCGGGGTCCTGTTGGAAACAGCCCAGGATCGGTCCGTCATCGACGAGCGAATTCGGCGGCGACAATCCGACCGTTCCCCCGAAGCTACTCCACGGCCAGAAGCTGGCTCTCGTGCACAAGCCAGCTTCGACCGGATTCTTCATTGCGTAGACGTATGCACCGATCAGGTCTTCGCTGCCCTGCAGCTTCCTTGATCCGTACCGACGTGACTGAACATGGCCACGAAAGCCATGCCGACGGTTGAAATGGATTGCGTATGCGTGGTTCAGCGACTGCATTGCGACCGGGAGGACGCCCTCGGACACCTCGACCACGAGGTGGTAGTGCGTGCCCATCAGACAGAACCCGATGCACCGCCACTCGTTTAGAGCCGTGACCCTGGCGAGATGGCGCAGGAACTCGAGACGATCGTGATCGTCCCGGTAGTGCGCTCCTGCTGCCCAGACGCAATGCGCCCAGACGTGAAAGAAGCCGGCCGACGTGTCTCGGAGCTGATGTGGCATGGCGTATGAAGAGTGGAGCGCGAGGCCTCAGAGCGTGGTCACGACTCCGTGGAGCTTCTGTAACGGTGGCTGCGACCGGCCTCTAGTCTCCGAGCGTGGCGAAGCCGCTGCTCATCGAGGTGCGGAGGAACGGGCTGGTGGAGGCCGTGCACCGGGTCGACGCGGTCGCCGTCCGCGGCGGGGAGGTCTTCGCCCAGGCGGGCGATCCGTCGCTGACGTACTTCATGCGCTCCTCGTCGAAGCCGCTCCAGGCGATCCCGCTCGTCCGCTCCCGCGACGACCTGCCGGACGATGAGATCGCCATCGCGTGCGCGTCCCATCACGACACGCCGGAGCAGGTTGCGGCAGTCCGCGCGCTACTCGCCCGGGCGGAGGCGACCGAGGACGATCTCGAGCTCGGCCCGCAGGCCGGGCGCCCACCGGAGCCGATCCACAACAACTGCTCCGGCAACCACGCCGGGATGCTCGCCCTCTGCCGCACCCGCGGCTGGCCGATGCAGGGGTACCGCCTGCCCGAGCACCCGGCTCAGCAGGCGTGCCTCGACGTGCACGCCGAGGCGGCGGAGCTCGAGCGCGGCGAGATCCCCCGCGGAACGGACGGGTGCGGCATCGTGACCTTCGCGCTGACGCTCGAACAGGTGGCGCACGCGTACTCTCGAATCGAGTCGCTGCGGGGCGGCGGGCGGGTCGCCGACGCGATGCGCGCCCGGCCGGACCTCGTCGGCGGCCCCGACGGAGCCGACTACCTCCTCATGCGCGACGCACCGGGGTGGCTCGCGAAGAGCGGCGCGGAAGGGCTCCTGTGCGCCGCGGGTCCCGACGGCATCGGCGTCGCGCTCAAGACGGACGACGGGGCGAGCCGCGCCCACGCGCCGGCGCTCGCTGCCTTTCTCGCGCAGCTCGGGATCGACCTGCCCGAGCTCGCGCTGCGGCCGGTGATCAACACCCGCGGCGAGCGCGTCGGCGAGATCGTGTCGGCGTGAAGGTCTTCTTCCGCCGGACCGCTCGCGCCGTCAAGATCGTCATCCAGCACGGCGGAATCCCGCGCCCGATCCGATGGCTTGCCGCGGTCGGCCTGCTCCCCATACCGGGACCGTTCGACGAAGCCGTGCTCGCGCTCGTCGCACTGATCCTGTTCGTCTGCTACCGGCGAGAGCTCCGCGAGGCGTGGGCACAAGCAGGGGAGCCGATTTCGGACTGATTCACTCCTGTCACGACGACGCGTTGACACGTTCTTTACGAATCGCGAAAGCGTGACTAGTATCCCCGGCGCGCTTGAGGGAGGGCCGGGGCGCGAGGGGGAGCGGGTCACCGGTCGGTGGTAGGAACGCCGTCGTGCAACCAAGAGACCGGGGAGGTTCGGGACGTGCTCACCGTCGACATCTCGCTTCCGGACGTCGAAGAGCTGCACAAGCTCGTCGCGGAAGGCAAGGAAAAGGGCTTTCTCTCCTACGACGAGATCGTCAACGGACTCGAGGACGTCGAGCTCACCAAGGAGCAGGTCGAAGACTTTTACACCTATCTCGTCGAGCACGGCGTCGACCTCGTCGAGGGCGAGCAGCACAAGGCGCCGCCCCACGAGCAGCAGCCGCCCGAGGACGAGAAGGCCGCTGCAGCCCCGAAGCTCGACCTCACCGTCGAGCCCTCGCTCGACTCGCTCCGCCTCTACCTCCGTGAGATCGGGAAGGTCAACCTCCTCACTGCCGACCAGGAAGTGACGCTCGCGAAGCGCATCGAGCGCGGCGACATGGGCGCGAAGACGGAGATGATCGAGGCGAACCTCCGGCTCGTCGTCTCGATCGCGAAGGGCTACCTCGGGCGCGGGCTCTCGTTCCTCGACCTCATCCAGGAAGGGTCGCTCGGCCTCATCCGCGCGGTCGAGAAGTTCGACTACCGCAAGGGCTACAAGTTCTCGACCTATGCGACGTGGTGGATCCGCCAGGCTGTGACGCGCGCCATCGCCGACAAGGCGCGCACGATCCGGATCCCCGTCCACATGGTCGAGAAGCTGAACAAAGTCGTGCACATCGAGCGGCAACTCGTGCAGCGCCTCGGCCGCGAGCCGAGCCCGGAGGAGATCGCCGAGGAGCTCGAGATGACGACCGAGGAAGTGCGCGAGATACTGCGCATGTCCCAGCTCCCCGTCTCGCTCGAGAAGCCGATCGGCGAGGAGGAGGATTCGTCTCTCGGAGACTTCGTCGAGGACGAGCAGGCGGAGTCGCCGTTCGACACCGCTCAGCTCTCGCTCCGGCGCGAGGACGTCGAGCACGCGCTCAACGCTCTGCCGCGGCGCGAGCGCGAGGTGATCGAGCTCCGCTACGGGCTGCTCGGCGGCGAGCCGCGCACGCTCGAGGAGGTCGGCCGCGCGTTCGGCGTCACCCGCGAGCGGATCCGGCAGATCGAGAACAACACGCTGAAGAAGCTCGAGCACCTGCCGGAGGCGCAGGCGCTCCGCAACGCCGTCAGCTAGCGGCCTCCGGATCCCGGGTCAGCGGTGCGGCGGCGTCCGTCGCTCGGTGGAGCGGCACGAAGAGCCTGCAGTGTGGGCACTTGAAGCCGAGGTAGCGGGCCGCGCGTCCGCCTTCGATCGGCTGCCCGGCGAAGCTCTTGTGGCAGTGCGGGCACTCGATCTCGAAGCTCTGCTCCTGCCTGACCCCGTCCATCACGCGTTCACTACCCGGTAGGCGCAGTCCTTACGCGTTGCCGTCCGACGCCGCTCCTAGCGTTCCGATCCGTGGACGAGAGCGTCCTCCGTCGCAGCGTCGCCGAGTACGTGGGCACCTTCACGCTCATCTTCATCGGCGGCGGCGCGGGCATCGTCAGCGGCCAGGACATCGTCGCGGTTGCACTCGCGAACGGCCTTGCGATCGGGATCATGGTCTCCAACCTCGGCCACATCTCCGGCGCTCACTTCAATCCCTCGATCACGCTCGGCTTCCTCGCCACGAAGCGGATCACGATTCAGCTCGCCGTCGCCTACTGGGCCTCGCAGCTCCTCGGCGCGATCTCGGCGGCGTTCATCCTCCGCTTCCTCTTCAACGAGACCTCGGTGAAGTACGGCGCCGCGCCGGGCGTGCACGTCAGCGACGGTCGCGCGTTGGTGCTCGAGGCGGTGATGACCGTCTTCCTCGTCTGGGCGGTGTGGGCGACAGCGGTCGACCCGCGCGGCGCGTTCAAGTCGATCGCAGGACTCGCGATCGGCCTGACGATCACGATGGACGTCTTCGTCGGCGGTCGCGTGACCGGCGCGGCGATGAACCCGGCACGCGCGTTCGGCCCCGAGCTCGCGGGCAACGTCTGGTCGGGCTGGTGGATCTACTGGATCGGCCCGATCGCCGGTGCGCTCTTCGCGGCGCTCGTGTACGAGTACCTCTACCTCCGCCCCGTCGCGCCCGCGGTTGTCGGGACGCCGGAGTCCGGCCTCGACGAGCCCCGCCCGGGCGAAACAGCCGCTTCCTAGGGCAGGAACTCGACGTACGACTCGGCCGGCTCGCGCTCGCGCGCGGCGGGCTCGCGCGCAGCCGTGCCGAAGTGGAGGAGGCCGAGGAAGCGCTCGCCCGACGGAAGGCCGACGGCCTCGCGGCCCGGACGGCTCCGCAGCACGTTCGGCGTGCGCCAGTACGTGGCGATGCCTCGCTCCGTCGCGGCGAGGAGCACGAGCGTGATCGCGGAAGCGGTCGCGCACACGTCCTCCTCGTCCATCACGAGGTCGCCGGTCAGAGCCGCGGAGGCAACGACGAGCGTCGGGGCGCGGTCGAGCTTCTGCGCCTCCTTCTCGCCGGCGACGGTCTTCAGCTCGGCGAGCGTCTCGGGGCCGAGGACGCGGAATCGCCAGGACTGGTTCATGTGGTGCGTCGGCGCGAAGCGCGCGACGGCGAGGAGCTCGAGCAACGTCTCCCGCGGAACCGGCTCGGGCCCGAACGTCTTCGTCGTCCGCCGAGCGGCGGCGAGCTCGTCGAAGGTCACGCGAGCCGAGCGGTGATGCTCACATCGGCGCCCGCACGCTTGAGCAGCTGCGAGAACGGGCAGCCGGCGTCGGCGGCCTCGATCGCTTCCTGGAACGCGATCTCGTCGACCCCCTCCGCGCGCACGACGATCTCGACCCTCGAGCCGACGATCTGATGACCCTGGCCCTCGATCTCGTCCATCACGATGGTGCAATCGAGGTCGATCCGCTTCGGCGGCGTCCCGGCCCCGCTGAGCTCGCCGGCGAGGGACATCGTGAGACACCCGCCGTGGGCAGCCGCGAGCAGCTCCTCCGGGCTCGTCTTGCCGCCGGGGTCGGCGACGCGCGACGGGAGGGAGAAGGGCACGCGTGCGAACGAGCCGCTCTCGGCGTCGAGTGTGCCCGCGCCGCGGGCAAGGTTGCCGTCCCAGCCCACATGGGCGGTGCGCTCGATGTGCGGCATCGGGCAGTCCCTTACCCCGCCGGGACGACAGCCGGGGTGTGGTCGGGGTAGTACGCCTCGGCAGGCGAGCCGGCGGGCCGGAAGACGCCGAGCACGCGCATCTCTCCCGGGCCGCGGTTCTCGAGGCAGTGGACGAGCCGCGCGGGCAGGTGGACGCATGAACCGGGCCCGAGCGCCGCGCTCTCGCCGTCGACGTGGAACGCGCCCTCGCCCGCGAGGACGTAGACGACCTCGTCGTAGCGGTGGTAGTGGTCGGGCGCGCGTCCGGCCGGGATGTAGCCGACGAACTGCGTCACGGACTCACAACCTCTGTCCGGGTGGGAAAGAAGCGTGAACTCCCGCCCGGCGGTCGCCGAGCCCCGCTCGCCGCCGGCGATCACGGCATGGCTCGCAGTGGCAGGGAGCGGCTCCTCGACGAGCACGGAGAGGAGCAGCAGGCCGTCGGCGGATTCGATGTACCACGGCGTGCCGCGCGCGACGAACACGCCCGTTCCCGGCTCGAGCGGCTGCGTTTCCCCGCCCACGCTCGCCGTCGCAGCACCGTCGAGGACGTAGAGCACCTCGTCGCGCTCGTCGTCCCGACGCTCCTCCGAGGCTTCGTCGAAGCGCAACAGGCGCTGCCGGAATTCCGGAACGCTGAGGAGCGGCGTGACCGGGCCGTCGGTCGCGCCGGCCTGGATGACGTACTGCATCGGGCGAGCCTATACGTCTCCTCCCCTTTCCCTGTGCAGGTCTGCGGAGTAAAGTCGCGAGCCAAGTCTCGCGCTGCGACGCAAACCTCAGCCGGAGGCACGCGTCTTACTGGGTGAGGACGTCCCACAAGGAGGGAATGGATGTTGAAGAAGGTTGGAGCCATCGCGGCGATTGCGGCGCTGGTCGCCGTGGTCGTCGCGGCGACGCTCGGCGGTACCGCGTCGGC
>Ga0070730_10001324_pt1 | contig 24005 bp, 21 predicted proteins | sample Coa_R1_3_FD_66447 | JGI IMG/M metagenome (GOLD analysis project Ga0070730, IMG submission 66447) | Surface soil microbial communities from Centralia Pennsylvania, which are recovering from an underground coalmine fire - Coalmine... | ecosystem: Environmental > Terrestrial > Soil > Unclassified ... | reverse complement strand
GATCGATCCTCAGTTCCGGCTGGTCGCTGAGCGTCAGTACGTTGGCCGTGCCGACGCCGGTATTGGGCGCCCGGATCAGCTGGTCGTAGCCAACGCCGAGGTGAAGAGAGTAGTCGGGGCCCTTGAGAGCCTGCACCGCCACCCTCTCGAAGGCGCCGAACCGCTCGCCGGTGAGGGTGTGTGAATCGCCGCTGGCGGGGCCCGTAAGATAGCCGCCGATCCAGTAGCGATCGCCGAACAGGCGCACGCCCGCGTTGGCCCGGTTGTCGCCGGTGTTGAAATTGGTGGCGATGTTCGACGGCGTGGCGCGTTCCAGGAAGAGGGTGTCGTTGGAGCCGGTCGCTCGGTCCAGGGTGAAGAAGGTGTTGGAATAGCCGATCTCGAAGGCGGTCCCGCGAATGCCGTTGTAGATGATCTGAGCCGTCTCGATCCCGCTGGCGGTCTGGTCGGAGGTGTTGCCGGCGTCGTAGACGAAGGCGAAGGCGAAGTTTCCGGCGGCCTTGCCGGTCACGCCGATGCGGGCGCGACGGGCGTTCACGCCGTTCGACAGCTGCTGCGGGCCGACGAAGCGGGAGTCCGGGTGAAAGTTGGCGAAAACCCCGGTGTCGAACTGCACGTCGCCGGTGAGACCGATGGAGTACTGCCCGTCCGCGCTCTGGAGCTCGAAGCGCCGTGCGGCGTTCTGGACGACGCGCGGTTCGGCGATTCCGCTGTCCGTCGACGGCCTCTCGCCCTCCATGGCCATCTGCCCTGTCGCGTTCTGAGCCGCGCGGGGCACGGCCTGGGTCGCCTGCGCCTGCGTCGCCTGGGCCTGGTCCAAACGCGCCTGAAGGGCGGCGACCTGGCTCGCCAGAGCCTGGATCTGTTCCTGATCCCGCCGCTCCAGGTCCTGCAGCAGCGTGGTCAGATGGGCGACCTCGGCCCGGAGCATCTCCGGATCGGAGGGCGCCGGAGCCTGATCCGCCGCGAACGCCGGGCTCACGCACAAGGTCACGCTGACCGACCCGAGCAGGGCCGCCAGCCCCTTTCGCCGATATTGCATCGCCCACTCCCTCGCCAACCCACCCCATCGGGACACGTGGGGTGATGGGGGCAAAAGCGCGATCGGAAAAATTAGAAGTGCTGCAATGGAGATCAGTTTCCCTCACGACACGGCGCCGCGCGGGCCACACTCTGGAGGCTGCGTCCGTCGACCGCGTCGGGCGCGGGAGCGCGTGCCCGTTTGTGAAATGAATAGTCTTTCATGTGGACGGAAAGTCCGCGCCAACACGTTGCTCACGTGCTCACCCAGCGCCTAGACTTATGAGAAACGGTTGCCGACGGCCGAACTCGCCGCCGGGCGGCGAAATCTGGCCGCGTGGCGAAGACCACCAATCCGATCACTCGTACAGGAGGACGCGTGGAGAGGGATATCGAGCACAGACTGGAGGAGGTCATTGAGCGGCGCCGCGCCGAGCTCTCGGCCCTGGCGGTGGAGGCGCATGACGATGTCAGCCATGCCCGGCGCCTGGCCCACAACAGGCTACTCGTCGAATTGCCGCGAGTATCGGGCCGGATCGCCAGCGCAGTCGGCTTAGTGAACGATCGCCTCTACGATGTGGAACTATCGCTGAAGGTGGATCTCGCCGATCACACGCCGATCGCCGAAGCCATCTACACAATCAGCATCGTCGGAGCCGACGAAGCCAGACCTGCGCTCATCCTGACGGTGGACTACACGGGGTCTGTCAGGTGCATGCTCCAACGCGACGGTAGACGAACGCTCGTCGGATCATACACTGTCCAAACGCTGGACTCCGTCCACCTCATGGAGATGCTGGTCTCGTTGCTGGAGGCCCACTATCATTAGCGCGTCCTGGGGCGAGTGATCGGGATACCACGAGGCTCCGAAGCTTGCCGAAGCTCCTGACCATCGAAGACGACGCGGCGACAGCCGCGGAAATCGCCCGGGAAATGGCCGGGCGCGGCTTCGAGGTCGACTGCGTGGCGCAGGGCGAGGAAGGCCTGCGCCGGGCCGCCACCAACGCTTACGACGCGATCACCCTCGATCGGCTGCTGCCGGATCTCGACGGGCTGACAATCGCCTCGTCACTCAAGGAAAAGGGCGTGCTGACGCCCATCCTGATGATCAGCGCCCTGGACGATGTCGACGAGCGGGTGCGCGGCCTGCGGGCCGGGGGCGACGACTACCTGACCAAGCCGTTCGACCTCAAGGAAATGGCCGCGCGGGTCGAGGTGCTGATCCGGCGGCGAAACGCCGATCTCAAGAGCCTGCGCCTCGAATACGCCGACCTCGAGCTCGACCTGGTGGCCCAGGTCGCACGGCGGAAGGGCCAGGACCTGCGGCTGTTTCCCAAGGAGCGCCAGCTGCTGGAGCTGTTCATGCGCAACCCGGGGCAGGTACTCACCCGCATGATGATCTTCGAATCGGTGTGGGGCTACCGTTTCGACCCCGGGACCAATCTGATCGACGTGCATATCCGCGCCGTTCGCCAGAAGCTCGACGTCATAGACCCGACGCCGCTGATCCACACCGTCCGCGGCGTCGGATACTGCCTGCGTGCTGAGTAGGTCCCTCTGGCGGACGACCACGTTCCGCCTCACCCTGCTGTTCGGCGCGGTGTTCGCGAGCGGGATCGCCCTGCTTCTGAGCCTGGTCTACGCCCAGACCGCCGGATACTTGACGAGGCGCGCCGATCGCACTCTGGTCGCGGAGGCGAAGGTGCTGGAGCGCAGTGGTCCCGACTTCGTCATCCGGCGCTTCCAACAGGAGGTCGCCCGCGACCCCCTCAACAGCCTCGGCCTGTTCTCGGCCGATGGTGAACGGGTGGCCGGCGACACGACCCTCAAGCCTTCCGACCTCCCGCTGGACGGCCGGCCCCGTGATGCGCCCCATCGCCGGGGCGCCGCGCCCTCGCGGGCGATGGCGGAGCGCACGCCGTGGGGCGAGATCCTGATCGTCGAGCGCGACACCCGCCAGCTTGTCGCCCTGCGCCGGATCATTGTCGGGGCGCTGTGGTGGAGCGGCGGGGCCATCGCCCTCCTTGGCCTCTTCTCGGCGGTGGCGCTGAGCCTGCGCCCCCTGACCCGCGTGGCCGCCATGCGCCGGGCGAGCGACGCCATCAGCGCCGGCGATTTCGCCCTGCGCCTGCCCATCACCGGCAGCGGCGACGAGCTCGACGAGCTGGCCCAGATCACCAACCGGATGATGGACGAGGCCGAGCGGTTGATGATCGAGGCGCGAACCGTCGGCCAGGGGCTGGCGCACGAGCTGCGCTCGCCGCTGACGCGCCTCAGGACCATGCTGGACCATGCCAGCGCCTCCTTCGAGGCCGACGATCCGCGGCGGCGCCTGTTGGAGAACTGCGTCGCCGAGACCGACGCCCTGCTGACCCGCTTCCAGGCCCTTCTGCGCATCGCCGCCCTCGAGGCGCGCGGGCGGCGCACCGCCATCGAACGGGTGTCCTTGAGCGACATGACCCAGCAGATCGCCGAACTCTACGCCCCCCTGGCCGCGGACCTGAGGATCGAACTGACCGCTTCGGCGGACGCCGGGCTGGTGATCCACGGCGATGGCGAACTGCTGTTCGAAGCCGTCTCCAACCTGGTCGACAACGCTCTGAAGTTCAGCGGCGCCGGCGGCCATGTCTCGGTGAGCGCGGTTCGAGGGCCGGACGGGGCGCGGCTGGAGGTCAAGGACGACGGCCAGGGCATCCCCGAGGCTGAACGGCCCCTGGTCACGAAGCGGTTCTATCGCGGCCAGCGCCACGCGGCGACGCCGGGCCATGGCCTCGGGCTCAGCCTCGTCGCCGCGGTCGCCGACCTGCACGGCTTCGACCTCTCCTTCCACGACGCCCATCCCGGCGCCCTGGTCAGGATCACCGTGGGCCGCGACGCGCTGGCGGCGAAGCCCACGTAACAGCTTCGCACGACGCCCCCTCCGTCACGGCGCTTTGCGCCGCGCCACCTCCCCCGCGCTCTGCGCAGGGGAGGAGTTCAACGGTTCTCCTCCCCTGCGAAGCGGGGGAGGAGGGCGCACGCAGGGCGGTCGGAGGGGGCGTTCTAACGAGACGAAAGAGCATGGGCGGGAGGTATGTCGGGGTGGGGCGAGACGGATAGGTCGGGGAGGTCGGCGCGGGTCCAGCCGCCGCCGAGGGCCTCGACGAGGTTGACGCTGGCCCGCTGGCGACGGGTCTGCAGGGCCAGAGCCGTCTGCTCGGCGTCGAGCTCGGCGGTCTGCGCGGTCACCACCTCCAGGTAGTTCGCGCCCCCTTCCCGATAGCGCACCAGCGACAGGCGGGTGGTGGCCTGATCCGCCGCCACCGTATCGTCCTCGTCGCGGGCTTCCGCGGCCAGGTGGTTGGCCAGGGCGAGCTGGTCCTCGACCTGCTGAAACGCGGTCAGGACGGTGGCGCGGTAGCGGGCGCTGGCCAGGTCGAACGCGGCGCGCGAGGCGGCCAGCCGCGCGCGGCGAAGGCCGCCGTCGAACAGGGTCAGAGCGACCTGCGGCCCCAGGGTCCAGAAGGTGTTGGGCGCGATGAGCAGGTCATTGCCGCCGGTGTTCTGGAAGCCGCCCTGGGCGCCCAGGCTAATGGTCGGGAAGAAGGCGGCCCTCGCCACGCCAATCTCCCGGTTGGCGGCGTAGGCCCGCCGTTCGGCCGCGGCGATGTCCGGCCGCCGTTCGATCAGGGTGGAGGGGACCCCGGCCGGCACGACGGGGATCACCGTCGAGGTGTTCGCTGGCGAGACGGCGAAGCTCGGGGCGGGCTTCCCCACCAGGCTGGCGATAGCGTGTTCGTAGAGCGCCCGCCGGGCCGCGACCTCCGAGACCTGGGCCTTTGCGCTGGAGAGCTGCCCCCGGGCCCGATCCTCATCGAGGCCGGAGGAGACGCCGCCGCGGTGGCGGGTGCGGGTGAGGTCGTAGGCGCGCTGGTAGGCCTCGACGGTGGTCTCCAGAAGCTGGGCCTGGGCGTCCAGGCCGCGCAGGTTCACGTAGTCGTTGGCCAGTTCGATCTGCAGGCCGAGCCGCGCCGTTTCGAAATCGGCCGCGCTGGCCTGGGCCTCGGCGCGGCCGGCCTTCACGAGGTCGCGAACGCGGCCCCAGAAATCCAGCTCGTAGTCGGTCTGGCCGCCGAAGGTGTTGGCCCAGTAGAAGTCCGGCTGGCCGCGGCTGCGCAGGGGCCGGTCGTTCGACTGGCGGTTGTAGGTGTTGCTGTCGAGCGCGGTGATGGTGGGCAGTTGCGCCGAGGCGGCCTCGGCGGCGAAGGCGCGGGCCTCGTCATAGGCGGCGAGCGACGCCGCCAGGGTCGGATTGCTGGTTTCCACCTGCCGCTCGAGGTCCGCCAGGACCGGGTCCTGGAAGGCCGTCCACCAGGCGCCACGGGGCAGGGTGTCCGCCGGTTGGGCCTCGGTCCAGGGCCCCACCTCCTTGTAGTTGGCGGGCACGGTGATGGTGGGCGCCTTGTAGGCGGGGGCCAGCTCGCATCCGGCGAGGGCGCAGGCGCAGGCCGCCGCCGCCAGCAGCCGCTCAGCCGGCGCCATTGGCGTTCCCGCTTTGCCCTTCCATCGCCGGCGCCGAGTGGGACCGGACGACCCGGACGAGCTGACCGTCGGCGATCGAATCGGGCGGGTTGTCGATCACCCGGTCCGACGGGCTCAGTCCGGACCCCACCTCGATGGTCGCGCCCAGATCGCGGCCCACGGTCACCCGCTTCAGGCGAACGTGGTCGTCCGCCCCAACGATCGCGGCCTCGGTTCCGGCCCGGCGAAACAACAGGGCGCTGGCGGGCAGCACCAGGTTCGTCCCGCCCGCCGAGGGCTGTTCCTGAAGGGTGAACTGCACCTGCGCGTAGTCGCCGTCCTTGAGGAGCTGGTTGTGATTGTCGACCATCAACTCCACGAGCAAGGTGCCGGAGTTGTCGCTGATCGAATTGGCCGTGGTGTCGAGCCTGGCGGTGAAGGTCCGCCCCGGATATTCCGGAACGGTGAGCGCGGCGGTCATGCCCGGGTGGATTTGCGACGAATAGTTCTGCGGCACATGAACATATAGGCGAAGCTGGTCGACCTTCGCCACGTCGAACAGTTCCGAGTTGGGGGCCGCGGCCGCGCCGGCGTTGACCAGGGCCCCGATGTCGATCTTTCTCGCGGTCACGACCCCGTCGAAGGGCGCCACGATCCGCGCGAACGCCTTGAGCGCGAGCAGCCGGTCGACGTTGGCCCTGGAAGCGTTCACCTGGGCCGTCCTGGAGGCCAGATCGCCGGTCTTCTCGTCGGACTCCTGCTTGGATACGGCATCCTGCGCCAGCATCTTGCTCCAGCGGTCCGCGGTGATGCGGGCAAGCTGCATATTGGCCTGGGCGCTGGCCAGGTCGGCGCGGGCCTGGACCAGCTGTTGATCCAGTTCGGGGGTGTCGATGGTCGCCAGCAGCTGGCCGGCCTTCACATGGGCGCCGATGTCGGCGTACCAACCGTGCACGTAGCCGGGGACGCGGGCATAGATCGGCGCGTTGTAGAAGGCCTGCAAAGCGCCGGGCAGGACTAGCGACCCTGCGCCCGACGCCGTCGCGGGGCTGACGAGACTGACCGCCGGAATGGCCTGGGCCGCCGTCCAACTCCTCACCGACGAGGCGTCGTGCGCGCGGCTGAGAAGGCCGGCGCCGACGACGACGACCGCCACGCTTCCGGCGATGATCGCCGCCAGACGCAGGTTTCGGCCGGTCCCCCGCGGCGCGGACGGTCGCCCACGTCCGGTCGGCGAACCTCCGACGCTGATCGCGGTGGATTCGTCACGCATAGGCGGGCTCTTCCGGAAGGGACTGGGTGGGGGCCGTCGCCACCTGCGGCTTGCCGTGGACGAGGCTGAAGACGACGGGCACGAAGAGCAGGGTCGCGAAGGTGGCGAAGATCAGCCCGCCGATGACCGCCCGGCCGAGCGGCGCGTTCTGTTCGCCGCCTTCGCCGAGCGCCAGGGCCATCGGCGCCATGCCGATGATCATGGCGAGCGCGGTCATCAGCACGGGCCGGAAACGGGTGAACCCGGCCTGCAAGGCGGCCTGGACCGCATCCCCAGTGATTTCGAGCTGTTCGCGGCAGAAGCTCACCACCAGTATGGAGTTGGCGGTGGCGACGCCCATGCACATGATCGCCCCGGTCAGGGCGGGCACCGACAAGGTCGTGCCGGTGGCGAACAGCATCCAGACGATCCCCGCCAGCGCCGCCGGCAAGGCTGTGATGATCACGAAGGGATCCAGCCACGACTGGAAGTTCACCACGACGATCAGATAAATCAGCACGATCGCGGCCATCAGGCCGAACAGCAGGCCGGAGAAGGCGCTGTTCATGGTCGTGACCTGGCCCCGCAGGGTGACGGTCGCGCCCTTCGGCCGGTCCTTGGCCGCCGCGTTGATGAGCCTTTGGACATCCGAAGCGACAGCGCCCAGGTCTCGGCCCTGGACGGAGGCGTATAGGTCGTAGGCCGGCTGGATGGCGTAGTGGGAGACGACGGCGGCGCTCTCCTCCGGCCTGATCGTCCCGAGCGCCCCCAGAACCTGCATGTCGTGGCCCGCCACGCCGGTGACGGGGATGTTCTCCATCTGGGAGATGCTGTCGATGCGATACTGCGGGGTCTGGGCGACGATCGGGTAGGAGACGCCGTTGCGCGGATTGAGCCAGAAGGCCGGCGCGGTCTGGAAGCTTCCCGACAGGTTGGTCACAAGGGTGTTGGTGACGTCGCGCTCCGTGAGGCCGAGCTGGTCGGCGTGGGTGCGGTCGATGTCGACGCCCAGCTGCGGATAGTCGCTGGCCTGCTGGAGTCGCGCATCGGCGATGCCGGGAACCTCGTTGAGACGCTGCAGGAGCTGGTCGGCGTAGGCGCGGTCCTGTTCGCCGTTGGGGCCGGTGACCTGCAGGTCGATGGGCGCCGGAGCGCCGAAGTTGAGAATCTGGCTGATGATGTCGGCCGGCAGGAACGAGAAGCTGGTCCCCGGAAACGCGCGCGGCAGAGCGGTTCGAAGCGTTTTCACGAAGTCGGCCGTGGGGGCGTGGCCCTTCTTCAGGCTGACCAGGATGTCGCCGTCCATCGGGCCGATGCTGCCGGTGTTGCTGTAGGCGCGGTTGATGCCGCTCACCGGCAGGCCGATGTTGTCGACGATGACGGCCAACTGGTTGGGCGGGATGGTGTTGCGGATCGACTGCTCCACCCGGTCGAACAGGGCCGCGGTCTCCTCGATGCGCATCCCCACGGGGCCTCGGACGTGGAGGTTGATCTCGCCGGCGTCGACGCTGGGGAAGAAATTTCGACCGAGGAACGGCGCGAGGGCGAAGGAGAGCAACACCACGCCGAGGAAGCCGGCGATGAACGTGCGCGGCTTGGAGAGGGCGAGACCGAGCAGATCGCGATAGCCGCGGCGGATCGCTTCGAAGCGGCGCTCGAAGGCATGCTGGAACCGGACCAGCGGGTTGCGGGAGGGGGGCCGGCCGGCCTGGGAATCGTGATCTTCCATCACCTCCCGTTCGTGGGCCCCGGCGTGGGACTTGAGGAGGTAGTTGGCCAGGGTCGGCACCAGGGTGCGGGACAGCACGAAGGAGGCGATCATCGCGAACACGACGGCCTCGGCCATCGGCACGAACAGGAATCCCGCCACGCCCTTCAACATGAACATCGGCACAAAGACGATGCAGATGCACAGCAGGGAGACGAACGCCGGAGTGACGATCTGCTGGCCGCCGTCGAGGATGGCCGCCCTGACCGGCTTCCCCTGTTCCAGGTGGTAGTTGATGTTCTCGATGGTCACGGTGGCGTCGTCGACCAGGATGCCCACGGCCAGGGCGAGGCCGCCCAACGTCATCACGTTCAGCGTCTGGCCCAGCGCCGAGAGGGCGGCGATCGAGGAGAGCACGGCGAGCGGGATCGACACGGCGATGATCAGGGTCGAGCGCCAGCTGCCCAGGAACAGCAGGATCATCAGGCTGGTCAGGGAGGCGGCGATCACGCCCTCGCGCACGACGCCGGAGACGGCCGCCTTGACGAACAGCGACTGGTCGGCGAGCGGGATGATCTTCAGCGAGGACGGCAGGGTCTCCTGGATCCGCGGCAACAACGACTTGACGCCGGCGACGATGGCGAGCGTCGAGGTCGCGCCGCTCTTCAGCACGGTCATCAGCACCGAGCGGCGACCATCCACCCTGACGACGTTGCGCTGCGGCGGCGAGCCGTCGTGCACATGGGCGACATCGCGGATGTAGATCGTCGCGCCGTTCACGGTCTTGATCGGCAGGTCGTTGAGGGCGGCCACGTCCTCGGGGCTGTTGTTGAGCTTAACATTCCACTCGTAGAGGCCGATCTTGGTGGTGCCCGCGGGAACGATCTGGTTCTGCGCGGCGATGGCGTTCTCGACGTCCTGGGCGGAAAGGCCCTTGGCCTGCAGCGCCACCGGGTCGATGTCGACCTGAATCTGCCGCTCCTTTCCGCCGTAGGGCGAAGGAATGGCGGCGCCCTCGACCGTGGCCAGCGCCGGGCGGATGAAGTTCTGCCCGGTGTCGAACAGCTTCTGCTCGCCCAGTTCGGGGCTCGAGAGCGCCAGCTGGAGGATGGGGACGGTCGAGGCGTTGTAGTTGAGGATGGTCGGCGGCGTGATGCCCGGCGGCATCTGTTTCAGCACCGTCTGCGAGATCGAGGTGACCTGGGCTGTCGCCGTGCGGATGTCGACGCCGGGCTGGAAGAAGATCTTGACGATGCCGAGCCCGTTCACCGACTGGCTCTCGATGTGCTCGATGTCGTTGACGCTCGAGGTCAAGGTGCGCTCGTAGTAGTAGATCACCCGCCCGGCCATGTCTTCGGGCGGCAGGCCGCGATACGTCCACACCACCGCGATCACCGGAATCTTGATGTCGGGGAAGATGTCCACCGGCGTGCGCACCGCCGCCAGGACTCCGGCCAGGACGATGAAGATCGCCATGACGATGAAGGTCAGCGGCCGCGCGAGCGCCAGTCGCACCAGATAGAGCATGAAGGGTCCGCTTGATCCGTCTGCGCCCACTCGCCGCGGACGACGCGCGGGCTTACGCGGCGGGTAGATAGAAGCGCTCGAACGGCCGGGCGAATGAAAACTTTCTCATTCGCGCCGGCGGCGCCCCGGCAACCAATGATTTCCGAGCTTCCTCTCCGCGGGACTCTTGATTCGATCGATTATTCGAGATAGGCAGAATTATGGAACCGCACCGCGTCGTCAAGCGCCTGTCCGCCCTGGCCCAAGACTCACGGCTTGCGGCGTTTCGCCTGCTGGTAAAGGCTGGCCGCGAGGGTGTGGCGGCGGGCGAGATCGCCAGGGCGCTGAAGATCACGCCAAATACGCTGTCCACTCATCTCGGCATTCTGACCAACGCCGACCTTGTCACGAGCCGCCGCGATGGTCGCTCGATCATCTACGCCGCCGACTATGACGGCATGAGCGAACTGCTTCTCTATCTCATGGAAGATTGCTGTCAGGGCCGCCCCGAGGTGTGCGCGCCCCTCGCCGAGGTCGCGCGCGCCGCATGTTGCATTGAACGCGAAGGAGCCCTGTCATGAAACGCTTTCACGTCCACGTCGCCGTCGACGATCTCGGTCAGTCGACCCGGTTCTATTCCAACCTGTTCGGGACTGAGCCCGCCGTTCTCAAAGACGACTACGCCAAGTGGATGCTCGATGATCCGAGGGTCAACTTCGCGATCTCGACCCGATCGAGCGCGCCTGGCGTCGATCACCTGGGGATCCAGGTCGACTCCGGCGAAGAGCTCGGCGAGCTGGCGGGCCGGCTCAAGGCCGCGGGCGAGGTGACGCGCGACCAGGAGGCGACGACCTGCTGTTACGCCAGGTCGGACAAGGCGTGGGTCAACGATCCCTCCGGAGTACGTTGGGAGACGTTCCACACCTTCGGTGAGGCGACCCACTACGGCGAGGACGAGCCGGGCGCTGCGCTCGCATCCGGGTCGCCGGAATCTGGCTGCGCTCCCGCCACGACGACCGAAGCGCCAGCGGCAGCCACCTCCTGCTGTTGAGGCGCGCCATGACCGGCGAACCTCACCCACCCCTCAACGTGCTCTTTCTCTGCACCGGCAATTCTGCGCGATCGATCCTCGCCGAGGCGATCATGAACAGGCTGGGCGGCGGTCGGTTCAAAGCCTACTCGGCGGGCTCGACGCCCAGGGGCGCGGTTCATCTGCAAGCGCTGAATCTCCTCGGCTCGCAAGGATTCGCGCTCGCCGGATTTCGGTCGAAGCCATGGGACGAGTTCGCCGCGCCGGGCGCGCCGCGGCTCGATTTCGTCATCACCGTTTGCGACAACGCCGCCGGCGAGGTCTGCCCGATATGGCCTGGCCAGCCGATCATCGCCCACTGGGGCATGCCCGACCCGGCCGCCGTGAAGGGCGATCCCGCGGCGATCGCCCTCGCCTTCGCCGACACCTACCGCATGCTGGCCAATCGCATTCGCCTGTTCACCAGCCTGCCGATCGAAAGCCTCGATCGCCTCGCCATCAAGCGCCGCATGGATGACATCGGCCACAGCCACGACGCGCCGGAGCCCGTATGAGTATCCTTGAACGCAATCTCACCCTCCGCCGCGACCATCAGGCCGCCCGCGCCAAAGCATGACAACCGGCGGTTCGCTCGAGGTGCGGATCGCCCGCGAGAGCGACGCCGCGGCCTTAGCGGCCATCTACGCGCCTATCGTGACCCAGACGGCGATCTCGTTCGAGACCACGCCTCCCAGCGTCGAGGAGATGGCCGAGCGGGTCAGGGCCACCTTGCGGACGCATCCCTTTCTCGTCGCCGATCGTGGCGACGAGGTCGCGGGCTATGCCTACGCCGGGGCTCACCGAGCGCGCGCGGCCTATCAGTGGTCGACCGATGTCACCGTCTATGTGGCGGCCAATGCGCGGCGCGGCGGCATCGCTCGGCGCCTATACGCCGCTTTGCTCGCCACCCTGGAGGCGCAGGGCTTTCACGCCGCTTTCGCCGGCATCGCGCTACCCTATGATCCTAGCGTGGCGGTACACGAAGCGGTCGGGTTTGAGCCGCTTGGCGTCTACCATGAGGTCGGCTTCAAACTCGGCCGATGGCATGATGTCGGGTGGTGGCGACGGGGCCTCAGCGCATCGACGCCACCTGCCCCGCCAACGCCCTTCGCGGAACTCGCACCTGGGTGGCGACCACCGTGACGCCCCGAGATCGACAGCGTGGCCGGCTGTCACCCGAATGGCGGCGGAGGAGGCGCCTCTCAGGCGTCCGCGAGAGCCAGCGCCTTGCCGGCGGTGAAGCTGGTCTTGGCGGCGAGCGAGGCCTTGGCGGCCTCGTATTCCGCGGCCAAGCGGGCCACCAGCTCGCCGGCGGACAGGACCTGCTTGACCGCCCCGATGCCCTGGCCGCAGCCCCAGATGTCCTTCCAGGCCTTGGCGCTCTGGTTGCCGCCCGAGGCGAAGTTCATCTTCGAGGGATCGGCCTCGGGCAGATTATCGGGATCGAGGCCGGCGCGCTCGATGCTGGGGCGCAGGTAGTTGCCGTGAACCCCGGTGAAGAGGTTGGTGTAGACGATGTCCTCGCCGCCGCGCTCGACGATCATGTCCTTGTAGCCCTGCATGGCGTTGGCCTCGCGGGTGGCGATGAAGGCCGAGCCGATGTAGGCGAGGTCCGCGCCCATGGCCTGGGCGGCGAGGATCGCGCCGCCGTTGGCGATCGAGCCGGAGAGGGCGATCGGACCGTCGAACCACTCGCGCAGTTCCTGGATCATGGCGAACGGCGAGAGGCGCCCGGCGTGGCCGCCGGCGCCCGCCGCGACCGGAATGAGGCCGTCGGCCCCCTTCTCGATCGCCTTGCGGGCGAAGAAGTTGGAGATGACGTCGTGCAGGACCACCCCGCCCCAGCCGTGGACGGCGTTGTTGACGTCCTCCCGCGCGCCAAGGGACGTGATGACGATCGGCGCCTTGTACTTGGCGCACAGCTCGACGTCCTCCTCCAGCCGGTTGTTGGTCTTGTGGACGATCTGGTTGACCGCGAACGGTGCGGCGGGCGTCTCCGGATGCGCCCTGTCCCAGGCCGCCAGCTCCTCGGTGATCCGCGCCAGCCACTCGTCGAGCTGCGACACCGGGCGGGCGTTGAGCGAGGGGAACGAGCCGACCACCCCGGCCTTGCACTGGGCGATCACCAGGTCGGGCCCGGAGACGATGAACAGCGGCGAGCCGATCACCGGCAGGCGCAGGCGATCACGAAGGACGGGCGGCAGCGCCATGCGGGGGTCTCTCTGGGCGGCGATTGGGGCGGGTTCTATCGCTCGCGCGACCGCGACATTTCAATAGAGCATGTGGCCGTGACGGCAAAGAAAGGCCCGGGGGCTTGATTGCGGGACTACGAAGCCTCCGCCCGGGGCTCGGGCGACTGCCGCGCGAGGTTGAGGAACGCGTCACCCACCTTGCTGCGATAGCGCTCCTTGTGGCGCAGCACGAAATAGGGGCGGGAGGGGAGATCGAAGGGCACCTGGTGGAGATGCCCGCCGCGAAGACGAGGCGAGGCGACGCTCAGGGATAGGGCTGTCGCCCCGGCCCCGGCTTCGACGGCCGTCAGCACCGCTTCGTTGGCAGGCAGAGTCAGCACGACCCGAAGCGCCGCAGGGTCCACCCCCAACGCGTCGAGCGCCGCGGCGAAAGCCGAGCGCGTCCCTGAACCCGCTTCGCGGAAAACCCACGGCGTCTGCGTCAGGGCGTCCGCCGTCAAATCGCGCCCGTCGACCCAGGGATGGCCGCGACCGACGACGATGACCATCTGATCGCTGCCGATCTCCCGCTTCGACAGCACGGGATCGTCGACCTCGCCCTCGACGAGCCCCAGTTCGCAGAAACCCTCCTTGACGGCCCTGGCGACCTCGGCCGTGTTGCCGATCGCCACCTCCACCTCGATCGCGGGATGCAGGTTGTGAAAGGCCACCAGGCGTTCGGGCAGCCAGTAGCTGGCGATGGTCTGGCTGGCGTGCACGGACAACCGACCGCGTCTCATGCCGCCGAGATCGGCCAGCGCCGCCTCGGCGGCCTCGGCGCGCGCGAGGACCGAGCGGGCCTCCTGGAGAAAGACCTCGCCGGTCTGGTTGAGCACGATATTGCGGCCTACGCGATCGAACAGGCGTACGTCGTGACGGTTCTCGAGCGCCGAAATCGCCGAGCTGACCGCCGACTGGGTCAGGTGCAGGGCGGCGGAAGCCTGGGTGATGTGCTGGCGCTCAGCCACGGCGACGAAGATGCGCAGCTGTTCAAGCGTCATAGGCGTGCCTCATCGCCAGCAGGGCCGCGGCGGCCGGCACCGGGCCGCCGCAATCCTTAGCATGCCACGAACCGGGGTCATGCTTCGAAGAGACCTCAATGGCGGCTCACCGTCGTGGCCGCCACCGAGCCATCCGCGCCTGGAACGATGCGCACGGTGTAGACGACATCGCTGAACGCGCCGGGAACACGCTGGAAGCTCTCCGCCGTGCAGTGGACGACGCCGTCGCCCCGGCGCACCGGCCCGCAGTAGGCTCCGGTCTTCGCCACGATCCTGCGCGCGAGCGGCATCGGCATGCCGGGTTTGATGGTCCTGGCGATGTAGGCCTGCGCCTCCGCCAAGGGATGGCCGTCAGACTGGTATGGAGCGCCGATGAAGGTGAAGTGGTCCGTCGAGGCCAGGGCGGCGGACGCGGTGAGCGTCAGTCCGACGGTGGCGACACCGGCCAGAGTAGTCTTCAGAGCTTTTGCGAAGAGCTTGGTCATGTGATTTCTTCCCTCTCCAAGAACGACTATCGCTCCCGGAATGATCTCGAAATAAAATCGACAAACGCAAGGCTCCAACGGAAGATTCTGATCGAATCGATCGATCCGGACGATGCAAATGGAAACCGCCCGGGAGTCACCTCCCGGGCGGGGCCATGGCGGACCGTGGTGGCCGCGATCAGAAGGGATAGTAGCGGATGCTCGTGAAGATCATGTTCTCGCGGGCGATCGGCGCGGGGTTGCCCGGGGCGCCGGCGGTCGTGCCGAAGCCCGGGAAGGTGTGCCGCTCGCTGTAGGAGTACTGGATCCCCCACTGGAACCTGCCGAACCGCAGGGCGACCGGGCGGTCCCAGAAGCCGGCGGTGATCTGCTCGATGAAGTGCGTGTTGCCGACGCAGGCTGCCGAGCCTTCGGTCTCGCACCCGAGGTTGCTGTAGTTCGGGTTGCCGTACCCGTTGAAGATCGTGCCGGAGGCGAAGTTCTGCGCCTTCTCGCGCTCCTCGCCGGCGTAGGTGTAGACGTCCAGCGCCTTGCCGTAGTGGAGGATGCCGCCGGCGAGGATCTGGTACTCCTGGATCGGATGGATCTGTCCATCGACGCCGAAGCTGACGTCCGGGAGCTGTCCGGACCCGTAGCGGCCGATGCCGCGGCCGGCCAAACCGGAGAACTGCAGGTCCAGTATCTTGGGGACGACGCCCACGATGATTCCGCCGCCGAAGCCGCCGCCGGCGACATGGCCGTTGTAGGGGGCCCCCGCGTAGTTCAGGCGGTCGTAGAAGTCGCGATAGATGCCCATGCCTTCCAGGTGGATCGCGTGACCCATGATGTTCTGATCGAACGCCACCTTGCCGATCACATCGGGAACGTCGTTGACCGACAGGTTGTTGGCGCTGTTGAACTCCGAGCCGCCGGGGATCGTGATGGTCGGCACTGGGGAGACGGCGGCGAGGAACTTCCCGCTGGAGAACGTGGTGGTCTGAGGATTTTCCACCGCCACGGCGAACCACCACGTCTTGTTGATGTTGGCGGTCAGGCGCACGCCCGGTTGTCGCGCCCAGTTGAAACCCGGGACGTACTGAGCCTCGATGGTCAGCGGCACCTGCTCGCTGCGGGGCGAGAGGCCCTTGCTGTACATCGTCGCCAGCGACCAGCTCTGGCCGGCGAGCAGGGAGAGGCCGCCAAAGCTGCGATCCCAGTCGACGGTGGCGTAGATGTTGCGGATGCGCGGCTGGAAGGAGTTGCTCTCGTTGGAGTTGGCGGTCTGGGCGGCGCCCAGGAAGTCCATCTCGTAGTAGCCCGCCAGGTGAAGACCGTATTGCGGCACATCGCCTTGGGCGAGCATCGCGAGGCGGCTCTGGCGGGCGGTGAACCGCGTCTCTTTCAAATGGGCGGTCGCCACGTTCCCTAGCGGAATGCCGCTGTAGGTCGAGCCGATGTCAGCGCCTTCCTGGCGATTGCGGTAGACGGTTTCCAGCGCCAGGTAGCTGCCCGCGAAACTGAAGCTGAGGGCGCTCTTGCCGGTGTCTGGATCGACGCCGAAGTGGAGGGTGTCGTCCTTCGGCGCGGAGGCCAGGATTTCGTGATGGACGACGCCGGGAATGGTCTGGATCTGGGCGTCGACCTTGGCCTGGGCGGCCTGGGCCTGGGTCTGGGCGTCGGCGAGCTGCTGCTTCACCTGGGCCAGCTGAGCGTCGGCCTGCTGCTGGTTGGCGGCCTGGGAGCTCTGCCACGCCTTGAGGGCGTCGACCTGCGCGCGCAGTTCGTCGACCTCGCTGCGGAGCACCGCGGTCTCACTGGGCTTCGCCGCGACCGCGGCGTGGTGATGGCGCTTTGTGGTCTTCGCCTGGGCGCTGGTGTGCAATCCCATTACAAATATGGTCGCGAACCCTGCGCCCGTCAGGAGTGATGATTTAAGTTTCATTTGCGATTTAATCCCCGCTAGAACACCCCGAGCCCGAGTGATCCGGCGCTATCAGACTTTTGTGACACTTTTTTAAGGGCGACTGACCTCTGCCATCACCACGGTCGATCCCCTCTAACGTGTGGCATATTGGTCACCCACCCGCACTTGGTCTTTGAGCGCGTGCAGGACTGCCCGCGCGACTTCGTGATCGCCGGCGGGTGTCACAAATCCGATATGGTGGCGGGATAGACGACGCATTGGACGAGTCGCTATCCTCGACGGGAGACAAACACATGCCGAAGCTGAAGGTTGCCACGAAGGTGGCGACGCTGGTGACCGCCCTGGCGATGGGCGTCGTCCCCGCCGCCATGGCTGCGAACATATCCGGCGCGGGCGCCACCTTCCCCGCTCCGGTCTACGCAAAATGGGCGGAGACCTACAAGGCGCAGACCCACAACGACCTCAACTATCAGGCCATCGGCTCGGGTGGCGGCATCAAGCAGATCAACGCCAGCACGGTCGATTTCGGAGCCTCCGACAAGCCCTTGAAGCCGGACGCGCTGGCGGCGGGCGGCCTGCAGCAGTTCCCCACCGTGATCGGCGGCGTCGTGCCGGTCATGAACCTCCCCGGCTTCCAGGCCGGCCAGATCCACATGACGGGCAAGCTCGTCTCATACATCTATCAAGGCACGATCAAGCGCTGGAACGACCCGGCGATCCAGTCCTGGAATAAGGGGCTGAAGCTGCCGAATATGCCCATCACCGTGGTCCACCGCTCGGACGGCTCGGGCACCAGCTTCCTGTTCACCACCTACCTCTCGATGTCGGACCCCAAGTGGGCGGCGGGGCCTGGCGGCAATGACGCCGTGAACTGGCCCGTGGGCCTCGGCGGCAAGGGCAACGACGGCGTCGCCGCCTTCGTGAAGCAGACGCCGGGCTCGATCGGCTATGTGGAATATGCCTACGCCAAGCAGAACCACATGGACTACGCGGTGATGATGAACAAGGCGGGCAAGTGGGTCTCGCCCACCGCCGCCAACTTCGCCGCCGCCGCGGCCAACGCCAAGTGGTCGGGGGCGCCGGGCTTCTATCTGCTGCTGCTCGATCAGCCGGGCGCCACGGCCTGGCCGATCACAGGGGCGACATTCATCCTGATGCACAAGAAGCAGACCGACGCCCAGAAGGGCCACGACGTGCTGGCGTTCTTCGACTGGGCCTACAAGAACGGCGACGCGGAGGCGCAGGGCCTTGACTATGTGACCCTTCCCCTGGCCGTGAAGAACCAGGTCCGCAAGTCCTGGAGCACCATCGTCGGGCCGAGCGGCAAACCCGTCTACCCCTGAGCCGCGGCGTTCCGCCTGGGAGACCTCGCGACCCACGGGGTAGCGAGGTTTTCGTGACGACGTCATCCGGTGGCGCGAGACCTGATCGAGAGGGCCATGTCGACAGCCGTGAACGCCACCCCCACCGCCCGCCGGACCACACCGCGGGGATTCGCGTTGGAGCCGGTGTTCGAGGGGTTGTGCTTCGCCGCCGCCACGGCCCTGCTGGCGGCGCTCGGCGGCGTCCTCGTCTCCCTTGCCATCGGCGGCTGGCCCGCCCTTTCCAGGTTCGGCCTGAGCTTCGTCACCGGGGTGACCTGGGACCCGAACCCGGATCACGAGACCTACGGCGCCGCCGGGCCGATCGTCGGCACCCTGATCACCTCGGCGGCGGCGCTGATCATGGCGCTGCCGGTGGCCGGCGGGGTGGCGTTCTTCCTTGTCGAGCTGTGCCCGACGATCCTGCGCCGGCCGATCGGCACGGCGGTGGAGCTGCTGGCCGGCATTCCCTCTATCGTCTATGGCATGTGGGGGCTGTTCGTGTTCGCTCCCTTCTTCGCCACCCACGTCGAGACCCCCCTGATGACCTGGGCCCCGCCGGGGAGCATCTGGGAGACCCTGTTCTCGGGGATCCCCAACGGTTCGGGAATGCTGGCGGCCTCGATCATCCTGGCGATCATGATCCTGCCGTTCATGGCCGCCACCCTGCGTGAGCTGCTCAACACGGTCCCGACCCAGGTTCGCGAGAGCGCCTACGGCCTAGGCGCCACCACCGCCGAGGTGGTCCTGAAGGTGACCCTCCCCTACATCCGGCGCGGCGCCATCGGCGCGGTGATGCTGGGCCTCGGCCGCGCGCTCGGCGAGACCATGGCGGTGACCTTCATCATCGGCAACTCGCACGCCTTTCCCAAGGGCCTGTTCGACTCCGGCTCGACGATCGCCTCGACGATCGCCAACGAGTTCAACGAGGCCGGGCCCCTGCAGTCTTCGGCGCTGATCGCGCTCGGCCTCGTCCTGTTCGTGATAACCTTCACGGTGCTGGCGCTGGCGCGCCTGCTCCTGCGCAGCCAGGTGAGGGCCTAGCTCATGGCCGTCTCCGCACGCCACGTCGCCGCCCGACGCCTGGGCAACGTGGTCTTCGTCGCGTTCTGCGCGCTGGTGACCTTCATCGCCCTCGCCGCCCTGGCGCTGATCCTATACTCCCTGATCGTCCAGGGGCTCGGTGGGCTCAACCTGAACATCTTCACCAAGTCGACGCCCGCGGCCGGAACCCCCGGCGGGCTGATCAACGCCATCGTCGGCTCGATCCTGATGTGCGTGCTGGGCATGATCATCGCCGTCACCATGGGCATCCTGGGCGGCACGTGGCTGGCTGAATACGCCGGCGAGAGCCGCTACGGCACGATCATCCGGTTCCTGAACGACGTTCTGCTTTCGGCCCCGTCGATCCTGATCGGCCTGTTCGTCTACGAGATCCTGGTGTTCCCTCACATCCAGGTCCGCCTGTTCGGTCACGATATCAAGATCGAGCCGTTCGGCCACTTCTCCGGCCTGGCGGGAGGCGTGGCCCTCGCCCTGCTGGCGGCGCCGGTGATCGTCCGCACCACCGAGGACGTGCTGAAGCTGCAGCCGATCGCCCTGCGCGAATCCGGGGTCGCCCTGGGGGCGCCGGTCTGGCACGTGATCCGCACCATCCTTTGGCGCGGCTCGGCCAGCGGCATCCTGACCGGCGCTCTGCTGGCTTTCGCGCGCATCAGCGGCGAGACCGCGCCCCTGCTGTTCACGGCTCTCAACAACCAGTTCTTCAGCTGGGACATGACCCACGCGATGGCCAGCCTGCCGGTGGTGATCTTCCAGGACGCCCTGACGCCCTATCCGGACCTGAACCGCCTGGCCTGGGCCGGCGCCTTGATCATCGCGGCCTCCGTCCTGGCGGTGACCATCATCGCCCGCGCCTTCTCGCAGGAGCCCAGACGCTCATGACCATGACCGCCGAGCTCCCCGAAGTCTCCATCGCCGAGGTCGACAAGTCCAAGGTGAAGATCGACGTCCGGAGCCTCGATTTCTACTACGGCAGGAGCCACGCGCTGAAGGACGTCACAATCCCTTTCGAGGCCAACGCCGTGACCGCCCTGATCGGCCCGTCGGGTTGCGGCAAGTCCACCCTGCTGCGCTCCTTGAACCGCATGTACGCCCTCTATCCGGGCCAGAAGGCGACCGGGAAGATCATGCTGGATGGCGAGGATATCCTGCGGTCCGGCGTCAACCTCTCCATGCTGCGCGCCAAGATCGGCATGGTGTTCCAGAAGCCGACGCCGTTCCCGATGTCGATCTTCGACAACGTCGCCTTCGGCGTGCGGCTCTACGAGACCCTGGGCCGCGCTCAGCTCGCCGAACGGGTCGAGGAGTCGCTGCACCGCGCCGCGCTGTGGGACGAGGTCAAGGACAAGCTGCAGACCTCGGGCCTCGGCCTCTCCGGCGGCCAGCAGCAGCGCCTGTGCGTGGCGCGCTGCATCGCCGTGAAGCCGGAGGTCCTGCTGCTGGACGAGCCGACCTCGGCGCTCGACCCGATTTCCAGCGCCAAGCTCGAGGAGACGGTGACGCAGCTGAAGAACGACTACACGATCATCATCGTCACCCACAATCTCGGCCAGGCCGCCCGTCTCTCGAAGTACACCGGCTTCATGTACCTCGGCGAGCTCGTGGAATTCGGTCAGACCGCGGAGATGTTCACCAAGCCGGTGACCACCCGCGCCTCCGATTACATTACCGGCCGGTTCGGCTAGCAAAGCTGAAGGGGGCGCTCAGTGATAAATTCCAGTAACAATTGGATGTCACAATCCAGGCCTAGTCTCCATGGTGGAGCAGGCTCAAGTGATTCGATTGCGTGAAAGTCATGGAACACACCGTCAGAGCCTATGACGAAGAACTCGACGCCATCACGGCGGAGCTGGCCAGAATGGGTGGCCTCGCCGAGGCGGAGGTCGTCGACTCGATCAAGGCGATAGCCCTCCGCGACGTGACCATGGCCACCTCGGTGATCGCCCGCGACGCCCGCCTCGACGGCCTGGAGATGGATATCGAGCGCAAGGCGGTCCGCCTGATCGCTCTGCGCCAGCCGGTGGCCGACGACCTGCGCCGCACCGTCGCGGCGATGAAGATCAGCTCCAACCTCGAGCGCATCGGCGACCTGGCCAAAAACATCGCCAAGCGGGCGCTGGTGATCGCGGAGTCCGAGCCGGTGACGCCGCTCACCAGCTCCATCGAGCGTATGGGCGAACTGGTCTCCACCCGGCTCAAGGACGTGCTGGACGCCCTGACCTCGCGCGAGGTCGAGCAGGCGATCACCGTCTGGCGGCAGGACCATGAGGTCGACGAGCACTACGACGCCATCTTCCGCGAGCTGCTGACCTACATGATGGGCGACCCCCGGATGATCGCCGCCTGCGCCCACCTGCTGTTCGTGGCCAAGAACCTCGAGCGGATCGGCGACCACGCCACCAACATCGCCGAGATCCTCCACTACGAAATCACCGGCGTCGAACTGACCGAAGAGCGTCCGAAGTCCGACGCGTTGCAGCCCCACACCATCTGAGCCGCGGGATCTCCTGACGCCCATGACCACCGAACCTCCCGCCCCCCTCCGGCCCTACCTCCTGGTGGTCGAGGACGAGGATTCCCTGGCCACCCTGTTGCAGTACAACCTCGACAAGGAGGGCTATCAGGTCGGCCACTGCGCCGACGGCGAGGAGGCGCTGATCCTGGTCGACGAGAAGCAGCCCGACCTCGTCATCCTCGACTGGATGCTGCCGACGGTGTCGGGCATCGAAGTCTGCCGGCGGCTACGCCAGCGCACCGACACCCGCAACCTGCCGATCATCATGCTCACCGCCCGCGGCGAGGAGAGCGACCGCATCCGGGGCCTCGACACCGGGGCCGACGACTATGTGGTCAAGCCCTTCTCGATGACCGAGCTATGCGCGCGGGTGCGCGCGGTGCTGCGCCGGATCCGGCCGGGCCTGGCCGAAGACCGGGTCCGCCACGGCGACCTGATGATCGACCGGGTCGCCCACCGGGTGAAGCGCGGCGCCCAGGAGGTGCACCTCGGCCCAACCGAGTTCCGCCTGCTCGACTACTTCATGCAGCACCCGGGCCGGGTGTTCTCCCGCGAGCAGCTGCTCGACGCGGTGTGGGGCTCGGACGTCTATGTCGAGACCCGCACCGTCGACGTGCACATCGGCCGCCTGCGCCGGGCTCTCAACACCGAGGGCGTCGACGACGACCCCATCCGCACGGTGCGGTCGGCGGGGTACGCGCTCGACGTGTGACCCCCTCAGTCGGCTTCGACCTGACGGTGGGGGCTCTACGCCGCTTGACCTGACGCTGCGGCTGGAGTGCAAGACGCGCGTCCCCAAAGGATCGAGCGCGTGACGACACCGACCATTCCCCTCGCGGACGCCTTCCCCGCCGCCACCCGCGCCGACTGGCTGGACCTGGTGGCCAAGACCCTGAAGGGCGCGGGCGTCGAAACCCTGGAGGGCCGCACCGTCGACGGCCTGGTGATCAGGCCGCTCTACGCGCCCGAGGACGGCGCCACCCCCTTGCCCTTCGCGCCGGCCCCGCGCGGCGGCGAGCGCGGGTGGGACGTGCGGGCGCGGGTCGGGGCTTCGGACCCGGCCCTCGCCAACCGCGAGGCGCTGGACGCCCTGGCCGGCGGCGCCGGCTCCATCCTGGTCAGGATCGCCGGCGCGACTGGCGGCGGCGTCGCCGCCGCCTCGGCCGAGGACCTCGCCCGGGTGCTGGAGGGGGTGGAGGCCGAGCTCGCCCCCATCGCCCTCGACGCCGGATTCCTGGGGGCCACGGCGGCCGGCTGGCTGCACGACGTCGCCAAGGCCTCGCCCGCCGCGCGCCTCGCCTTCCACCTCGATCCCCTTTCCGCCTTCGCCGCGGCCGGCGCGAGCCCGGGGCCGATCACCGAACACGTCCGCGCCGCCGCCGCCCTGGGCGCGCAGCTGGCCGAGACCTATCCCAAAGCCAACCTGTTCCTGGCCAGCGGCGCGGTCGTGCACGAGGCGGGGGGCTCGCCGGCCTGGGAGCTCGCCTTCGCGGCGGGAGCGGCGCTGGCCTACGCCAAGGCGCTCGTGGGGATCGGCCTGCCGATGGCGGACGCCTTCGACCGCGTGACGCTGGGCCTCGCCGTCGACGCCGAGCCCATGGCCGCCGTCGCCAAGCTGCGCGCCGCGCGGGTGGTGTGGACGCGCATCGTGCGGGCCTGCGGGGCCGATGTCCCGGCCCGCATCGAGGCCCGCTCGTCGGAGCGGATGCTGACGCGCGCCGACCGCTGGACCAACCTCATCCGCCTGACCAGCGCCGGCTTCGGCGCGGCGGTGGGGGGGGCGGACGCCATCGTCCTGGGCGCCTTCACCGACGCGCTGAACACCAATGGGGTCGGCCCCGCGGACGCCTTCGCCCTGCGCATGGCGCGCAACACCCAGCTGATCCTGATGGAAGAAGGGCAGCTCGGCCGCGTCGCCGATCCGGCCGGCGGGTCCTGGGCCCTGGAGGCGCAGACGGACGACCTGGCCCAGGCCGCCTGGGAAGCCTTCGTGGCCATCGAGGCGGCCGGCGGCCTCGCGGCGGCCCTGAAAGGCGAGATCGTCGCCGACGCCGTCGCCCGGTCCCGCGAGGCGCTGAAGGGCGCCATCGACGATCGCGCGCTACGGATCATCGGCGTCACCGACTTCCTCCCGCACGAGGAGACCCTGCCGGCGGTGGCGATGGCGGCGGCGGGCGTGGCGGGTGAGCCCCGCGCGCCCGGGCCGGACGACGCCTGCCCGCCCCTGGCCCCGATCCGCCTCGAGGAGATGGCGTCATGAGCGGCTTCCCCGACTTCACCCGCCTCACCCTCGAGGAGCCGGCGGCGCGCCGGGCCCCGGCCTCCGGCGGGGGGTTCGCCACCCCGGAGGGGATCATCCTGGAGCCGTTCTACGACCCCTCGGCCGTGGAGA
>Ga0070730_10001323_pt1 | contig 24011 bp, 22 predicted proteins | sample Coa_R1_3_FD_66447 | JGI IMG/M metagenome (GOLD analysis project Ga0070730, IMG submission 66447) | Surface soil microbial communities from Centralia Pennsylvania, which are recovering from an underground coalmine fire - Coalmine... | ecosystem: Environmental > Terrestrial > Soil > Unclassified ... | reverse complement strand
TACAAAGAGGGAATCAAAGTCACGGATCTGATTGGCTCTTTCTCTGACCTTCTGCCGGAATCGGCAGATCGGGCGGAAATTGTCCGGCTGCATCCGCCGGATTACAGTCCGCAGGTCATCGGGTTTAATTTGCGTGACGTTTTTGAGAAGCGGGCCGAAGCTCCGGCCTTGCAAGTGTTCGACACCCTGCGTGTCTTTGGCCGTTATGAGGCGGATGCGCCCAAGGTTTCCATTTATGGCGAGGTTCTTCGTCCAGGTGAGTATCCACTCTCTGATCGCATGACCGTGGCGGAGTTGCTGCGCCTGGCGGGCGGCTTCAAACGAAGCGCGTATGCCGGTTCGGCCGATCTTGCCAGTTATGACGTTGTGAATGGTGAGCGGGTGGAGCTGGAGCATCGCAGGATCCCGATTGCGAAAGCTCTGGCGGGCGAGCCTGATACCGACGTTGTCCTCAAGCCCGGCGATGTGCTGACCATCTCGCAACTGGGAGGCTGGACGGATATTGGAGGATCAGTCACGGTTGCCGGCGAGGTTCTCCATCCAGGGCGTTATGGCATCCAGCATGGTGACAGGCTCAGCACCCTCCTGAAGCGCGCCGGAGGTTTTCTTCCCGACGCATACCCCTACGGAGCGGTGCTGCAGCGCGCACAGGTAAAGGAAGCCGCGGTAAAAAATCGCGATGAACTGATTCGCCGGCTTCAGGAACAGGGCCTGCAGGATGGCTCCAGCCGAATCGAGAGTCCTCTGGTTGCGAGACAGCGCCAGCAGCTTATCGACAAACTAAAACAGATCGAACCCAGCGGTCGGCTGTTGATTCGCGTTACCGCCCAAGTCGGGAAATGGGAGAACACGCCGCTTGATGTTGAGGTTCGTCCGGGGGACAGCCTGCTGATTCCGAAAACGCCCAACTTCATCCTGGTAGCAGGGCAGGTTTATAACCCTGCCGCTATTACCTGGATGCCAGGCCGCCATGCAGGCTGGTATCTCAAACAGGCGGGCGGTCCCACCAGCGCCGCGAATAAACAGGATATATTTGTGATCCGCGCCAATGGATCGGTGGTGAGAAAGGGATCGAATGGCTGGTGGTCCGGCAGCGTTACCGGAGCATTGCTTCAGCCCGGCGATACTATCTACGTTCCCGAGAAGGTCTCAGGGAGCGGCATTTTTAAGAACTTTGGCCAGACGGCCCAGATTCTTTCCGGTCTGGCTGTGGCGGCGCGCGTGATTACGACCTTATAGGAGATTGTGAATTTGTCCCAGCTTCCCGAAGCCGCAGAACTGGAACAACAGTACCCGCAGATGACCGGGAAGAGCAGCGGGAAGGCGGACGCATTATGGATCCTGTGGCAGCATCGCCGTTTTTTGTGGCGTGTTTTCTGGCTCTCGCTGCTGGCATCGATTGTGGTGGCTTACTCGCTGCCAAAGCACTATCAGTCGGTGGCCAGGATCGTACCCGGCGAAAACTCCGCTAATTCCACGGCCGGCTTACTGAACAAAGTTAGTGGCGGTACTGCTGCTTCCGGGCTTGGCATGGACGCTTCCACTCTGCTGGGTCTGAAGACTCCTGGCGCGTTCTACATTGAGATACTCAAGAGCCGCACCGTACAGGACCGGCTGATTCAAAAGTTTGATCTCACTTACCGCTATCGTCTGTGCCGCTGGTGCTCACGAACTTCAACTTACAGTGCGCGAAAAAAACTGAAGGCATTTTCCGATTTTGAAGAGGACAAGAAAAGCAGCGTCATCACCATTACCGTAACGGATTATGAGCCTGGAACCGCCGCTGATATGGCAAATGCCTATGTGGCCGAACTTAACCGCCTGGCTGCGGACCTGAATGCCTCGGCAGCGCATCGCGAGAGGGAGTTTCTGGAAGAGCGTTTGCAGACTGCGAAGCAGGAACTCGATGAGGCGGCACTGGAGCTGAGCCGGTTTTCGAGCAACAGTTACGTGATGGACCCACAGAACCAGCAGCGCAGCATCGTGGATGCCGCCGCCAGGCTCGAAGGCGAACTGGTGGCTGCTCAAACCGAGCTTCGCGGATTGCAGCAGCTTTACTCGGAAGATAACGTGCGGGTACGCACGCTTCGAGCACGCCTGGGAGAGTTGCAGGCGCAGTTGAGAAAGCTTGAGGGCAATCCGAATCCTTCTTCCGCGACGAACGACAAAGCAGCCACGGGGCCGTATCCTTCTCTGCGCTCTCTCCCTGGCTTGAACTATCGTTATGCCGATCTCTACCGGCGCTCCAAAATTCAGGAGAGCGTCTATGAATTCCTGACGCAGCAGTACGAGATGGCGAAGCTGCAGGAGGTAAAAGAGCTTCCTACGGTACGGGTAATGGATGCCGGTGTTCCGCCGGAGCGAAAGTCCGGCCCCATCCGTACGCTGGTGGTGGGGCTGAGCGTGTTTTTTGCCATGCTGCTGGCAGGCTTCTGGGTGATGGAACGTCACCGCTGGCGGCAGCTTCCCGCCGACGACACGCGGCGGCTTGTGGCAGCGGAAATCAGTACGGCGATGCGATCTGCTCTCAGCAGGTTCAAGCGCTGATTCAGGCGTATGAAAATAGCTTTTGATCTGCGCAGAATCGGCAATCCCGGCATTGGGCGGTACATGAAGTGTCTGGTGGAGTCGGTGGTAAAAGCCGCGCCGGAAAATAACTACCTGCTGGTTCTTCCGCCGGGCCGTGAAGAAGCGGTTGCCGTGGATGGTCCCAATGTGGCCAGGGTAACGCCAGATCTAAAGTACTACTCGATTCGCGAGCAGGTCGTATTGCCCCGACTTCTGCGGCAGCATGAGGTTGATCTGCTGCATTCTCCGCACTTTCTGCTTCCGGTTATGTGTCCCTGTCCGGCAGTGGTCACCATTCATGACGTGATTTATCTGGCCTGCAAAGAAGACCTGCCGTCACTTCCAGGGCGTCTTTATTACCGGGCCATGATGTCGCTGGCTGTGCGCTCTGCCGAGAGAATCATTACCGATTCGGAGTTTTCCCGGAACGACATAGTGGCCCGTCTCAACGGCGATTCGGAAAAGATCGATGTAATCTATCCGGGAGTGGACGCCCGGTTTGCCCGCGTACAGGATGAGAAAGAGCTGCATAGAATCCGGGCAAAGTACGGAATCACTGGTGATTACATTCTTTACGCTGGCATTTACAAGCTGAGAAAGAACCATGCTGGTCTGCTGCGGGCGTTCAAAAAGTTTCTGGTGGATGGGATCCGCGCCCAGTGTGTGATTGCCGGTCCCTTGCAGGAAGGCGAGAACATATTGCGAAGAATGGCCGCAGAGCTGGGAATTTCGGAAAGCGTGGTATTCGCCGGATTCGTGCCGGAGACCGATCTGCCAGCGCTTTACTCTGCCGCCAAAATATATGCGTGTCCTTCACTATATGAAGGTTTCGGTTTTACTGTTCTGGAAGCCATGGCCTGCGGCACTCCCGTTGTGTGTTCACCTGCCACTTCGCTCCCGGAAGCAGCAGGGAATGGCGCGCTGTATGCTGATTCTAAAAATACCGAAGACTTTGCCCACGCCCTGAGGCGCGCATTCCATGATGAGACACTGAGAAGGGAATTGATAGAAAAGGGATATAAAAACGCGAAGTCTTTCACCTGGGACAGGGCCTCTGAACAGACACTGGCAATTTATCAAAGGGTTGTGGGAGCGCCATTACGGAACATGGTTCGGGCATGAGCGAGGTGGCAGCCAAAGAGACGCACGCTCGTCCCGGCGCCGGCGCTCGCGGTTTGTTTTTGGCGCAAATCATCAAGCGTCTGTACCGGATCGCTGCAATGTTGATGGCCGCTCGTCTGCTGGGCGTGGAAGGTTTTGGCATTTATGCTCTGCTGCTTACGATTATGGAGATGGCTGCACTCATCTCCGGCAGCGGCTATGGCGACTATCTGACGCGCGAAACGGCAAAGTCACCAGCACGCGCGAGAGGTATTGCGATACGCGTCACGCAGATTCGCCTGCTGTACATCGTGGCAGCAGCCGGCATCCTGTTAGGGTTTCTGCAACTGCTGTCTTCTTCTGCCGTGGTTTTAAATGCCGCGCTGCTCTCAGCAGCTCTGATACCGCGTGCGCTCAGCGAGTCTGCGCAGGGTGTGCTCCGGGGACTGCAGAGCTTTGTTCTGCTGCCATGGCTGGAGTTTTTCCAGGGTCTGGTGCTGCTGGCGGCTATTCCGCTGTTCCTTCTTTCGGGCTATGGTGTGCGCGGAATCATCGCTGCTGAGATAATCTCCTGGGTCGGAGCCGCGGTTGTGGCAGTACTGGCAGTCCTGAAAAATACGGTAGCCAGCATGGAAGCGCCGGCTTTTCGCGGCGTGATGAGTTCCATACTTCCGTTTAATGTCTATCCATTTATTGCGAACATCTATGACCGGGCTGATGTTGTGATCCTTTCACGTCTTGCAGGGGCCTTTGCCACCGGTATTTATGCGCTGCCCTACCGTGCGTTCAGCTCGCTGCAAATCATTCCTTACGGAATAATGGGAGCACTGCTGCCCGGATTTTCCGCTTCGGCTGCGGATGCAACGTCACGCCAGAGCTGTTCGCGAGTCATGAAGTTTTTGTATGTGGTTTCCCTGCTGCTGGTACTCATCACGGCAGCCTGCGCTCGCCCGGCAGTTGCGCTGATTTTGGGACAACACTTTGCAATGTCGGCGACGGCCCTCAAAATCCTGATTTGGGCCGCTATTCCTGCATTCCTCAATCACGCCCTGAACACTCTGCTTTTGGCGGCCCACCGTGAAAAAGTGTTTCTCTGGACGGCCAGTATCTGCACCATTTTTAATTGTGGCGCTAATGTGCTGCTGATTCCTCGTTTTTCCTGGGTTGCCGCCGCGGCCGTGACCATACTGACGGAGATGCTGTTGCTGCTGCAGAATTGTTTTCTGATGCAAAAATATTTTGGACATCAGGTACTTCCGCAGCACTGGCCGCGAATCACGATCGTTTTTGCCGCCGCTTTTGCCTTGCTGATCGCCCTAAGCCGTGTTGTCCCCGAGGTCTGGGCGGGATGTTTGGTTTGCAGCGGTTTCGCGCTGTTTGCATGGTTTACGGTGCAGGACGTTTCTGAATTTCATGCAATGGCTGGGCGATCCAGGTGAGCAGAGTGCCGGAAAAGCTGAGGATAGCGTTCGATACCTGGTCACTGGGTTCATTGGTTCGGAACCAGGGAATTTACGTTTACGCACGGCATCTGCTTACGCAGTTTCACCAAATCGCGCATGAGAATTCGATTGAGATCCTGGCTTATGTATGTGCAGGAGCGGAGAATGATGCCAGTGCTTTTTCCAGCGCGCCTGGTTTTTTGCCTGCTCCAGCCAGATTACTGAAATTCAGCCGGCTTTGGCGCTATGGCGGGGCCTGCTCCACGGCGTGGAGGCGCAGGCCGGATATTGTTTTCAGTCCTCATGTAAATTGTTTTTACGCGGGGAATCGCCCTCCCGCGGTGATCACCATTCACGATCTGATTCCGTTGAAAGTATCGTGGCAGTCAAAACGGGTGATGCAGACGCTGCGATTTTTATCGTGGTCGGCGGCCAGGTTTTCGCGGGCCATCATTACCGACTCCGAGCATTCAAAGAAGGACCTGATCGAAATGTACGGAGTACCCGAATCCAAAATATCAGTTGTCTTTCTGGGCTTTGATCGGGAAATATTCAACTCTGTTCCCCCTGGTCCCGACTGGCAAAAGGAACTGCTGGGCAGACTGGGAATCGTCAGGCCTTATATATTGCATCATGGCGCGATTCAACCGCGAAAGAATTTGAAGAGACTGATTGAGGCATGGCGGCTGATGCTGTCCCGGAACCGCAATCTGGATGTGGATCTTGTGCTGGCCGGGCCGCTGGGCCTCGATAACGAAGAGATAGTCGCGGCAGCGCAGGCGAGACAGTCCCGAGGCCGCGTTGTACTTACGGGTCCGCTTGGTGATGCCGATCTGGGGATTTTGGTGAAAGGCGCGACGCTGGAAGTTATTCCGTCACTCTACGAAGGTTTTTCTTTGCCCATGGTGGAAGCCATGGCCTGCGGCACGCCGACCGTGGTTGCCAATGCTTCCTGTTTGCCGGAGATTTCGGGTGGAGTGCTGCGCTATTTTGATCCATATTCCAAAGAAGAAATGGCGGCGTGTATTGAGGCAGTTTTGGAGAATGAAGAGTTGCGGCGTGAGTTGGCGGAGAATGGGCAAAGACGGGCTGCACAGTTTGACTGGCGTGTCTGTGCCGAGCAGACGCTGGCGGTATTGAAGCGTGTGGCGGAAGGCGAATCATGACTTCGCTCAAAAAACTCCAGCGAAACTGGGAAGGCCTGGCCCGTATGGATCCGTTATGGGCCATTTGCGTGGATCCAAAACGGCGCGGCAATCAATGGAACAGGGAAGATCTTTTAACCGCAGGCAGAACTGAAATTCGCCGAGTCATGGAATATCTCCGTTCGCTGGGCCTGGTTCCGGATGCTGGAGGAGCCGTACTGGATTTCGGCTGCGGCGCCGGACGCCTTACACGGGCGCTCGCAGATTATTTTGGCGAATGCTGGGGTGTGGATATTTCTCCCGCAATGATCGCGCTGGCAAAGGAGTTTAATCAGGACCGTGCTGCCTGCCATTTTCAGCTGAATGAGAAAGACGATCTCAGCGGCTTTACCGGGGGGAAATTTGGATTTATCTACAGCAGCATTGTGCTGCAGCATATTCCGCGTATCTATGCCGAGCGCTATCTTTGTGAGTTTATACGTGTGCTCAGGCCTGGCGGCGTGCTGGTGTTCCAGATTCCGGAGCGTGAAATTGCCTCGATCATCACCAAACTAAAGCACAGAATCGGCCTGCGCGGAGTTTTCAGCCGGTTGCCTGGCATGAAAACTGTAGCTCCATTTCACATGCAGATGTTCTGTTTCCCGGAGAGTGAAATTCGGGAGCTCTTTAAAACGCAGCCGGTTTATCTTCGCGATGTTAAGCTCACCAATTCCTGCACCGGAGGTTTCAATGGGAACCTGCAATTTCTGGACCTGGAACCGCAGGCAGGTTTTATCAGCAAGCAATACTGCGTGATCAAGACTGGCTTATGAACCACCATTGCGAGAACGGAGCTCGGCGGGATTGAAAATCGCCTTTGATTCGTGGGCGCTGTCGAGCCGTTTTCGGCATACGGGCATTTACACCTACGCTCAAAATCTGTTGGCGCAATTTGGCCGCATGGACACGAGCGAAGAAGTTGATGTTTCCGTGTTTGCCTGCTCTGGCATCAAGAATGACGCCAATTGGCTGGAGCGCGGGCCGGCAGTACGTACTTGCCATACGCCTTTGCTGCGCAGCGACATGCTTTGGAGGCTCGGCGGAGCAAGTTTTGCGGCAGCGCGCAGCGGAGCAGACCTGCTGTTTGCGCCCGTGGCCCTGACCATGCCCACCGGCGCGGTCCCGATTGTATGCACCATACACGATATTACCGCCGTGACGCAGCCTTCACAGCCAACAAGGGTTACGCTGCTGCAGCGGGCATTTTTGTGGCCACTGGCCAAATTTTCACGGACCATAATTACCGATTCGGAGTTTTCGAAGCGCGACATCGTCAATGTTTACGGTGTTCCGGAAGACAGGGTAGCGGTGGTTTATCTGGGCTATGATAAGTCCATTTTTAACGACATTCCGTCCGATCCTGATCTGCAAAAGAAGCTGCGCGAGAGGTTGGGCATCCAAAGGCCTTACATACTTCACCACGGCGTGATTCAGCCAAGGAAAAATCTAAAAAGATTGATTGAAGCTTGCCGGCTGATGCTGTCACAGAAGAATGGCCTGGAGTTTGATCTGGTGCTGTCTGGTCCGCTAGGCTGGAAATACGATGAAATACTGGCCGCTGCAGCCAATCCCATAGGAGAGAAAGGCCGCGTAGTGCTGACAGGCGCCTTGAGTGATACCGATCTGGCTCTGCTGATAAAAAGCGCGACTCTGGCAGTGATACCGTCACTGTATGAAGGCTTTTGTCTGCCTATGGTAGAAGCCATGGCCTGCGGCTGCCCGACCATTGCCGCTGGAGCGTCATGTCTGCCGGAGGTGTCCCAGGGCGCATTGCGGTATTTTGATCCTTTGTCGGTGGAAGATATGGCGGATTGCATGACAAAGGCGCTTGAGGACAATGCCCTGCGCGACGAGCTTTCACAAAAAGGCAAATGCCAGGCAGCTTCGTACACATGGGAGCGCTGCGCCAAAGAAACGCTGGAGGTTTTGCGCCGGAGTGCGGAATGCTGATCTTTGCCGGGAGCGTACGGGAGTTTCCGCATGCCTAAAATGCGTGTTGGCTTCGACGCCCGATGGTACAACGATTCCGGGGTTGGCACGTATGTTGCCGGATTACTTGCGGAGTTTGCGCGGCAGCAACTCGATTTTGAGCTGGTGATTTATGAGAGCGTCCAAAATCCGGTGCCAGGGCTGGGGGCGAACAGGTTCGAGCGAATTCCGCTTTCCTCGGACAGATATTCTCCGCAATCTCAGTGGGAACTGAAGTGGCGCGCCATCGTGGACCGGCTGAATGTGTTCCACAGCCCGTTTTACTGGAGCCCGCTGCTGGTTTCCTGTCCCGTAGTCATCACGATTCACGATCTGATTCCCCTGCTTTTTCCAATTTATTCCTGGCCGAAGCGGATGCTGGTAAATGCCGGACACAGAATAGCGGCAAGGCAATCCGCGGAGATTATTGCCGTATCCGCGCACACGGCACGCGATATAGAAAAAATCCTGCGTGTGCCTTCCGAGCAAATTCAGGTGGTGCTCAATGCGGCAGATCGCACATTTTTTCATCCCGGGAAACAAAACTCGGAGATGGATGTGTTGGCGGAGAAATATGGAATACGCCCTCCCTTTGTGGTGGCGGGCAGCGCTCGTAACTGGCGCACAAAGAATCTGCCGGTTGCGCTCAGGGCGCTGGCTTTGGTCAGGAAGAAGACAGGGGTAGAATTTCAGACTGTAGTGTACGGACCAGAAGCAGGACTGAAGGCGGCCCTCGCCGAAATCCGTAGTGACGATTTGAATCTGGTCACCACGGGATATTTGAAAGCGCAGGAACTGGGAATACTCTTTCGCCATGCGCATGCATTCATCATGCCTTCGCTGTATGAGGGTTTTGGATTGCCGCTGCTGGAAGCGATGAGCTGCGGGTGTGCGGTGGTGGCATCCAGTGGCGGTTCGCTTGCGGAAATAGCGGGAGGGGGGGCTCAGGTGTTCACAGCAGATAATTCAGAAAAAATGGCTGAGGCCATTGGGCGGCTTTTGTGTAATCCGCTGGAATTATGCGCCTGGCAGCAGCGTGCGCTCGTGCGAGCCGCCGATTTTTCCTGGAGCAGGGCGGCGGAGCAGACGATATCAGTATATGATCGTGCAGTGGCGCGGCGCCGCCTTCGAGCGTCAACAATTTGTTAAAGGTAAAACGGGAATGCGCGCTTTTATTACAGGGATAACCGGGCAGGACGGCTCTTATATGGCGGAGCTGTTGCTGGCCAAAGGGTATGAAGTGTATGGTCTGGTGCGAAGAAGCAGTCTGGAAAAATTCGACCGCCTCGCCGGCATCACGGACCAGATTAAGTTTGTAGAGGGCGACCTCACCGATCAGGGATCGCTCGACATCGCTTTGCGAGAGATTCAGCCGGATGAAGTATACAATCTGGCCGCGCAAAGTTTTGTCCACGTTTCCTGGAACCAGCCTGTGCTGACCGCGGACGTGACCGGCGTCGGTGTGGTGCGCATTCTTGAAGCCATCCGCAGGCACTCACCCAGGAGCAGGTTTCTTCAGGCATCAAGCTCGGAGATGTTTGGCAAGGTGATGGAGGACCCACAAACGGAACGGACGCCGTTTCATCCGCGTAGTCCGTATGGTGTTGCCAAGGTGTTTGCCCAGCATCTTACGGTGAACTACCGCGAGAGTTACGGGATTTTTGCCTGCTCCTCCATTTGCTTCAATCATGAATCGCCGCGCCGGGGGCCGGAGTTTGTTACGCGCAAGGTTACTCAGCACGTGGCCAAAATCAAGCTTGGCCTGGCCGACAAGCTGAAGATGGGTAATCTGGACTCGAAACGCGACTGGGGCTACGCCGGCGACTATGTTCAGGCCATGTGGCAGATGCTGCAGCAGCCGAATCCCGAGGACTTTGTGATCGCCACAGGCGAGACCCACAGCATACAGGACCTGCTGGATCTGGCGTTCTCTCACGCTGGCCTGGACTGGAAGAAATATGTGGAGATCGATCCCAAGCTTGTACGTCCCGCGGAAGTGGACTATCTGCGTGGCGACGCCAGCAAGGCGCGCAGGGTGCTGGGCTGGCAACCCGAGGTGAGCTTCCGTGAGCTGATCGAAATGATGGTGGAGTCCGATCTGGCGGCGCAGAAACAAACCATGGCGGCGAGAGCCGCATTTGCGAGAGTTTGATCATTGGCTGCTCCAGCTTCCGGGCAGGCCGGACCGCAGGGTTACGCCAACTCGCAGGGCACAGGCGAGGCAGCGCAGAGATACAAACGCGCCGCTGACATTCTCGGATCAGCTGTTCTGCTGCTGCTCGCTTTTCCTTTGCTGACTGTGCTGGGTGTGTTGATTCTGATTTGCGATGGCGCGCCGGTTTTCTATCGCCGTCGCGTAACCGGGCCTGCCGGTGAATTTGACGCATTTAAACTGCGAACCATGCGAACTGACGCAGACGAGGTTCTGCACCGCGATCCGGAGTTGCGGCAGGCTTATGAAATCAATTTCAAACTGCAGAACGATCCGCGCGTTACGGCGCTGGGCGCATTTCTGCGCAAGGCCAGTCTGGATGAGCTGCCACAGTTGTGGAATGTCATGAAAGGGCAGATGAGCCTGGTGGGGCCAAGAATGATTACTCCGGCAGAGCTCATGAAATATGGCGATGCGGCATGGATTTTTCGCCAGTTTAAGCCCGGACTCACCGGCTATTGGCAGATTCATGGCCGGCAGAACACTTCTTACGCCGAGCGTGTGGAGATGGATTTGTTTTATGCACGGAACTGGTCCATGTATCTGGACCTGAAAATTATTCTGATGACGCCATGGCGCGTGATTCAGGGAGCAGGAGCTTATTGATGGCAAATGTGCTGGTTACCGGTGGCGCGGGCTATGTGGGATCGGTCTGCTGCGCTGAACTGCTGCAACAGGGACATTCGGTCACGGTAGTGGACGATCTCTCCACGGGATTCAGAGACGCTGTTCCTTCCGGAGCTGCGTTTTTTCAGATAGGTATTGGCGATCGCGAAGCATTGCGTTCGCTGCTTAAGAATATTCGGTTTGATGTAGTCTTTCACTTTGCGGCCAAAGCTTTGGTGGCTGAATCAATGACCAATCCGGCATTTTTCTTTGAACAGAACGTGGCTCATGGAATCGCCATGCTTGAGGTGATGCGCGAAGCGGGTATCAAAAAGCTCGTATTTTCGTCGTCATCGGCGGTGTATGGAATTTCGGAAAAGATTCCCATCCAGGAAGACGACCCCAAAAAGCCGATCAATGCTTACGGAGAGTCCAAACTGATTTTCGAGCAGATGCTCTACTGGTATGCGAGGGCTTACGGCTGGAGCGTCATTGCGTTCCGCTATTTCAACGCAGCGGGAGCAACGGAGGAGCGCGGAGAGCGGCATGATCCGGAAACGCACGTGATTCCGCTGGCGCTCGATGCTGCTGCGGGTGAGCGGGAATCGTTCAGCATTTTCGGCAAGGATTACAGCACGCCGGACGGTACCTGCATGAGGGACTATGTTCACGTTCTGGACATTGCACGCGGGCACATTTGCGCTCTGCGGCGGCTGGACCAGCCGGGTATGCGAGCCTACAACCTGGGCCTGGGCACGAGCTATTCCGTGCAGCAGATCTGCGAGATGGTGAAAAAAGTTTCCGGACGTTCCTTTCCCGTGCGCATGGCGCCACGCCGCGATGGAGACCCTCCCATTCTCTGCGCCAGCCCGGAGCGGATCATGCAGGAGCTGGGCTGGAAGCCGGAACTCTCGTCGCTCGAACAGATTATTTCGTCCGCGTGGCAGTGGAAGCTTAAGCAGAGCGGTAACAAGCACACTCTGGCCTCTGCAAGATGAAAGCATTTATTTTGGCAGCGGGCAACGGCACTCGCCTGCGCCCGCTGACCGATAATCTTCCCAAATGCCTGTTGCCCGTTCGGGGCGTTCCACTGCTGGAGATTTGGCTGGAAAATTGCAAAATCGCGGGTATTCAGCAAGTACTCATCAATGCCCATGCGCATGCGGAGAAAGTCCGCGAGTTTGCCGCAAGCTACCGCGGCGAAATCAAAATTCATGTGAGACAGGAAGAGCAACTGCTGGGCAGCGCCGGAACACTGGCGGAAAACCACAGGTTTGTGGAAGGCGAGAGCGCGTTTTTTGTTCTTTATGGAGATGTGCTGACCAGCGCCAGCCTGAGCGAGATGGCGAGCTTTCATCTCCAGAAAAAGCAGCTTGCCACGCTGGGCGTTTGCCAGGTTCCTGATCCGCAGCGCTGCGGTATTGTTACGATTGACCAGCAGGGTCTGGTCCAAAAATTTCAGGAAAAGCCTGCGCAACCTGATGGCAACTGGGCCTTCGCCGGAGTCATGATGGCTTCACCGGAAATACTCAGCAGCATTCCCGCGCACCGTCCAGCGGACATTGGTTTCGATTTGCTGCCGCAACTCGCGGGAAAGATGGCGGCGTACAAAATTTCAGACTATCTGCTCGACATTGGTACACTCCATAACTACAACATGGCCCAGACTTCGTGGCCAGGACTTCAAACCGTAAGCTGAAGAAGAGCCGATGCTGATGCTGCAAGGTGTCATTTTTGATCTGGATGGCGTGCTGGTGGATAGTCACCCTGTCCATCTGCGTGCCTGGAAGGCGCTATTTGCTTCTTTAAACAGGCATTTCTCCGAAAGCGAACTGCAATTCATTGTGGAAGGGCATAAGCGCGAGGAGATTCTTCGCCACTTTCTTGGACATCTTTCAGAGGAGCAAATCAGGGAATACGGGGCTTACAAGGAAGCACTGGTTCAGGCTTCGGCGCAGGAAATTAAGGCGGTGCGCGGCGTGCCGGAGTTTCTGAGTGAAATCCAGCGCGCAGGCTTGCCGATGGGCGTGGCCAGCTCCGCCGGACGGATGCGAGTGGAGTCCACGCTGGAGCGCCTGCATCTGAAGCCATACTTTTCCGCAGTGATGACTGGCTCTGACGTGGCGAAAGGCAAACCTGATCCTGCTATTTTCTGCCGTACAGCGGAAGCAATGGGATTGGGGCCATCCGGCATTCTGGTGTGCGAAGATGCGGTGAGCGGTGTGCAGGCAGCGAAGAGCGCCGAAATGATGTGCCTGGGCATTGCCGCTCCTGAACGAGCGCTGCTTTTGCACCAGGCTGGCGCGGACAGAATTGTTTTGGATTTTAGCGAGCTTCGTTTGGACGATCTGCGCGGGCTCTTCCTGCAGATGAGAGTGGCAAAGGAAGGCAGCCGGGGCGATATTTCCCATGGCCCCGGCTGTCCTCCTCCGTTCGCGGGACGCGAAGTCTAAACTGCCCTGGCCAGGCTGCGGCCAGCGGTTTGGATCACCTGCTCCGAGAAGCGCTCCATTTCTTCGAGTTGCGGGCTGAATTGCAGCAGCAGAAGATCCACGCCTGCCTCTTCGAATGCGGCAATGCGTTCGGCGACCTGGTCCGGAGTGCCTACCAGTCCGGAGCGCAAACCACGATTGGAAACGGAGTAATCCTCGAGTGAGACGCGCTGCTCCAGCTGCGTGTTGGCCAGCCACTGCTGATAGTTCTGGTAGCCGGCGGCGTTTTGTTTTACGTCGGTGATGCGGCGCACTTCGTTATGGGCCGCTTCCTCGGTTTCGCGGACCACGGCGTAGGCGGCCACGCCGAATTTCATGCGCGGCAAGCCGGCTTTGTCCCGGCGCTCGGAAAGATCGTTGATTTTGGCGCGGACTTTTTCCGGCGAATCGCCGTGCATCACGTAAGCGTCACATTTAGAGGAAATCAGATTCTTGGCCGCTTCCGATTCGCCGCCGGCATAGATCACCGGACGCGGAGTGGAAAGCGGTTTGGGCTGCATGACCAAATCGTTCACCTGGTAATATTTGCCCTGATAAGAGAAGTGGTCTTCCTTCCATGCGCGGTCCACGATGTCCAGCCACTCCGAGGTGCGGGCATAACGGTCGTCATGCTGGTCGAATTGTATGCCGTACTTGCGCGCCTCCTCGGCCCACCAGGACGAGACGACGTTCAGAGCAACCCGTCCGCCGCTGATGTGGTCGATGTTGGCGGCCTGCTTGGCCAGCAGCGCCGGATTGTGGAAGGTGGGGCGCACGGCGACCATCAGTTCCAGCTTGTAGGTGACCGCGGCCAGCGCGGCAGCAGTGGACCAGGCGTCCAGAGACGGCGCTTCCGGACCTTTGATGTCGTTCAGATTCAGCTCGGCGATGAGCGTGAGATCAAAGCCGATCTCCTCGCTGCGGCGGGCCAGTCGGCTGACGTAATTCCAGTTTGGCTCCATGCCCTCGTTTTCGACATTGCGCAGCCAGCCGCCAAATACAGGAAGCCAGTATCCGTAACGCATGTTATTTCGCCTCCGCTTTCAGGTAATCGACCAGTCTTATGAAGGGATCGAAGCCGACCACGCGCGGGCCATCGGCGACGAAGTTAGAGAGAGCGTTGATGTCGTAGTAGTAGATCTGGCCGTCACGGTCGTCAATGATGTATTCCACGCCGCCGACGTCGATGGTTGCGGTCTGCATAATGCGTTCGATCGACTCGATGACTTCTTTGGGCGGAGTGTAGCCTTCGACTTTCAGGCCGGTTTTGGGCGCGTCCACGGGGCAGGCCGAGCGCTGCAGCTCCTGGCCGGTGGTGGTGCGGCAGATGTCGGCGGGGCAGAGGTCGAAAGTCTCACCGGTGAGATGGACCTTGATGCCGTAGAGATATTTGGAGCCGACCACTTCCACGCGGACAATGTGTCCGCCGCGGGCGGGAATGAACTCCTGCACCAGCGCGGTGTTGTCGAGCCCAAGATCAAGAACATTCGACCGGACGCCTTCTTCCAGTTGTTTGAGATTCTCAAACTTGGCCACACCCGCACCGCTGCCGCCAATATTGGGTTTCACCACGATGGGGAAGCGCAGGCCGGCCGAGGCGGCGACGGCATCTTCCGGATGGTTGATGACCCGGCTTTTGGGGTAGGGAAGCCCGAGGGATTCGAGCAGGGAGAGCTGCAGGGCTTTGGAGGTCTCGTAACGGAAGGCCTTTTGCCCGTTGATCACGCGCTTGCCGCGCTGCTCCAGATGGGCCAGATAGTAAAGGGTGTAGAAGATTCCCTGTCCGTGGCCGCGCCGGTAGGCCGAGGGGCTCATGCGGTTGAAAAGCAGGGAGTATCCGCCTTCGCCATTCAGGCGGGCAGGATCAAAGTGGTGCTGGGCGGCGTTGATGCGAGCGAAGGGCACGCCCTGGCGCTCCAGCTCGTTAAAGAGAGGCACAAACCAGTGCGGATGTTCGTAATAAATCGCGATCGGCTGCTTGGGGTCTGACATTGAATCTCCTTATCCTGGAGGGCCTTTGTCTCGGGAGCAGCCTGAAAAATCAAGGGCCGCTCCTGAGAGCGGCCCTTGTGATGTACTTTGCTTCTGCTTAAGTAATATTGCTTCTCACTGGCCGCTCGTTTGTACACATACAACAACACATGCACATGGCCATAGCCATGGCTTTGGGTGCAACAAACGCCGGAGTGGAATTAAGGTGTTTCATTCGAAAATGAAATACTACACCGGAATGGGAGGGGCGTCAAATGTTTTGAACATTTCTTGCCAATCTGTGTTCATTGTTGGCAGTGTCTTTATGCCGTGCATCCGTACAGTGAGGCCCACTCACGGACGGTATCGTGATGTGGCGACCACGCCTTCCAAACCGATTCAGCCCATGCGCGAACAAAACGAATGTGCTCTTCGGCATTCGTAGCCTTATGCACGTCAGCGACCGTAAGGCGGCCGGCAAACGAGGGAGGAGTGAGCCACGCGTACTTTCCCTTTCCTTTGGCCACTGCCTGACCTATTGCACTGGTGGCTTGCTGCGCTGTATATCCGCGCTCAAAAATAAGCCGCAAGCTGATCAGGTGGACGGCCACCGATTGTATGCTTTGCGGCGAAGGCTGCCCAGGATGCTGCGCAGCGAAAGCATCCACCGTCAAGCGATGTACCGCGAGATACACAGGATCGCTGTACTCGCGAGCGAGCACCTCTCCATATACTTTCCAGCACGTCGCTGAGGATTCGGCGTAACGATGCGTTGGTCCTGATTCCTCGGGAAGCAGCACACCGCATCCGGGACACGCGGTGATGAGAGCGGCGTTCTGCATGGCTGTACTATACCAGTGTGTAGCCTCAACTCAGGCCAAAACCGGGCTTGAGTTGCTTAGATAAAAGGACAGGCCCCGTCCGATATACTGACGTTATTCCGGAGGGTACTTTGACGATGGCGAAAAATCTTTTTTTTGAATTCCAGGCGCTCAACCCACGGCAGAAGCGGTCTTGCCACATCAGGCTGTGTGAGTTGTCGCTGCGAAAATGGCATGAATATATCAAAGAGAGAGGCTGTATCAGATATGTGGAGTCTGTAGCTGGAACACACCAGCAAGTGGATGTTCAACTTCCCGAGGATGCATTCAATTCAGCGAAAGCAGGCCACGATCTGGCCAACGTAGAAATCGCTATTTAGAGCCAATGGCCGCGTTGCAGGATCACGATTTAGAATTTCCCGAACAAATTACGTTTGCATACTATTCCATCTACAACCTGTTCGGACGCTATATGTCAGGCGATCCCATAGATGACTGGTTGATCGTAAATCAGACTATGGCAGCAGCCGGGGAAGACTACGACGTTCATAAACTGCTGGAGGAAGTTATAAGTTTTGCGGTTGCCGAGCCAGTTTGAGCAGCGTTGTTCGCGCAGGCCGCTGTTTTGCTTGAGTCAGGACAATGCCATTTTGTAACTTTTTCCCGTCATCATTGCCATCCATTCCTTGTAGTGGACTCAGGTAAGAGGATTTTCGAACTGGCTCTGGAATGCGTGCGATTGAAATCCCGCCCTTCGTAAATACCACAAGCACGGGGAACCTCGGCTGTCGAGAGGACCAAAAAATCGGAGAACTTGTGGGAGCCCGCGAAGCTACGAATTTCTATGGGCCAGTCGTCCGCTCTGCTTCAGCTGCAGGTATCGCAGCGTTAATATCTCTGGCGGCCTTTAAGCCTGACTCGTACGCGCCGGGGAAAGAACCGTTATAAATTGCGCGTGCGGTCCCTTCGCCAGCAAAAAACAACCGCTTTGTTCCCTCTGCATCCTCAACCGGCTCAGCGAGAATCTCGCGCTGATACCAGTTTCCAGGCGCCGCGACCGAATAGGCGCCGAAGGACGTTGAATCGAGGCTCCAGCGGGTCAACTGGATTCGTCCTTCAATGTCCTGATCGATATTTTTTTCACCGGACATCCTGGAAAGAGCGGATTTGGTAATTTTGATCGAGATATTGTCGCAATTGCTGCTTCCCCCCGAACCGTTCTCCGTGCCTTTGCACCGCTGTTCGAGCGCTTTCGCCCAGTCTCCGCCAAAGAAGCCGATCGCGATGTTGTGGTTCAGCGGTTTGATTACGAACCCCATAACCACGCGGTTTCCATCCACAAGCGGAAGATGCTGATTTTTGGCGAAGTCCAGTTCATCCGGAGAAAGATCTCCTTCATAGAGAATCCACGAGTTCATCCGCTCGTTGGGAAAAATGTCTTTATTGAGAGGGACAATCACCTTCTGCATGTTGCCCATGTGCAAACTGGCGATGGCGTTGAGTTTGTCTTTCGGTAGTTCTGGTTCGAACGCAATTTTTTTGGCCTTCAGCACGCCAACCGAGACGGTAACAAGCGCGGTCAAACCCTCGAAGACCCTGCCATCGCCGACAGTCACAGTTACGCCATTTTTTGAATATTCGACCTTCGCGACCGGCGACTTCAGGCAGACTGGCAAGCCCTCACCAAATTTCTCAACAAAAGTGCCCATTCCCTGGGCGATCAGGTCATCATCTCCGGCTTCGAAGTGTACAGCCTCAACGGCAGAGGTCTGGTTCATTTCAGCGGCGCTCTCAAGCGGACCGGCATTCGCGATGAGCAAAGGAAGGATTTCTTTGAACTCCTGGTCATGGGGCACGTAGTCCTGCGCCACATCGCTTGTAATGCGCAAATCATTATCCGCCATCGCACAGAATTCCTCGGGAGAGCGAACGCGAGCGTGGCAAAGATCTCCGCGAAGAGAAATCCTGCTAAACGGGATCCTGCGCTCAAGGTCGCGGCAGATCTCCTTTTGCGACACGTGCTTCTTGTATTCGTTGCAGGCAAACTCAGCCAGTGCGTGCTGCTCCTGAATTGATTTGGTGGCCAGCTCAACGGCATCTTCGTATTGTTCGACGGCCTGGTCGAAGACTTTCTTCTTCTCCTCGCTGGCTTTCTCGCTGTTGACAAAGTACGGAAGATTAAGCTGGGTGCGCTCCCGCGTGAAGCCCATGGAGTCAACCAGCGCCGTAAGCGGGTTGGTGGGAACGCCATGTATCCACGCGCCTCCGTAGTCAACAGGAACCTGGTCCTTGCCAATCTTGCCGGCATAGCCGCGGCCTCCAATCCGATCATTCGCCTCGAGAATCAGGACCGAGCGATGCAAGCGCTTTAACTCCTTCGTCGCGCTGAGTCCCGCAAGCCCCGCCCCGACGACGATCACATCGTATTTGCGGGGTAAATATTCTCCGTCGGCTGGAGTGCAATATGCTCCGCCCAGCGACCGCGGCTCATTTGCCGCCGGCGCTTTTGCCGCGGTTGGCGCATCCTGCGGTATGGCCACTTGCGGGTCGACGCTCACCATGCCAAGCACCGATGCCAGATATAGAAAAGCCGATCGCGAGCGCGAACTCGGCGCGAGCCAGGCAATATTCCTTTTCAACATGCAGGTATCCTCATGTTTTCGAACCAGAGCGGGAATTGTATCCCATTTATGAACAGCATCCGGACGAGAGTAAGGTGGCGTAACTTTGAGTGTGCAAGAGGAGTGTAATTCCTATGGGGTTTTCAATTACCTGGTTAGCGGTACGCGAAGAAGCATCGGAGAAACTTCTTCAATCACTTGGACTTTCGCCGACCGGGGAGACTGAAGAATTTCCGGAATCCCTTATCACAACCGCCAGGCTCGACACTGGCTGGCGAGTCATCTGGTACAACAAATACGGCTGCCCGTTTCTTCAGCCGCAAGATCTCAGCCGAAATTCAATCGATCATGATGATGTACTTCTTTGTCTGGTTGAGGAGCACGTAATGGCCAGCTCATGCGAGATGTGGTCTGGCGGGAAGCGCAAGTGGTGGTTATCGCACGAAGGCGAAAGCGGCCCCACGGGACTTTCTACCGAGGGAGAATTACCGGTGCCGTTTCCTGCAATTCGACGGGACATGGAGCAATTGCAGACAGCTGAAGGCGATAACGCCGGGGTAGACTATATTTTCGATATCCCCTCGAAAGTTGCACAGGCTCTTGTTGGATTCAAACATGATGAGGAGTGCCCGCACCTGGCAGACAAGCACTATGTCGTAATGTCTCGAACCGTACCCCCAGGAGGTTTTCTACGCCGGCTCGTGGGGAAGTGACACCGATCAATTTGTTCTATTTTTGGACGGAGCCCGGCTGAACCAGATGCAACATTCTGTCTGGTCTATTTAAACCCTTCGGGATATTTCGACTGCGCGCCGCGGACGCTGGCCTCGGCAGAAAAGGGCAGGGAGATTGTTTCTTCGCTTACTCGAGGTAAGTATAAAAATTAGAGAAGATTAATAACGTATGTTAAGTGCCGGCTTCTATCAGCTGCAATCCAATAGACTTTCCTGCGGTTTCAATGGTTGAGCCACGAAATGTTTCTCTTGCGTCATGGAATTATTCATTCATGATTAATTCCCTATAATCGTATATTTTATGTTACTTCGGTACTTAGATACGCGAAGTGGTTTTTCCTATAATGGGCTGCCCTCAGGCTGTACCAGTAAATCATTCATCAAAATTTTTGATGACAAAGGAAAGAGATACTACCGTGAATCTACATAAGCAATTGGGTGTTGTGGCGCTGTTGTGCGTTCTTTCGGCCGTGACCGTATGCGCGCAAAGCAAGGCGATCATATTTGCGATCCCCGCCGATGGTCTCAGCGCGTCGCAGAGAGCGCCGGTGGAGGCCTATCTCAGCAAGGAGATGGGGCGTGAGGTGAAGTTTGTAATTCCGGATTCTTATAACCACATGGTGGCCGGTCTTGCGGACGGCTGGATTGACTTTGCCATTCTGGGCGGAGTGAGCTATGTCCGCGCCCATGCCAAAATTGGAGTTGTTCCTCTGGTGCAGCGCCCCACGGACCTGAACTTTCATTCGGTCTTCATCACTGGCGCCGGTTCTTCCATTCATTCGCTCAAAGACCTGAAGGGCAAGCGGTTCGCGTTTAACGATGTGTATTCCACCAGCGGCCACGTGATGCCGTATCTGGAGCTCAAGAAGGCGGGAATCCATCAGGAGACCGATCTCCAGGTCCGCTTTTCCGGCAGCCATCCTGACACCGCGCAGCTGGTGCAGGGCGGCCTGGTGGACGCAGGCGTGATGGATGAGCTGATCTATAAGTCGATGATCGACAGCGGCAAGCTTGACGGAGATAAAGTCCGAGTGTTCTACACGAGCAAGGCATTTGTGGATTGGGTCTATGTAAGCCGGAAGGGCGTGCCCGAGACGGAGCAGAAAAAGTTTTCCAGAGCGCTCGAGTCCTTGAACGAAGGCAAGGACAATCTGGTGCTGGGCCTTCTTCACGCTAAACAGTTCATTCCCGCCAGTGACGACAAATACGCCGTGCTGCGGCAAATCGTGAAAGAACTGAAGCTGCTGGATTAAGGTGAAGGCGGGAAGAAGTCCCCAAAATTCCGTGTTTTTGGGGATTCCAAAACAGGGGCATACCACTGATTTGCACAGATGAACACAGATAAACCAAAACCAGGACACAGCCGAGGGCGGCTGTGCCACATGAGCCTGGAGTCACAGCCGGTTTCAAGTTGGTCGGCGAGCACAGGCTGGCTCAATAGAATTCATCTCCCGTTCAGCCTTTGTGTGTTTGTTGCCCGATTTTTTCCAGAGAACTGGCATAAATGCCAGGACGCACTTATAATCGGCTCATAAACTGAGCGGGAGTAACTCAGTGGTAGAGTCACGGCTTCCCAAGCCGTTGGTCGCGGGTTCGATCCCCGTCTCCCGCTCCAGATATTGAGAATGAGGAAATAAAATTTAAGGCAATGATTAGTAAATCCTCATTACCCAGGTAATTGCACTGTAAGACAATTTATTTTTGATTTTGTTCTGGTTTGGCCGATTAAATCAGCACGATAATGATAAACGAAAGCGTCTCGCCAATATTCGGCTTTCGTCCCGGGCGTAGTTGCCGGTGGAGTTATCAGGGGAGGCCATTGTGTTTACGACAGAGCAGATCCATTCAAAGTTTGGAAGTTTGAAGAGCAGCGGATTTAACCCCATCTCTCTTTGGGAGCGGGTCGGCGGCGACATTGAGTTGCTGGGCGATCTGGTGGAGATTTTCGCGGAAGAATGCCCTGTCATGATGGCGCGTATTGAACAGGCCGTCATCACGGGAAATGCACTCGAGTTGCAGAAGGCCAGCCACAAGCTAAAGGGGTCGGTACTGCAGTTTTCCGCGAGTGAGGCCGCGACCATTGCATCCTCTCTTGAGGAGATGGGCAGAACAAATTCTATGGGGAACGCCTCTCACGCCTTCGCGCGGCTCAAAGAACAGATTGTAGTTCTGAATGGCGCGCTGGGTTTGATGATACGTCAGGCAAAGCCTGAATAACTGTTGATCGAGGGGGGCACATGGACCTGAATGCGGAGATGAAACCTGCGGGCGCGCCGGTCCTGCCAGCGCCACTCGCCCGGGCACGCGACGCCAGCCTGCGCAACATCCTGCTCATCGAAGACAGCCGGGTAGATGCACGCCTGGTACAGGGCATGCTGAGTGCGCAAGGGGAAGGCCTTCAGTGCACGCACGTGGAAAAACTGGGGGATGCCCTTGAAACCCTTCAGGCTGAACACCAGGATGTGGTGCTTCTGGATTTGAACCTTCCGGACAGCTCCGGATATGACACGTTCTTCACCATTTTCAGCGCAGCGCCAAAAGCCGCCGTGCTGGTGCTGAGTTCTTCGGAAGACGAAGATCTGGCGGTACGGACAGTGCGTGAAGGCGCCCAGGATTATCTGGTGAAAGGCTCATTTGATGGCCGGCTGCTGATGCGGTCCATTCGTTATGCCTTTGAACGCCGGCGGGCGGAAGAAGCAGTGCGCCAGAGTGACGCCACAGTCCGCGCGATTTTTGAGAGTTCTCTCGATGGCATTCTGATTTCCGGTGAAAATGATATTTGCGAGGAAGCCAATTCAGCCGCGGCCACGCTTTTTGGCATGTCCCGCGTGCGGCTGATCGGCCGGAACATCCATTCGTTTACTCCGCCTGATTTTGAAGAGGCATGGAAGACCTTTCGCGAGTTTGGCCATGATCATACCCAGTTCTGGGTGCAGCGCGGGGATGGCAGCCGCCGACTGGTGGAGTGTTTTTTCAGCGCTCAGGTGCTTCCGGGGCGGAACCTCTGCATTTTGCGGGATATTACCGAGCAGGAAAGCCTGGAAGAGCAGTTGCGGCAGTCGCAAAAAATGGAAGCCATCGGGCGCCTGGCGGGCGGCGTGGCCCATGATTTCAACAACATTTTGGGCATCATCAGCGGTTATGCGGAGCTCATTCAGATCAACTGCAAGGATGAAAGCGTGGTTTCCCGCACCGGCAAGATTTTGATCGCCACGGAAAAAGCTTCGTCACTCACCCGGCAGCTTCTGGCTTTTGGGCGCAAGCAACTCATGTCGCCGCGACTTCTGGATTTATCCACCGTACTGACCGGAATCAGCAGTATGATGCAGTGCCTGCTGGGAGCGGAAATACAGTTGATTGTGCACACGGGGGACAGGCTGGGCCATGTGCGGGCGGACCAGAGTCAGCTGGAACAGGTGTTGCTGAACCTGGCAACCAACGCGCGCGACGCCATGCCCGAAGGGGGTGTGCTGACGATCCGCGTGGAAAATTGCATCATGGAGACAACGCCGGAACTGCCGGCCGGGGAATACGTCCGCCTTTCGGTTACGGATACCGGCATGGGGATGGATACGGAAATACAGTCACGTATTTTCGAGCCGTTTTTCACTACCAAGAAAGACCACTCCGGCCTGGGTCTGGCCACGGTGTATGGCACGGTGAAGCAGAGTGGCGGTTACGTGACGCTTCATTCCGCGCCGAGCCAGGGGACCACTTTCAACGTGTACCTTCCTCTGGTGGCCGGCCCCAAGACAGAGGCTTCGACGCCTGGTACCGACGCCGCGACTGCCGTGGGCGGACAGGAAACCATTCTTCTGGTGGATGATGAAGACGCGCTGCGCGAGGCGGCGGCGGAGTATCTGGAGAGTTGTGGTTACAAAGTGCTCATCGCTGCCAATGGCAAGGACGCGATTGACATTCTGGAAGCCTACCAGGGACGCATCGACGCAGTGATTTCCGATGTGGTTATGCCCAAGGTGAATGGCCGCGCGCTGATGGACCATGTGCGCAGAGTGCGTCCGGACAGCGCCATGCTGGTTATCTCCGGGTATGCCGACGATGCCGTGGTGCGCAATGGAATTTTTCTGGAGACCGCGTCTTTTATGCAAAAGCCCTTTACGCTGCAGGCGCTGAGTTCGAAGGTCTGCGAACTGATCGCACGCAAGTAGAGGCGCTGGCGTCCGTGTGATACAGTCATCCCAGTTTGTATGACGGATGAACTACGCGGCACTCCTCGCTGGCTCGATCTGCTGTGGCTGCTCTTTCTTGCTGGTCTGGCACTGTTACCGCCCGTGCGGGAAGTCCACAAACT
>Ga0070730_10001322_pt1 | contig 24025 bp, 23 predicted proteins | sample Coa_R1_3_FD_66447 | JGI IMG/M metagenome (GOLD analysis project Ga0070730, IMG submission 66447) | Surface soil microbial communities from Centralia Pennsylvania, which are recovering from an underground coalmine fire - Coalmine... | ecosystem: Environmental > Terrestrial > Soil > Unclassified ... | reverse complement strand
AGCCCGGGCGCGCTGCCCTGGGCGAGGATCGCGCCCGGCGCACCAGCCAGATCTGAGTACAGCGCCACGCGCACGACATTCGTCGAGGTGCCCGTATCGACGTACAGATGCACCGCGCTGGCCAACCCGCTCTGTGCCGCGGTGAACTGGTAGCCGGACGCCTGGCCCGCGGCCAGGCTGACGTGCTCGGACTGTATCGTCTGATCCCCGAGCAGGGTGGCGAGTCCGGCCGCGGCCGTCGTGAACGTGAAGTCGTCCGACGCGCTGAGATAGCCGGCCCCGTCCCAGGCTTTGATTCGGAAGTGGTAGGTGGACGCTGGCCGCAAACCGGTCAACAGCATCTCCTGGGCGGGGAAGGCAAAGACCTTGAGCAGCGTAAAGGCGCCGTAGTTCGAAGTCGGCCCATACTCAATTTGCGCGACGGCGCCCGTCACCGTGGTCCAATCGAGCGCCGCGGTCGTGCTGGTGACGCGCCGCGCGGACACATCGTCGACGGCTGGACCGCTGCCCGCGGGCGCGGTGTCAAAGGTGCTGTCGCCTGAGATCCCGAGGTTGCCGCTCGCGAGCATGCTGCGCACCCGATACTGATACGTCACCCCAGGGAGAAGCCCGGACAGCACCATGCGATGGCTGACAACCAGGGAGCGATCCACGATCGTCAGGCTCGTCTGGCCAAACCCGGTTCCGTACTCGACCTGAGACGTCGACGGAACGTTTGTCGTCCAGGTGATCGTCGCCCCCGAGCGGGTGATGCTGCTGGCGGAGATCCCGGTCGCGAGCGGCGGACTGGCCGTGGGCGTGGTAGTCGGGGTGGTGGTCGAGGTGGGTGACGGCGTCGCCACGATGGTTGGCGTGCGGGTCACTGTGGCAGTCGACGCGACGGTGCTCGTTCGAGTTGGTGTCCGGGTCGCGGTCGGGGTGTTCATCGCGAACAGAATCCGAACGGCCGTGGCGGTGGCCGAGGGGGTGGGCGGCACGGGTAGGTTCTGCGCCAGCGGCGCGACGGCCGTCGCGGTTGGTGTCACCGACGCCGTGCGGGTTGGCGATGGCGTGGCGACCGCGGTTGCCGTCACAGTCGGAGTCAGCGTCAGCGTTGGGGTGGGTAAGACGCTGGTCGGGGCAGGCTGCGCCTGGCTCACCTGCAGCCAGTCAGGCCTGGCGCTGGCACCGATGATGAGCAGTGCGAACGCGCACACCAGCGCCAGACGGCCGACCACAGAGTGTCCAGAATGCCATCCTCACCACGGCCTGTCTAGAGTCCCACCCCCATCAGCGGGGCAATTCGACGTCGCCGTAGCCGAGTTTGACGCGCAGCGTCAGTGGGTTGGTATCGGCCGTGGTCTCGAAGGCCAGGAGCGTCACCAGGCGTCCGCCGGGCGGGACCGGCGCGTCGGAGATCACCCGGTGGCGAGTGAAGGTATTCACCGCGCGCGTCGCCTCGACATCGACCGCGTACAGCCAACCCCGTTCGTCGACCAGCCGGAAGTCGGCGAACTGGGGGCTCAGCGACTCGGTCCCGCCGTTCTGGACCTCGATCTGGACCACGGTGAAGATTCCTGCCGGGCCGCGATTGCCAGTCGTCAGATCCTGGTTGCGCTGGATCGCCTGAACGACGACGGTCGCCGCGCCCAGCGTCAGCGGTTGGCCCGCGGCCGTGCGGGCGCCGATCGGGACTCCCGCCGAACTGGTCGCCGGCTGCACCGGGACGTTCGCTCCGCCGGGCGTTCGAATCACTGACGACAGCCCGAACGGGAGTGGGGTCGTGAAATAGCCGTAGACGGTCAGACCGATGATCACGAGCACCAGCAACAGCAGTACCGATCTCGGTGCACGTATCAACGTCCCGCATTCTGGCACACCGCGCCCCAAACGCAGGCGCGAGGTCTAGTTGGGGATGATTCCGAACAGCACGCGCTTGCGCACGAGCACCCACAGCAACAGGACCGTGGCAATTTGCAGGACGGGCGTGAAGACCTCTTCCGACGTCTCCCACGGCAGCGCTGACAGCAGTGGCGTCAGGTTGAAAACCAGCAGGATCAGGAAGAAATGGACGATGTAGCTGTAGAGCGCCGCCTGGCCCAGCGGGAGCATCAGCCAGCCGACCACGCGCTTGAGCGGCACCCACAGATAGGTGGCCATGGTGTAGCCCACGATAGCCACCGACAGGAACGCGACGACTCGCCCGGGCCGCAGCGGGACCTTGAAGAAGGACTCGTCGAGCACGTTCGGATCGATGTCGAAGAACGCGAACTGGACGCCCTTGTCAGTGCCCCAGGCGAGTGAGACCAGGGCCAGCGTGACTGCGATCCCCAGCGCCACGACGACGACCCGCAAGCGAGGGAAGCGCTGCAACCATCTGGTCCACGCCGCGCGGTAAAACCCCAGCACGTGGCCTGTGACAAACAGCACCTGCCACGCCGCCAGCGGGAAGTTCTCGCCATGCCGGATGTACCACGGGATGGACGCTTCTTCGGGGTAGACCTGGTAGGCGAGCCACAACAGCCAGGACGGCACCAGCACCCAGTACCACTCGCCGACTGATAACAACAACAGCACCAGCGGAGCGACCAGCAAGAGCAGGGTGTACATCGCCAGGATGTCGGTGCCGTGATACGTGTAGTGCAGCGTCAGGGACGCTACGACGATCTCTTGCAGCGAGTCGATGCCCAGGCCGAAATCGCGACCGGTCCACAGCGCGATGTCCGTGTAGAGGTACAGCAGCGAGAAGATGATGGTCAGCGCGACCGTCGCCAGATAGAGCGTGCGCGCGCGCCGGAGTGCCTCAACCATGGCCGCGGGCAGGCCCGATCGGTCGCGCTTGCTGCGGTAGGCCTGGCCCATGACGAAGCCGCTGATGAAGATGAAGCCCTCGGCGGCCGACACGTAGAACCGATTGCCGCCGGTGATCGCATACAGCCAGGAATCGCCGCCGAAATGGTCGACGACCATGGCGAAGATGCAAAAGCCGCGCAGCAGGTCGACCCGCAGGTCGCGGTGATTGGACGCGTCGGACGTGCCGTAGTAGCTCCACGACCGGATCCGGCCGAGCACCGAATCACGCCGCGCCGGGCGTGGCGTGCCGACCGGGATCGGTGGCGCGACGGCCGTGCTACTCACCGCTCCCGTTCAGCATCCTGTCATTGTGCGGCTTGGAAGAGTTACGGTTCGGTTAAGATCTCCTTGGAATTGCGCTGCTGCACCAGCGCGATGATCTCCAGCAGGCCCGCGCCGAATGATGCGCGCGCGACGTAGTCCACGGCCTGTCGGACGTGTGACGTCGCATTCGCGGGTGCCGCGCTGAAGCCGATCCCCTCGAGCAGGAGAAAGCTCAGGTCAGGGTCGGAGTCGCCGACGCCGGCCATCGCCTCGAGCGGGACCTCGAGGAGCTCCGCGATGCGCGTCGCGCCGGTGCCTTTGTTGATGCCCCGCGGCCGCACCTCGACACCCCTGAGGTTGGCCTCCACGCTGAACTCCGGCGTGACGCGCGCGACGGCGGACTCGGCCAGGGCCGCGAGCTCACGAACCTCGGTACCGCCCAGCGGGTACAGCGTCATAGTGGCTTCTTTGCCTGGCTGGACAAACGCCCGACCAGTCTGGATCAGGGGTTGCTCGAGCGCCGCACGAAGTCGCGCCAGGCGCGCCGCGTAATCAGCTCCGAGGCGGGCGTCGAACTGGTAGCGGAACGTCGTCGGAAAGAACAGGCCGCCGCCGTGTTCGAAAATGCAGGGCAGGAAGACGCCGGTCAACTGCGCCATCAACTCGACGTACGGGGCCTGGCGGCCAGTGCACAGCGTGATCGCGGGGACCCGCGGGTCGGTTCTGGCCGCCGCGTTGGTCGCGCCGAGGCGCGCGAGCACGTCAAGCTCGGCCGGGTGCCCTTCCCCGCGCGTGATCACGCCGTCGACGTCCGCGAGCACGATCCGCAACGTGCCTGGCGGCAGGCCTTGTCCAAGGGCCACCCAGGCCCGCGCCGCCTCACCGAGCAGCTCGCCGCTCACGCGCGACCTCCCCGCCGCCCGCATCGCTGCGCTCGCTCCCTACCGGAACTACGTTTCGACAGACCTGTAACTCCCGCCAGAGTCGGAACGACGCCACGGGCACCTCGCCAGCGATGGAACGACGTGTCTACTGACCGCGCACTCCGTCAGGGAAGCTGTGTTCTATTGGCCAGTTACCACGGACGGCAGCAGCTGCTTGACTGCCGCGAGCAGCTTTTCGACGTCGGCGCGCGTGTTGTAGCCCTGCACCGAAATTCGCAGGCACGGCACTGCGCCCCAGTGCGTCGTGGGAATCTCGACGCGGTACTCGTCATACAGCCGGCGCTTGAGCGCCGGCAGGTCGCACGGTGGCAGCGGCATGGTCGCCATTTGCGCGAAGAGGCGCGGGTCATCGGCCAGCAGCGGCTCGATACCAGTCAGCTCGGTCATGCCGACCCGAGCCAGGCGAGCCAGCTCATGGCATTCCTGCCGCACGCGCGGCCAGTCGTGCTCGGCCTGGAAAGCGATCGCTGCCGGGACCGACAGATAGGCCGACGGGTCCTGTGTCGCCTGGCGCTGAATCTCGTCGACGAAGACTGACGTTCCGGGCTCGCTGGGTCGCCAACCCCAGCTGATGACCAGGGGCTCGATCAAATGCTGGAGCTCTCGCCGCGCGTACAGAAAACCGGCGCCCTTCGGGCTGTTGGCCCACTTGTGCAGGTTCCCGCCGTAGAAGTCGACGTCGAGCCCGGTGAGATCCAGGTCGAGCTGGCCCGGCACGTGGGCGCCGTCGACCACCGTCCAGATACCGGCGGCCCGGGCGCGTGCGACCAGCGCCTCGACCGGCAGCGTGACCGCCGTGGGCGACGTGATGTGGCTCATGAACAGCACGCGCGTCCTCGGCGTGACCCCTGCCCAGACCGCCTCGACGACCTGTTCGGGGCTGTCGATGGGCACCGGCAGCGCCTGGGTGACGATCTGAGACCCCCGATGCTCGCAGACGAACGTCCACGTCCGATCGAGCGCGCCATACTCGTGGTCGGTGGTCAGAATCTCGTCACCCGGCTCGAGCGGCAACGCCCGGGCGACGATGTTGAGCGCCGTGGTCACGTTGTTGACGTACGCCAGGTCGTCGGGATGGGCATGCAGGAACTGTCCAAGCGCGCCGCGCGCCTCGGCCAGCAAGCCATGCAAGCGGCGGCCGATGAATTCGACCGGCTGAAGCTCGAGCTCTCGCTGCCAGGCCTGATAGCGCTCGAAGACCGGCCGTGGACAGGCGCCGAAGGAGCCGTGATTGAGAAACACAACGTCAGGATCGAGCAGGAACTCCTTGCGCAGCGCGACGTGCCGCTGCTCCGCGGCAGCGTCATACGCCAGCGGGGTGGTAGACGTGAGAGCCATTGTCTACAGGTTAACGGGTGCGCCGGCTCACGCCTGGCTGCGTGCGCGCCGGATCTGGTCGGCGTGATCGTGGGCGTGCGCCGCGTAGATCCGGAGCCAGTCTTCGACGGAATACGAACCGCTCTCGGAGTGCGTGCCGGCGCGGGCCCAGTCGGCGGGGGTCATTTGGGCCAGGATCTCGGCGGTGGTCCGCCGCGCGGCGGACACGGCGTCGAGCGCGGCTTCGATCGGGCGATCGGCGTAGCGCAACACGCGAGCAAAGCGCTCCTCCTCGTAGCCGTCGATCACCGGATTGTCCTCGGCCAGCAAGCGGCGCAGACGAATCGCCGAGGTCATCTCGCTGTCGGCCAGGTGGTGGACGATCTCGCGCGCCGACCACCCGTCGGGTTTCGCGTCCAGCTCGCCGTCGGAGATGCCCTCCAGCGCGGCGAGCACGGTCTGGTGGCCCTGTACATAACGTTCGATGAGCGCCCGGCGCTCCGCATCGGTGATCCGGTTCGGCACATGGACACTAACGGCCGCGCGCAACCATTTATGCCATTCGGGTGTTTGTTGGGCAGATGAGTGACGCACCGGACCCGGACAAACGCCTGTCCGCGCACCTGGCGGTGGATCTTGACGGTCACTTCGAGGACTTCGTGCGCACCTACCAGGACCGCATGTACGCCTTCGCGCTGCGCCTGATTGGCAGCCGCCAGGACGCCGAAGAGTCGACGCAGGACGCCTTTGTACGCGCGTATCGCGCACTCGCGGGCTACCCGCCAGAACGACGTCGCGAACTGCACTTGCGCGCCTGGCTGTACCAGATCGTGCTCAACGTCGTCCGCAACCGGGTGCGGCGGCACACGCTGACGGTCGTCGGCCTGGATGCACCCATCGAAAACCTGCTGCCGGGCCCGGCCGGCGAACAGCCGGAGGCGATCGCCTTGCATGGCGAGGTGCAGCAGCGGCTCAGCGCGGCAATCGCCGGCCTGCCACCCCGCTACGGCACAGCCGTGGTGCTGCGGCACGTCCAGGGCCTGTCGTACGCCGAAGCGGCCGAGGTGCTCGACCAGCCGATCGGGACGACCAAGTCAGACGTCCATCGAGGCTTGCGGCTGTTGCGCGAGGCGCTCGAACCCGAAGTCCTATCCGAAGCGAGGGCCAACTAGCTCATGCACAACCAACCGCTTTTCCGCGACTTGCGCGCGCTCAATGCAGTGCACGCCCCTCCCAGCGTGCTCGCAGGGATCCTGGACGCCGTCGAACTGGGCGACCGCTTCGCGGCGTTCGAGACCGCGCTGGGCAGGGTATTCGTGGCCTGGAATCGGTACGGCGTCTCAGCCGTCATGCAGACGGCCACGGCCGCGGAATTCGCGGCTCGCTTCCAGGAGCGGTTCGGCCGTTTGCCACGACCGGTGGCTGAGTTGCCGGGCCTGGTCCAGGCACGGCAGTTCGATCTGCGCAGCGTCACGGAGTTCGAGCGCGCCGTGCTCCTCAAGGCGCTGGAGATTCCGCGCGGCGAGGTCCGCACGTATGGCTGGATCGCCGCTGAGATCGGGCATCCGGCGGCAGTTCGCGCGGTGGGGTCGGCCTTGCGCAAGAATCCGGTGCCGGTGCTGATTCCGTGCCATCGGGTCGTGCGCAGCGATGGTCACATCGGCCACTACGCGCTCGGGGGGACGGAGGCCAAGCGGACGATTCTGGCCGCCGAAGGGCTCGAATCCGCGGACATCGAGCGGCTGGCGCGTTTCTGGCGGCCGACCGGGGCAGCTAAACTGGCCGCGGATGGCTGAATCGACGCGGCCCGCGCCGTCGACGAAACCCCTGGTGCAGAAGCTGCTGCTGAAGCCAGGTGCACGCGCCGCCGTACTGAACGCGCCGGAAGGTTATCTCGATCAGTTGGGCGCTGCGATCGCGCAGCAACTCGACGCGGGTCCCCCGTTCGATTTCATTCAGGTGTTCGTGGCACGCCGTGACGAGTTGCTGGCAATTGGGCGCCAGTTGCGCGGCGCGTTGAAGCCGGGTGGCGTGCTGTGGATCGCTTACCCCAAAGGCAAGGCGCTCCCAACCGATCTGAACCGCGACGTGGTGCGGCTGGCGGCGCAGGAGGTGGGCCTGGAAGTGGTCAGCCAGGTGGCGATCGACGATGTGTGGTCGGCTCTGCGCGCCAAGGTCGTCTGATATCCTGCCTCTGGTCCAACCCCGCAACCCTTCTGGGAGGCTCGTGCTGATGTTCACGTCGCGCCGTGCAGCCGCTGTGCTGTCCGTCGGTGCCCTGGTGCTGGCGGCTTGCCAGCCTGCCGCGGCGCCGGCCCCAACAAGCCCGCCCGCGGTCGCCGCCGCGACCACCGCACCCGCGGCGAAGCCAGCGGCGGCCGCGAGTCCTGCAGCCGCCGCGGCGAGTCCGGCGGCGCCCGCGGCGAGCCCGGCGGCGGCGGCCGCCGCGAGTCCGGCTGCCAAACCAGCCGCCTCACCTGCGGCCAGCCCGGTAGCCGGTACAGGGACGCAACCCGCGGCGGCCGCGCCCGAGTCGGGCTGCCCGAATCAGCCAGCGGCCGCCGGAGCCAAGGTGCTCAAGGTCGGCCTGGTGACCGACGTCGGTAAAGTCGACGACAAGAGCTTCAATCAGTCCGCCTGGGAAGGCGTACAGTGCGCCCAGACCAACCTCAAGGCGGACGTTAAGTTTATTGAGACGACCGACCCCAAGGACTACGCCAAGAACATCGATCAGTTCGCCCAGGACAACTACGACGTGATCATCACCGTGGGCTTTGCGCTCGGCGATGATACGATCGCCGAAGCCAAGAAGTACCCGAACATCAAGTTCGCCGGCGTTGACCAGTTCCAGGCGGACACCGTCGCCAACCTGGCCGGGCTGACTTTCGACGAAGACAAGGCGGGCTATCTGGCCGGCTACCTGGCTGGCTCGATTACGAAGTCCGGAACGATCGGGCAGGTTCTCGGGACGCCGATCGTGCCGCCCGTCGAGAAATACGGGCTCGGCTACATCAACGGCGCGAAGGCGGCCAAGCCGGGCGTCAAGGTGCTCAGCGCTTGCCATCCCGGCGGTCTGGCCAAGGGCTTCACCGATCCAGGCTGGGGCAACGACACCGCGACCCAGGAGATGAGCCAGAACGCGGACGTCATCTTCGCCGCGGGTGGCCAGACGGGCAACGGTGGCCTGCTGGCCGTCGCGAGCAAGGGTGGGACCGTGCTGGGTATCGGCGTCGACACCGATCAGTACCTGTCGCTGCCCGAGGCCAAGAGCATCCTGGTTTCGAGCGCGATGAAGTTGATCACCCCGGGCGTGTTCGGGATCGTCAAGTCCGTCCAGGACGGCAGCTTCAAGGGCGGCAACGTGACCGGTGCCGTCGGCCTGGCGCCATACCACGACCTGACGGCAAGGGTGCCGGCTGACGTCCAGACGAAGATGATCTCCGTCACGGCCGCCATCGTCGCCGGCACGACCAAGACGGGTTGGGACAAGCCCACGGCGAACTGCCCGCAGGGATAGCTGCTCCAACGGCGCCCTACGATGCGCCTCCTGTATTCGCTAGGCATACCGCTGCTGGCGGTCGTGACCGCGCTCGTCCTGGGCGCGGTCGTGATCCTGGCGACGGGTGGCAACGTGCTGCTGGCGTATCAGGGTTTGTGGGAAGGGTCGCTCGGGCGACCCCAGTCGATCTCGGAATCGCTGGTCTGGGCCACACCCTACATCTTTGGTGGTCTGGCCGTGGCGCTCGCCTTCAAGGCGGGTCTGTTCAACATCGGCGTTGAGGGGCAGATCGGGGTCGGCTCGTTGGCGTCGGTCTACGTGGGCTACGCCGTCACCGGCGTCCCGTACCCGTGGCACCTGGTGCTCGCGATCGTCTGCGGCACGCTGGCCGGCGCCGCCTGGGGCGCCATCCCTGGCGTCCTGAAGGCGCGCACCGGGGCCCACGAGGTGATCGTGACGATCATGCTCAACTATGTTGCCATCCAGATGACCAGCTTTCTGGTCGGCGGCGTGATGAAAGACCCCAGTCCGCTGATCGCCAATGCGCAGACGCCCAAGATCTTGCAATCGGCGCGGTTGCCACCGATGCTGCCCGATCCGATCTATCGGGTGCACTGGGGCTTTGTGATCGCGCTCCTGGCGGCCGTGGCGGTGTGGTGGCTGCTGCAGAAGAGCACGCTCGGCTTCGAAATCCGCACCGTCGGCGCCAACCCGCAGGCCGCGCGCTACGCGGGCATTGCCGTCGGGCGCACGATGGTCATCGCGATGGCCCTCTCGGGCGGTCTGTCCGGACTCGGCGCCAGCCTGGAAGTGGTCGGGCTGAACTTCTATCACACGGCCGGCTTCAGCGTCGGCTATGGCTTCGACAGCATCGCCGTCGCGCTGCTTGGGCGCAGCGATCCCTTCGGGGTGATCCCGTCGGCCCTCTTGTTTGGCGCCTTGCGGGCCGGCTCGTCGCGCATGCAGTTTCTGTCGCAGATCCCGATCGACATCATCAACGTCATCCAGGCACTGGTCCTGATCTTTGTCGCCGCGCCGGCGCTCATCAGATGGATCTACCGGTTGCGGGTGCCGCGCGAAGTCGAGTCGGCGACGGGCGACGTGCAATTCAGTTCCGGGTGGGGCAAGGCGGAGACGTGACTGTCGCCGCCCCGGCGTATGGCCTTGTCGGCGGCCAGGCACGCGTGCGGCTGTGGCTGCAGATTGGCTTCTGGGTGGTCATCGCCGCGGTGCTGCTCGCGTTGACCGGCCTCCAGTTCGGCCCGGCCGCAACCCTCTCGATCCTGGCTATTACCGTCACCAAGGCGACGCCGATCACCCTCGGCGCGCTGGCTGGCATCTGTTGTGAGCGGTCGGGCGTCGTCAACATTGGCATCGAAGGCATGATGCTCACCTCGGCCTTCAGCGGCTTCATGGCGGGCGTCTATACCCACAACCTGGTCTTCGCGCTGGTGGCGGCTGTCGCCAGCGGAGCGCTGATGGCGCTGCTCCACGCCGCGCTGTCGATCACGTTCAGAGTCGATCAGATTATCAGCGGGACGGTCGTGAACATCCTGGCCGTCGGCCTGACGGGCTACTTGAATCGACAACTTTTCGCGACCGGTGCGCCGCCGGGGCTGTCGGTGTTTCCGACGATTCCGTTTGGTCCGCTCACGGACATCCCGTGGATTGGGCCGATCCTCTTCCAGCAGAAGCCCGTGGCCATCACCGCCATCGTGTGTGTGTTCGTGCTCCACTTCGCCCTGTTCCGCACGCGTTGGGGGCTGCGGACGCGCGCCGTCGGCGAGCACCCACTGGCGGCCGATACCGTGGGCGTGAACGTGAATGCCTTGCGCTACTTCAACGTGGTGCTGGGCGGCGCGATCGCCGGGGTGGCTGGCGCCTACTTCACCCTCGAATCGGTGCCGCACTTCGAGCCGTTAATGACCAACGGCCGAGGGTTTATTGCCCTGGCGGCGATGATCTTCGGCAAGTGGACGCCGTTCGGGGCGTGGGGCGCGGCGCTGCTGTTCGGCGTCGCGGAAGCCATTCCAACGGCCATGCAGCTCCAGGGGATCACCATTCCCTTCCAGATCGTTGGACTGCTGCCGTACGTGCTGACGATCGTGGTGCTGGCCGGCGCGGTCGGCCGGGCGACGCCACCCGCGGCGGACGGGGTGCCGTATGCCAGAAGCTAGTTCGGCGGCGCCGGTCTTCGAGGCGCGCGGGATCGTCAAGCGTTTCGGTGGGCTCGTGGCCAACGACCACGTGGACTTGCAGATGTATCCCGGGGAAGTGCTGGCGCTGCTCGGCGAAAACGGCGCCGGCAAGACGACGCTCATGAACGTGCTGTACGGCCTGACCTCGCGCGATGAAGGCCAAATCCTGCTGGACGGGAAGGTCGTGCAGTTCGCCTCGCCGCGCGAGGCCATCGCCAGTGGGATCGGCATGGTCCATCAACACTTCATGCTGGTGCCGCCGCTGAGCGTGGCCGAGAACCTGATGCTCGGCGCGGAGTCGACGTTCGGTCCAGGCATACTGGACGTCGAAAAAGTCCGCCGGAGTGTTCGCGAGCTGTCGAGCAGTTACGGCCTGCCGGTCGATCCGGACGCGCTGGTGCGCGACCTCCCGGTGGGTATCCAGCAACGCGTGGAGATCTTGAAGGCGCTCTATCGCCACGCGCGAGTGCTCATCCTCGACGAGCCAACGGCGGTCTTGACGCCGCAGGAGGCCACGGACCTGTTTCGCGTCATGCGCGCGCTGGTCACCGACAACCACACCAGCATCGTCTTCATCACCCACAAGTTGCACGAGGTGTTTCAGGTCGCCGACCGGATCGTCGTGCTGCGCCAGGGCAAAGTCGTTGGCGCGCTGCCGCCGCGCGAGGCCACCGGCGAGTCGCTGGCCGCAATGATGGTGGGTCGGCCCGTGCTGCTGCGCGTCGACAAGGGTGAGGCTCGGCCGGGCGAAGTAGTCCTGCGGGTGCGCGGTCTGCAAGTTCTCTCTGACCGCGGACTGACGGCGGTGGACGACCTCTCGCTCGACGTCCACGCTGGCGAGATCCTGGGAATCGCCGGGGTCCAGGGCAACGGCCAGACAGAGCTCGTCGAGGCGCTGTCAGGCCTGCGCCTGCCAGTGGCAGGTTCGATCGAACTGCTCGGACACAACGTCACGCGAAACAATCCGCGGCAACTGGTCCATGCGGGCGAAGCGCACATCCCCGAGGATCGCCAGAAGCACGGTCTGGTGCTCAGTTTTCCAGTCGCCGACAACCTCGTGTTGCGCTCCTACGAGGACCCCCCGTTTGCACGCGGCTTCCAGATCATCCGCGACGCGATCGCCCGCTTCGCCACGCGGCTGACGAAAGAGTTCGACATCCGCACGCGCTCGGTGCGGACGCCCGCCAGCCAGCTGTCGGGCGGCAACCAGCAAAAGGTGATCATTGCCCGCGAGTTCACTCGCGGCGGCCGGCTGCTGGTGGCGGCGCAGCCGACGCGCGGGGTCGACGTGGGGTCGACCGAGTTCATCCATCGCAAGCTCGTCGACGCCCGCGACAAAGGCATGGCGGTGCTGTTGATCTCGGCCGAGCTCGACGAAGTGCTGAGCCTGGCCGATCGCATCGCCGTGATGTACCGCGGCAAAATTGCGGGCCTGCTCGAAACCGCCGAGGCCACGCCCGAGATGCTGGGCTACATGATGGCCACCGGCAGCCGGCCGGAGGCAGACGCGCCCTCGCCCGCCGCGTAACGGTTAACGGGGCGAGCTTCTCGATCGCAGAGTACCCTGCACCTGGTGGGCTGGCTCAAGGTCATCGGGATGTGTGCCGTGGCCACGGTGTTGAGCGCGTGCGGCGTGCTGGGCGGGGCGAGCCCGACGGCGCCGCCGTCACCTGCGCCCGCGGGTGTTCCGGCCGCCACCACCGTGCCGGCTCCGAGTCCCACCCGAGCCCAGGCCGCGGCAACCGCTTCGCCCGTACCCAGCAAGCCGACCGATACGGCCGTGCCGGCGACGGCCACCACGGTCTGGGTCGGCAACACCGACGGCGAGGGCGTCTACGTCCGCAAAACGCCGGTCATGGCCGATCGGGTCAGGCCGTACGCCGACGGCACGCCGCTGACCATCGTCGGCGACGATGTCGACGGCGACGGCCAGCACTGGAAACACATCAAGACGCCGGATGGGCTCGAGGGCTACGTACCGTCCATTTATACGGTCGAGTCTCCACCCTGAGCCACGACAGCATCGGCCCCAGCCAGGGGACACGCGACCAGCGCGGTTGCGGCGGGCTGATCAATCGCAAACGCGGCCGAGTGTCAGTCGTCGCCTGCAGCCAGGGCGACGGCGCACGCCGGGGCGTCCGAGCGACGGCGGCCATGCGGATCGCGGCCAGCGGCAACACCATCGACGTCGGGCTCGTCGGAGCCGTCGTTGCTTCGGGTGCAGGCACACTCCGCGTCGCCAGCAGGCTGGCCGAGAGTGACTGCAGCCGGTCGTCCGGCACACGCCCGGTGAGGATGTCGAGGGCCGGATTGCGGTGCGCGCGCGACGAGCCTTGCCTGAGGAGGCTCAGCTTCATCTCGAGCACTTGCATGCCGCGATCAGGGACGCGCTTGCGCGCCGCGGCTCTAGGCGGCACTAGGGAGCGTCCTGGGTGCCTCGGCGCCGTGGCGCGAGTGGGTCAGGAGGCGCCACCAGCGGCCGGCCTCGGCCAGAAAGCCACTGCGGCGCGGTTCGACGTCAAGAACTGAGCGGTCGCCAGCCGCGTAGGCGACTTCGCGCGCGAGGTGCCGATACGTGTCGGCCGGTGCGCCCTTGCACTTGTGTTCGAGGATGGTTTTACCGGCCTCGGCGGCCTCTTTGTACGCGACGTGCTGCAGGATTTCGGTGTCGAAGATCGGGACCAGTCCCTGCAGGCTGTGGCGGACGGTCGCCACGACGCGCTGTGAGTGCGAATTGTGAGGATCGACCATCGTCAACAGGACGCCGTAGACAGCCAGGGCCGGGTTGAGCTGTTCGCGGACGGCGCCGATGGTTTCGAGGATCTGGGCCAGTCCCTGGACCGCGAGGAAGTCGGCCTGGACGGGAATGACCACGCCGTCTGAAGCGCGCAGGGCATTGATGGCGATCAAACCCAGGCTCGGCAGGCAGTCGATCAAAATGTAGTCGTATTTGTCGAGGGCGGGCTTGAGCGTGGCCAGCAGGGCCGACTCGCGGGCCATGGCGGTCGCGAGCGTCAGCTCGGCGGCGCTGAGCATGCCATTGCCCGGGACCATGTCCAGGCCGGCCGGGGTCTTGATGATTGCGCGCGTGATGTCCTGAGGCGCGCCTTGCGCGCGGGCCATGAGCAGATCGCCGATGGACAGCTTGATCGCGTCCACGTCGATGACGCCCGCGGCGACGGTCAGGCTCCCCTGCGGATCGAGATCGACCAGCAAGACGCTTTTACCCATCTCACGCAGCGCTGCGCCCAGGTTCAGGGTGCTGGTGGTCTTCCCGACGCCACCCTTCTGATTGGATACCGCGATGATCGGCACTACGCCCGGCCTTCCTCTCGACAAATGTCTACTAGAGGAAACGCGACCGCTCGCCGCCAGGGGACGGGCTAGAAAATGACGCCGGCGACGCGCTCCAGGACGGCTTGCTGCTCGGGTCGCGGCTGATCGATCAGGAACTCGTTGACACCGGCTTCGGCGTACCGGCCGACCATATCTTGAAAGGCGTCCAGCGACGCCCACGGGTCGTGCGGCATCATCGCCGCCCACCCGTACAGTGAGCGCACGATGGCGTTCGGATCGCGGCCGATGGCCGCGCAGTGCTCGTCCAGGATCGCGTTGCGAGCGCGCATCTCGTCCGGGGTGCCGAACGAATTCCAGGTATCGGCGTACTCGGCCACGATGCGCAGCATCTTCCGTTTGTGCGCCGCCAGCATCAGCGGCGGTCGCGGCTGCTGGACGGGCCGCGGCCGCATCGTCGCCTCGCGCACCTGGTAGAACTGGCCGGTGTAGCTGGTCGTGTCGTGGCGCAGCAGGCCGTCGACCAGCTCCACGGCCTCGCGGTAGCGGCCGACGAGCTCGGCGGGCGGCGGCAGGTCGATGCCGAACATCGGGTGTTCGGGCTCGTACCAGCCCGCGCCCAGGCCGAGCTCGAGGCGCCCGTTCGAGACGTGGTCGACGGTCAGTGCCTCTTTGGCCAGCAGCGAGGGATGCCGGAAGGTGTTGCAGCTGACCAGGACGCCGATCCGGATGCGGTCGGTGACCGCGGCGAGCGCCGCCAGCAGCGTCCACGCCTCGAAGTAGGGCCCGGTCGGTCGACTTGGCTGAATGAAGTGATCGCAGTCCCAGGCGCTGTCGAACCCGAGCGCCTCAAACAACCGCCACCGCTCGACCAGCGTCGACCACGGCAGGTTCTGGTCTGTGACGATCCCGAAGCGCACAGCCCGCCGACGGTACCATGTCGCATCGTGGTCGCGTTTCAAGGTTTCGATCGACGAGTTGTTGCCTGGACTTGAGTTTTCGCGTATCACGAGCGCGCAGGGGATGACGGTCGAGACGCGTACTTTCAAGGTTCTGGCTGTCTGCGACGAAGTGGACGCGCGCCTCTACAGCAAACGTGGTTTGCAGGCGCGCGCGACGCCCGACCTGATTCTGGGCTGCGGCGATCTGCCCGCGTATTACCTCGACTATCTCGTCAGCCAGTTCGACGTGCCGCTGTACGCGGTGCACGGCAATCACGACGCGCCGCCGCCGCTGGAGGGCTCGCCCGGCTACGCCGGCTGTGGCGCCATCTGGATGGGCGGTCGTACCGCGCGCGCCGGCGGTCTGCTCCTGGCCGGTTTCGACGGCTCGCTGCGCTACAACTCGGGCGCGTACCAATCCACCCAATTGGAGATGCACGCCGCCGTCCGCCAGCTCGTGCCGCAGCTCCTGCTGAATCGAGTGCGGTACGGCCGCGCCCTGGACGTGCTGATCACCCACGCGCCGCCGCGGGGCATTCACGACGAGCCGGATACGTGCCACACGGGCTTCGATGCCTTCCGCTGGCTGATCCGCACATTCCAGCCGCGGTACCACCTGCACGGCCACATCCACATTCACGACCGTCGCAAGCCGACCGTGACGCGCCTCGGTGCAACCGAGGTGATCAACGTCTACCCGTTCCGTGAGCTGACGCTCACGATACCCGGCGTTTCTCGAGGCATTCGCCCACCCGCTTCGCTGCGCTCGCTCGTCTCAATTCCAGAAAAGTAAGAGCTCCGCGCGTCCGGTGGGGCGTAACAGCCGCGCCGATCGGCCAACAGGATCTTCATCGTGCCGTCGCCGTCGATTTGAAAGCCGACCTGACCGCTGAGAATGCCGTCAAACTGGACCGCGTACAGGAAGATGCGCCCACCGGCCGGTACGTCTGACGCCGCGTTGGTCGCTCGTGTGGGACCTGGGCACCGGCTACTCGTCGCCGGCGTACCTGGACCGCTTCCAGGTGGCAATGCGCCACGGCGGCATGCACGTACTCCCCAGGTTCCCCCGCGTTCTGCAAACGGAGGGAGCGAAGCGATGCGGAGCAGCCGGACCTTGTCTCAGGACGCGTTTCTGGCCACGGGCTGAGCTTCGACGAAGCGGTCGAGCGCGTCGAGCCAGTCGAGGTCGGGGGACTCGGCCGTTCGCCACACCGTGAGTCGGGCGATCAGATCGGCCGAGCGGTCACCCGGGAAGGCGGCCGTGAGCTCGCGGGCGCGAATGGCTTGCCACAGCGGATGGAAGACGTCGGTGGACCACCGCGTGGCGGCTCGCGGGAGGTCGTCGAGGCCCTGCTCCCGCTGGTAGCGCTCGATGGCGTCGAGCAAGATCCGATAGCTTTCGGGCCGCGCGGCGCCCACTTCCGTCAGCAAGGTGGCGCGCTCGAACGCCCGCCGGGCCGCGAAGCGCTCCGTCGCTTGCTCGTCGGCGACCGGCACGTACTCGACGACGTTGGCGTCCACTTCGACCTGGCCGTTCATGATGGCCGCCGCCAGTCGATGATGGCCGTCGAGCACGTAGTAGCCGAAGCCGAGCTTGAAGACGTCGATGGCGGGCAGCGCGGCGTTGTGTTCGATGGCCTGGCGGATGTGGTTGAAGCGATCCTCGTCGTGTTTTCGTCGGCGCCGCGGCGGTGGCCGGAAGTCAAGTCCCAGTTCGTTGCAGCGGTCGACGCTACCGACGATGCGGGCGACCTCGATGGTGCGCACGCCGAGATTGCGCTGGGTGAGCCGGCCTGCCCGCTCCGCATCCTGCGTGAAGCACCGCAACTGGTTGCGCGCGACGACTTTGTCAAATCCCTCGGGATGCACGAACAGCACGGGACATGGCGCCGAGCGGGCCACCTGGTCGGCGACGCTGCCGAGCACGGCACTCGACAGGGACGGGCGAATGTTCGTGCCCAGCACGATCAGGCACACGTCGTGGATCAGCGCCTCCTGCACGATGGTGGCCGCCGGCGGGCCGGTCCGCAGGACGCCTTCAGCCTGGATGCCCGCACCGCGGAGTCGGGCGCCGACGGTATCCAGATAGGTCCGCGCCACGGCTTCGCTGGGCAGGACGTTGGCCGGATCGACCGCGCCTGGCGGCAGGACATGCAAGAGGAGGACGTCCGCGCCGAAAGCGCGAGCGTACTCTTCGGCGATCGGGATCTTCACCTCGCCGATGCCAGACAGGTCCAACGGGACCAGGATGGTCCGGGCCTGCGCCCCTTCTGACATGTGCTTTTTAATAAAGGGGTTCAGACGGACCAGATGCAACCTCTCGGGCAGATTGTCAATCGCCTGGCGCGTGTGTACGGCGAACCCGCGGCGCCGCCGGCGCGGACGTTGCTGGACCTGGTGCTGCTGGAAAACGTCGCGTACCTCGTCGACGACGTGGGCCGCGGTCGGGCGTTCGACGCGCTGCGGGCGCGCATTGGGCTCCAGCCGGCGCAGATCCTGGCCGCACCGGATGAAGCGCTCGAGGCGGTGGCCGCCGAGGGCATCTTGCCGCGGTCTCAGGCGGACAAGCTGAAGGCGATCGCGCGCCTTGCCGTCGACGAGTTCGACGGTGACCTGGAAGCGCTGCGGACCTGGCCGCTCGAAAAAGCCAGGAAAGCGCTCACGCGGTTCCCCAGCATCGGCGAGCCGGGTGCCGAGAAAATCCTGCTCGTTGGGCGGAGCCACCCGGTGCTCGGCCTCGACTCGAATGGCGTCCGCGTGCTGACGCGCCTCGGGCTGGTCCGCGAGGCGAAGAGCTACGCGGCGACGTACCGCGGCGTCCAGGCGCTGCTCGAGCCGTACCGTTCAAACGGCTTCGAGTGGCTCCTCCGTGCCCACCAGCTCCTGCGCCAGCACGGCCAGGAGTTGTGCCGCCGCACCCATCCCCGCTGCGACCGCTGCCCGCTCACGGCGGAGTGCGCCTACTATGCGCTAACCCGCGAGCCATAGCAGGGCTGGCTGCCCGCATCGCATCGCTTTGCTCGCTCGCTCGCACGCTATCGACACCCAGGGGGATCGGGGCAACTTCCGTTCGGCCCGCTGCGTGCGGTGGTCGGCTGGCGGCGTGTCCTGGTATGCGCTGCAACCGCGAGCCACAGCACGGCGGGCTGCCCGCATCGCTTCGCTCGCTCGCTGCAACGCCCCGAAGGGGCAAGGGGATGAACCGGCACGCCAACGCAGCCAGGAGCGACAGCCTGCGGAGCGGCCGCGGGCCGTAGTTGCCCGCATCGCTGCGCTTTCTCCTTCAGTGCTTCGGTGATTCTCGAGCAAGTCAGGCCGTGCTGCGGAACGCATTCCTTCCTTCCCGAATGTCGCACGGGAGCGCGCGAAGCGATGCGGGCGGCGGGGTGGTCAAGACGGCGCCGGGGACAGCGCGGTGGCCAGCACGTCCGCGTAGGTTGTCAGCAGCGGTTCGGGCAATGGATTGGCGGGCGGACGCCCGAGCGCCATTTCTAATTGGACCGCGTTAACGACGGCCTTGGCGCCGTAGTGGTTGTTGTAGAAGGCGTACGTCTCGCTGGTGCGGCCGGCGAGCTCGCGCACGTCCTCGGCGATATGGCGTTGCTCGTCAGGCGTGTAGAGGTAGTTGTAGCGATCCTCGGCTTCGCCGTGGCGCCACCAGTTCTTGTAGTTGCGCCCGTGAAACCGCAGGTACGCCGTATCACTGGTGAGCGGCACATTACGGATTGACGTCTTGAAGCGCGGCTCGTCGATCATCACCCAGGCGACACGCTGTTGTTCCATGAAGCTCCGGATGGCGGCGGTCTCTTCAGCCTCGGTCCATTCGCGGTGCCTGAGCTCGACGGCCAGATGGAACCCGGCCCCGCGCATGCGGCGGATCAGGTCTTCGAGGTACGCGAGCGTCTCGGCGGTGGGACGGAAACTCGTCGGAAACTGGGCCAGCAGTGGACCCAGTTTGCCGGCTTCGGCCAGCGGGCCGATCCCCTCGGCGAACACGCCGAAGTCGTCCTGCTGGACCTGTCCCGACTGACCAGTCGCCGCCTCGAACATCTTCGGATGAGTGAACTTCTGCCACAGCTTGGCGGTGAAGCGGAAGTCGTCCGGGACCTTCGTGGCCCACGCGCGCGCCGCGTACATGCTGGGCGGCCGGTAGAACGAGCTGTTGATCTCGACGGTGTTGAAGTACTGCGCGTAGAAGGCGAGCTTGTCCTTGTCGGCGAGCTTGGGCGGATAGAACATCCCGTCCCAGGCGCCCTCACCCTTTGGATAACTCCAGCCTGAGGTGCCGATATAGACCGTCACTGCCCGCACCAGTCCTCTGGATGTGAGAGCTTAAGGCAAGCCCCGTGCCCGATGGAGTAGAACGTCGGAGGTGACGATCCCGCAGCCGCCGCGACTGGTGTTGTGGGGGCGCGTACTGACCGACGGGCGCGAGCTGCCCTTCTGTCGGGTCCAGGTCGCCGCGGGGCGGATCGACGGCGTCGAGGCAGCGTCGCGTCCCCAGCCGTCAGACGTGGTGGTGGACGCCGGCTGGATCGCGCCCGGGTTGATCGACCTGCAGGTCAACGGCGCCGGCGGAGTCGACCTGACCTCGGCGTCCGATCGGCCGGCCGCGGTCTGTCAGGTGGCGCGGACGCTCGCGCTCCACGGCGTGACGTCGTTCTGTCCAACGATCGTCAGCGCGCCGCCCGAGGTCATCCTCGAGTGTCTCGCGGCGTACGGGCCGGGGTCCGGGCGGACAGACCGAAGTCACGCCGCGGACGTGCTGGGTACGCACGTCGAAGGGCCGTTCATCGACCCGCAACACCGCGGCATCCACGCGCCCGAGGCGCTGCGCGCGGCCTCGCGTGACGAGGTGATGCACTGGCTGACCGCCGGGCCGCCGGCGATCGTCACGCTCGCGCCCGAGCGCCCCGGTGCCCTGGAGGCCATTGACCTGCTGAGCGCCGCGGGTGTCGTCGTGAGCCTCGGGCATTCAGGCGCCGACGCCGAGCAAACCTCCACCGCGCTGGGCGCCGGGGCGCGCATGGCGACGCATCTGTTCAATGGCATGCCGCCGCTGCACCATCGTCGGCCGGGGCTGGTCGGTGCACTGCTGGCCAGCGCGGCGGTGCTGGGTTTGATCGCCGATGGTGTCCATCTCGATCCACTGGTGGTCGACCTGGTGGTCAATCGCGCCGGATCCGAGCGGGTCGCCCTGGTCAGCGACGCGCTTGCCGCCGCGGGCGAGCCGCCCGGCATGAGTCGGCTGGGTGATCAGTCCCTGGTGTCGGATGGTCGGACGGTGCGTCGCGCCGACGGGACGCTGGCGGGCTGCGCGCTGCTCCTCGATGAGTGCCTCGCCAATGTCCGCGCGTGGCTGCCGGACATGCCGCCCGGCCAACTGGTCGATATGGCCACGCGGACCCCGGCCAGACTACTCGGATTGACGCGCAAAGGCCGGGTCGCGGCCGGCTGCGATGCGGACCTCGTCGTTCTGGATGCGGACTTTCACATTCAGGCGACGGTTGTCCGGGGTGAGATTCTGGCGTGAGCGGACCTGAGCTTGACCGCCTGCTGGCGGAGATTGCCGAGCAACCGGAGGTCGCAGGTCGGTTGCTGACAGACCAGCGCGGGCCGGTCGCCGACGTCGCGCGGACGATTCGTGAGCGTGAGCCGTCCACCATCGTGCTGGTTGCCCGCGGCAGTTCCGACAACGCCGCGGTCTACGGTCGGTACTTGCTGGAAGTCTGCAACCGGCGGCTGACGTCGCTCGCGGCGCCTTCGGGGCTGACGCTGTACGGGCGCGGACCGCGGCTCGATCGGACCGTAGTGATCGGCGTCTCGCAGTCGGGCCAGGGCGAGGATGTCGTGGCCTACGTGCGCGAGGCGCGCACGCAGGGCGCGGCGACCGTCGCCATCGTCAACGATGTGGAGTCGCCACTTGCCGAGGCCGCGGAGAGCGTGCTGGCCTGCCTGGCGGGACCGGAGCTCAGCGTCCCGGCGACGAAAACAGTTACGGCCCAGATGACGCTCCTGGCGTTGTTGTCGACCGCACTGGAGGATCCTGACTCCGACAACGATGCCTTGAGTGGACTGCCAGCGGCGCTGCGCGAGGCGCTGGGACAACGGCCGGCGGCCGCGGCGCTGGGGCGTGCGCTCGCGACATGTAACGTCGGGTCGGTGATCGGTCGCGGGTTTGCGTTTCCGCCGGCGCTCGAAGTCGCGCTCAAACTCAAGGAGATGTGCCATTCGCGTACCGAGCCGTTCTCGGCGGCTGACTTCCTGCACGGACCGGTGGCGCTGGTGGAGCCGGCGTACAGCGCGCTCTTGATCGACGTCGGCGGCCGTTCGACCGAATCGGCGCTCGAGATCGCGCACGCGGTTCGGGAGCGCGGCGGTCAGCCGGTGCTGGTGCGGGCCGGCGAAATCGAGCCGCTGCGCGATGACCACGTGCCGAACCTGTCCCTGGTCGCGCCGATCGCCGAGCCGTTTGCGCCGATCGTAGCCCTGGTCCTCGGCCAGCTCCTGGCCGTCGAATTGGCGCTGGCGCTAAACCTGGACCCCGCGCTACCGCGCGGCCTGCACAAAGTGACGAGCACCCGCTGACCGTGATCTCGGCTGCCCGCGTCGCTTCGCTCGCTGCCTTCCGAGCTGGCATCGCCGCGCCTGGTTGCTCGCAAGCTGTCCGCATCACTGCGCCCGCTCCCGTGCGAGCTAGCGAGCCTGGGGTACCGAGGGCGCTTCTGGCAGGCATCCCCGCCATTGGGCGAAGGCGCGCGGTGCTAGCCGGGCTACGTAGGGGACCGCGGCGTTGTCGCTGAGGCGAGGGCAGCGAGCCTCACAACCGTGACGTTCGACGAGCTCTCGACGGAGCGGGCAAATCCGCGGACTGCGGACCTCGATCGGCTCGATACGGTGGGGGTGCTCGAGCGATTGAACGACGAGGATCAGCTGGTGGCACCCGCGGTGCGGTTGGCGTTGCCTGACGTGGCGCGGGCGGTCGAGCTGGCGTTCGAGCGCTGGCAGCTAGGGGGGCGCGTCGTGCTCTTTGGCGCCGGAACTTCGGGGCGGCTGGCGGCGCTCGACGCGGCCGAGCTGGGTCCGACGTTTGGCACGCCCGCCGATCGCTACCTGGCGCGCATGGCCGGCGGGCCCGGCGCGTTCCTCGCGGCAGTTGAGGGCGCTGAGGACGACGTGGCGGCCGGAGTGTCCGCGGCAGACGATCTCGTGGCGGTCGATGTCGGCTTCGGGATCGCCGCGAGCGGGCGCACGCCCTGGGTGCTGGCCGCTTTGCAGCGCGCCCGTCAACGGGGCGCCGCGACGCTCGGTCTGGCCTGCGTACCGCGGCCGGCGCTGCGCGAGTGGGTCGATGTGGCCATCGTCGTCGACACCGGACCTGAGCCCATCGCTGGCTCGACCCGCATGAAGGCCGGCACAGCCCAGAAGCTCGTCCTGAACGCATTCAGCTCCACGCTGATGATCCGGCTGGGCAAGGTCTACGGCAACCTGATGGTCGACGTGCGGGCAACCAACGCCAAGTTGCGCCATCGCGCCGAGCGCCTGGTGCAGGACGCTTCCAGCTCCGACCGAACAGCAGCCAGCCGGGCCCTGGCAGAGTCTGACGGTGAGGTCAAGACCGCGATCGTCATACTCCGCCTGGGCGTGTCCGCCGATCTCGCCCGCCAGCGCCTGCGCGCCGCCGACGGCCGCCTGCGCGTCGTGCTCGGCGAGGACTGAGCCAATGTCCGTCGACTGGTCGGGACTGCGCGGCCTGCTGATCGATCTCGACGGCGTGGTCTACACCGGACGCGAGCCGATCCCTGGCGCGGCCGCCTTTCTCGCCAAAGCACGGCGCCACGGGTTGAACTTGCTGCTGGTTACGAACAATTCGACCGCCAGTCCTGAGTCAGTCGCCGAGCGACTCCACGGCATGCACATCGGCGTGCTGCCGCGGGAGATTCTGACCAGTGCCCAGGCGGCCGCGGCGTATGTGCGCGCGCACGCCACAGCCGGCGCGAGCGTACGCATCATCGGCGAAGCCGGCCTGCGGCAGGCCGTCGCGGAAGTAGGCCTGACCGTGGCCGACGCTGGCGAAATCACGCCGGGGTGGGTCATTGCCGGTCTCGACCGGGACTTTGACTACGCGAAGCTCACCTGCGCCACGCGCGCGATTCTGGCCGGCGCGCGGTTCGTGGCGACCAACGCCGACGCTCTGTTGCCAGTTGAAGGCGGCCAGGTCATCCCTGGCGCGGGTTCGATCGTGGCGGCGATCCAGACCGCGACCGCCGTCGTGCCGATCGTGGTGGGCAAGCCCGAGCGAGGCCTGTTCGAGCATGGCCTGCACCGATTGGGCGATCTGCGACCGGAGCAGGTGGCGATGATCGGCGATCGTGTGGATACGGACGTCGTCGGCGGCCAGCGCGCGGGCTTGCACACGATCCTGGTGCTCAGCGGCGTGACCAGCGCGGCGGAAGCCGCGGCCGCGAGCAGTCAGCCCGACGCGATCTCGCCAGATCTGGCGGGTGTCGCTCGGCTGTTTCACTGGGACTAGAACTGCGCAATCGATTTCTAGACTGCAATACGCGGCGGTTATTCGCGGGTCTATACTGGCGGGCGCGAAACGGTTGCCGGAGGACGCGCTGCAAGTAACACTTCGCGAAGTGGCGGTCGAAGCCGGCGTCGCGCTGTCCACGGCCTCGCGTGCCCTCGCCGGCCGCAAAGGCGTTAGTCCGGCCGTACGCCGGGCGGTCGAGG
>Ga0070730_10001321_pt1 | contig 24026 bp, 26 predicted proteins | sample Coa_R1_3_FD_66447 | JGI IMG/M metagenome (GOLD analysis project Ga0070730, IMG submission 66447) | Surface soil microbial communities from Centralia Pennsylvania, which are recovering from an underground coalmine fire - Coalmine... | ecosystem: Environmental > Terrestrial > Soil > Unclassified ... | reverse complement strand
GGATTTCGTCGTACTGGATGTTTTCGGCGGCCAGATATTTGTGGAGCGTAGGCGCAATAGGCATGGCGTGACCTCCCGTCCGATATTCAACCGTCCGCCGCGAGGTCCGCTGCCCCACGATGGGCGGCTGCGTGAGTCCTGTGTGCAAGGTAGGTCCTGTTGCTTAAAGCCGCAATTCGTCATGGCGCCCGCGATGCTGCTCGAAAAAGGTGACGCACGCATCGGACAGCCCTGTTGACGTGATCCGACGGCAAGGTGCAACCTGTCGATTGACGTCTCAGGGATCTTCCAGGAGAAGGCCATGAAGGCACCCGCCAATCTCGCCGAAAAGCTCGCGACATTCACCGACCGTTTCTCTCCGCGCACGGTGGCGACCTATAACAACAACGATATCATGGTGGCCAAGCTCGACGGACCCTTCCACTGGCACAAGCATGATGAGACAGATGATCTCTTCCTTGTACTCAAGGGCACGCTCGACATCGAGCTGCGCGATCGCACGGTTACCCTCAATCCCGGCGAGGTGTTTGTCGTGCCCATGGGCGTCGAGCACCGACCTGTGGCGCGCGGCGAAGTGCATATCCTTCTGATCGAGCCGACCGGCACTCCGAATACAGGTGACAAGGCCACCGCGGCCCCGCGCATCCTCGCTTGAGGAGCGAGCAGGCCCCGGCGCCGCTCCAGGCCAACCAGCTTGCAGAGGATGAACGCATGGCCCCCACAATTCGATCGATCGTCATCAGCTTCATCGTCTTGCTCGTCGCGTTTCGTAGTCTCGAGCTGTTGCGGCCCAGCGACAAGCGGCTTCCGGTGCTGCGGCGTGGCTTCTGGACCGACCTCGTCTATTGGGCTTTCACGCCGCTGGTGACCCGGGTCGTGACGGGTCTCGGTGTCGCCGCCGTGGCCGTTCCGATCGCGCATCTGATCTATGGCCACTTCGACCGCAATCTGATCGTGCATGGCTACGGCCCGGCGTCACGCCTGCCGTTATGGCTTCAGGCGATTGCCATCCTTCTGCTCGGCGACTTCATCGGTTACTGGATGCATCGCGCCTTTCATGGCAGGCGGCTCTGGAGATTTCACGCAGTGCATCATTCATCCGTCGACCTCGATTGGTTGTCGGCCGTGCGACTGCACCCGGTCAACGACGTGCTGATGCGGATCGCCGGAACGCTGCCGATCCTGGTGTTCGGATTTGCGCCGATCGGGCTGACCGCGGTGATTCCGATCCTGACGCTGCTCGCCATTCTCGTTCACGCGCATCTCGACTGGGACTGGGGTCGCTTGCGCTGGTTGATCGTCTCGCCGCGATTTCATCGCTGGCATCACACCGACGAAAGCGAGGCGCGCGACAAGAATTTTGCCGGCCTCTTGCCGCTGTGGGACATTCTGTTCGGCACATATCATATGCCGAGCGACCGCTGCCCGGCTTCGTTCGGCACCGCCACGCCAGTGCCAGGCGGACTGTTCGGCCAACTCGCCTTTCCATTCCGGTCGGAAACGGCTGACATACCTGCGACGCGCGATCAGGCCGCGCCGTCGCGCTAAGGTACCGCGCGGTCGGGGCGTTACTGCTCCCGCATGCAGCTCTTGATGAAATCCTTCCGCTGCGATCCGACCACCTTCTGGTCGATCGCCTGTTTCAGGCAATCGACACGTCCCTGCGCCAGGCAGATCCGCAGCTGATCCTGCCGCTCCTGGCCCTTCTTGCCCTGGACAGAGGCCAGGCATTCTGCGCGCTTGCCGCCGGCGCTGGGCGAGCTTGCGGGCGCGGGTGTGGCAGCAGGCGCAGGGCTGGGCGTCGCCTGCGGCGTGTTGGTGGACTGCGCAAAGGCAGCGATGGCAAGACAAAACCAGCCGGCCGCCATGACTGCGCTCAGAAAATATTTCATCGCGTTTCTCCACGAAACGCGGGGATTTTTTGAGAAGCGGCCTGAATGCATGATGAACGCTTAACCGCACCATCCGGTGCGGCACTTCAGGGAATCGTGAAGCATGCGGGCACGCGCGTCGTGCTGTCAGCCGCTCATGGCTGGACAGACACTATGGCGCGCGAACTAACGCGCGCTGCCGCGGCAGCTAACGCATGATCCATAAAAGTGTGAAGCGGTTTCCCTCGCGACAAACGCGAGGCGTTTGCGCGGAGATCATGCGCAACCAGAGAGGCTCGCGGGCGCGAGCGAGCTCTGCCGGTCTACCAGGTGAATAACCCGCGCGGCTGGGTGGGCTGCTGAGCGACCACGATCATGGGGCGGCTCACGTGCGGCCTGGCGGCGACCTTGTGCTTTATCGGCGGCCGCGCCGGGTACATCCTCGGCTCAGGCACCACGACGGTAGCCATGTCGCTCATCCTCGGTGCGAAGGCGTCCTCGTCCTGCGGCAGCTGCGCGAAGGCCTCGCGCACCCTCGCCTCCGCCGACATCTCGGCTGTGGCCGGCGCGACAGGAGCTTGCGCCTGCGCGACCACGACCGGCGCCGCCGGCGTCTGGGCCGGCATCGCGACGCTGGTGTCGATCACCACCCGCTCCGGCAGCTTGCGCTCGGAGAGGATGCGGATGGGCGGCAGATCCGCGCCCGAAGACAGCCCCTCAGGCGCAGAAGCGGCCGGCAGTGCGGCATTCGCAACCAGCAGAAGGGCCAGCAGGGAGCCACCCACAAAGAGGAAATAGCGCAACAAGGGCATTGTGAGTCCGTCCCGCCCGCGCCCATCGCGGATCAACCGGCAAACCGACGACATATCGGTAGGTCCCGGAACCGGCGGCCCGGTTCAAGCCGACAACTCACGTTTACGCGATCAGGCATTAAGCCCGGCTGGCAGCGACGGGCGCACATTTAACCTTGTTTGCATCAATGTTTACGAATCCGATGTGAATGCGGGCGAAGGTCTTCCGGCTCTTCATGCCGACCACCGCATCAGGAATCATACGTTTGCGGTCCGTGAGATAGCTGCCGTCGCGCCGGCTGAAGACGCAGGAAATCTCGATGTCCTTCACCGCATAATCGTTACTGTTGCGGAGCGTAAAACTGATCAGGGCGTTCGAGCCCAGCCCTCCGCGGTGCCAGGATTGCCAGGAGATTTTCAGGCCATCGACCGCTGCCGGCGCTCGGGACGCGGCCGGCTCGGCCGCGGCGGGGGTCGGTGGCACGGCCGCATCCAGCCCCTGCACGGGGACAGGGGCAGCCGCTTGTGCCCCGGTCTGAGCGGCCTGTCCGACGGTTCGGCTAATGGGCTGGCTGGCTCCTCTGGCGTTCGTCGGCGCCGACAGCATGGTCCAGGCTGTCAGCCCCGCAAGCGCAACGGCCGGCAGCAACACTGCCGCTTGGGTAAACGTCTGGCTGCGGCCGAATCGCAACGCCCCTGCGAACCACGACGTCCCGCCTCCCACCATGGCTGTGCCCTCAAACCCGCGAATCGGCGCCTGCCGCGCCGCCAAGTAAAAAGCCGCTCGGGCGCTAAGCCGTGCGGCTTGGTTCGAGACGATTGCCGCTGCACGGTCCGCCACGTCAGCTAATCCGCCAACAGCAAATTGGTTGCATGCGAAGCCGGCAAATTTCAGGTTGCCCGCCATCGCGGCGCACACCGGGATGGCCATGCCGCAACGCCGCCGCTAAACTTGCTTCCGCTCAGGCGAAAGCCTGCTGCCAATGGTTTGACGCAGCCAGCAAGCGGCGTCCAAAAGAAGCAAGGGAGCACCAAACTATGCCGATCGTTACCTGGGACCATGTCCATCTGCGCAGCCCCGATCCGGAGGCAACCGCGGCGTGGCTTGAGAATGTTCTCGGCGGCGTCATTATCCGCGGCCCGGGTCGCATCGACGTCAAGCTCGGCGGCGCCAACGTCTTCATCGCCAAGGTCGAGCCAGGTGATGGCGTCAACGTGCCGCCGGTGACGCCCTATCAGGGGCTCGATCATTTCGGGCTGACGGTGAAGGACATCGACGCGGTCGCCGCCGAGATCAAGGCCAAGGGTGTCGAGTTCACGCGCGAGCCGACCACAATCCGGCCCGGCGTCCGCATCTGCTTCATCCGCGGCCCGCAAGGGATTTCGATCGAGCTGCTCGAGCGCGACAAGAAATACGCCTGACGGTGGCGCCGGCCCTTGGCCTGAGTGCCAGTCTATCGCGTTGCACTGACAGGCGCTGTTTGGCATAAAAGGCAACCGGCTGGCGTTGGGCGACCGCGGCCGGCAGCGGGACGCCATGAAAAACGGGCTGTATTCGATTCACGTGAGCTTGCAGGACGGGCGCGTCGGCAAGGGCAGCGGCGTGATCGTTTTTCGCGACGGCAAGATAGTGGGCGGCGACGCCTATCTGTACTATACCGGCATCTATACGGTGAAGGGCGACACCTTCAAGGGCGAGGTGCTGGTCCAGCGCCACACCACGCCCCGCGAGAACGACAATCCGTTGTTCGGCGGCGCCGCTCCCGTCGGCATCGGCGTGTCCGGTACCTTCACCGACACGCGCGGGACCATCAACGGCACCGCGCTGGTCGGCAAAGCGAGCCAGATCTTCAGCGGCACGCTGCTTCGGCTTGCGGATATCGATTAGCTCAGGTCACTCCGCTGTCCGCTCCGGCCAGTCTTCCTGCCGAGGAAGCCGATGGCGATAAACGCCGCTATGACGGCTGCGGCGGCCATCGCGGCACTGCGAATCTCCTGGAACGAGAATCCCAGATTGTAGCGTGCCACGTACCTGATCGCGAGTGCCGCATAGGCTGCGACACAGACCGCGCTGACGATTGTCACGATGTCCAACTTGCTTTCCATATCGCACACCACCATGCCCCCAAGCATGAATAGCTTGATCGGCGGCCAGTTGATGTGAACAGGTTCACATTGTTGCATCTTGGGACAGCACCACGCCCCTCATTCCGCAGCCAGCTCCATCGGCGCGATGCGTGGCAGGATCATCTGGATTCGCGTGCCGCTCCCCGGCTCGGAATCGAGATCGAGCCGGCCGCCGAGGCGGTTGGTCACGATGCTGTAGACGATATGCAGGCCGAGCCCTGTGCCGCCCTGGTCGCGCCGCGTGGTGAAGAACGGATCAAAGGCGCGGCGGCGGACGTCAAGCGACATGCCGCAACCATTGTCGGAGAAGATGATCTCGACGTTGTCCTTGCCGGATGCGCGCGCCTGAATCTCGATCGTGCCAGGCTGCCCGTCCGGGAAGGCGTGCGCCACCGAATTGAGAAACAGATTGGTCAGCACCTGCCCATAAGGACCGGGATAGCTGTTCATCGCGAGATTGGGCTGGCACTCGACGTTGAGCGTCAGATCGTGCTTGCGCAGGCCCGGTCTCAGAGACATCACCACCTGCTCGGTCAGGTCGGCGAGATCGAAGGTGCGCTGGTCGGAATAGTTGCGATCGGCCGCGACCTGCTTGAACGACTGGATCAACTCCGCGGCGCGGTTGAGGTTGGCGACGAGTTGCGAGGACGCATCGCGGCTGGTCGCAAGGAAGTCGTTGAGGCTCGAGCGGCGCAAGTCGCCGCGCTGGACTTCGGCCACAAAGTTCGCGGTTTTCCGCTCCAGCGCCGAAGCCACTGTCAGACTGATTCCGACCGGGTTGTTGACCTCATGCGCGACGCCGGCGACGAGCCGGCCGAGCGCGGCGAGCTTCTCGGCCTCGATCAGGGAAGCCTGGGTCTCGCGCAGATTGCGCAACGCCGTCTCGGCGGAATCGCGCGCCTTGCGCATCTCCTGCTCGCTGCGCTTGCGCTCGCCGATATCGAGCGCAACAGTGACGATATTCTCGATTTCGCCGTCGGCATTGAGCAATGGCAGCTTGTTGACCAGCCATTGCCGCAAATGGCCGGTGGCATCGAGATATTCCTCTTCATAGAAGCCGAGCTCCGCCTTCACCTTCAGCACGCGCTGGTCGTTGTCGTCGGTCTTCTCGGAGCCATAACGCGACATCAGGTCGGTCGTGGTCCGTCCGATCGCCTCCGAAGGATCAATCCCGAAGATTCCGGCCATGTAGCGGTTCATCAGCACGTAATGGAGGTCGCGGTCCTTGACGTTGATCACCGCGGGCACGGTGTCGATGACCTGCTGCAGGAGCCTGCGGCCTTCGGCGATCGCGTCCTCCGCGCGCTTCTGGTCGGTGATGTCGCGCACCGTGCCCTCGTAACGCGTGACATTGCCCTTGTCGTCGCGCACGACCGTCGCGCTGTCGGAAAGCCAGAGGATATTGCCGTTGCGCTGACGCACCTGATATTCGAAGTCGCGGACCATGCCGTCGCGTTCCATCAGGCGCTGGAATTCCTCGCGTGCGGACGCATGCACATAGACATTGTGCGCGACGTCGCTGGAGGCGCTGCTGATGAGCTGCTCCGGCGTATCGTAGCCCATGATCCGCGCCAGCGCCGGATTGGCGTTGAGCAATTCGCCGGCCGGCGTCGTGACATAGATTCCCTCGATGGAGGCCTCAAACAGCTTGCGATAACTTTCTTCCGCGAGCCGCTGCTCGCCGAGCGCGCGCACCGCCGCCTCGCGCGCGCTGTCGGCCTCCACCAACGTGCGGCGGAAAACCTCGGCGGCGCGCGCGATGTCGCCGATCTCGTTTTGCACGTCGGTGTCGGGGATCGAGGCGTCCTTGTTGCCGGCAGCAAGCGCCCGGATCGATTTGGCGATATCGGACAGCGGGCGCACAGTGCGCCGCACCACGAAGATCGCGGCGAAGATGCCGATCAGCACGCCGATCGTGCCGAGCACGATGCTCTGCCACTTGGTTTCGGCCAATGTCCGGGCAAAATCGTGCGACAGCACCCGTCCGCGACGCGCGCTGAGCTCGCGCAGCAATTCGGTCACCCGTCCGATCAGGCGGCCTTCGGTGCCCAGCACCTCCTTGTCGAGCTTTGCAATCTCGCCTTCCGTGCCGGCGACCGCGATGACGGCATCGGCATAGGAGGTGGTCGCCTCGCGAAGCGAGGGATCATCGATGGCAAGCGCCCGCATGCGCTCGGCCGCTTGCACTGCGGCGGCGGGATCGCGCGCCAACAGCGACTGCGAAATCTCGTTTTGCGCGCGGAAGACCGTTCGGGCGATGGTACGATCGGGGACGGCTGCCATCGCCGTTTCGAACTTGGCCCGGGCCGGCGGAAGCGCTTTCAGGAGCTTGGAGCGGCGCGCGATCAGGCCGGTGACGCGCTCGATGCCATCCCGGTAGTTCGCAAGACGTTGGCTCACCCCGTCAATCATGTCCTGTTGCTCGGGCAGGAGCTCCAGCCGGGTCTTTTTCAGAAGGGCGGTCAATTGCGACGCGGCTTCCGCGACCCGTTCAGGGCGCGCCGAGGGATCGGTGACGAAGTCCCGCGCGGCGAGCCTGAGCTCGTTCATGCTGCGGTCGATGTCTTCGGCGAGGTCGCCGACATCCTGCAGCCGCTGCAGCTCGGCAAAAGTCGAATCGATGTGGCGGATGGCGATGACGCTCGCCATGCTGGTGGCGGTGATGACCGCAAGCAGCAGCAAGAAGCTGCCAAAGGTCAATTGGCCGATCGAGAGCGAGAATGATCGGACACGCTGAAAAATCGCCGCAAGAGCTGCTGGCATGATGATTGAGCTCGGGCCTCCAGGGCCGCACTATATACAAATTATTCCGTTCAAGGGGGAACAGCGGCGGGCCGCCGCCACTTCCTCGTTAACCAAAGCTGCCAGTCCTTTCCGGCCGGACCGTGGCTGGCAATCCGTCGCCGCGGCCGGTCCGAAAGATCATTCGGCCGCCGATATGACGACCTCCTCAGCCCCCCGCGCCGACCTCGAACAGTTCGCCATCGTAACCGGCTTCTTTCGGAATCCGGAGCTGGCGGCCGCCATTGAGCCTTGTCATGACCGGCATCACCGTGACGATGTCCCTGCCCCTCGAATCCGCGAGCGCGTCGCCGACCTTCCCGTGCTTACCGAGCCTGATCAGATTGCGCGTGGTCGGGAACGGCAGCTTGAAGCGGCCGGTCTTGCCTCCGTCCAGCGCCTCGCGCGGAGACACCCAGATCGAGTCGGTTGATTCGCGGCCATCATGGGCGCCGAGCTGGTCGGGCGGCGCGGCGGCAAGGAAGAACCAGGTATCGAAGCGCTTGGGCATGCCTTCCGGCGTGATCCAGTGCGCATACGGCACGAGCTCGTCGAGCGCGAGCGAGAGACCGTTGCCAGTCAGCACGTCCAGAAACGTGATCTTGCGATCGTTGAGGTCGGCGCGATGCGAGGCCTCGATCTCGCTCGCGTGCTGCGCATCCACGAGCGCCTTCGTGCCCTTCAGCCGCGCCAGGAGGATGCCGCTTTCCTCAAAGGTCTCGCGGATGGCGGCAATGCGAAAGCTCAGTGCCGCGGCATCGAGCCCTTCGCCGCCGCTATAAAGCTCCGGCCGCGCGATGATCTCCTTGTCGCTCTTGTCGACGCTGCCGCCGGGAAACACCAGCGCACCCGAATTGAAGTCGATCTCATAATGGCGCACCATCATGAAGACCTCGATTTCGCGCGCAGCCTTGCTGTCACGGAGCAAAAGCACGGTGGAGGCCGCACGCGGAGTGACGACTTCGGCCATCGACTAGCCTGCCGCGCTCGACTGCGGCTGCAGATTGGCGCGGCGGTCGACCCGCGCCACGCGCGAGAGCAGATAGTCGACTTCGGCCTTTGCGGCTGCGGTCATTGTGGCGCCGGGCTTGCGCTGCGTGCTGGAGGCGATGATGCCGCGCTTCTGCAGCACATATTTGCGCACGGCAAGGCCCGCGCCAGGCTGCTGCTCGTAGCGGATCAACGGCAGATGGGCGTCGAACAGGTCATGCGCGGCTTCGCGCTTGCCCTCCTTCGACAGCCGCACCACATCGATCAGGAGCTCAGGGAAGGCGTAACCGGTCATGGCGCCGTCGGCGCCCCGCTCCATCTCGAAATCGAGGAACAGCCCGCCGTTGCCGCAGAGGATCGAGAGCGGCCGCAGCGAGCCGTCCTTCTGGTAACCGCGCAGCGTCGAAATCTTCTCCAGCCCCGGCCAGTCCTCATGCTTGAGCATCACGCAGGACGGGCTGTCCATGACGATCTTGCGGATCACCGCCGGCGTGAACACGACCGACAGGGTCAACGGATAATCCTGCAGCACCCAGGGAATGTCGTCGCCGATCGCATCCTGCGCCTGCTTGAAATAGCCGATGATCTGGTCGTCAGTGCGCAGGTTCGGCGGCGGCGCGATCATCACGCCGGCTGCCCCCGCATCCATCGTGGCCTTTGCGAGCGAGCGCATCGAGGCGAAGCCCGGCGCCGAGACACCGACGATGACCTGCAGGTTCTTCGCGCGCTTGACGAAACGGATCGCGACCTGCTCGGCCTCGGCGGCATCGAGCTTCGGCGCTTCGCCCAAAATGCCGAGCACCGTGACGCCTTCGCAGCCGACCTCCGTGTAGAAATCGGCCAGGCGGTCGATCGAGCGCTCGTCGATGCGGCCATCGTCATGGAACGGCGTCGGCGCGATCGCAAAGGTGCCTGCGGCTTTGGCGGTGAGTCTTGTCATTCGTGCCTCTTCCTTGGTCATTCCGGGGCGCCTGTCAGGGCGAACCCGGAATCTCGAGGTTCCGGGTTCGCGCTGCGCGCGCCCCGGAACGACAAATCATTTAAATCGCCGCGCCGACTTCTTCAGCTCATCCTCGGAGAAGAAGATGTCCTTGGCGTGGGTGACGATATCCTCGGCCTTCCAGCCCGTGAATGGCGGTGTCCAGCCCTCCATTTCCATCATCTTCATCTCGCGGATGCCGCGTGGGCCGGAGACGCCGAGCACCTTGCCGGTCTGGTCGCCCGACAACTCGGAGACCATGTATAGCACGGCCGGCGCGATCCCGTCCGGGCCCAGAGCGGCGCCGGGGTTCTCCTTATAGCGCGGCAGGTCTGCGGTCATGCGGGTCAGCGCACCCGGCGCCAGCGTCCAGATCCGGATGTTGTATTTGCGGCCTTCGATCGCGAGCACATTCGATAAGCCCCAGATGCCGCCTTTGGCGGCGCCGTAATTGGTCTGGCCGAAATTGCCGATCAGGCCCGAGGTCGAAGACGTGTTGACAATGACGCCGCCGCCATTCTCGCGCATCCATTTGAACACCGGAAGCGTCGCGCAGAAGGTGCCTTTCAGATGCACCCGGATGACCTTGTCCCAGTTGGCTTCCTTGGCCTTGGCAAAAGTCTCGTCCAGGAGGATGCCGGCATTGTTGACGAGGATATCGGCGCGGCCGAAATGTTTGATGGCGTCGTTGAACACGGCTTCGCCGCCGGCGACGGTGGAAATGTCGGAGCCGTTGGCGACTGCCCGGCCGCCTTCGGCCTTGATCGCCTCCACCACCTTCTCCGCCATCGACTTGTCGGCACCGGAGCCGTCGCGCGGGCCGCCGAGATCGTTGACCACGACCGCCGCACCCTCGCGCGCGAACAGCTTTGCGTAGGCCTCACCGAGGCCGCCGCCCGCGCCTGTGATGATGGCGACCTTCTTGTCGAGCAATCCCATTGTTTCTTCCTCCGGATCCCATTGTTGTCATTCCGGGACGGTCCGACGGACCGGACCCGGAATCTCGAGCTTCCGGGTTCGGTGCTTACGCACCGCCCCGGAATGACCAGCGAAACTAGCCCAACACCGTCTTCCCGCTCTTGATCACGGTGACGTTGCGGGCCTTCACCTTGGCTTCGAATGAAATCACGTTGCCGTCCTTCCACATCTCCATGGTCACGGTGTCGCCGGGAAAGACCGGCGAGGAGAACCGCGCCGCATGCTGGCGAAAGGCGGCCGGGTCGAAATCGGCATAGGTTTGCAGCACGCCGCGGCAGGTGATGCCATAGGTGCACATGCCGTGCAGGATCGGCCTGGGGAAGCCGGCCTTTTTCGCAAAGCCAGGATCGGAATGCAGCGGGTTGCGGTCGCCGCAGAGGCGGTAGACCAACGCCTGGTCCGGCCGCGTCACAATATCGATGGTGCGATCGGGCGCACGGTTCGGCATCTGGTGCGGCTCGGGCTGGCCTTCAGAGGGGCCGCCAAAGCCGCCGTCGCCACGGGCAAAGCGCGAAGCGACGAGGGTCGCCAGCGGCTCACCCTTCTCGTTCTTCAGCACGGTCTGATGCCGGATCACCGCGCCCTTGTCCTTGCCCTTGTCATAGACCGCGAGCACCGAGGAGTCGGCGATCAGGTGCGAGGCCGTGGGAAACGGTTTGTGGAAGGTGATGTCGCGCTCGCCATCGACTACCATGACGCGGTTGAGGTTCATTTCGCCGGGTCCGGCGCCCCAGGCCGCGACGGACGCGAAGGTCGGCACCACCTTCAAGGGCCGCGGGTCGGCGGCGGCCTCGTTGACGAAGGCCAGTTCCTTCTCGTCCATGGGATCGGCACCCATGCCGATACCATAGGCGTAGAGCATCACCTCGCGATCGCCATACGCATATTTCTGGCCGAGATTTTTCAGCGCCATCAGTTGTTCGTAGTTGATCGGCATTTGCGGACGTCCTCCCGAATCCTCGTTGCGGCGCTCGTTGATGCGCCCTCTCCCCTTGTGGGAGAGGGCTACGCCGGCGCCTGCAACAATCTCATTGGGGTGAGGGGTTGGCGCCACGCACATCTCTCTTCGCGGAGAGAAACCCCTCACCCGGCAGCCTTCGGCTGCCACCCTCTCCCACAAGGGGAGAGGGTACTAAGCAAGCGTGAAGAACGGCAGCGGTGCGCCGTCGGTCGGCTTGAACACGACCTTGACCTTCTGGCCGATTTTGAGCTTGGCGAAATCGCAATCGACGATGTTGGTCTGCAGCGATGGACCTTCCTTCAGCGTGACATAGGCAATCACATAGGGTCCGCTCGCCGATTTCCGCATCAGGCTGAAGGTGTAAATCGTGGCCTCGCCCGAACTTTCCTCCCACACCGTCTTGTCGGAGAAGCAGAACGGGCAGATCGCGCGCGGGAAATAGTGCGGCTCGCCGCAGGCGGTGCAGCGCTTGATCATGAACTTGCCGGCCTTGGCCGCTTCCCAGAACGGCGCGGTTTCCGGATTGGACACCGGCGCCGGATATTTCTTTGTCTCTGCCATCACACGCGCTCCAGAATGCAGGTTGAGGCGGCGTGCCGATTGCCCAACAGCCCGCCGGTGCCATGTGCAATCGCAAGATCGCAGTTCTGCACCTGCACCTTCGGGTGCGCTTCGCCGCGCAGTTGCCGCACGGCCTCAAGAATCTTGGTCATGCCGCCGCGGTTGACCGGATGGTTGCTGCAGAGCCCGCCGCCATCGGTGTTGAACGGCAGCTTGCCGACACCGGAGATCAGGTTGCCGTCGGCCACGAACTTGCCGCCCTCGCCCTTCTTGCAGAAGCCGAGGTCCTCGAGCTGCATCAACACGGTGATGGTGAAGCTGTCGTAGATCGAGGCGTACTTGATGTCCTTTGGCGTAACGCCCGCTTCCTCGAAGGCGCGCGGGCCGGACCAGACGCCGGCCGAATAAGTGAGGTCGAGGTCCTTGCCGCCGCGGGGCCCCTTGGTGGCTTCGCCATGGCCGATCAGCCTGACCAGCGGCTTCTTCAGGCTTTTCGCGATCTCCGGCGTGGTCACGATCATGGCGCCGCCGCCGTCAGTGACGACGCAGCAATCCATCCGGTGCAGGGGATCTGCAATCAAGGGCGAGTTCAGGACGTCCTCGACGGTTACGACGTCCTTGAGCATCGCATGCGGGTTGTATTGGGCGTGGTGCGAGGCCGCGACCTTGACCCAGGCGAGCTGCTCCGAGGTGGTGCCGTAGTCGTGCATGTGGCGCATGGCACACATGCCGTAGACATTGTGGGTGGTCTGGCCGTAGGCGGTCTCGAAATCGGCCTCGGCGCCGGCCGCGCGGGGCGGCATCGGGCCGGTGCGCGGCTTGCCCGCGAGCGTCACCAGTGCGATCGAGCATTTGCCGGCAGCGATGGCTTCGGCCGCATGACCGAGATGGATCAAATAGGAGCAGCCGCCAGTATCGGTGGAATCGATGTGGCGGAGCTTCCTCATGTCGAGGCCGAGATAGTCGGCCATATTCATCACGCCGCCGGGCGCGTCGCCGGCACAGAAATAGCCGTCGATGTCGGCCTTGGAGAGGCCGGCATCCTCGATCGCCCCCTTGGCGACCTCGGCGTGCAATTGTGAGGTGGATTTATCGGGTGCGTGCCGGGTCGGGTGCTCGTAAATCCCGGCAATGTAGGCCCTGCCCTTGATGGTCAACTGGTTCTCCGCTGACGTTTTTTCTTCGACTTTCCGGTTAATTTCTTGGCCTGTCGAGCGGGCCTTGGCAAGCGGTGAAATATTCCGCAGCGTGAGATGGCGGACATGCGGGACTTGCGCTGAGGTGCTGCCGCAGGCTCGGGCGCCGTAGGGTGGGCTGAGCGAAGCGAGCCCACCACTTTACTCACCCATCAGCACCGCTGGTGGGCACGGCGCTGGCGCGCCTTTGCCCACCCTACGAAAGCGGAGGACACGACTACACATTCCCGCTCCGCTGATGCGTCCGGGTTTTCCATCATCATCGTCCCTCGGAGATCCGGAGGGCGCAGGGAATGCCGGGCGCCGTTGCACCCGCGGTCTCGTGTGCAGCGAAGTGCGCAAGAACGCACACGAGTTGATCACAGGTACAACCGAACACGTCCGGCATTCCCCGCGCGATGTTTGACGACTTATTCCGTGCTCTCCTCGGCGTACCGGGCGTTTTTAGTCACCGTCGCCTCGCTGAACTCGCGCCCAGCGAAACTTGACACCAGCATCGGGGTGTCGGGACCACACGGCTTCGTCGAACGTACCGAACGCGCTTCGTCCTTGCGCGGCGATAGCGTCCATCGCATCCCCGCCTCACGTGTCGTGACGATTGGCCGAACGTCCCTCGTGTCGAGGCGGGATGGCGCGGACTGTATTTCTGATTTGACGATTTCTGCAATACAGAAGCGGTGCGACAAAGTAACACGACGGGCAATTTGCACATGACGGTTATGCGCGAATGGCCCGTCGGGCAAAATGGTCGCGACGTCACTCCGCCGCCATCTGCCGTGGCGCGGGTGGCGGGTTGGCGAGATCGGCGAGGAGTTGCGCGTGGCGCTTGGCGGCTTCCGCGGCGGCCTTCTCCTTCACCGGGCCGTAGCCGCGGACGCGGTCGGGCAGCGACAACAGCTCCAGTGCGATGTCTGAGGTGACCGCCGACAGCGAGCCGAGCACGGTCGCGACGTCCTTTTCGTAAGAGGCGATCAGCTCGCGCTCGAGCTTGCGGTCGGGGCTGCGGGCAAAGATGTCGAGCGCCGTGCCGCGCAGGAAGCGGAACTTCGCCATGGTGCGGAACACCGGCAGCATCCAGGGACCGAAAGCGCGCTTCTTGGGCCGACCGAGCGCATCCTTGGCCCCGCCGAGGATCGGCGGCGCGAGATTGAAGCTGAACTTGAATTCGCCCTCGAACTGGTCGCGAAGCTGCTGCTCGAACTTGCCGTCGGTGAACAGCCGCGCCACTTCGTATTCGTCCTTGTAGGCGAGCAGCTTGGCGTAGTTGATCGCAACCGCACGCGGCAGCGCCTCGGCATAGCCGCCCTGGAGTGCAGCGTCGCGGACCTGGTCCACCAGCTTGCGGTAACGCGTAGCGAGCCGCTTGCTCTGATAGTCGGTCAGATGTTTCATTCGATGCGCGATGATCTCGTCCAGCGACATGGACTCCAGCGACTTCGGCGCATGCGCCTCGTCCTGGCCCTCCATCATCGCTTCCAGCCGCGCAGGGTCCGCGGCCGCGAGCCGGCCGAGCCGGAAGGCCTGCGTATTCATCTTGATCGAGACGCCGTTGACCTCGATCGCCTTCTCGATCGCTTCCGCCGACAGCGGCAACAGGCCCTTCTGATAGGCATAGCCCATCATCATGATGTTGGTGGCGATGGAATCGCCGAGCAGCACTTCGGCCGGCCTGGTGAAGTCGACAAAGGCGGTGTCCTTGCGCAGCGAGTTTTCGAGCACGCTGCCCACCTTGCGGCTCTGGAAATTGAAGTCGCGGTTCAGGATGAAATCCGCGGTCGGAATCAAATGGCTGTTGATGACACCGACCGTGCGGCTCGACTCGCACAGTGTCGTCATGTCCTTGGATGCCGCAACGACCTCGTCCGCCGCCATCACGAGATCGGCGGTGCCGGTGACAATGCGCGAGCAGGTGACATCGGCGGTGTGCTCGGACAGGCGGACGTGGCTCAGCACCGCCCCGCCCTTCTGCGCGAGCCCCGACATGTCGAGGATCATGCTGGCCTTGCCCTCGATATGGGCGGCCATGCCGAGCAGCGCGCCGATGGTGAGCACGCCGGTGCCGCCGACGCCTGCGATCGCGATGTTATAGGGCCGCTCCAGCGGCGGACGCGAGGCCGGCTCCGGCAGCGCGCCGATATCGCCAAGCTCGGCCGGCGCGCGGCGGCGCGGCTTGCCGCCGTCGATGGTGACGAAGGACGGGCAAAAGCCTTTCAGGCAGGAATAGTCCTTGTTGCAGGCGGACTGATTGATGGTGCGCTTGCGCCCCATCTCGGTCTCCAGCGGCTCGACCGAGATGCAGTTCGACTGCACAGAGCAGTCGCCGCAGCCTTCGCAGACAGCCGGATTGATCATGACGCGGCGCGCCGGGTCTTCCATCAGCCCACGCTTCCGGCGGCGGCGCTTTTCGGCGGCGCAGGTCTGCACGAAGACGATGGCCGAGGTGCCCTTGATCTCGCGGCATTCCTTCATCACGGCGTCGAGCTCGTCGCGATGGCGGGTGATGACGCCAGGCGCGATGTCGGATGGCGGATAGAGATGCGGGTTTTCCGAGACCAGATAAATGTTGCGGATGCCTTCGGCGTGAAGCTGGAAGGTGATCTGCTGTGGCGACAATTCGCCGTCGACATGCTGGCCGCCGGTCATGGCGGTCGCGTCGTTGTAAAGGAGCTTGTAGGTGATGTTGGCGCCCGAGGCGATCGCCTGCCGGATCGCCAGGCTGCCGGAATGGAAATAGGTGCCGTCGCCAAGATTGGCGAAAACGTGCTGCTCCTTGGTGAAGGGTGCGACGCCGACCCAAGGCACGCCCTCGCCGCCCATGTGCGTAAAGGTCTCGGTGGAGCGGTCCATCCACAGCGCCATGAAGTGGCAGCCGATGCCGGCAAAGGCGCGGCTGCCTTCCGGCACCTTGGTCGAGGTGTTGTGCGGGCAGCCCGAGCAGAAATAGGGCGTGCGGGTCACAGGCGCTGTCGCCTGCATCTGCGTCGCCTCGCGGCCGTTGAACCAGTCGGCCCTGGCGCGGAGCATGCTCTTGATTTCGGGATTGAGATCGAGTCGAAGCAGGCGTTCGGTCAGCGAGCTGGCAAGGGATGCCACGCTAAGCTCGGCGGCAAAGGTCAAAAAGCGCTTGTCGTGGTCATCCATCTTGCCGACAATGCGCGGGCGGACGTCGTCACGCCAGTTGAAGAGCTCCTGCTTGACCTGGTTCTCGACGATCTCGCGGCGCTCCTCGACGATGAAGATCTCCTCGAGGCCGACGGCGAAGTTGCGCACGCCTTCCGGCTCGAGCGGCCAGGGCATGCCGATCTTGTAGAGCCGGATGCCGATTTGGGCAGCGATCTCCGGCGTGATGCCGAGCTCGCGCAGCGCCTGGCGGATATCCTCGTAGCTCTTGCCGGACGCCATGATGCCGTAGCGGGCGTTCGGCGAATCCATCGTGATGCGGTTGACCTTGTTGGCGCGGGCAAAGGCGATCGCGGCATAGCCCTTGTAATCCTGCAGCCGCCGGTCCTGGTCGAACCGGTCGTCGGGCCAGCGGAGGTTGAGGCCGCCCTTCGGCATCTCGAAATCGGTCGGGATGACGAACGGCGTCATCTCGTCGGTGAGATCGATCTCGGCGGTGGTCTCAACCGTCTCCGTGATCACCTTCATGCCGACCCAGCAGCCGCTGTAGCGCGACATCGCAATGCCGAGCAGGCCCATCTCGATCATCTCGTGGATCGACGAAGGATAGAGATAGGGCATCAGCGCCGAGATGAAGGCGTGGTCCGACTGATGCGGCACGGTCGAGGACTTTGCGCCGTGGTCGTCGCCGGCAAGGCACAGCACACCGCCGTTCTTGGCGGAGCCCGCGGCGTTGCCATGGCGGAATACGTCGCCGCAGCGGTCGACGCCGGGGCCCTTGCCGTACCAGATGCCGACCACGCCGTCGTAGTTGGAGCCGGGCGAGAGGTTGAGCTGCTGCGAGCCCCAGATCGCGGTCGCCGCGAGGTCCTCGTTCACGCCGGGCTGGAATTTGATGTTGTATTGCTCGAGATGCTTGCGGGCGGCGAAAAGCTGCTGGTCGTAGCCGCCGAGCGGCGAGCCGCGGTAGCCGGAAATGAAGCCCGCGGTATTGAGGCCTGCGGCGCGGTCGCGCCTGATCTGCGCCATGGGTAGGCGAACCAGGGCCTGAATGCCGGTCAGGAACACGTGGCCGGTTGACTGCGTATACTTTTGATCGAGACTGATCGGACCCTGGTTGATTCCCATTTAGCCCTCTTAAGTCCTTGGCTGCCCCGGCACTTTTTCGCTTAGCTAGTGACGCAAAACGCGCTCCGCCACTCCACTTTATGTCGCTTTTTCTGATCGGCGCATCACAAATATCGCGCGAAATGCGCCTCGCTCGAAAATCGCAACTTCGTGGCCGGAATAGCTGCGGCGTTTTTCAGTTTATGTCGTTCGGGGCGCGGCCCGCGAAACGGCGTGACGCCTCCTTTGTCCCAAGCTTTTCCGCTATAGGTCGAGACGACAGGCAAGGACACCATCTCCACATGCGCGCGATTCTCTGCGGCCTCGTTTTGTGCAGTGCATTCGCGCTTTCGACCGCGCGGGCGAGCGACCCGTCCGAAGAAGCCATTGCGCGCGGCAAGGCGCTGGTGGTGGCCGGTGATTGCGCGAGCTGCCACACCGCCGATCCCGCAAAACCCTTTGCCGGCGGCAAGCGCATCGATACGCCCTTCGGCGCGATCTATTCGCCCAACATCACCCCGGACCGCGATACCGGGATCGGGGCGTGGAGCGAGCAGGATTTCTATCGCGCGCTGCGCTTTGGCGTCGCGCCCAACGGCTCGCGCTACTATCCGGCCTTCCCCTACCCGAACTTTGCGAAACTGACGCGCGACGACATCTTCGCGATCCGCGCCTTTCTCGACACGCTCGCCCCGGTCGCAAACCAGGCGCCGCCGCCGGCGCTGTCGTTTCCGCTGAATCACCGCGTCCTGATGCGCGCCTGGGATTTCCTGTTCTTCAGGCCGGGAATCCTTGAGCCCGACCAGGCGAAGGGCACGGACTGGAACAGGGGCCGCTATCTCGTCGAAGGCGTCGGCCATTGCGGCGTCTGCCACACGCCGAAAAACATCCTCGGCGCCGACAAGCGCGGTCAGCATCTGTCCGGCGGCCGGGTCGACGGCTACTTCGCGCCGCGGCTCGATGGCGCCGCGCGCAGCGGCCTGAAATCCTGGAGCGTCGATGACCTCGTGGAATATCTGCAGAGCGGCCGCAACGCCAAAAGCCATGCCGGCGGGCTGATGGCCGAGGTCGTCGTCAACTCAACCTCGAAGATGAGCGACGCCGATGTGAAGGCGATCGCGGTTTACCTGAAGAGCCTGTCCGCGGGACCGCCAGAAGTGGAAGGGCCGGCGCCGACCGAAGCCGAGCTCAAGACGGGGGAAGAGATCTACGCCCACAACTGCATCGCCTGCCACGAAGCGGATGGATCGAGCTCGCCGCGCGTCTATCCGCCGCTCAACGGCAATGCGCTGTTGCAGTCGGCCGACCCCTCCTCGACGCTGCGCGTCATCCTTGACGGCGCGCACACCGTGACCACGCCGCGCGCACCCAATACCGGCTCGATGCCGGATTACGCCAAGCAGCTCTCGGACCAGCAAATCGCCGACGTCACCAACTACATCCGCAATTCGTTCGGCAACGCTGCGCCGCTGGTGACGGCGGAAGAAGTCGCGAAGGCGCGGAAGCAGACGGCGAATGGCGAATAGTGGGGAGTGGCGAATAGCGAGTGGATCGAATTCTATTCGCTATTCGCCGCTGGAACTTACACAGGTTCCCCGGTGAGCGGGGTGAGTTTTCGCGGAACTGAGACGCGCGGCATCGGTTGTCTTACGACTAAAGGAGGAACCGAGCCATGGCTAATGAACGCATACCCCCCGATCCCTATGACCCGTATCGTTCCGGCCTGAGCGACGACAATTTCGGCCGCCAGAACCGCTTCGACGACAGTTCGCAGGTGGATCCGGCGCTGCAGGACGGCACGACTTCGTCAAGCAAGATCGCGCTGTTCGCTGTCGGCATTGCGGTGTTGCTCGGCGCGCTGTTCTACGGGCTCAACAACACCAGCGTGAAGGAAGCGCAGACCCCGCCGCCCGCGCGGACCGCACAGACGCAGAACACCGCACCGCCGGCCGCGCCTCCGGGCATGCGCGACGTGACGCCCAAAGCGAACAACGCACCCGGTGTGACCACGGGCAGCGCGCCAGCCGCGCCGAACAACAAGCCGGCCGAGCCGAACAACAAGTAACCGCATTGAATTGAGATCAGATGCGGCAGGCATAAGCGCCTGCCGCATCGTTGTGCGTGGATGCAGCTTACCGGAACATCTTGTTGAGCTCGCCACCGGGATAGCCGTGCGCGAGATCGGTGAAGCTGCCCTGCTCCGCCATTTCCCTGGCCGCCTTCATGAAGCCGGCCCAGGCGTTGCGCGCAAGCGAGCCGCCGACGCTGATGCGGCGCACGCCAAGCTCCTCAGCCTGTTTCACCGACAGTCCGGATGCGCCGATCAGGAGATTGACGGGCTTCGGATGCACGGCTTTCACCACCGCCGCGATCTCTTCTTTCGTCTTGATGCCCGGCGCATAGAGGCAATCGGCGCCGGCGGCCGCATAGGCCTGCAGCCGCTCGGTCACGAGCTTCAGATCGGTGACGCCCCAGAGAAAGCCCTCGCAGCGGCCGGTAAGCAGCACGCCGGAGTGATTGGCGTCGATCGCGCCGCGCGCGGCCTTGATGCGTTCGACCGCGAGTGCGGCATCGAACAGCGGACGGTCCTTGTCGCCGGTGGAATCCTCGATCGAGAGCCCCGCAACGCCGGTCTTCACGCCGCGCGCCACGTTCACCGCGACGTCTTCCGGCTTGACCGCAAAGCCGCCTTCGAAATCGGCGTTGACGGGAATATCGACGGCAGCGCAGATCGCGGTGAGATGATCGCAGACATCGTCGACCGTGACATGGTTGTCCGCCTTGCCGATGGTCCAGGCGAAACCGGCGCTGGTCGAAGCCACCGCCTTGAAGCCGAGATGCTGCAGCGCTTTCGCGGTGCCGACATCATAAGGGTTGGGCAGCACGAAGCAGCCGCGTTCGTGCATCTTTTTGAAGGTAGCGCGCTTGTCCGCTGACGTGACCGGCATGATCTCTCCCCTTTTTCCTGTCTTGCGATGTGCGACGCTTAGATAGCGGGGCGGTGTGCACGCCGCCAGTGCTGCCACCTGTTGCCAGGAATTGTGTTTACACCACAACCTTGCGCAGGAACGTCCGTTCCTCCGCGAGGATGAACTTGTTCTCCTCGGCGAAATGGAAATTCGCCATGCCCTCCGCGTCACCGCGCAGCCGCGCGCGATAGGCCTCATAGGCCGCCAGATTCTCGAACGAGATCAGCGCGAAGGCGATGTTGTTGGTGCCTTCATGCGGCATCCAGTAGCCGATCAGGTCGCCGCCGCATCTTGGAATGATCTTGAGCCAGTTCTTCGAATATTCCTCGAACTGCGCGCGCTTGAACGGATCGAGCTGATAGCGGATGAACACGGTGATCATTTGGAACCCCTTTTTAATGCAAGCGACGTCATTCCGGGGCGATGCGAAACATCGAACCCGGAAGCTCGAGATTCCGGGTTCGCCTCTTCGAGGCGCCCCGGAATGACGTAGAGGAATACTAATCCTTGAACTACGGCGATGCTTCGGCTATCATCGAAGCATGAAAGCAGGACCCGACATTGCCATGGTGGCTTCCCTGGTCGGCGACCCCGCCCGCGCCAACATGCTGACCGCGCTGATGACCGGCCGCGCGCTGACCGCAAGCGAGCTCGCGCAGGAAGCCGGCATCACGCCGCAGACCGCAAGCTCCCATCTCTCCAAGCTCGAAGCTGGCGGGCTGGTCGAGCCGGAGAAGCAGGGCCGCCACCGCTACTACCGCCTCACCGGCGAGGACGTCGCGGGCGTGCTGGAAATGCTGGAGGGGCTCGCTGCGCGCGTCGGCCACATGCGCGTGCGCACGGGACCGAAGGACCCGGCGCTGCGCCGCGCCCGCATCTGCTACGATCATCTCGCCGGCGATCTCGGCGTGCAGATGCTGGACAGCATGAGGACGCAGAAGCTGGTGCGGCAGAGGAAGCAGGACATCGAGCTCACGCCGGAGGGCGCGAGATTCCTGGAGCGGAATTTGCAGATCGCGCCGGACATGCTGAGGCATCCGCGTCGCCCGGTGTGCAAGGCCTGTCTCGACTGGAGTGAGCGGCGGCACCACCTCGCCGGCACGCTGGGAGCAGCGATGATGTCGCGCTTTGCCGAACTCAAATGGGCCGCGCGCGATCCGACGCCCGGCAGCCGCGTGGTGAATTTCACCCGCACCGGCGAGAAGCGCTTTGCCGCCCTGTTTCCGAGCGGCGACGATTAGGCCGGCCGCACGCGCAGGAGGCGTTGCGCCCGAAGATGGGCCACAACGCCGAGCTCGCCAAGTCGCTGGCCGAGCTGATACCGAACGCGCGTCCGGAAGTCATTCCGAAGCCCGATCACTTCGCTTTCCTCGAAGCACGCCGGAAATTTGACGAACTTGAGGCTCGGTTTCCTCGGGGAAATGAACGAGGGCCGTTTTTGGCGGCCCTCCTCAAAAGAAAAGCTTACCAGTTGCGGAAGCATTTGCGTCCATACGGGCCGGGGTGCCAGCCGGGCGGGCAGTTATAGAGCGGACGGCAGCCGCCATAGGGACCGCGGTGGCCGCCCCAACCGCAGCCGCCATAGACCTGGATAATACCATCGCTGGCCGCGGTCGCACCGAGCGGCGCAAGCGGCATGGCCTGCGAACCCGTCATGGCAAAAAGCCCAAGACCGAAGGCAACGGCAGAAGCAGCAAGAAATTTCATAGGCTGATCCTTTCATCTACGGTTTTGCGCGACAGGACAGTTCGTCCCCGTAACGCCAGATCGCGAGCGGCAGTTTCAATGCCGCCGCCTGAATGGCAGGTGAACTGGCGCAGATTGCCGAGATTTAATGTCGGCGGACGGATTCGCCGTGCGCAGGATCGAGCTACGCGGCAAGCTCCTCGGCCAGCACAAAGATCTCGCGCGTGCGCGTGACGTCAGGCCAGTCGCGATTGAAGTCGGCGACAAGGCGCTTCATGTCATCGCCCTTCATGGCGCGGTCGAGCGAGGCTTCGTCGGCGAATTCATAAGTCGCCTGATGCAGCGAGGGATCGCTCAGGCTCCAGAACCGCCATGCCCGCTTCACACCGAAGGATTTTGCGGCGTCAGGCAGATGTTCGGTCTGGTACCACTTGTCGAACGCCTTGCGTTTGGCGGGATCAGTCACGGTGGCGCGTACGACGAAATAGGCGGCGGGCATGGGTTCCTCCCCAGGTTGCTTACTGTTCTGAGGGTGCGGAACCTATCATCGCGCGTCCGTGAACGCGACCGCCGCCAGCCGTGTCACACTTTCTACAAACAACGGGACCAAGAATACGGCATGGCGGGGCTGGTTCATCCTTACATCCAAAGGAGACAGCAATGGCAGCAAAAGCAAAGCCGATCCCCGAAGGGTACCATAGCGTCACCCCCTATCTGGTCGTTGATGGCGCGGAGAAGATCGTCCGCTTCATGAAGGACGCATTCGGAGCTCAGGCCGTATTCGAGCCGATGATGCGGCCCGACGGCAAGATCATGCATGGCGAATTCAAGATCGGCGATTCCGTCGTGATGATCGCCGACGCCTCCGAGCGCGCAGCGCCGACGTCCGCCTCGCTGTATGTCTACGTGCCCAATGTGGATGCGGTTTACCAGAAAGCGATCAAGGCCGGAGCCACCTCCGAGATGGAGCCCGCGGACATGTTCTATGGCGACCGCAGCGGCGGCGTGAAGGATCCGGCCGGCAACCGCTGGCACATCGGCACCCACATCGAGGACGTCTCGCAAGACGAACTCAAGAGGCGCGCGACGGAATTCATGAAGCAGCAAAACAGGGCGGCGTAGCCTGTCCTTTCCCTCTCCCCGCTCTTGCGGGGAGAGGGGTTCATCAACCACCGCGGCGAGAGATCATACCGGCATCGTCCGCTTCTGATGCGCACGGCCCTTGATGGCGGCTGCCTCGCTGTGGCCCGCGACCACGCGCACGCCTTCATCAATCCGTGCGGTGATGTTGTCCGGCGTGCAGGATTGCAGGAAAGCGACGCCGCATCTTCGGCAGGCCGCGAGGATACGATCGCGCGCCTTCTGCATTTCCGGCGGGAACGGCTCACGCGGAATCGTGCGGTAGCCGAGCGAGAGGCTGAGGTCGCCCGGACCGATCTCGGCAAATCCAAGGCCCGGCACCGCGATGATCTCTTCGCAATTGGCGACGCCTTCTGGGCTTTCGAGCTTCACCCCGAGCAGCAATTCGCCCTTCGGATTGAGCGGCCAGGGATCGCAGCGCTCCATATAGTCCTCGGTCGACAGGCCCCAGATCGGCGCGGCGGTTGCTTCCGATCCACGCCCCCGCGTCCCGATCCCGAGGAGCTTGCGGCCGGCCGCGTCGATCCCGCCATCCGCCGCACGCGTCGCTCCCTCCATGCGTGCCATTGGCGACGGGATTGCGGGATCGACGCCGATCGTGTTGTGCGGATAGCGGCAGGATTCCACAAAGACGCGCACCGCATCCGCGGTCTCCGCCTGACACAAGAGGATGCCATGCACGCCGCGGCCAAGGATCTGGCGGAATTGCCAGGCGTTATAACGCACATGCGCGGCGTCGATCCCATTCACCGGCGCCTCGACGATCACC
>Ga0070730_10001320_pt1 | contig 24041 bp, 22 predicted proteins | sample Coa_R1_3_FD_66447 | JGI IMG/M metagenome (GOLD analysis project Ga0070730, IMG submission 66447) | Surface soil microbial communities from Centralia Pennsylvania, which are recovering from an underground coalmine fire - Coalmine... | ecosystem: Environmental > Terrestrial > Soil > Unclassified ... | reverse complement strand
TTCCGGCCCGAGTTCGTGGCCCGCATCGTCGCCCAGGCGATGGCGTTGGCGGCGCAGCGCGGCGAGACTCCGAGCGGCCCGCCCCCGGCGCTTCCCGAGGACCCGCGGGGGTATCTGCTGGCATGGTTTGACGAACTGGAAGCGGCGCTTGATGGCCCCGGCGGCGTGGCGCCTGCCTTCTTCGGTTTCGAAGCCACCTACTGGCGCGAGCGCCGGCGACCGAACCTCCTGCTCACGCACTATGACGACCTCAAGGAGGACCTCGCCGGCGAGATGCGCCGCATCGCCGACTTCCTGGAGATCGAAACCCCCGAGGCGCTCATGCCCTCGCTGGTCGAAGCAGCTCGCTTCGAGACGATGAAGAGGGACGGCGACGCCCTGCTTCCGCGCCTGATGACGGCGTTCGACCGCGGCGCCGACCGCTTCCTCAACCAGGGGCGCAGCGGCCGCTGGCGCGACTGCCTCACTCCCGGGGACGTCGACCGCTACGAGGCCATCGTGCGACGCGCCGCCAGCCCCGGCCTCGCGCGCTGGCTCGAAGGCGGCCGCCGCGCCGCCGGCGAGCCGACCCTGTCGCCCGACTAGCAGGCCGGCGGCGCCAGCGATGGCTTTGGCAGGCGTCATACGAAATCCCCCACGTCCCTTCGGGCCGGCGCCAGGTCCACCCGAACGGCTTCGATACGGGACGTCGCCACTGCAGCGGAACCGCCGGAGATTGCAACGATTGCGAGAGGATAGGACAACTTGGAATGGTTTCCGATTTTTTTGTCGACGCGCATTTGCGGCGCCAATTGCGTTACAAAGGGCTGGCGACGAGGGGCGACGGGGGTGATCTTGTCGGAAACGGCGACAGTACTGGAGAGGCCGCCGCCGGAGACCGGCCGCCGCGAAAGGGCCAAGGACGAGCGGCGGCGTCGCGTGGTCGACGCTGCGTGCGATCTGCTGCGCGAAGTCGGCATAGAGGCGCTGTCGATGAAGATGCTGGCGACCCGCGCCGGCGTCAGCCTCTCCACGGTCTACAACCTGTTCGGATCGAAGCAGGCCGTACTGGCCAAGGTGTTCGACCTTGACCTCCTCAGATATGAGCAGCTGGTGGCCGCCGCCCATTCGCAAGACGCGCTGGAGCGCCTCTTCGATGCGGTGGATATCGCCGCCGAGCTTTATCGCGCCGATCCGGACTTCTACCGGGCGACGCTTCGGCGCTGGCTGGCCGGACCGTCCGCACCGTTCCTCAGCCTCGCGCTGCGCGAGCCGCGCGGCAGATTCTGGCGAGGGATGATCGCCAACGCGGCCGCTGAAGGCCTGCTGAAGCCGGACGCCCATCCGGTTGTGCTGGCCACCCTGGCGGTGCAGGTCTTCAACGGCGCATTGGCGGACTGGAACGACGGCGAGATCACGGTCGATCAGCTTCGCGACGAGATCAAGTTCGGTTTCGCGGTCACCTTTTATCCGTTCTCCACCGAAGCGGCCGGCGAACGCCTGCGCGACAAGGTCGCGAACCTGCACCGGACCCTGGCGCCGGAACGCGGTGCGCCCAGCTGAGCCGTGTAACGCGCGGGAAAACGGCCGTTCGTCGAGCGTTCAGCGTCGGGCTCCGCGGCGACCTCCGCGTGAAAAGCAGAATTGGAATTCGTTCCAAAAATCGCTTGACGGGGTCGCCGCCTTGGTTGCGTTTTGCTCTGCGCGGGCAGATAGTTTCGCGAAAGCTGGCGCAAAGCCGGGACGTCCAAGGGAGCCGCAAATGCCGGATGGATTGACGTTAAACAAGATCACCTCGCAGAAGGGCATCAGCGTCGCCGAAGCGGCGAGGCGCATCGCCGACCTCGGCTGGACGCCCAGCTACGTGCAGGAGGCGATGACGTTTCCCACGGACTACAAGCTCACCAAGTCGCCGCGCGACCCGATGAAGCAGGTCCTGCGGTCCTATTTTCCGATGCAGGAGGAAAAGGACAATCGCGTCTACGGCGCGCTCGATGCAGCCCTGCGGGGCGACATGTTCCGCAACGTGGAGCCCCGCTGGATCGAGTGGATGAAGCTGTTCCTGGCGATCATCCCGTTCCCGGAGATATCAGCCGCGCGGTCGATGTCGATGCTCGGCCGGCTGGCTCCCGGCGAGGAACTGCGAACCGGTTTCACCATGCAGATGGTCGATGAGTTTCGGCACTCGACCATCCAGATGAACCTCAAGAAATGGTACATGGAGAACTACATCGACCCGTCTGGGTTCGACATCACCGAAGCGGCGTTCGGCCGGTGCTACGCGACCACGATCGGCCGCCAGTTCGCTGAGGGATTCCTGACCGGCGACGCCGTGACCGCTGCGAATGTCTATCTGCAGGTCGTGGCCGAGACGGCGTTCACCAACACCCTGTTCGTCGCGATGCCGTCGGAGGCCGCGCGCAACGGCGACTATGCGCTCCCGACGGTGTTCCTGTCGGTGCAATCCGACGAAAGCCGCCACATCGGCAACGGCCACTCCCTGTTGATGTCGGTGATCAACGACCCCGACAACCACCTGCTGCTGGAACGCGACCTGCGCTACGCCTTCTGGCAGAACCACGCTATCGTCGACGCCGCGATCGGCACCATCATCGAGTACGGCACCGCCAACCGCGACAAGCATAAGGAGTCCTACGCGGAACTCTGGCACCGGTGGATCTACGAAGACTACTATCGCACGTACATGCTGCCGCTGGAAAAGTATGGCATCAAGATCCACCACGACGATATCGCCGCGGCCTGGGACCGGATGGTCAAGAAGAACTACGTCCACAAGATCGCGCAATTCTTCGCGGTGGGCTGGCCGGTCAACTTCTGGCGCATCGAGGCGCAGACCGACAAGGACTTCGAGTGGTTCGAGCACAAATATCCCGGCTGGTACGCCGAGTTCGGCGATTTCTGGCGCTGGTACGCGAAGAAGAGCGAACCGGGCGAAACCAACATGCTGTTCGACCAGGACAACGGCTATGTCTACCCGCATCGCTGCTGGAGCTGCCTGTGCCCCTGTGTGATCCGCGAGGATTTCTGCTGCGATGAAATCGACGGCGAGATCTACACCTACTGCTCGGAACTGTGCCGCTGGACGCACAAGGTGGCGTTCGCGTCCGAGTACGAGGGGCGTCCGACACCGGCGATGGGCCGCTTCAGCGGCCGTCGCAACTGGGAGGAAGTGTACCACAACTGGGACCTCGCCGAGGCGGTGAAAGACCTCGGCTTCGTGCGCAGCGACGGCAGGACCCTCATGCCCCAGCCCCACCTGCGCTTCGACGATCGACGCATGTGGACGCTCGATCACCTGGGCAAGCACACGATCCAGAGCCCGATGGTCCTGCTGCGGGAGATGTCGCCGGCGGATCGCGAAAAACACATCGCCGACTACCGCGCCGGCTTCAAGATCCAGCCGTTCCCCGGCCACTGAGGCGGTCGCGCCGGGGCGCCGACAGGGGTCCCCGGCGCGGTCGCCCACCCCGAGCTTTGCAGGAGCGACATGCCCGGAGAACGGATACACACAGTCCGATTTGAGCCCGTCGGCATTGAAATGGACGTGGCGGAAGGCGAGACCATTCTGGACGCCGCGTTTCGCCAGGGCGTCGCCGTGATGCATGGCTGTAAGGAAGGCCAATGCAGCAGTTGTAAATCCCTGCTCATCGATGGCGATGTCGAGATGCTGAAGTATTCGACGTTCGCTCTTCCTGACTACGAGCGGGAGACGGACCACATCCTGCTCTGCCGTTCGCTGGCGTACAGCGATGTCACCATCGAACTGTTGAACTACGACGAGGAGCTGCTCAGCCGCTCCATCGCGGTGCGCGAAGTCGGGGCCACCTTGAGCGGGCTGTCATCGCTCACGCACGACATCCGGCTGATGGAGATCGAACTCGACAGCCCGATGAAGTTCTGGGCCGGCCAGTACGTCGACCTGACCATCGTATCGGCGGGAATAAGACGGTCCTACTCGATGGCGAGTACGCCGGGCGACACGACGACATTTCGGTTCATCATCAAGAAATATCCGGACGGCGCCTTTTCGGCGCTGCTCGACGACGGACTGAAGATCGGCGCGACCCTCATGGTCCGGGGACCCTTCGGGACCTGCTTCCGCCGCGAGGACCCTAAGGGACCCATGATCCTGGTCGGCGGCGGCTCGGGGATGTCGCCGCTGTGGTCGATCCTGAATGACGAAGTGCAAAGCGGGCGACAGCGGCCGGTGCGCTTTTTCTACGGCGCGCGCGCGCGCCGGGACCTGTTCTACCTGGATGAGATCGAGGCGCTCGGCCGACAGCTCCCCGACTTCCGGTTTGTTCCGGCGCTGTCGCATGCCGAGGCCGGCGACGCCTGGGACGGCGAAAGCGGTCTCATCCACGAAGTCTGCGCCCGCGCCCTGGCCGCGGAAGGCCTGGATGGCGACATGGACGCCTACGCCTGCGGCGCGCCGCCGATGATCGACGCGGTGATCCCCGTTCTGCAAAGGGCCGGCGTCGAGCCGGGACGCATCTACTTCGACAAGTTCACACCGGCCGTCGGCTGAAGCCGATCAGGCCAAACGAGACAAGAACGGTGAGGAGGAAGCCATGAGTGAGGCTCAGGCGCCATTGGAAGTGGCCAGGTCGGCCGCGGCCGGGGCGGCGCAGTTCGCCGGCTCGGACAGCCGACGGTACAACTACTTCGAGCCCAAGGGCCGCAAGGCGACGCACTACGAGGATATGACCGTCGACGTGCAGCCGGATCCGAGCCGGTACCTGCTGCAGGACTGGATCATTTCATTCTCGGACGGCACGCCGACCTATTCAAAGACCTGGACCAAGGCGCTCAGCTCGGACTGGCATGCGTTTCGCGCGATCGACCAGGAGTGGGAGCGGACCCACTATCAACGGCAGTCGACCATCGTCGGCATGATCGCCGGGGCCGTGGAAAACGGCCGCCGCGCCGGCGTCTGGAAGCGCTTCGACCAGGCCTGGATCAAGGTTCTGCAAAACCACCTGGGCGCCTTCAAGCATGCGGAATTCGGACTCGGCACGTCGACCATGCACGCCCAGCGCTATGGCTATACCCAGATGATCAATAGCGCGATCTTGACCAATTCGTCTTACAAGTTGCGGTTCGCGCAGGATTTGACGCTCTACTTGAGCGAACTGGCGTTGGACATCCCGACGCTCGATCTCGACGCAGGCAAGCAGCACTGGCTGGAAAGCCCGATCTGGCAGCCGGCGCGCCGGGCCGTCGAGACGATCGGCGGGGCGACCGACTTCCTTGAGCAATATTTCGCGGTGAACGCCGTCTTCGAGCCGCTCGTCGCCGAGCTGTTCCGCAGTGGTTTCGTGATGCAGGTCGCGGCCGCGCAGAATGACTTCCTCACGCCGACCGTGGTGGCGGCCGCCGAGGGCGACTACCAGCGGAACCTGGCGAACGCAGTCGAACTCTTTCAGCTTCTGGCGCATGACCCGCAGCACGGCGAGCACAATCAAGCGCTGCTGGGCGGATGGCTGGAGCAGCATGGGGCGCTGGCGATTGCGGCGGCCAGAAGCCTGCAGCCGATATGGTCGCTGCCGCATGTGAAGACGACGCAATTCCACGACGCGCTGGACAATGCGATCGAGCACACCCGGACAATCGCCAGTCAAATCGGCCTCGCCGCGTCCCCGACCCTCGCCGCTTAGACTCCGTCAGACACCGCTTTTGCAAGGGAACACATCGTGGCCGCACAAGAACCAGAGACCATATTCAAGGACTTCAAGGATCTGCGCTTTGAGGACACCATCTCGCATCAGTGCGGGGTGACGATGAACGACAGCGTCGATGCGCGCAGCATCGCGGAACTCATGCAAAGCAAGCCGGGTATCAAGGTGACCTACATGCCGGCCATGATCCGCATCGATGGGGAAGGCAAGATCGAGTTCAAGATGGACGAGATCGGTGAGATGCTCGGGCGCCCGATGACGGCGCAGCTGTTCGAGATATCGACGTCGACCCACTACGGCCGAATGGTGATGGTCGACGACAACACAGTTGTCCTGTTCGGCAACATGGACGATGCCATGGCTTACGAGTAGGACGCGATGCCAAATGTAATGTTGCACGACGAGGAGGCGCGTAACGCCCTCGGCCGTGGGATCGCGAAGCTCGCCAGGGCGGTGCGTGGAACGCTGGGGCCGCGGGGCATGAACGCGATCATAGATCGGCCGATCGGTAGCCCGATCATATCCCGCGACGGGGTCAGCATCGCCGCCGAGATCGAACTTGAAGATCTGTTCGAAAACATGGGCGCGCAAGTCGTCCGTGAGGTCTCCAAGCAGACCAACGAGATCGCCGGCGACGGCACGACGACGGCGACGGTTCTCGCCGACGCCCTGGTGCAGGATGGCCTGGAACGGCTGTCGGCCGGCGTCAACCCGGTGGAGCTCGTGCAGGGCTTGGAACTGGCGGTCACCGAGGCGATCGAGGTTCTCAAGCGCATGGCGACGCCCCTGCGCGGTCCTGAAGAAGTGCGCGCCGTCGCCGTGGTGGCCGCCAATGACGAGTTCACCGGCGGGCTGGTCGCGGAGGCGCTGGAACGCGTCGGAGGCAGTGGGATCGTCGAGGTCGAATACGGCTCGACGGTGGAAACCGTCCTCGAAGTCGTCGACGGGATGGCCTTCGATCGGGGCTACCTGTCCCATCACATGATCACCGACGTCGAGCGCATGCAGGTGGTGCTCGACAATCCATACATCCTGATGACCGACCAGAAGCTGCAGACCCAGGAAGAGGTCGAAACGCTGCAGAGGTTGGTCGGGGATAGCGATCGTCCCTTGTTGATCATCGCCGAGGAGGTCGCGCCTGCCTGCATCGTCAGTTTGCTCGCCTGGCGTGAGCGCCGCGGAACCCTCGTCGCGGCGATCCACCCGCCGGAATACGGCCACTGGCGAAAGGCGATGCTGGAAGACATTTCCATCGTCACCGGCGGCCGGGTCGTCGCTCGTGACCTGGGCGGCAGCATTGCTGCCATGGACCTGCGCGACCTGGGTAGCGCGCGCCAGGTCCGAATTTCAGCCAATCAGACGATCGTCACCGCCGGTGGCGGCGCTCCCGCGGCCGTGGCCGCGCGCCGCCAGCAGGTCGAGCGGCAGTACGAACTGGCGCCCCAGAACGTCGAACGCGACAAGTTCAAAGAACGCCTGGCGAAGCTGTCCGGCGGCACGGCGTTGATCCTCGCCGGGGGCGCCACACCGGTCGAGCAGAAGCGGCGCCTGCATCTGATCGAGGACGCGATCCATGCGGCGCGGGCGGCGCTGGCGGAGGGTGTCGTACCAGGCGGCGGAACGGCGTTCGTGCGCGCCGCCGCCGGGCTGGAGGGCCTCGCCGACCGGGTCGAGGGCGGACAGAGGGAAGGCGTGAAGCTGCTGCTGCGCGCCCTTTCCAAACCGATGTTCTACATCGCTACGAACTGCGGCCTGGACGGCGAGGCCATCGTCGCGCAGGCGACGGCCGCGCGGGGAAGCACGGGTTTTGACGCTCGCACAGGGCGGCTGGCCGACCTCGTGGAGGTCGGTGTCATCGACCCCGTCAAGGTGAGCTACAGCGCCCTGCGCAACGCAGCCTCCGTCGCCGGGCTTATCCTGACAACCCAGACCCTGATCGCGAAGAAGCCGGATACTGGCGATCCGACGGCGGGCGCGGCGCTGGGCGGCGGCGCCGAACGGCTCGGGCGAGAGTAATGAGTGGCGTTTCCCCGATGACGGCGCTCAACCGGGGCATCCGGCAGAACGCGTCGCGGGGTGGCCGGGTCCTGAGATTCGTCGGACCAGGAATCATGATCGGCGTCGGCTTCATGGACCCTGGCAACTGGGCGACCGATCTGGAGGGCGGGGCCCGCTTCGGCTATCAGCTGTTGTGGGTGCTGCTGGCGTCCAACGCGATCGCGATCCTCGTCCAGACACTGGCGGTCAGGTTGGGGATCGCCGCGCGGCGCGATCTCGCACAGGCCTGCCGCGATCAGTATTCCCGCCCTGTCGCCTACGCGCTCTGGCTGCTGTGCGAGATTGCGATCATCGCCTGTGATCTGGCTGAAGTGCTGGGCAGCGCGATCGCACTCAATCTTCTGTTCGGAATTCCGCTTGTTTTGGGAGCGGTCATCACCGGCTTCGATGTCCTGCTCATCATCGGATTGCGGCAATACGGCATGCGTCAGCTCGAAGCCGTGGTCGCCGCGATGGTGCTGACGATCGGCGGATCCCTGGCCCTGGAGGTGTTCCTGGCGCATCCTCAGTGGGGGTTGGTCGCCCAGGGCCTCGTTCCCCGACTGAAGCCCGGCAACCTGTACCTCGCCATCGGCATCATCGGCGCGACCGTCATGCCGCACAATCTCTACCTCCAGTCTTCCCTGGTTCAGAGGCGGAGCATCGGCCCGGGACTTCGGGGGCAGCGCCAGGCGGTCCGCGACCACACCCTGGGCACGGTGCTGGCGCTCGGCATCGCCGCCATCGTCAACTGCGCCATCCTGGTCATGTCGGCCGCCACCTTCTTTTCACGCGGGCTGGAGGTTACGGAGTTGCGGCAGGCCTATGAACTGCTGGCGCCGCTGCTCGGCAGTTCGGCGGCGGCGATTGCGTTCGCCATCGCCTTGCTGGCGTCCGGCCAAAGCTCGACGATCACCGGCACGCTGGCCGGCCAAGTGGTGATGGAGGGTTTCCTCAACCTGAGGATCAGCCCCGTCTGGCGGCGGCTGATCACCCGGTCACTGGCCATCGCGCCCGCCATCGTCGCGCTGATGGCGTTCGGCGACCACGCCGTCGTCAAGCTGCTTGTCCTGAGCCAGGTCGTCCTCAGCCTGCAACTTCCGTTCGCCATGGTTCCGCTCGCGCGGTTCACCGGCCAGAAGGCGATGATGGGCGCATTCGTCAGCCGGGCGTGGCTCAAGGTGCTGGCCTGGGCCACGATCGCCGGGATAACGACGCTCAATGTCTGGCTCGTAGCGCGGACCCTGTCCGACCTCGATATTCAGGCCGGCGCCCGGTGGCTGGGGCCTATTGTGGCGCTCGGCGCCGCACTGGGCGGCCTTCTCCTGTGGCTCGCTTTCGCACCGCTTGCCGGCGAGCGGAGAGACCCGCGGCCGTTATTGGTCGCAAACCTGATTCGGAAAACCTGATGACCAAGCTCATTCACTCCATGGTCCGCGTTCTTGATCTCGACAAGTCGTGCGCCTTCTACCGGGATGCGTTCGGCATGGTCGAGTCGCACCGCCTGGAATTCCCGACCTTCACCCTGGTTTATTTGCGGGATCCAGAGAGTAACACTGAACTTGAATTAACCTGGAACAGGGGTCAGGACGCGCCATACACCCACGGGTCCGGTTATGGACACGTGGCGTTCTGTGCTGAAAATCTGGAGCAATTTCGGAAAGAACTGATCGACAAAGAATTAGAGCCAGGCGATATCAAGGTCTTGGCGGTCAACGGGGCAACGATGGCGCGATTTTTTTTCATCAGCGACCCGGATGGTTACAAGATCGAGGTCCTGGAACAGGCCGGCCACTACGTCTGAGCCCATCGAGAATAGGAAAACCGTGATGGACAGAGACACTCGAATGCAGAGCGGGCCAGCAAGCGGCCAGGAGTCCGTATCATCGTTCGGGATCGAGCGCAGAAGCCTGCTCAAGACATCGGCCGTGCTTACGGGGGTGCTCCTGGCCCAGGGCGCGATTGGTCTGCTGGCGCCGAGCCTCGCCTGGGCGCTGGAGGTGAAGACCATCGACCAGAAACAGGCTGACACCGTCCTGCGTCTGGCCAAGGTCCTGTATCCGCACCAAGGCCTGGAGGACGCCGTATACGCGCTGGTCGTCAAGGCCATCGACGAGCAGGCCGCTGATCCGGCCACGCGGCAATTGGTGGCGGCCGGTGTCGAGGCGCTGAACGCCAAGGCGGGCGGCGCGTGGCTGACCGTATCGCCAGATCGGCAGCACGACATCGTTGCGGCGCTGATCACCGATCCCTTTGTACAAAAGGTGCGCGCCACCTGTATTACCACCCTGTACAACAACGACATGGCGTTCGCGCACTTCGGTTACGAGGGCGAGGCCTTCTCGAAGGGCGGCTATCTGCACCGCGGTTTCAACGAGCTGAAATGGCTGCCCGACCCGTCACTGGAGGCGAGCCCGGCTCCCTACTCGGCATAGACATCGTTGCGCTCGGACCGTGAGGGAGCGCCTGGAGGAAACAGGTCAGATGGCTCAATTCGCACACGACGACGACAGCGTGGTGGTGATCGTCGGCTCAGGCGCCGGCGGAGGGACCCTGGCCAACGAGCTCTGCCAGAAAGGCGTCAAGGTGGTGCTGCTGGAGGCGGGCGCACAACAGTCCTCGGCCACGTTCATCAACGACGAGTGGCCGTCGTTCAATCAGATCGCCTGGCTGGACGCACGCACGACGTCCGGAAGCTGGCGGGTGGCGCGGGACTTCCCGACCCTGCCGGCCTGGACCTGCAAGACAGTCGGCGGCACGACCGCGCATTGGGCCGGCGCCTCGCTCCGATTTCATGACTACGAATTCAAGGCGCGCACCACCTATGGCGCGATCGCCGGCGCGAACCTCCTCGACTGGCCCATCGGCCTGGACGACCTCGCGCCGTACTACGCCAAGGCCGAGGACAAGATGGGCGTCACCCGCACCAATGGCATAGCCGGGCTTCCCGGCAACAACAACTTCAAGGTGATGTACAACGGCGCCGCCAAGGTCGGTTACCAGGAGTGCAGCACCGGCCGCATGGCGATCAACAGCGCGCCGCGCGCCGGCCGCGGTCGCTGCATGCAGCTGGGCTTCTGTTTCCAGGGCTGCAAGTCCGGCGCAAAATGGTCGACGCTCTACACCGAGATCCCGGCGGCCGAGGCCACGGGCAACCTCGAGCTGCGCGCCAACGCACACGCCGCGCAGATCGAACACGACGCGCGAGGCCGCGCCTCGGCCGTCGTCTACTTCGACGCCCAGGGACAGAAGCAAAGGCAGAAGGCGAAGGTCGTCTGTGTCGCCTGCAACTCGATCGAGAGCCCGCGCCTGTTGCTGCTTTCGGCAAGCGCCCAATTCCCTCATGGACTGGCCAACAGCTCCGGCCAGGTCGGGCGCAACTACATGCGCCACACCACCGGGTCGGTTTATGCGACGTTCGACGAGCCGGTGCATTTCTATCGCGGGACGGTGATGGCCGGCATCATCCGCGACGAAGCGGTCAACAATCCCAAGCGCGGCTTTGTCGGGGGCTACGAGTTGGAGACGATCTCGCTGGGGCTGCCGTTCTACGCCGCCTTCCTGGACCCGGGCGCCTGGGGTTCCAGCTTCACCAGCTTCATGGACGACTATGCGCGCACAGCCGGCATGTGGATCGTCGGCGAGGACATGCCGCAGGAAACCAACCGGGTGACCTTGTCCGAGACCGTCAAGGACCAGTTCGGCCTGCCGGCCCCGAACGTCCACTACGACGACCACGCGAACGACATCGCCATGCGCAATCACGCCTACAAGCAAGGCGAGGCGGTCTACGCCGCCGTCGGCGCCCGCAAGGTCATGCACACCCCACCCTATCCGTCGACACACAACCTCGGCACGTGCCGTATGAGCGCAAAGCCGGGCGATGGGATCTGCAACGCATGGGGCCAGACCCACGACATTCCGAACCTGTTCATCTCGGACGGCAGCCAGTTCACCACCGGCGCTGGCGAGAACCCGACGCTGACGATCGTCGCGTTGGCGATCCGCCAGTCGGATTTCATCGCCGACCAGCTTTCCCGGCGCAGTATCTGAGCGGCCGGACGATGAAGCTGACGCTGCTCCCGCGTTGGGCCACCACCCTGTCGCTGTCGATGCTGATTTGCGCGCTTGCCGGTGAGGCGCCCGCCGGTGAGCAGACCGCATCGATCCTCAAGGCGAACGGGTGCGACAACTGTCATGCCCAGGCCGAACAGATCGTCGGCCCCGCCTTCGACGCCGTGCACAAGAAGTACGAAGGGCGGAAAGGGGCGCTCGACATGCTGGTGAACAAGGTGCGCCTTGGCGGGACCGGCGTGTGGGGGCAGGTCGCCATGCCGCCGAACCCGCAAATTTCAGACGCTGACCTGCGGCTGGTGCTCAAAGCCATTCTGGCGGGCGAGTCCGCAAGCGGCGGGTCGACTCCACGATGAACCGCGATCTCAAGCTCAGCGAGCACATGGACATCGTCGCGGCGCTGACCGAGATCAATTCGCGCCGCCTGCTGACCATGGGTCGCAGGGGCGGCGAAGCGATCGAACTGGCCCGGGCCATCGAAGACCGCGCCGCGGCCGGGGCTGCCCGGGGCGACGATACGACAATCGAGGCGCTGCGGAATCGTTTGGCGGCCACCGAAGCCGAGCTGGAGGCGATGGACCGCGAGGGCAGCCGGCTGCACGTCGCCCTCGCGCGGGTCGGCGCGTTCGGTGACAACTCGAGCGGGACTGACGAGACATGACCGACGCCGACGCGGAGAGCGCCTCGAAAGACCGGTTCTACGAGCGGCTGTCGGCCCTCGCCGACGAGATGATCGAGGCTCACGGCAAGGACTTCACGATGGGATCGCTGATCCTGGCCGCCCGCTTTATCGCCGAGAAAAGGCCCGATCGCGACGGCGCCGCGCCGACCAAGCCGGCGTGAGCCCCGACGCCGCCAGCTGTCTCCCGATCAGAGCGCCGTCTCCGCGCTTCCCGCGACCGTCGATACGGTCATCGACGGGTCAGGCGAACGCCTCGTCGATGGCGTCCGGCATCGCCTCCCCTTCGCTCACGGGTGCAGCGTCAGCTTCTGAAGCCGCCAGTTGAGCAACTCCCCGACATAGAGTTCGTTCTCGGAGGGGCAGGCCATTTCGTGGATCCAGCCGAATCGAGTTCGAGCAGCATGGGTGCAGGCTAGGGCGGCGGACGGCCGCGTTCCATCCCTCTGGCCATTCGGGGCGGCCGATCGCACCCGGGGAGAATGCGCCATCTGCCGACATGGCCCTCGCGCCAATACTCCGTTCAGGCGGCGGTTCAACGGGGAACACCGACCCCGCAGCGGAAGTTCGGCCGCCCGACGGCCCGCTGGTGAAGCGCCAAAAAGTCGGGCATCCGAACCGCCGTCGGGGGGCCAATGCTCGTAGCCACGAAGGCGAGCACACTCGCGGACTCGACACCGCTCACTTGTGGCGACACAGTGGAGGGATGGCGATGGAACCAATTCTGTAAGACCATGCGCAGGGCCGAGCACCATGACGGGTGCGGCCGTCGTCGCGATGCGCCCTCGATCCAGAACGCTCGTCCGGCTCGCAGCCTATGCCGGGTCATTGTCCGCAGCTTGCTCCTCTTAGTTCTTTTATCGGCTTCGGGTGTCGCGGCCGCACAGGAAGCATCAATCTTCCCGCAACTCGGCGTTCATTCGGTCCGAGCCGTTGCATTCTCCGGGGACGGAAGGTTTCTCGCCACAGCCGGAGTAGATTCAGTCGTCGTCTGGGACCTTGCAAGCCGCAGGGAGCTCCGGTCTTTTGGCGCGGGCGAGGGCGGCCCGCAGGGGACCGCAACCTCGCTGTCGCTTTCACCCGACGGCCTGCTCCTGGCATCTGCCCGCAACAACGGGACGGTGGCCGTCTGGAGCGTCAAAACGGGTCAGATCGTTGCGAAGCTCACCAGCTCAGATGGGGCGCGCATGAACGCGACTGCCGTTTCATTCTCGCCGGACGGCAGATGGTTAGCCACAAGCATGAACGGTGAGACGTCAGTATGGGATGTCGGCGCGTGGTCACTGGGCGGCCAGTACCGGCAGCCGGTCACCGACATATGGATGATCGACGCGATCGCGTTCTCGCCCGACGGAAAGTCGCTCGTGCTGCACCATTTGAACGACGGAGCCACCACCATATGGTCGAGAGTTGGCGCGGGCTGGTCGCCATTAGAGCCTGGACAGGTCAAAGAACACCCGGAACTGGCTTCGTCCTGCTTGCCTATTCTTATCTCTGACGGGAAAGCATGGGCGCTCGGACACAAGGATGGAGATATAGAAATATTGAATTCCCAGACCGGGACGATGCTGCGTACGCTGCGGTACAATTATCAGGTCAGCCACTCCGGCACGGGCAATCCTCACGCCATCACGAATCTAGTTTTTCTAGACGCGGGGAATCGCTTGGTCGCGACATCGAGCGATGGAACGGCTGTCGTGTGGGACGTGAACCGAGCGCGACCCCTGCGCACAATTGACGGGCCAGTCACATCAATCGCGCTATCGCCCGATCAAACGACCCTCGCTGTCGGAAAGAGTTTTAAAGACGAGGATTTATCTCTTTTAGTTCTTGAGAGTTGGTCTGATATACATTTCCTCAAGGCCAAAGCTGACGCACCATCTGTCGCCCGCTTCTCGCCGGATAGCCAGGTAATTACAACGGCAAGCTGGGGGACCGGGCTGCAACTATGGGATGCAAGAACGGGAGACCTGCGGTGGCGGTCGGCGGCGTCTGACCCGACGACGACTATGATTGGGGCGGTGGACTTCTCGCCGGATGGAAAGCTGATGGTGACCGCAGCGTCGATGGGAATGACGCTCTGGGACGTGACAACTCACAGGCAGCTCAGGGCGCCGCCAGCGAGCGGCGACCAGGGGGGCGTCATCATCGGCGCCTCGTTCTCAGGTGACGGTAGGTTGATTGCCGCCACGTATGAAGATCGTATTGATATATGGGACGTCGGATCAATCAAAATATTGCGGTCTATACCGAATACAAGAAAGTGGCTGTTTCCATCTGTATTTGGCGGAGATTCCTTAGCGATCTTCTACTATGGGGGTCTAACACTTGTGAACCCTCGTTCCGGTGCGCAGGTTGACCACGTTGTCAGCAATTGTTGCTCTGGCGGAGCTTTTTCTCCAGACGGGAAAGTCGTTGCGGCCCGGGCCACCTTCGAAGTCGATCTGGTCGATGCACAGAGCGGCAACATCTTAGTCCGGCTTCCGGAAGTCGCCGTTTCAACACTTGCATTTTCGCCCGATGGTCGACTACTTGCTGTCAATGACCAGCTTGACGGAACGATCCACCTCTGGGGCGTCAAAGACGGCAGATTGCAAGGGTCCTTCAGCGACGGCGGAGGGATGCTTTTTCCGGTCGGATTTTCGCCGGACAGTCGCAGGCTCATAGCGGGGGGCTTGGACGGTGCGGTCCGAATATGGGACTTGGCTTCCCGCCGCAAGCTTGCGTCACTGATCGCGTTTGACGACGGCTCATCGATTGCTGTGACCCCTGAGGGGTTCTTCAACTCGTCGTCCGTCCAAGCGGAGGAGAACCTGAACGTCAGCATTGGCGATCGGGCGTTCGGGATCGCGTCATTTCGAGTCGACTTCTATAAGCCGGGCCTCGTGCAGCGTAGCTTGTTGGGCGAATCGTTGGCGGCGTATGGGGACATCGGCAGCGTAAAACTTTCACCTGCGATAGACTTCGTGACCCTCTCCCCGGCGACGAGCGACGGCCACGTGAACCTGAAAATACGGCTCACGGACGGTGGCGGCGGGTTTGGCCCTGTGCGGGTCTTCGACAACAACACCGTCATCCTGCAGGACGACGGCGGCTCGAGCCCTACCAGGGAGTACGCGCTTGTGGTGCAAGCCGGGCCTCACGCCCTTCGTGTCGCGGCGGCGAATTCCACTGAGAATATGTGGAGCGCCAGGGACGCCCCATCCGAGATCGTCGCGCCTCGTCCGGACGGACCCGCTACCCCAGGGAAGCTCTACGCGCTCATTGCCGGTGTGAACCGGTTTCCCAACATCGAACCCAGCCAGCCGCGGGCTAGACTATCGAACGCCGTAGCGGATGCCCGGCTGTTCGCGAAGACGCTCGTGGATCGCGCAGGCGATCTGTTCGCGAAGGTCGACGTCACTTTGCTGACCGATACGGATCAGACCGACCGGGCCCACATTGTGGCCGCCCTGCAACGGCTGCAGAAAGTGATCGGCCCGGAGGACACCTTCGTCTTCTACGCGGCCACTCATGGCGTTTTGGCCGGCGGCGACTACGTGCTCGTGACGTCGAACGCCAGACCCTACGAGGCGACGATACGCAACGAAGCTATTGATAGACGGCTCTTGACGATGTTGCTCGCGAACATCAAGACTACACGCAAAGCGATCTTTCTCGACACGTGCTATTCTGGGGCTGCCATCCAAGGAGATCCGGACCTGTTCTCGACCCGTGGCCTCAATTCTGAAGAGGCGGGCCAGGTGCTTAGTCGACAGATAGGTCTCAACATGCTGATGGCTGCTAGCTCGGAAGAGGAAGCGAATGAAGGCTACCAAGGACACGGCCTCTTCACCTATGCGGTGGTGGAGGGGCTAGGGGGCGAAGCTGCCGAAAAGGTGACCGGAATCGTCAACACGAGTGGCTTGTCGCGCTTTGTGGAATCGCAGCTGCCGATGCTCGCGCGGACCCAGGGAAAGACGCAGCACGCCACCCACGAGGACATAGGCAATCCGGTGGCGTTGGCTAAGGCGCAATAGGCCACAGGATGCAATATCCCGCGCGAGCGATGTCGCATGCGGCCAGGGTTCACAGCCCAACCCGGAATGCAATGATAGCGGGACGGGCGTGCGGGATTCTCTATGCAAACCCATGCGATGGCGATCGGGGCGAGCGATGAGAGGCTCGATCTCTAGGAGATCTCTGGCTGCCGGCCTCGCCCTCGCGCCGATCGTCGCCCCGGAGTTGGTGCGCGCCGCCGGAACCGCTCAGAGCGCAAGCTTGTTGGGTCTGACCATCGGTATCGACGCCTATGCGGACCTGCGGCCTCTGGCCCGCGCGGTCGATGACGCCGAAACGATCCATGGGCGACTGCGGGATCTAGGCTTTCAATCCCGGTGCCTTCCCAACGCCAAACGGGCCGATATCGTGTCCGCAGTCCAGACGCTGCTGGAACGTGCGAATGATCAATCGATCATCTTCATCTATTACGCTGGCCACGGTCTTGAGGTGAACGGCGTTAACTATGTGACGGCCGTCGACACGACTAACCAGGTCGAGACTTTCGAACAGTCGGTGATCCCCCTGAACGGATTGCTTGGTTCTATCTCCAGGACAAACCCGCGTCGAGTTTATGTGGTCATGGACGCTTGCCGCAACAACCCGATGCCGGCAAATGCGTCAATGGCCGGCGGCAACCTGGCGGCCCTGCAGGTGCCGAACAACATCTACATGGTCTACGCGGCCGGATCAGGGGAGTTCGCACTCGACGATCTGGGGGCCGCCGATCGCTGTGCGAACGGGGTGTTCTGCCGAGCTTTCAATAGTGAATTGAACCCCGACACGACCTTCGACAACGTCGTCAAGGCGACCCGCGCGAAGGTCGCCGGCCTGGCGCGCCGGGTGGGCCATTCACAACACGCCGCTATCTACAGCCAGTGCGAGGAAGACCTCACGATTCGTGGGGAGGCGCCGCGCGTCCAAGTCGTGCCGACGGCGGGTTCCGGTGTGATCTCATCGTGCCATGGGTTGGTCATCGCGGTATCGAGATTCACGCGCGGCGGCTCGGAGGCCAAGCCAGAAGTTCTAGAGGCGCCGCCCAACGATCTAAAAGTAGTGAGCAGCGCGCTGGCAAGTGCAGGCGTCAAGGTGCGAGCGCTGCTTGATCCCTCGCTCGCGGAGGTTCGCGCCGAACTCAAGATGCTCGTGGCGTTCGAGGCCGACAAGAAGCTTATCTATTTGAGCGGGTTCGGCCTTTATGTAAAGGCCGGTAGCGGCCGTGAATTGATATTCCCAACCCGCGACCACATGTCAACCGGCACGGAGATTCAACGCAGCTCGGTCTTATCACTGGAGGAACTCGTCCACTCCGTCTACGACGACCACCGCCTGACCCTGATCTGTTCCGATTGCGGGTTGCCGCAACGCGATGAATTCAGGTAGATCGATCCGCCCGTCTCGACCAACGGGACTTCAAAGGCCAATCACTGCGGGATCGCTGCTCTAAAACCCAGAGAACAAATCGGCGTGCTCGACACGTTCCTCCGGCACGACAACCTCCACTCGGTCGACTTGCCTGGCCTCGCGATGCTGTTTTCAAGTCAGGCGGGCGCGACTGCGATGGACGCGGCGAAGGGCCAGACGATCAGCCCGTTCGCAATGGCCTTCTGCAACGGGCTGGCTAGATCGGAGGCTAGTGTGAAGGACATCGCCCGGCTGGTGCGCGACGACGTCGAGGATATCACCGAGCAACGCCAGACGCCGCTGTTGCTCACCGGCGCGAAGGCCCTGAACCGCTCCCTTCTGACCCCGCGCCAGGACGGGGCCGCCGCGGCCGGTGGGGCATTCTGCTAGGGTTGCCGGCGGGGCGGCCAGGATGAAAGCTCACCACGCGAAGTAGAAATCAAGTAACAATATGGAGATGTGGGATGATAAGGCATAATATTCTCTTTATGGGTGAGATTTTGCTTTTAATTATTCCGGGATCCGTAACGAGCCAAGCATTGGTGCTTGCTTCCAATGGTCCATCATCTTCTATTTACATCCAAGGTTCGTCACTATCGGCTGGAACAACTGTAAAATTAAAGAAAGGAGACGGTATTTCTATATTGGAATCGACTGGTTATTATACATTTACTGGACCACTGGCAATTAAAATTGGACGTATAGACTCGACCACCGCGGATAAGCTACGTAGTGTGTTCCGTACACCGCCACTCCGAGAGTCTATTGTGGGAACGAGGAAATTAACCTTGTTCGGAGGCGGGGAATCTCAGTCTCTTTGGCAGGTAGATCTGTCACCGAGAGGCGGCAACGGTTCTTCGAACGTCCAAGAACACTGTGTCGTTGGTGACCAGATCCCGACCCTTCGGCGCACACCGGGGCTCATGGCTACGAGCGTCGTGATACTGGATGAAACGACGGGTCGTACCCGTGCGTTAGCTTGGCCTCCGGATCAGCGGAAGTTGGATTGGCCCAACGATCTCAAGATCGTGTCCGACGCAACTTATCAGCTCAGCACCGACGATGGGGCCGTCAGGTCTCTACGCTTCCACATATTGTCTCCGCAGCAAGTTAGTCTCCAGAGCTTGGCAAAAAAGCTTCTCGTCGCTGGTTGTCAGAGCCAGCTTGAGGCGTTGCAAGACGAATTGTATCCTGAAAAATAGGAGACAGGTGCCGGTCTCCGCCCGCTGCAAGGCTCATCCAGGCCCGGAAACTGATAGGAAAGGCGCGAAGGGCGCGCGATGGTGGTTCGATACGGTGATCAACGGCCACGGGCCGCCCGCCACCCGCCCAAACCTTCCCCTTCGCTCACGGGTGCAGCGTCAGCTTCTGCAGCCGCCAGTTGAGCAGTTCGCCGACATAGAGCTCGTTCTCCGACGGGCAGGCGATTTCGTGGATCCAGCCGAACTGGCCGAGCTGCTTGCCGGCCCCGCCCAGCCAGCCGAGCACCTTGCCGTCGAGGTCGAGCTTGTAGATCCGGCCCGGCCAGGCGTCGCTGACATAGAGATACTGCCGCCCGGCGGCGGGGGGCGTGATGCAGATCGCCCACGGCGCGCCGGCGGCCATGGTCCCGGTGGCGTTCGGACCGGGGCGCGGCCCGATCGCGGGGGGCGCGTCGGCCGGGAGCGGCACGTCGATGGTGATGATCTTCTGCAGCCGCCCCTCGGTGTCGAAGACCTGGATGCGGCGGTTGCCGCGGTCGGCGACATAGATGCGGTCGTGAGCGTCGGCGGCGATGGAATGGAGGGTGTTGAACTGGCCCGGGGCCGAGCCATAGGCGCCCCAGGACGTGAGCCAGCGGCCGTCGGGCGCGATCTTGGCCACCCGCGAATTGATGTAGCCGTCGCTGATGTAGGTGTTGCCCGCTCTGTCCCAGGTCATGTCGGTGACCTGCCGGAAGAGGCCGTCCACCGCCGGCAGGGGCGGCTTGGGATGCTCCAGCGGATGGGCCCCCTCGTCGGCGGCCTCGCTCTTGCGGCCCAGCACCAGCGTCACCCGGCCGGCCGTGTTGAAGCGGATGACCATGTCCGAGCCCTTGTCGGCGGCCCAGATATTGCCCGCCGGGTCGATGCGCACGGCGTGGGCGAAGGACCAGGCGTAGAGGTTGTGGCCGATCTCGCGCAGGAAGCGGCCGTCGGGGCCGAACTCCAGCAGCTGCGCCGCCGCCGCGCCATAGGCGGGTCCGGTCGTATTGCCGCGCTGGAAGACGTAGATGTCGCCGGCCTTGTCGACCGCCACCCCCGCCACCTCGCCCAGATGCATGTCGGCCGGCGGAGACAGCGGATCGATGGCGTCGAACTTGATCTCCGGCGGCGAGGTCTCTGGCGTCGGTGTCTGGGCGCGCGCCGCGGCGCCGGCGAGCAGCGCGGCGAGAGCGGCCATAACGATGGCTTTGGCAGGCGTCATACGGAATCCCCCGCGTCCCTTCGGCGGGACCGCGCCAGGCCTGTCCGAACACGCTCGCACGCATCGTTTCTCCCGGCGCCCGGCAACGAAGCATGACGCCAGGGCGATCCGCAAGCGTTTCACCGTTCGGTGGCGCGCGATTTTTCTTGACTCTATAAGTTGCAATATGTAACTCTATAACTGTTCTTTCTCATTGTGAAGCCATCGCGGTCGCGCCAGTCGACGCCGATTTTGCAAGAGTCTCTTGCTGCGGCCCGGCTCTCCCTTCAGCGTGCTCCGGAGCGGTCGCCGCATTGGGGGGTTGCATTTAGACAGGTAATTTCAATGGTTTAGTGAATATCATAGCGGTCGGGATGCCAATAGGCGCCGCTCAACACCTGCCGGGAACCTGCCCGAAACCTGCCAGACGCCGCCGCGGGCCTGCCCGCGACCAGCCTGGGATCGCCGAAGACCTGCCGGCGACCCGCCAGGATCCCGCCAGGAGAGGCCAGAAACCTGCCGATGATCTGCCAGGACCTGCCCGCGACCGCATGGGAGTGAACCCCTGGAATGAGACAGTCGAACAGGGGAAAGCGGTGAGGATCTCCCTCGCCTTGACGCACGCCCCCCACACGCCCACCCTTGATCCCGGATCAGATGGCCGGGCGGTCGCCCTCTCGCTTCACGGCGAGGGGGAGGAAAGTCCGGGCTCCACGGTGAGAAGGCGGCGGGTAACGCCCGCCGGGGGCGACCCCAGGGATAGCGCCACAGAAAGCAAACCGCCCTACTTCGTCCTACGGACTACGAAGGGCTCGCCCTGCGAAGCTCGCAGAGCGAAGCGGGGTAAGGGTGAAAGGGTGGGGTAAGAGCCCACCGCGGACCGGGTGACCGGGACGGCATGGCAAGCCCCGCCTGGAGCAAGACCGAATAGGGGCGTCGCGCCGGCCGCAAGGCCGGCAGGGCTTCGCCGGCCCAGGCGCCCGGGTAGGTCGCGAGAACCGTCCGGCAACGGGCGGTCCAGAGGAATGACCGTCGCGTTTTCCCGTCAGGGGAGGCGGCACAGAACCCGGCTTACAGGCCATCTGATCCCCCACACCTGTTGATGGCCGCGCTTTATGTTCTCTGTATGTTCTGTTGAACCCTGTGTACTGCTCACGGAATCATGGATGAACGCTTAATTTTACGCGAAAGTGGGTCCCAGAGTCATTGAGTGGCATTCCCGCCCATGTTACGCCTGTGCGTCGCCAAGGATGGGCCTGGCGAGTTTTGGGGCTGGGTGGCTGTGTTCCTGTCCACCATCGAGCGGCAGCTGGACTCCAAGCGGCGGATCGTCCTGCCCGCGGACTTCCGCGCCGCCGCCGCCGGCCCTTTCGACGGCGTCTTCTGCTTCCCCTCCATCGAGGCCGACTGCGTCGAGGGCGGCGGCCAGGCCCTGTTCGACACCTACAAGGGCGTGATCGACGAACTACCGTTCGGCGACGCCCTGCGCTCGGCCCTGGAGACCAGCGTCATGGGCGGCATGGCCCGGCTGTCCTGGGACCCGGCCGGACGGATCACCCTGCCGGAATCGCTGTGCGAGATGTTCGGTCTCACCGACTGGGTCTCGGTCGTGGGCCTCGGCGACCGCTTCCAGATCTGGTCGCGCGAGGCCTTCGCCGCCCACCGCGAGCGCCAGCGGCTCGTCGCCCGCGAGGGCTTGCCGGCCTACCGCGCCCAGCAGCGCCTGGCCAAGGCGGCGGCGTCATGACCGCGCCGGCGCACGTTCCGGTTCTGCTGGCCGAGGTGGTGGCGGCGCTGCGCCCCGCGCCCGGCCAGGTCATCGTCGACGGCACCTTCGGGGCCGGCGGCTACAGCCGCGCCTTCCTGGCCGCCGGCGCCGCGGTCGTCGCCTTCGACCGCGACCCGGGCGCGGCCGCCTTTACGGCCGATCTTCAAGGGCGGGACGACTTCCGCCTGGTCCGCGCGCCCTTCTCGCACATGGCCGAGACGGTGGGGGAGGGCGGGGCGGAGGGCGTCGCCCTGGACCTCGGCCTCTCCTCCATGCAGCTCGACGAGGCCGACCGCGGCTTCTCGCTGATGCGCGACGGGCCGCTCGATATGCGCATGTCGAGCGAGGGCCTCGCCGCCGCCGATCTGGTCAATGAGGCCGAGCCGGCCGAGCTCGCGCGCATCTTCCGCCTCTACGGCGAGGAGCGCCAGGCGCGGCGTGTGGTCGCGGCCCTGGTGCGCCGGCGGACCGAGCAACCGTTCAAGCGCACCCTCGATCTGGCGCAAGTCGTGGAAAAGGCGCTCGGCGGCCGGCGCGGCGCCAAGATTCATCCTGCAACGCGGGTTTTCCAGGCGCTCAGAATCGCGGTCAATGAGGAATTGTCCGAACTGGAGGCCGGTTTATTGGCGGCCGAGCGTAGCCTCAAGGCGGGCGGCCGTCTGGCGGTGGTCAGTTTCCACTCGCTGGAAGACCGCATCGTCAAGACTTTCCTCAACGACCGCGCGGGTCGCCAGGGCGAGGCCTCGCGCCACGCGCCGCCGCGCGCCGAGGGGCCCGCCCCCAGCTTCACCCTGCTGCACAATCGCGCCGTGACGCCGACCGACGCCGAGATCGCCGCCAATCCCCGCGCCCGCTCCGCCAAACTACGCGCGGCCGCGCGGACGGCCGCCCCGGCGTGGAGGATGGCGGCATGAGGGCGCCGGGCTTCCTCACCGCGCGCATCCGCGGCTTCCGGGTCGTCAACCTGCTGGCGCTGACGGCCCTGCTGGTCATCGCGCTCGGCAGCTACGCGCTGAAGACCCTGGCCGGGACGCAGGACGCCGGCGGTGTCGGCGTCGAGGATCAGATCGTGCAGGAACAGAAGCGCATCCGCATGCTGCAGGCCGAAATCTCCACCCTCGGCGGCCCGCAGCGCGTCGCCGACCTGTCGCGGCAGTACCTGAACCTCGCGCCGCCCGACGCCAAACACGACATCACCGAGGACGCCCTGCCGGCCCTGGCCGCCCAGCTGCGCAACCCGCCCCCGGTCAAACCCGCCGCGCCGCCCCCCGGAGCGCGGGCTTCCAGCCCGCCTCTTCCTCTTCCTCCCGTCGCCGCGCCCGCCCCGGCGCCCGAGAAGGCGACCCCCCAATGACCACGGCCGATCCCTTCTTCACCGGGGTCTCGGAGGGGCGGGGCTGGGCGCCCTGGCGGGGCGTGGTCGATCAGCTCGGGTCGGTGGAGCGGGCGTTCAACCGCGCCCGCGCCTCCGGCAAGGCGACCGACGATGTCCGCCTGCGCATCTTCTTCGTCATGGCCCTGTTCGCCGCCGCCTTCCTGGCCGTGGCGATCGCCGCCACCAACGCGGCCCTGTTCTCCGACGCCGCCCGCCACCGGGGCGAGCTGACCCCCACCCGCGCCGCCCGCGCCGACCTGGTCGACCGCAACGGCGAGGTCCTGGCGATGGACCTGGTCCGCTACGGCCTTTACCTGCGGCCGGCGGAGATCGCCGACAAGGCGGGCACGCGGGCGGCGATCCTGGCCGTCGCGCCGCGGCTGGCGGTGACGCAGCTCGACAACGCCCTCACGGGGCGCGAGCCGGTCCGCAAGGACCGGCCGGCCCAGCCCGACCCGACCAAGGAATTCTACGCCGGCGGCGGCCTGACCCCGGCCGAGAAGGCCCGCCTCCACGACCTCGCCATGCCGGGGCTGGACTTCCAGGAGGAGGCCGGCCGCCTCT
>Ga0070730_10001319_pt1 | contig 24053 bp, 21 predicted proteins | sample Coa_R1_3_FD_66447 | JGI IMG/M metagenome (GOLD analysis project Ga0070730, IMG submission 66447) | Surface soil microbial communities from Centralia Pennsylvania, which are recovering from an underground coalmine fire - Coalmine... | ecosystem: Environmental > Terrestrial > Soil > Unclassified ... | reverse complement strand
AGCGCGACAATCCTGGCGAAATCGATGGCCGACCTCAGCCGCACAAGACCGCGCCTCCGTTTACATTGATGATCTCACCGGTCATGAAGTTGGCCAGGTCGGAAGCGAGGAACAGAATCGGGCCGGCGATTTCCTCGGCGGTGCCAGGGCGGCGCATGGGAATGGCCGCGGCGATGGCTTTGCCTCCCGCTTTGGAGTTGATGACGTCGTTGGACATGTCGGTGGCCACCCAGCCGGGCGCCACGCAGTTAACCAAAATATTGTGCCGCGCGAGTTCGGTGGAGAGCCCCTTGGTGAAGCTGATGATCCCTCCTTTGGAGGCGCCGTAATGGGTATGGAAGGATTCTCCGCGCTGCCCGGCGGTGGAGCTGATGGGAATAATTTTGCCGGATTTCTGCTTGATCATCTGCGGCACGGAGAAATGGATGATGGAATAAACGCTCTTCAGATTGACGCGGATCATTTCGTCCCACTGTTTTTCGGTCATTTTTTCAATGGGCAGGTCCTCCATGTTCCAGACGCCGGCGTTGGCCACCACGATGTCCAGGCGGCCCAGGCGGGCAATCGCGAACTCCACCAATTTTTTATTGTCGGCATGGCGGCCGACGTCTGCTTTAAAGGCTTCCACGCGGGTGCCATGTTTGCCGGCTTCCTGCTGCACCTGGTCCGCGGCGTCCTTCGCTTTGTTGTAATTGAAAACGACGTCGGCGCCGGCTCGCGCGAACAGCTTGACCGCCGCTGCGCCAATCCCCCGCGATCCACCGGTAATCAGCGCGGCCTTGCCAGCCAATGAAATCATCATCCCCCCAGCAACGAAAATCGAAAAAAGAACAAAAAACGAAACTCGATAAACGGACTGCGAAAAGGGGCACCGCCCCGACGAACCAGGCTAGCCCTTTTGTATTACAACCTTGCGAGCGTTCCGGGCGGCAAGTACAAATTCGGCAAACAAGCGCTCGGCGGCGTCGTTGCCAAACATTCGCTCCGGGTGCCACTGAACACCCACCACCCAATTCGCGTCACCCGTCCATTCGACGCCTTCGATGGTGCCATCGGCGGCGTGAGCCGTGACGCGCAGACTCTTTCCCGGCGTTGCGATGGCCTGGTGATGCGAGCTGTTTACTTCGCCCCTCCTCCCACCTGTGATGGCCGCTAGGCGACTGCCCTGGTCGAAAGCTGCGGGATGGCGCGGATCTTCTTTTGGTTCTGGAACAAGGTCTTTTTTTCGGTGCGGGACGGTTGTGCCGGTCTCTGCTCGCAAGTCTTGAATCAAAGTGCCACCCAAATAGACATTGAGGAGCTGGCAGCCGTAGCAGATGGCCAGAACGGGTTTATGCTCGGCAAAGGCGTGCTTCAGGACCGCCCGGTCAGCCGCTTCTCGAGCCAAATCTGCGGGTGCCGACAGACCCCGGTCCACCACTCCGTATTCAGCCGGGTCTACATCCGCAGGGCTGCCCGGCAGCACGAAGCCGTCCAGGGTTGGCAGAGCGTGATCGAGCTCAAGCGGATTCGACAGGGGTAGCAAAACCGGCTCCCCGCCTGCCCGGCGAACCGCATCCTCGTAATTCTTGAGTTTCGGGCGGTTCCCCTCGGCTTCTTCCTGGGAAGTGCGCCACGGGATGCCCACGCGCGGGCGAAGGGAAGTACGTCCAGATGTTGTTTCCGGGGACATAGAACCTTAAATCGTAGCATTCGCGAAGGAGCAGCGGCAACACACCCGTCCTTAGGACGGTGGGTCAGTTTTCGATTATCCGATTAATCGGGAGTTGAAGCCCTTCTGCACACCAATTCGATTTTCAGAGTTTTTGCATTCGGTGGCCCTTGGGCAGTAACCTGTCTTCGTTTTGGTGAACCGCATGGACGAAACAACAGCATTCCACACAGCTGCTCGTAGGTATTGTGAAGCTCGGTTTTCTGAATGGGTCCGAGTCTACGAAGACCTGCAAAGCAAAGAGAATTGGCAAGTTCAAAATCTATTCAAGCCGGGGTGGGATTACTCGGAGGTAGCCTACAAGACTTTTCCACGCTACAGGTTCGCCAAAAACACTCGAATCGAAATCGAGCGACTGCACCCTGATTCTAGAATGAACCTCCCAGAAATCCGGGACTTCCTCATCGCGGCCTCGGCAAAAGCGGCGTCAGAACTTCAGAATGAACTCAAAAACAGATTGGCGCAGGTGGCGATTCGTGAAGAAGCGGAAGACTTTAGGGTGTACGTCGAAGCCTTGACATCTGCGGATTTAGTGCACGTCGAACCTCTTCCCCATAGGCGTGTTCTAGGGAAAGAGGAGAGCGAACGACTTTGGAATGGACTCAGAAAGACGTGGAGTATCGAGGATGGCCATTGGTTCCCTCTTAAAGAGGGAATGCTACCTCCAAACACTTTGGCCTTTCACACTGACTACTTTCAAAGTATCAACGGTGAGAGCATCCTTCGGGATGCTTTGGAGAATCGTGGTGTTTCGACAGTCTTCCTGCTTCATGAGTTTGGTGACCCAGAATACGAAGTCGAACTCGGGATTTATGAGCCCGGTTATTGTGACGGCGGCGAACAGTATTCAACCTCTGAAGGCACAGACTGGATAATCTACGCATCACATGAATCTTAGATTACCGTCGGGGGCGAATGGATAATTAATGTATTTCGCCGGTTGCACCCCGAGTGTGCCCGTCTCACTTACAGAGGTCCCTACTCGACCCCCGACCTTCGTGGAACTTGGGAAACAGGCTAGTACGCAACAGGAATGGTTCGCCAGAATCTAGCTAAGTCCTGATTAATGGGTACTACTTGAGAAAGCCACGTTCGCGATTTCTGGTCAACTCCTGATTAACGCGTAAATCGGAAACTGGCCCACTGCCGTGCTTTACCGGCGAGCCGAAGCAGAGTGCCGCAACACCGCGTCGAGGCCAAATTCCGGCCGATGAAAATAGCTGGGAAGCTCGCCGAGCCGGGAAGCGAGTTGCTCAGGCGAAGAGGCGCGTAGCGTGACGTGGCCGAGTTTGCGGCCGGCGCGTGCGGATTTGCCGTAGAGGTGCAGGTGCGCGTCGCGGACGGTTAGAACCTCCGCGGAGTTGGGCACGTCGCCGATTAGATTGAGCATGACCGAGCAGCCGACGGCGTGGGTCGAACCTAGCGGCAGGCCAACCACGGCGCGCAGGTGATTCTCGAACTGGCTGGTGATTGCGCCCTCGATGGTCCAGTGGCCGGAATTGTGCACGCGCGGGGCAATCTCATTGGCCAGCAGCCGCCCTTCGTACTCGAAAAACTCAATGGCCAGCACGCCTACGTAGTTGAGGGCGTCGAAAATGCGGCGCGCCGCATCTTCGGCGCCCTGTTGCACGGCGCGATCGAGCTGCGGGGCTGGCGCGAGCGATAAGCGCAGGATGCCACCGCGGTGATGATTTTCCACCAGCGGGTAAACGGCGGTTTCGCCGGTTCGCCCGCGCACCGCGAGAATGCTGAGTTCGCGAGTGAAAGGGACCAGGCGCTCAAGAATGAATCCGGCATGTTCCGGCGCGCCATCTTTACCGTCCTTCGCTGCAAGATTGGCCGCCGTCAATTCGCTCCTGGCCCTATCGGCGTCTTCGGCATTGCGCAGGCTCCATTGGCCTTTGCCGTCGTAGCCCATGCGGCAGGTCTTCAGAATCGCGGGCAAGCCGATGTGCTTGATCGCGCCGGCAAGCGCCACGCCATCTGCGACCGCGGCAAACTCGGTGGTGGCGATGCCCAATTGCTGAAAGAGCCGCTTTTCGTTGAGGCGATCCTGGGCCACTTCGAGAGCGGCGGGAGGTGGGAGCACGGGAACGCGTTCGGCAAGGAAGCGGGCGGTTTCGACGGGCACGTTCTCGAATTCATAGGTGACCAACTCCAGCCCGGCGGCAAATTTCGCCAGCGCGGAGCGATCGGTAAACGGCGCTGTAATGCGGGTGGCGATGCGTCCTACCGGAGCTTCCGGGGAAGGATCCAGGAAACGGAAATGAAGACCCAGCGGATAGCCGGCCAGGGCGAGCATGTAGCCGAGTTGTCCGCCGCCAAGGATGCCGATGGTCACGAGCGCGTTCCCTTTTTTCCGGGCGCGGAAGTCGTCGCTATTCCGAGCGTGCGGGCTGTGGCTCTCGGATCTGGATTGGCGAGGACACGTTCGGTCTGCGCACTGCGGAACTTGCGGTACGCTTCGCGCACCTGCGGATGTTTGGCGCCGAGCATGGCTGCGGCGAGCAGGGCGGCGTTAATCGCGCCGGCCTTGCCGATGGCCATGGCGCCTACAGGGACGCCGCCGGGCATCTGGGCGATCGAAAGGAGCGAATCCAGGCCCTTCAGGGCTTTTGACTCCACCGGGACGCCGAGCACCGGCAGCACGGTTTTCGAGGCAGTCATGCCCGGGAGATGGGCGGCGCCGCCCGCTCCGGCGATGATGACCTCGATGCCGCGTTTTTCCGCGGACGAGGCATAGTCGAAAAGAAGGTCGGGCGTGCGGTGCGCGGAAACCACCCGGGTTTCATGCGGCACGCCCAGTTGGTCCAGAGTGTTTGCCGCGTGCTGCAGAGTTTCCCAGTCGGAGGAGGAGCCCATGATGATGCCGACCAGCGGCGCGTTTTCCGCGGAATTCGATTGTTTAGCCATGCTCATCTACGCCCACCGAAGGGAGCGGATATTTTACGGGTTTTTTCAGCGCGCCGCGACCTGGCCGCGCTGTTTCCAAGCGTGCCGGAGCTGACCGACTAGATAAAGCGAGCCGGTTACGAAAATGGCGTCTTGCGGCTGTGCTTTGGAAAGGCAGTAATCGAGCGCCTGTTCGGCGTCGACGATAACGAAGGTGCGCGCCGCGTGATGCGCCGCAACTTCGCTGAGTTGAGAAGCAGAGATGGCGCGAGAGGTGCGCGGCTCCGTAAAGACGACCTCGGCTGCATAGGGGAAGAGTATCCCGGCGATTTCGTCGACGGCTTTATCGCGAAGAGCGCCATAGATGAGGAGAATTTTGCGGCCAACGAAACTCTCTTTCCAGAAGGCCGCCAGTTCGCGCGCGGCGCCGGGATTGTGGGCGCCATCGACATAGATATCGGGTTGGGACTGAAGCTTTTCCAGGCGTCCTGGCCAAACGGCCGCGGCGATACCTTGTTCGATGGCGTTCTCTGGGATGCGATACCCGCGCATGCCGAGGGCGCGAGCGGCCGCCAAGGCGTTCATGGCATTGTGCAACTGAAAGCGTCCTGGCAGACGGGGGGCGAGAGTGGCGGACCATCCGGAGGCGAGCTCGGTGATGCGGGCGCGAGCGCAGCCATTGTTTACGATCGGAGGGTCCAGGCGGTAAGCGGTAGAGGTGTCGATGACGGGACAACCCAATTCATCGGCGCGAGTGAGAATGACTTCGCGGGCTTCGGGGCGCTGCTCCGCGAGCACGAGCGGGATACCTTTCTTTAAAATGCCGGCTTTTTCGCCAGCGATTTCCCGCAGGGAATGCCCCAGGAAATTCTCGTGGTCAAAATCGATGCGGGTGATCAGGGAAATCGCGGGGGTCAGGATATTGGTGGCATCCAGGCGTCCGCCCAGCCCGACCTCGAAAATTCCGCAGTCCACGCGGGCTTGCGCAAAATAGTCAAAGGCCATGGCGGTGACGCACTCGAAATAAGTGGGATGCGCACGAAGCCGGCCGGCGGCGAGGAGTTCTTCGATGACGGGCTCGATACGCGTGAGCGTCTCCGCAAAATCGATATCACTGATTTCCTGGCCGTCCACGCGAATGCGTTCGTTGATCTTTTCCAGGTGGGGCGAGGTATTCAGGCCGGTGCGGAAGCCGCTGTGGCGGAGGATGGATTCGAGGAAAGCGGCGGTCGAGCCTTTGCCATTGGTTCCGGCAATGTGTGCGGAAGGATAGGAGCGGTCGGGTCGGCCCATGCGCTCGGACAATACGGTGATGTTCTCCAAATCAAATTTGGCGGCTGCGGCCTGGGTAGGCGCGGCCAGTTCCCTGCCGAGTGAGAGCAAATACCGCACCGCAGCGTCGTAATTCACGTTCGAGGTACCTTGTGAGAAATCTTGCGGTGCACTTCAATCCAGCTGAATAGTTTCGGACTCTAGATTTTATCCAACAGCTCGGCGACGTTTGCAAGCTTATCAGGCAAATTCAGAGCTTGCCTTCTTGCCAGTTCGTAGAGATCGGACAACACCTCGAAAATTTCTTTTCTCTTAGGGTCCGAAAAATAAATCTCTTCCTGCTCTTGTATAGCAAACAGAACCCTTGAAGAAGATTGAGGTTTCATATTTAGGCCGTAGCTGTCACCTTCCTTCCAAACGCTGAAGGTATATTGACTATCGAGGTCACAATAAAAGGTTTCCGAGCGCCGCCCTTCCAATTCAATCCATGTCAATTTGCCAGCTTTAGTCTTTTCAAGCAGTTTCGCGGCTAATTCCTTGTACTCCAGGGGTTCGATCATTGGGCGCTCCCTTCCAACTGTTTCAGCAGCTTGCCGGACTCGTCTGCGAGCAGCACAACGACGTCATGGCACGATTTTAACACTTTCTCAGTCAACTCGACATCGACAGCGATGGTCGGTGCGGAAACGGCTTGCGAGATCTGGTCCAGCTTGCGAGTCACCTTGTCAATTCTCTCAGGACTGTCGTCCAAGAAAAACATCTTCCACCGGTGCCGAGCTTGCGCGACGCCGGCCAGGAGGTCAGTGCTTCTAAGCTTGGCGGCTTCAAATTGCTTATTTTGCGTGGAGCGAAGCAGTTCTTTGGCCATTTCGCTCAACGCTCGAAGTTCTTCGCCCGCATCGCTCCTCCGCACGGCCTCTCTTGCCTCGCGGGCGGCCTCAGTTGCAGCTTGCGCTCGTTTCGCTGCGCGATAGGAATAAAATAACCCGAAAACACTGAGGATTGCACCACCGATGCTGGCGATGCCAGCTGCCATTTCCATGGTAGCTTTCCAATTGAGATCCACGTGATTCACCGCTGCGAGCGGGAAGTATACCAAATGAGAAATAAATGTACAGTTAGCTCAGGAGCAGGTCAAAGGAATTGGCAATGAAGCTTTTCATTTCTTTGCGGGGAACCACGGCGTCCAGGAAGCCGTGCTCCAGCAGGAATTCGGAGCGTTGAAAGCCCTCGGGGAGTTTCTGGCGAATGGTCTGCTCGATGACCCGGGGTCCAGCGAAACCAATCAGCGCGCCGGGTTCGGCGACGTTGAGATCGCCAAGCATGGCGAAGCTGGCGGTGACGCCACCGGTGGTGGGATCGGTCATCACCGAAATGTAGGGCACTTTCGCTTCGTCCAGCTTGGCCAGCGCGGCCGAGACTTTGGCAAGTTGCATCAGGCTGATGGTGCCTTCCATCATGCGGGCGCCGCCGGAGCAGGAGACAATGACCAGCGGCTGCCGGGTGTCCAGGGCCAATTCAATGCCGCGGGTCACTTTCTCGCCGACTACCGCGCCCATCGAGCCGCCAATAAAATTGAACTCCATGGCGCAGCATACGATAGGGCGGCCATTGAGTTGGCCTTCCGCGGTGATGATGGCGTCGCACATGCCCAATTTCTTGCGCGCTTCGCGCAGGCGGCTGGCATACGGCTTGGTGTCCACGAAGCGAAGCGGGTCGGTGGAAGTCATGCGCGCGTCGTGTTCGGTCCAACGGCCGTCGAAAAGCATCTCCAGGCGTTGCTTGGCGCCCATTTTGAAATGGAACTGGCATTTGGGGCAAACCAGAAGATTGGCCTCAAGATCCTTGCGGAAAACAATAGTGCGGCAAGACTCGCACTTGACCCACAGGCCTTCGGTGCGCACGCGGCGCTCTTCCGGCGGGGTGGGCTGCTCAATGGATTTTTTGTCGCGCTTAAACCAAGCCATTAGAAGTTCTTAGTCGTTTGTACGAATCGGTACGCGGGTTCTAGTAGTCGATTCCTCGCTGAGCCAGTATACCCTTGGTGTAGGGGTGTTTCACCTCGCGCATCTCGGTCACCAGGTCGGCCAGTTCCACTAACTTGGGATGGGCGTTCCTGCCGGTACAAATCACGTGCACCCGCTCCGGACGCCCGCGCAGCGCATCCACCACCTCGTCCGCGTCTAACATTTTGTAGCCGATGGTGTAGTTGATCTCGTCGAGTACCACCAAATCATATTTTCCGCTGTAGATGGCGTCGCGGCCAGCCAGCCAACAATCGCGGGCCATCTTTATATCTTCGGGATCGGTTTCCGCGCCGCCGACTTTAACGAAACCGCGGCCCATCGGGCGTATTTCAAACTTGTCGTCGCCCAGCATTTTGGCGGCATCCAGCTCTCCGTAATGCCAGGAGCCCTTGATGAATTGGACCATCAGGACGCGAAGGCCTTGCCCGACGGCGCGAAATGCGGCGCCCAGGGCGCAAGTGGTCTTGCCTTTGCCTGGCCCGGTGTAAACGATCAGCAATCCCTTTTCTTCCGGCATTCTGGTTTCGATCCGCAGCGAGATGAAGGTGGCCGGCAACGTCGCAGTGCCGCAGGCTACGTCGCAGGCGATTGAACAATAGCGCGATAGAAGGCGAGCCGCAAATCTCGGCTCAGTCGAGTTGCAGGCGCTTGGCTAACTCTGCGGCAATGGCGGCGATGTGCTGCCGGGTTGCGGAGGGCAGCGCGGTTTTGGGCTTGGCCTGGGGGTCGTGCAAAACAATCCACAGACCTGGGCGATAAACTTCATCGTCTCCGGGGCAAATGGCGCCGGTGAGTTGGGCCAGCTCCAGGGGCGAATCGCGGACCAAATCGAGGCCCGGATGATGGATGGTAGGCTGGGCCAGGAGTTCCATCAGAATGCCGCGGGTGTCGTCAACCAGATCGCGAAAACCCTGGGAAACCAGGATGGCGTCCACGTCGCGAGGCGTGGGCTGATCGGTTTGCTCCAGGTCGTAGTCGGGAAGCGGTTTGTCCAGCGCGATTTCAATGGAGGCGGACGGCTGATTTTCGTCGGGCACGACGCGAATGGACATGGTCAATAAAGTTGTACACCAGCAGCGGCTGGTTGCGATAGAGGGTTAGCGGCCGCGGCAGGGCAGGCGTCCCATAGCGGCGGGGAAACAGATTGGCGGCAATAGCAGATGGCAGTCGGGCGATTGTGTTATTTTGTTGGCAATCGAGTGGGGCGGAAATGGAGTCCACGTGCCGGCGATAGAGACACCGCCAAACCTGGTCCGCATCAGCGGATCCACATTTAGCCTGAGAGTGATTGCGGCGGCAATTATTCTGCTGTTCTGTTACTACGCGCAGGGCGTGGTGATCACCCTGTTGCTTTCCATTTTGCTCGCGTACTTTCTGGATCCGGCGGTGGAGCTGTTGGAGCGCGTGCATGTGCCGCGCACCATCGGCTCAATGGCCATGGTGCTTATCCTGATCGCGGTGTTGGGCGCGGTGGGCTATGCCCTTGGGGAACGCACGGCGGATTTTGCGGCGAACTGGCCGAAGTATGGCGGCGTGCTGAAGCAAGCAGCCAATGCGGTCGAAGGGAAAATCAACGGACTGGAAGGGCGGGTGACGGACCTGGGAGCGGACGCGGGCAATGCGCCGCGAAGCGAAGCGCGCTCGGAGCCCGGGATCGTGCACACACTCATCTTGCGCAGCATAGGATCGTTGTATGCGCTGTTTCTGGAGGTGACGTTCGTGCCGTTCCTGGTGTTTTTCATGCTGGCGGGAAAACGGGAGGTGTGGCACGGAACGCTGCAGCTGTTCCCGGTGGCGCGGCGAACGCAGGTGAAAGAAGCGTTGGAAGATATGCGCGAAGTTTTGCGGGATTACCTTGCGGGTATGACGCTGGTGACGCTGACGGTGATTGCAGCGAGCAGTCTGCTGTTCTGGTGGATGGGGATCGATTACCCGATTCTCACCGGAATCGCTTCAGGTCTGCTGAATATGGTGCCGTATATCGGCGCAGTGATGGCCTGGTTGCCGGCGTTCCTGATCGCATTGGCGAAGTGGAAGACGATTGGAAATTTCCTGTTAATTGCGGCGGGGTTGACGGCGATTCATGTACTGGCTCTGAACTTGGTCGCGCCGCAACTGGTGGGCCGGCGCGTGCGCCTGAATGCTGTGGCCATCACCATCTCGCTGTTGTTTTGGGGATGGGTGTGGGGCGGCATGGGCCTGATTTTGGCGATACCGATCACCGCCACGCTGCGCGTGATTTGCGATCATACCGAGTCCTGGCGCCCCATCGGGCGCTGGTTGAGCGCTTAAGGAATGATGCAAATGAAGCGCGATTGGGGATACCTGTGTCTCGCGCTGGCCTTGGTTTCCCTCGGCAGCGCGCCAGCGGCGAACGCGTGGGGTTGCCGGGGCCATGAAACCGTGGCGGCCCTGGCGGAAAAGCACCTTACAACCCAGGCGAAAGAGGCGCTGCTGGCATTGCTCATCGCCAACCCGATTGATCCGCAATTGAGGCGCTACTGCGGGCAAACCGGCGCGGATCCATTCGTTGACGCGTCCACCTGGGCCGATGATGAGCGCAACCGCGAGCCGGCTACGGGGCCGTGGCATTACATTGACATTCCACTAAGCGTGACACAAGGTCCGGCGGAGAAATTCTGTGGGGCGCAAGGTTGCGTTCTGCAGGCCATCTCGGATCAGCTTGCGATTCTGAAAGACAAAAACGCAGCAGGCGCAAAACGCGCCGCGGCACTTCGATTTATCATCCATTTTGTGGGCGACCTGCACCAGCCATTGCACGGGTCGACCAACAGTGATCGGGGCGGGAATTGCGTGCCGGTAAGATACTTATCGCGCAATCCGCATCCGAGCCGCAATTCCTACGTTCCTAATCTTCATCATATTTGGGACACCGAAATCCCGGAAAGTCAGATGCAAGGAGCGGATCCCGGAGAGTTTGCGGAAACATTGGATGCGGCATTTCAAGGATTTTTCGGCGCCTGGCAACAGAATGGGATGCAGCTGGATGCATGGGCATGGGAAAGCCATGATCATGCGGCCGAAGCGGCTTACGGCGGATTCAGCAAAGCGGTGGCGGTCGAACCGGGCGTGGCCGTCAATTCCTGCGCGGATGACAACAACATCGGTCAGCGGATGCTACACAAACACTTGGTTATTGATGAAGCTTACCGGCAGCAGGCAGGTTCGGTGGTCGAGGAGCGTCTGGCGCAGGCGGGAATTCGGCTGGCGATGATCCTGAATGATGCGGCGAAGGGCAGTTTTTAGCGTCCCCGGGGTCACAGATCCGACCGTCCCCCTGGGAAGGGGGTTGCCTTTCCGGCGATTGTCATCGTCGTGTCTATTGCCATGACCGCCTGGGATTGGTAGCCTTTCGTTGTTGGGAAACCAGCAGTCTGCGACACCCGTCCGGCCCGGCCCTCTTGCCAACGGGAAACCCTGAGTATTCGACGAACTCCCTCCCAGTTCTGAAAGACGAGACGTATCGATGCGGCCCAGCCTGCGGCCGGAGCACGTACTTGCCACCATTCTGTCCTCCACGAAGGAGGGCCTGCTCTCGTTTTCCCTCGAGGGCATGATCGAGTCGTGGAGCAGCGGGGCCCAGGCGCTCTATGGATATAGCGCCGAGGAAATCACCGGGCGGCCGATAAACCTGTTGTTGCCGATCTACGAAGTGCCAGCTCACGAAGAGTTTTTGCAGGCCGCCAAGGACCAGAGTTTGCCTTATCGTGAAAGCGCCGAGCGTCTCCGGAAAGACGGATCTCGAATTCGCGTGACGGTGAAGCGATTTGCGGTACGCAACGAAAGCGGCGAGGTCAGCGGATTTGTAGAAACCGCTCGCGCAGAGGATTGGCATGGAGCGAGCCGCGGGGAGGACGCGCAGCTTCGGCCATTAATGGAACAAATGCCGGCAATGCTATGGACCACGGATTGTAATCTGAAAATCACCTCTAATTTCGGGGCTCCCTTTGGACCGCCCAACGGGCATGCCAGGAATCTGGCGGGGAAAACGCTTTATGAATACTTAAAATGTCAGGATCCGCACGCCGCGCCGATTGCCCATCATGCCGAGGCGTTGCGAGGCTGCTCTTCCTCTTTCGAATACCATCATGGGAACCGCTATTTTGCCGTTCACCTGGGCCCGCTGCGCGGGGCTTCGGGAGAGATCACCGGATGCATCGGGGTAGGCATTGACATCACCGATCGAAAGAGGCGCGAAGACCAAATTCGATACCAGGCGACGCATGACGCGCTGACTGGCCTGGCCAACTACCGCGAATTTGTGGAGACGCTGGAGCACGAAGTGCGCCGCGCGGAACGCAGCAATAAGACATTCGCGGTGCTCCTGCTGGATCTGGACGAATTGAAAGCGATCAACGACCGATACGGTCACCTGGTGGGGAACCGCGCGCTGCGAAGATTATCCGGCGCGATTAAGGATCACTTGCGGACGACGGACCTGGCGGCACGTTACGGCGGCGACGAGTTTGCGGTGGTACTCATCGATGCGGATCCCGGCATGGCCAAACGGATCGCAGAACGCGTAGACCGGGCGATGCGGCAGGCGCCGGAAGACCCGCCGCTGACCGTCAGCATTGGCATCAGCGTATACCCACAGGACGGACGCAGCGCCTGCGAGTTGTTAGAAGCGGCGGACCGGCATTTATACCGGCGCAAGAAAGTTGCGCACTCCCAGAGTGTCAGTGCGGATTGACCCTACCGAAGACGGCGGCTTGCCACCGGCGGCCCGTATCTCTCGAGTTGATTGACTTGGACGGCAGCGCAGCCTAAGATTCGCTTCATCTGCCAGATAGGATGCGAACCCTGCGCTTTCTTTCTGGCCGATTCTGCATGATCCCCGGCGGTGTACGTTGCCAAGCTCCGTAGTGTCGCATTACCGGCTATTGAATCCGCTGGGAAGCGGCGGAATGGGCGTAGTCTATCGCGCGGAAGACACCGCGCTGGGCCGCACGGTGGCGTTGAAGTTTCTCTCCTCGCAAATAGTGCAGGACCCGAAACGCGTGGAGCGTTTTCGGGATGAAGCGCGCACCGCATCCTCGCTGAACCATCCCAATATCTGCATTATTTATGAAGTCGGCGAGCAGGAAGGCGAGATGTTTATCGCCATGGAGTACGTGGAGGGGCGCCCGCTTTCGGAATCCTTGCGCGAAGGAGGAATGGCGGTGGAAACGCTGCTGCGGTACGGGCGGCAAATCGCCAGCGCTTTGGAGCATGCCCACGAGCGCGGCATCACACACCGCGACCTGAAACCGGCCAACGTGGTGGTGACTCCCAACGGCACCGCGAAAATTCTCGATTTTGGCCTGGCTAAACGGAACGATCCTGAACAGATGCAACGCAAAACGACGCACGGCCTGGTGACGGAAACCAGCGTGGGACTGACCGGGACGCTGCCGTACATGTCGCCAGAGCAGCTGGAAGGCGGCGAAACCGGGCCGCGCAGCGACATCTGGTCGCTGGGCGTCATGTTGTACGAGATGGCTTCCGGCACGCGGCCATTTCGAGGAGAGAACCTGTACCGGCTGTGCACCGCCATCATTCAGGAGCCCATGCCGCCGCTGCCGGACAATGTTCCAGCCGGGCTGGCCGCGGTGATCAAGCAATGCTTGCAGAAGGAGCCGGCGCGGCGCTATCAGCGCGCCAGCGAGCTGCGCGCCGCGCTGGAAGCTCTAGAGATCAGCGGCACAGCCGTTGCGCTTCCGGCCCCTCCGGAGAAAACCGCGATTGCGTGGAAACCGCTATGGGTTCCCTTGGGCTTGGTCTTCTTGCTCGCGGGCGTCGGGCTGGGCCTGCTTTTGCGCGGTGGCAAAACGACCACGAGCGCTGCCAAGGGCGGCATCAGCGTTCCGGAAAGGGTGCAGTTGGCGGTTTTGCCGCCGAGCGGAGGAGCTGGAGCGGAAGACAGCGCATTTAACGATGGACTGGTGGAGACGCTAACGTCACGGCTTACGGCGTTAACCGACAAGCATCCCCTGGCGGTGATCCCTGCCAGCGAAGTGCGCGCGCGCAAAGTGGCTACGGTGGACGCCGCGCGAGCCGAATTTGGCGTGAATCTGGGGTTAGTGATTAACGTGCAACATGCTGCTGGACAAGAGCGGGTAAATTACTCCCTGGTGGATGCGGGGTCCCACCAGCAATTGCGCGGGGGAACCATTACGGCGGCTCGGGGGGATCCGTTTGCATTGCAAGACCAGGTGTCCGAAAGCGTGACGCAAGCCCTGGAACTGGAGCTGCAACCGCAAGAGAAGCGCGCGTTGGAAAAGCACGGCACCACGGAACCGGCGGCCTACGATTTCTATCTGCAAGGGCGCGGCTATTTGCAGGATTACGGGCAGAGAGAGAAGGTCGAAAGCGCAGTGACCGTTTTTACCCGGGCAGTGCAAAAGGATCCGGCTTTCGCTGCTGCCTACGCCGGATTGGGCGAAGCTTACTGGAGGAAGTACGAGCTTACGCATGAAAGCGAATGGGTAAAAAAGGCTGCCGATTCGTGTCAACAGGCCGCCAGCCACGACAGTTCGGTGGCGGAAGGGCACGCGTGCCTGGGTTTGGTTTATCAGGGCACCGGAAAGTACGAACGAGCTGGGGAAGAGTACGCCAAGGCGGCAGCGATCGAGCCCACGCTGGATGCAGCGCAGTCCGGGCTGGCCCGGTCGTACGAAAGCTTGAACCGTTTGGACGAAGCCGAGAAAGCGTATCGTGCGGCGATAACGTTGCGGCCGAATTATTGGGCCGGATACAACCGCCTGGGCGCGTTTTATATGCGCCACGGCAAATGGGAGCAAGCGGCGCAAATGTTTTCGCAGGTGGTCGAATTGGTCCCCGACAGTTTCATCGGCTACAGCAATCTGGGAGCGGTAAGGCTGCAGCAAGGGCGCTACGCGGAGGCGATTCCTCCCTTCGAACACTCCCTGGACATTCGCAAGACCGGCGATGCGCTCTCTAACCTCGGAACGGCTTATTTTGCGTTGCGCCGATACGCCGATGCCGCGAAAGAGTACGAATACGCGGTAACCTTAAGCCCCAACGAGTATGTATTGTGGGGAAATCTGGGAGACGCCTACTTTTGGACCCCGGAACGCCGGTCGGACGCCACCGGAGCCTATAACCGCGCCATCGGCCTCGCGTTAGAAACTTTGCGTGTAAACGGCCGCGATGCCGCAACGCTGAGCAGCATTTCCTTGTACCACGCGATGCTGGGCGAGCGTACCGCCGCGGTCGATTACCTGAACCGTGCGCTGGGTATCGAACCGAAGCGCCCCGACTTGCTGTTAAATGCGGCGATTGCGTATCAGCAGCTCCGAGAAGAAGATCGAGCGCTGGATTTTCTGGAGCGGGCGGTGGCGGCCGGGCTTCCTCCCCAGTCATTGCGAGATTTGCCCAATTTTGATAGCCTCCGCGACAAGCCTCGCTTCAAGAAGTTATTCCCCCAGCAGTGAGCAAGGTTTCAGTAAGGAGCACCTCATGAAAGCCCCAGTTTCCAACCCCCGGCGGCGGTTTCTACCGGCGGGTCTAACGCTATCCGCCGCGCTGCTTTGTGTCTCGATGTGGCAGGTTGCTTGCGAAAAACCCCGAGTAGTCGGAGATGTTTACACTTGTAAGGACCGGACCATCGATGTCGATGCCAACGCTTCGACCGGCGTCGATCAGGATACGATCGTGGTTTGCGGCAATCACAAGGTGAAATGGAAAGAAAAGAACCAGGAAAACTGGGAAGTACAATTCCTGGTCTCGCCGTTTCAACAGGGTGAGAAAAAGATCAAGAAGGGGGACCCGCCGCCCAGCGCCGTCGCACCGCAATCCGCGGATACTGCCTTTAAGTATTCGATTACCGTGAACGGGCAAGCGCACGATCCGCAGATCATCATCATGGGTGGCAGTTAGTCTCGCTGGACCTACGCGCGGCTCGCGTGACGGATGGAATCGACGATGGCCCGCGGATCGGCCGCGTCTTGAAACAAGCGGATCGCTGCTATTCCTGCAGCGCCCGCAGCGCGGCACGCTCCGGTAGTCTCGACTGTTATGCCGCCAATGGCCCACACTGGTACGGTTATCGCCCGGCATACTTCAGCTAACCGCTCTACCCCCTGCGGCGCGCCAAACTCCTCTTTTGACGGCGTGGCGAATGTCGGCCCAAAAAAGATGTAGTCCGCGCCACCGCGCTCCGCGACGCGCGCCTCCTCCAGCGAATGGCAGGAAACACCTGCCAGAAAATCTTCAGCAACCACGCGGTTCCTCTTGGCGTCTGCAATGATGCGCTTCGCTTCTACAATGGGCAGACTCCTATGGCCCAGGTGAACGCCGCCGGCGCGCAGGGCAATCGCAACATCAACACGATCATTGATCAAGACGCGAAGGCTCGCCGGCGATGTCCCGCTGACAGGAAGGGCCTCCTGCGCCAGGGCTGCGAGCTCCTTGGGGGGCAGATCTTTCTCACGAATCTGAATCCAATCCACACCAGAGACAGCTATCTCTCTAATCTTGTGAATCAGAGTGCTCAGCGACGGTTCGGCAGCGAGAGCGCGACGATCCGTTACATAACAAAGCAAAGGAGAGGAGCCGCGCCCCGGCCGCAGATCACTCTGGGCGCGCACGGGAGGCCGCCGAGGGCGGAGCGGAAACGGGGTCCGGCCCGATCATGTTGATCGCCACAAAGATATCCAGGATGCCCACGCCGCTGACCGCGCCGCGAAAGGCAGGATGCAGCAAAATGCGCAGTAAGGACGGGAAGTGACTCAGAAAGTAGTTCTTCTCCCAGATGGAAGTCCACGGGAGATAAAACAGGATCGCGCCCATGATGCACAGCACGACCACCAGCAATGCGCTAAGCACTCTATTCATGGAAGGACGGTTGGCGCGAGGGAGCGACGCCACATTAACGGATAGGCTTCTGAAGAGCAGCGATGCGCTCGCCAACATCCCGATAATCGATGTTCATCGCGTAAACCTGGGAAAAACTCTTCAGCGCCGCCACCGGTTCCCCCGCCGATTCTTGGGCCACGCCCAAATCATACCGCAATGCGAGCGCACTTTCCGGGTCCAGGTCGGGAGTGTGCAGCGCACGGTCGTACCAGATGGCGGCGACCCCGGGTTGTCCTTTTTCCATGAAAGCCAGCCCTAAAAGCGTGCAGCACTGCATGGTGTAACGGAACGCGCGGCCGCGGTCCGTGGCCTTAGCCACTTTCTGAAATTCGCTGATGGCTTCTTCCAGCAAACCCATCTCGCGGAAGGCAATGCCGAGGTTGTAGTGCGTCTCGAGATCTTCCTCTTCCGCTCCCATTTCGCCCAACTCGGCGCGGAAATCATCGAACACTTCCTTCAGCGGGCCGCTCTCCACGTTGCCAGACGGAGGCGGAGGGGTCGCTGCCGGTTTCGATTTGTTACCTTGCGCTGGCGCTTGGCCGCGTTTTTGCGGCGGCGCGGGGCCCGGCGGGGGCCCTCCCAAACCCAACTGATCGATTTCATTGGCGAGGTCCGCAAGAAATTGGTCGGAGGCGAAGTTGCCATCCGTCGCGGCGGGCGCCGCACTGTTCTGATGCACCGGTTCCGGCCGGCGAGGCTCAGGTGTGCGAGTCGGCGGTTCCTGCGCGTGCGCGGGAACCAGCGGTTCGGCATCCAGAACCAGCTCATAATCCTGCTCGACCTCGAACTCCGGCTCAGGATCCTTGGCTTTCGGTTTCTCTTTAGCCGGAGGATTTTGCGCGGACGAGCCCGCCGGAGCCGGTGACTCCCGCATGAAGGGCTCGTCGATCGCCTCTTGCCGCTCGAAGATTGAAGCGGTTTCGTGGGCCTCGCGGCGAATAGAAATCTCCGGCAGGTCCTCCACTGCCGGCGCCTCCGTAGAACTCTCCGCAAAGGGATTGGTATTTTCGTGGACTGCGGCTTCCATGGGAACTTCAAATTCCGGTGCGGCATCCTCGCCAGCCGCGGGCGCTTTCGCTGCCGTCTCGGCGGGGCGGGCGTCGCTCAACATGGACGCCCATTCGTCGGACAGGTCGACTTCGTGAACCTCCTGTGGGGTCGGCGCGTCGCCCTCGGCGCTGGCCACCTTCTCTACCGCGGGCTCGGGCGGGGGTGGCGCAGGCTCGGCCGCGGCTGGTTGCTCTCCCGCCAACTCCTCGTCCGTCAAGCCGGCGGCCCGTTGGAATCGTCGGCGAAGTTCCTCAAACCGTTCCGCGCTGTGGACGTCTCCCCGCGAGGTATGGATTTTCTCCAGTTGGGCGGCCAGCTCCGCGGTGCGGCGATCGTCGCCGGCGCCCAGAACAAAATCCAGCAGCTTCTCGAGAGTCGGCGCGTGTTGCGGCGCGCGACGCAGGATCGCTTCCAGCAAACCTATGGCTTTCTGGGTCAGCCCATAACTGGCGAAAAGATCGACGTCGGTCAGCGATTGGTCGATGAATTTTTGGGTTTCGTCATCGAGCGGCGTTTCCGCGGCGCCCTCGGCTGGCTTAGCCCTTACCTCCGGAGCCTCCGCCTCGCTGGGTAATCTGGCAGACTTCGGCTTGGCCAGCTCAACCGGAGAATTCTCTTCTTCTTGATGAACCGGTTCAGGAGCCTCTTCCGTGACATCGTGACCCAATTTGCGCAAGACCTCATTCAGCTTCCGCTTTGGGGCATCGCTGTCGGGCTGGCTGGCGACCAGTTGCTCGAAGACTTCCTTGGCCCGGTCATATTTCTTACGGCTGGCCAGCGCATCGCCCAGGTGCGCCAGCGCGTCCGCCAGGCGGAAGGAATCACTGGTGCGGCCATAAAACTCCACCAGCCATTCCAGCGGCTCGATATGACCTGGAAGCCGGGCTGCCAAGTCGCTCAACAACCGGCCCACGGGCTCGTGCTCCCCGGCATCGACCATGGGGATACGAATGCGCGCGAGCAGTTCCATGGCTTGCTCGCCCTGATCCGCTTGGAGCAGCGCCTCGGTTATCTTATGCGCGGGGCCAAAATTCTTGGGATCTGCGTTAAAGACCTTCAAAGCCAGCTCTGCGGCGTGCTCCCAGTCGGAGTTTTTCAGGTACATGTCGAGCAGCAGTTCAGTCTGCTCGCCGCCTTTATCCAGATCGGCGACCTGCTCCAGGGCCTTGGCCGCCGATGTTACATCACCTTTGGAAGAATGGATGCGGGCCTTGACGATCACCGCCGCCATGTTCTTGGGATCGAGTTTCAAAGCTCGATCCGCAAGCTTTTCGCACTCCCCAGAATCGCCGCGCGCCAAGGCGCGCTGCGCGGCGGAGACATAAGCCTCAATGGCGTCGGCCGTTTGGCCCATGGCAGTGTAAAGATCCGCGAGTCGAATCTGGATGCGCAGGTTGTCGGGTTCGGCGAGCAACAGCTTCTTCAAAAGCGCCACGGCTTCCGGTTGCTTGTTGTTCTTTAGATGGATTTCCGCCAGTTGCAGAAACAGCGGGCGCGCCTCGCTCATCACGCCTTGCTGCACGTAGAGGTCTGCGAGCTTTTCCAGCGGGCGAATCTCTTCCGGGGCCAGTTTGGCGATGCGCTTGTAAACGGCGATGGCCTTGGTCAGGAAGCCGTCGCCCACGAAGATCTGCGCCAGCCGCTCGAAATAATCTATGGCCTGGAAGGTTTCGCCCTGCCGGATGTACAGCTCCCCGATGGTCATCAGGGTGACTTGATCCTTGGGCTCGTACTTGAGGATTTGCTGATATTCCGCGATGGCCTGCGGAACCTTGCCCTGGTTCAGTAGCTTCTGCGCGGCTTCAACGTATTTGCTTTTGCTATAGGCCATTCGTTGACTCAGACACAGCGCCACCCGCGCCCTGCAAGGAGAGGAATATCCTCTGCGCCCGAAGGGATAGAGGCAGGCAGAAGCTGTGCTTGCTTACGCTAGCAGGCAGGGAAAAGCCAAGTCAACGAACGCAGATTTCCGTGTGAGCAGCCAGTTATCCCCGTTGGACTTAGGAACAGCGCGGCGAAAGACAGGCGAAGCGCAGCTTAGGGTAGCTGGCGCTCCCGGGGTAGCCCGATCAACGGTGATCAAGGAACAATCGCGTCCGGCAGCAGCGCGATCTGTATGGCTCCGGCGGACCAGCACCCCGCGTCTCGAACTGGCGCGAAGGAGTGCCGGTGCAGGGGAGTGGGTCCGTGCTGGCGCAGGGCCTCCAGATGGTCGGCTGTGGCGTAGCCCTTGTGGCGCGCCAGTCCGTACTGCGGGTAAACCGCATCCCATTCTTCCATGCGCCCATCGCGGTGCGTTTTGGCCAGGATGGAAGCGGCGGCGATCGAGACGCTGCGACAATCGCCCTTGATGAGCGGCTTCTGCTCGATCAGCACGTCGAGCTGCAGGGCGTCGATCAGCAAGTAGTCCGGTACTATGGCGAGTTGCTGCAGCGCCGCGGTCATAGCTTGACGGCTGGCCTGGTAAATGTTCCACGCGTCGATGCGTTGCGCATCGATCTCCGCAACGGCCCAGGCCAAGGCATGCTCGCGAATCCTTTCGGCCAACTGCCCGCGGCGTTCCGGGGCAATCTGTTTGGAATCGTCCAGCCCCACGATGCGGCGCTTGGGATTCAGAATCACCGCGGCGGCAACCACGGGCCCGAACAGCGCGCCGCGTCCGGCTTCATCCAAGCCGGCGATACGCATCCAGCCCTGCTTGCGCGCCGCTCGCTCGAAACGGGTGGAGCAGAGGCGGCTCATTTCGGCCGCGATTTTAGCATGAGAGCCGAAGTGGAAAATAAGAAGCTCGGCAGTACGTGAGATTATTCGCAGGCAGGCCAACGCTGACGCAAATGAAAAGCCCCGGCTTAGCCGGGGCTTCTTGCCAAACTGATCTGCCAAAACCGATCTAGGCCTTCGTTTCTGTTCCCGCAACCGCGGCTGCGGCGGCCGGCGCTTCCTCGCGGTCAGCCCGCTTGATGCGCGCTGCCTTGCCGCGAAGTTCGCGCAAATAATACAGCCGCGCGCGCCGCACTTTGCCCTTGCCCACCACCTCGATCGAGCTGATCGTCGGCGAGTGCAGCGGAAAAATACGCTCGATACCCACTCCAAAGCTTACCCGGCGTACCGTAAATGTCGCGCCCGAAGCCCGTCCCTTTTTCGAAATCACCACGCCTTCAAAAGCCTGCAAGCGCTCTTTTTCTTTCTCGCCGTCGCCTTCCTTCAGCCGCACGTTCACCCGCACCGTGTCGCCAGGCCGGAACTCGGGAAGGTCTTTGCGCAGTTGCGCTTCATGTAGTTTCGCGATTACCGGATTCATGTTCCTATTCCCTGCAGACCCACTCGGCGGGGCCAGCACACCAAAGGCAAACCCCAATTATAAGCAAATCCCCACCAGTTACCTAACAAAATCCCACTTCCCGTTTAATGGCTAGGCCCACCTCTCCCCAAAGACGACACGGGATCGCTTGGCTAGCACCTCGGGCTATTGCGTCAACTGCATTATCGGCGCCACGGAAGGCACGCCAGAACCGTTAACCAGGAACAGCATGTAATAGCCCGGCGGTGCGGCGAAGCCGTCGGCAGGTGAGAGCAGGGTGAGACCGCCCGTGGCTTGCTGGAACGTAACGGGCACGAAACGGGCGTTCTGATCGAAGAAGTGCGTAACCGCGCCGGTGCGAATTAACACAGCGCTGGTGATGGTTGTCGCATCTGGTGTGGCCACAAAAAAATTAGTGGCGAAATGGATTTGCGTCGGAGCTTGCGTAATGGTTGGGCGCGTGCCCTTGAACAGATATGGTGGTGAATAGAATTCGGCGCTCAACTCATCGGGCACATTACCGAAATCCGATCCCATGCCAGATTCGAGAACGCGCCCGTCTGGCAGCAGCAACGCCGTGGAGTGATACTCGCGCGGTGTGTGCATTGCGGCCATGGTGGTCCAGGTTTGCGTTTGCGGCGACCAGAGTTCGGCGGCGTAAACGGCGTTGCTGATGTTCCCGCCGTTCTTGTCGGTTTCCCCTCCAGTAGCCAGGACCGTGCCGTCCGGTAGTGTGGTGAGATTCAAGAAGCTGCGCGGATAGGCCATGGACGGAACCTGCTGCCACGCCGGAGAGGGCTGCGTGGTGTCGAGCGTGAACGCTGTATTGGAAGATGGCCCGGTAGTTTGACTATCCGCCGCACTTCCGGACTTAAGTATTTTACCCGGCGAATACATGGTGGCGCTGCCGCCGTCGACGATTCGGGAATCGAGGACAGTCCAAGTTTGCGCGTTAATGTCGAGCACATCGGTATCGGTGGCGACTTCTGTGCCGCCTGTATGGATGATCCGGCCGTCCGCCAACTGGAACATGAAAGGATAAGTTTCGAACGGATTGTTAGCATTGGTAAGCTGTGTCCAGGTATTCGCGACGGGATCATAAATTTCCGGGATACCCGCATTGGTGTGATTAGTGGTCTGCCATCCGGCGGTCACCAGGATGCGACCGTCCCACAGGGTGGTTGCGGTTGGATACCATCGGCGGAAAGCCATGGGAGGAACCGCGGTCCAGGTATTCGTGGAGGAGTCGAAGATTTCGGCATTGGCGATACCGATGGTACTGCTACTTTGCCCATATCCTCCCACGGCGAGCACCCGGCCATCGCCCATGAGCGCCCCGCCCGAGCAGAACAGATCGGTCGAAGTGGGAACGCTGGTAAATTTATTGTTCACATAGTCCCAAACCGTAGCGGAGCTACCGTCCTCGTAAAAGAAAAGGGTGTTGTTCTTGAGCAGCAGAAGGTTCACAGCAACGGTGGGAAGAGTAACCGGAGCAGACCAACTGCCGACAATGGCAGCATTCCCAGAATTATCCACCGTGACCAAAATGGGGGCGGACTTAGCGCTTAGGCCCGCGGAGTCAAACACCGTGGCGGACAATGTATGCAACCCGGCGGTCGCCGTCGTCGTATCCCACGTTAGAGAGTAAGGCGGCGCGGTGACTTGCGAACCCAGATTGCTGCCGTCCAGCAGAAACTGAACACCTGTGATCGAGGAACTCAGGTCCGAAGCGGAAGCCGACACAGTGGAATTAGCGGTCACTGTGGCGTTCGGTGCGGGAGACGTCATGCTGACGTTTGGCCCGGTGACGCTAGCCTGGGATTTAAACGTGGCCATAAGAGCGCTCCACGTTCCACTAGTTTGCGTAAATGTTGCAGCCGCGCTCCCGGCAAAGGTTTGGATTTGGTATTCATCCAGATCGCCGTTTATCAGAGAGATAGGAGTAAATCCGGTGCCGGCGGTAGCGGTATTGAAAACCCAACCGTAACCAAAGATTAGCTCTCCATTTGAACTCGTCGTCCGGGAGCCACTCGACACACTTGTCCCGGACCCGGTCGCGAACGCTGTGACGTCCAGCGAACCAGTGGTCGCGAGGCCGGACCATTCGGAGACATGGATTTCCAGGGCTGCCGTTCCGGAGGGAACAATTGTCACCGTGTTGACGCCGCCCTTGCATACCGGCACGTACCAGATGTACAGCGTGACATTCTGCGTGGTGTCTGTGACTGGACCGATCGCTGCCGAATAAGAATTGCCCAGGCTATCTGAAATCGACAAATTAGTGGCAGGACGCGCGGCGCTCCCGGCAACTATCAAAAAATTCCCGCTAGTGTTGCTGGCGGTGAATGCCACAGACATACTGGCCGTGCCACTGTTATTTCCGTTGCTATTGGCTTGCACCAGCTGGATGCCGGAGGAGGCGACCGCTTGAGCGGTGAAGTTGATCGAGGTAACGTTGGCGCCGTTGACCGTGACGGTCTGATTTGGCGGCGTAAACGTAAAACCATTTTTGGTCGGTGTTAGCGTGTAGGAACCATTAGCGAGTCCGCTGAACGCATAATTGCCATTGGCGTCCGCAGTGGCGCTGCCTGATCCTCCGCCACTGAGAGAAACAGTTGCGCCGGAACCACTAGCGGCAGGACTGACTGTGCCCGAGATGCCATAAGTGATTGTTCCTCCGCCGCTGAGCGAAGGCAGGACCTCGGCGATGGAAAGGTTATACCGGTCGCTAGTCGGCGCCGTGTCGTTGATGGTCACACTGGTTCCGCTTACCGGGGTCGTCGTGCTTTGCATCTGGACCCAATAAGTGTCGCCGCTAGGCGATAAGTCTTGATGCACAAGTTTTTGTCCTGATCCCGGCGTTCGCGCGATGGCATTGTCCCAATCGTTTCCCACCCCAAGCACCCAGGAGTTGTTCCGC
>Ga0070730_10001318_pt1 | contig 24062 bp, 30 predicted proteins | sample Coa_R1_3_FD_66447 | JGI IMG/M metagenome (GOLD analysis project Ga0070730, IMG submission 66447) | Surface soil microbial communities from Centralia Pennsylvania, which are recovering from an underground coalmine fire - Coalmine... | ecosystem: Environmental > Terrestrial > Soil > Unclassified ... | reverse complement strand
CGCTCATGGCGTACGTGTGCGTCATTGCAAGCGGCACAAAGATGTGCTGCTGCATGTAGCTGTTGTAGGACTGTCCGGACGCCTGCTGGACGATATACCCTGCGAGGGAGTAATTGGCGTTCGAGTACTGGAAGAGCGTTCCGGGTCTTGCTGCGAGTGGGAACGTCTCGTAGCCGTGGATGGCCTGCTCGAATGTGGTGGCTGGCGTGAAGTTCAGCTGCGTCAGGCCGGCCTGGGGAGATATGCCGCTTGTCTGGTCGAGCACCTGGAGAACCGTGATGGCGCTCGACTCGCTGCCGTCGCCGATCTTGAACCACGGGATGTACGTTCGTACCGGAGCGTCAAGGTTCACCTTTCCCTGGTCGACCAGTTGCATGATGGCAAGCGCCGTAAAGGACTTGCTCAGAGAGGCCAGGAAGAACGAGGTGTCCGCAGTGCTGTTACCGAATCCCCGAAGCCAGACCGGTTGACTTCCGTTCACGATCCCCATCGCGGTGCCGGGGATGTGGGAGGCGCTGGCCTGCTGCTGCACGTAGTTCTCGATCTGAGTGCTTGTGGTCTTCCCGATGGTCGTCGCGGGACTGCCAGCAGGGGCGGCGGAAGCTCCCGAAGACAGCATCGTGATGAGGCAGACGATGAATGAGAGAAGGAAGCCGAGCACCAACCACAGGTACGCGGCACGGTCCGTAGGGACGGACAACTGAGCAGAAGAACGTTTCCGCATTTGGTATCTATCCTCCTAAATGAAAGGCAAAATTGCGATAGGTGAAGCCTTGTTTGTGCATCCATCAGAAGGATAGTCCTTGGGTGTCACCGCCGTATGTCAAATGTATGTCGTTTTGGTGTCATCGGCAATGCTGGGCTGTACATCTTGACAGGAAGCTGTTGATTTGCTTTTCAATGATGCTGTTGGGGGCGTTTTCGCGCCTGTCGCCTCTCAAGCCAATTCCTGGGGAGTTGGGAAAGCAAGAGTATCCGCCTTCTCAACAGCTTCCTGTCAAGATGTACAATGAGACTGTCAAAAACACTCCCTTGTGAGAGATTTTTGCAGTGATCCTAGCTCTCCCTCCATTTGCGAGGGATGGTTCTAATAGCCCCGCAAACAGGGCATTCCACCGGGATGGTCGGATCTATCTGAAGTGCAATTTCCGTTCCGCCGTAAGAACATCTCATATCAGCCTCCTATCGTTTCGTGCCCGAAATGATCTCCCATCTGGTTTCGCCTTGCACCCACCGTCGCTCTGTCTGAAGCGTCTGCGTTTTTCGCCTCTCGTGAGATGGATAGCGAAGAATCCCGTTACGCAGTTGGAGTTGGCGTAGCGCTGCGCATTGGGGGCATTCTCCGCGTGCCACTCCGCTCTCCTGAAAGCGCCCTGGCTCAATATCTAGCATGTCAGAAAAAGTGCATCTCAGCGTGTTCCCCTTCGGGGCCTGATCGCCCACCGGATCGCGGACGGTCGCCCGCTCGACTGGCTTCCCCTTGTGCTCCTGCCCTCTTCCGTTTGTGGCGGGATCGGCTGTCTGAGCTGACTTACGCTCGTTAGCATGAATATCCAGTAATTGCTGGAGATCTTGCTCACTTTGCACTTTGGCACGTGCGACTCGGTGTTCTCCTGTTCGAGCTTCCATCTCTAAGCGAGCACGCTGGTCGGGCTGTAAAGCATAGCTGGTGAGCGCATCCACGGTCAGAACGGTCTTGTTCTCGCTCCAAAGCCCATCCACGGTTTCGACGATCCAATCGCCCAACACTCCCACGCACCCCGTACTCCATTCCCCAAACCAACGCCAGTGAGAGAGGAGTGCTGGCACATCAACCGTCAGAGGCACGTTTTCGAGCAAGCTTTGGAGAGCACCGACAAATTCTTCACACTCTTTCTGATTATCCAGATGATACCGAGGAAAATGCTGATCGCGCATCCTGCGCGTGGTTTGACCATTGAGATGACAGTATTCGTACAAATCAAAGTTGCCCACCAGGACATGCAGTACATTGGTACGATTGGCGAGCGCCTTGAGCCAATCCAACTGCGCCGTCGGCTTGCGCAGAGGATCAGGGGCCAGCAGGTGCTGGCCTTCATCCACAAAGACCACTTTTACCTGAAGCAATCTCAGAGCATACTCGACCACGTTGCGGACCTCCAGCCATTCAGCAGGATCATTGCTCTTTTTTCCTCGATTGAGATAGAGCGGCAGATTTTTTGTCCGCTCTCGGATGGCTGGATGATGCTGAAACTGGTCAAGCACTTGCTGGTAGTAATCCAGGCGCGCCGCCGACCCCACATCTTCTGGAGATGCCTGTACGATTATCGCCGGGACCACAGCGGGATTTGTTTCGGCATCGCGTAACTGACGCACGACCTGCTCCACAACGGTCGATTTGCCCACTCCCCCTGCTCCATAGAGATCGAGCAGGGTGTAGCTTCGGTGTCCAGAAATAGCTCGGAGCAGGAACCGCTCCACTTCTTCGAGACGTGGGTGTTTCACCTTCAAGGTTCTAAAGCTCTCAAGGCGGCTTGTTGGAAGCATGTCTGGTGTGGGCATCAGTGGTACACCTCATAGCGTGGTACGTTCGACAAATCTACTTCGATTGGGACATCACTCCGGGTTTGATCTTCCTGGATAGGACGAGGCCCCGCGAGCAAAAGCGCCTCGCGCAGTGGCTGCTCTTCCAGATCATGCTGACGTTGGAGCAACCACTCCTCATCCTTTTCCAGCTTCAGTAAAAACTCTGCCAGGCGGGGACCATCCAGTGTCGCACGTTTCACCTGGTGCTGCCGCTGGTGTTCACGCCACTCGTCGAGGATCACGTTCCATTCGCGTTCTGAGCGTCCATGCACCTGAAGAAACGCATCAGCGACACATTCAACCCATTGGTCATCAATGTAGGCATAGGAGAAGCCCATATCGTAGGGCTCATACCGAACGGGAACAGTCTGACCTGCGATCCGTGGCGAGCGCATGCATTCATGCCAGTACTGAAGTCCATTGACTGTAATCCCGCGCGCTGGATGAATCTTCACCACCCCGGTGCGCGTTGATGGCCTGGTTTTGATCAAAAAAGCTTCTGAGTAAGGAATGAAGAGGTGCGCGCGGCTGCCAGCTCGCAGCATTCCTTGCTCGAATGTTTCGCGAGGACTCATGCCAAGAGCTGGATGATCCATTTGATCATAGACTTCCGTGACATATTCCGTCAGACGGAAGGTAAAGCGATCCAGCGTCCAGACCGCCAGACGCCTGGGATCAACTTCCTGTGTCATCAGACGAGGAATCTTGGTTGCCTGTGTGTTTCCGCGTAACTGATTAAGCAGTTCAGTCGTCGTCGTCCCAAAAAGCCGTTCGAGCACCGAGCCGAAGTGCGGTTGGTTCGGCGGACGTTCTAATTTGGTCACAAAACACTGTGATAATAACGCTTCAAAGTAGACGCTGCCGAACTCGGAGCCGCGATCGACCACCAGTTCCTGTGGAAGTCGCCCATAGCGCTGCACACACAAACGAAATGCCATCATAGCGGAACGATAGGACGGCGGGTCATAGGTCACATAGCAGGCGAGCACTCGACGGCTGTATGCATCGATGAGAAAGGTCGCCCAGGGCTTGCCCAGAGGTTGGCCTGTCACACTGGAGACCAGCAGAATATCCAGTTGGGTGTGATCCAGATGAGCGCGTGCAAAAGGCCGTTCCCCGTGGCGCGGTGTGGTCTGATCAAGATAGCCAAGAAAAGGCTGGAGGGGATAGGCGGCGCGTTTGCCTCGGCGGGCAGTTGTGACCTCCTGATCGGTAAAACGCGCGCGCTCGTAGTAAAAGGTACGCTCTCCAATCGGAGGAATGCCTTGTCGGATCGCCTCTTCCCGGTAAAGCCGATAGACGGCAGCGGCCCGCTTCGCCTGCGGAACAGCATAGTGGGTGGAAAGATATTCCCGCAACAACGCACGGGATGCATCCGGGACGCGGCTCGTTCGGTTGCCTCGACGCGCCACCCGATCGAGAAGCCCGATGTACCCACATCCCGTATTCGCCTCAGCCTGGCGATAGGCTGCCATCCAATTCTGGATAGAGCGCTGCGTGACCGTAATAGCATCGCCGCGTAGGTAGGCCAGGATCTCTCGCCAGCGTCGATTCGCAGCCTCCAGTGCTTTTGGCCCTGCCTGGGTTAAACGCTGTCGAGCAGTCTCCTGGAGAGGCGAGGGAGTTGCCTGCTCTCCTTGTTTGATCTGGCCCATCTCGACTAGGCGTTGAAACTGGTCAGTGGTGAGTGTTAACGCAGTTCCCGCCTCCGGTCGAAGGATCACGGTCGTTCCCTGCATTTCCGCCTCCCAGAGTCGTCCGTCAAAAATGAGCGGCGAGGCAAGCAAGACCGAGCGAATCGCTTGTGGAGTTGCCTGCCTGGCAGCCTGAGCCTCCTGCGCACTTTGATACAAAAAGACCTGTTCCCAGTGCATCAAAGAGGCTGCACGGAGACTCGGTAAAAATCTGCTGCGAGGTAAGCATAGCCCAAAGCACATCGACCGTGAGATCCGGAGTCGCTTCAAGAAATGCTGCCACACTCATTCCAGGATAGACTTTCAGTGCGTCGAGAACCTGCGTTTGCGCCTGTGATGTGAGCGGAAATGGGTGTATCCAGAAATCCCCGAGAACCTTGAGATTTTGAATGAAGAGCGGATGATATTCTTTGGAGGTACGCACACGATAGGAAAGACCCAGTTCCTGCGCAGCTAACTCTCCTGGAGGGGACCTCCACCCTCCTGTACCTGTGGGCTGATACCGCTCAGGCATTCGTTCGGCGAGCTTGTCCAGAGCATCTGCTGGTTTCCATTCCTCAAATACCACGCTGTCCCGGCGGATGACAAGGAAGTCTGGGGTATGCCAAGGGGAACTCTTGCGTCCGGAGCGGGCGTGGTAGTGAAGTTGAATACGTGTCGGCTGGTCATAATACTCCAACACATCGTCATCCACCTCCATCGTGTAAATGGCCCACAATTCGACATGCTGACTTTCAAATTGGATGGAAAATCCCATCTTGGTGCTCGGGAACCGTCCACTCACATTCGAGGCCCCACCTTGTACTTTTCGGGCAGGCTGGGAGGAGCGAACGCGAACAATGGCCGTTTCTGTCGCTGGCGAAATGTGGTTGCGCTGGCACCAGATGCGAAACTCATCGTCTGTGAGCATGGCATCATTCCCTCTCTTTGTTGAGAACCCGCTCATGAAGGGCTTCCTCTGGAACTCTCTTCAAGCTGAGTATACCCAAGATTCAGCAAAGAAACAAGCTTCTGCTCCATATCTTTTCGTTTTTGCTGAATATCTTTTCGCGAGAGAGCGTTGCTGAAAGATTTGTTTGCGAGAGGCAAAGGGGGACAAGGGGAAAGAAAAGATATGGTGCAGAATGCGAGCGTTTTCTTCCGTTCTCTACTGAAATGCCAATGCTAATTTATGGTTCAGGTAGGAAAAGATATTCAACAATTAACACCATCGTGTCACGTTTCCTTTCTTTTGTCTTTGATCAGGATGCGTTCCTGGGGCCTCTACGAGCACATGAGGTTTGGCAAAAGCGTGAAAACGTTTTGCCACACTCTCTTTGCTCACGAGAGCGTCTTCTCAAGAGATGGTTCTTACACGTCAACAAGAAAACAGGAAGTATTTCTTCATCTTCTTCTAGGAATTTAAGCCACCAGCAGCCAACCCAGTCCACAAGCCACAATCGAGCTTGAAAATGGAAGCACTCCGCCAGTGTGTCTGTTTCATGAGAGGGAGCTACTCACTGGCGGGAGAAACCAGCTCTCACTCTTCTTATCGAAACGCGATGATCGCCTTGTCGGTAGGCTCAGATGTTTGCACACCTTGCCACTTCATATGGTGGGAGTGGATCGGTCCGGGAACAATGCCTGCCCGATCTAATGACCGAACTACTCCTAAAAGCCAGGAATAAGATGTTGTTTGACTGATAACATGAATCCATTCTTCTGCCTTGAATGATTGGTAGATTATATTATACCTCTTATATTATATCAGGACGCTCTCCTCTTTTTCAGAGGGGTCCAGTTTCAAATGAGCGCACAGCTCTCATACGTTTGAGCCGTGCAGAAAGGAGACAAACGAGCAGGGAGAGGGGTCCCTGTTGGAATGCTCTGGGCAGAAGCTCTCTCATTCTATGAGCGGTAAAACGAGCAATAGTGTGTAGGGATATTTTTGAGCGTCGCCGTGAGTGCGCTCTTTCGGCCCCACTGGCCGTTCCTGAATTCCTGCTTGCTCACCCAACTACGGGTCAAAAATAGGGACCATCCGCTTATTTCATTCTCACATGTCCACTGTTTCGTGAAGAAAAGGTTGGCCCGGCCCGGCTCACGGCTTCTAAGCGGAGAGCGAAAGCGAAAACATCCACAGAATGATGCCCATTTCGCTCCTAAAATCTTCTGATTTTCCTGTCTGCAACCACGACGATGGAATCATTCCCATGCCCAGTGCCGCCGCTACCTCCATTTCTTTTTTATTTTTGCTTATGATGCTTGTTTCCCTGCCCGTGGTTCGTGTCAGTCGTCTCATCAGAGACATGCCCATGCTCGGTGAAATTGAGTGTCCCACCTGGCTTCTGTAATGTGATCCGGGTCAGCTGAGAAGGGGTTCTCGTCCCTTGAGGCTGGATCTGAGAAGGGGGTGACGCGGTCGGCACAGGGGTCATCTTCCCAGTGAGACTTGCTGCGAGCAGGGCGGTTTGCGAGAGCCGGCCTTGGAGATAGGCGAAGGAAAAACCCAGGAAGAGGGGCATGAGACACAGAAGCAGTGCGAGTGCTCCTTTCTGCTCGCGCTTCATGCTGTGTAGAGAGAGGGATGTGGGCAGACGAGCTTCGGTCGGGACGATCTTGATCTCTACGGGAAGAGGGTTGGTGGCTGTTGCCACAAGTGCTTGTTGGTAGGACAGCGCCAGATCGCTGGCCGTGGCAAAGCGAGATCGTGGCTCTTTCGCCAGGGCGCGCACCAGCACCTGATCAACACTGGATGGAATGGCAGGATTGATCTGAGATGGGAGGGGGACTGGCTCAGAGACGTGCTTGAGAAACCTGGCCACTGGGGTGCTGCCCTGAAAGGGGACCCGCCCGGTCAGCATCTGGTAGAGCAGGATCCCCAGCGCATACAGATCGCTGCTGGGTGTGGCCACCTGCTCCGCCAATTCGGGGGCCATATAATCCGGGGTGCCAATCAAAAAGCCTGTCTGGGTGATCCCATTGCTGGTTCCCACCTGCTGGGCTAGGCCAAAGTCTGCGAGATAGACATGGTGCCCGCCATCTAACAGAATATTAGTCGGCTTGATATCGCGGTGGAGGATGCCCTGCTCATGGGCATACTGCAGGGCGCTGGCAAGTTGTGTGAAGAGGTGCTTCGCTTCTTGCAGGGAGATTGGCCCTTCATTGAGGCGCCTGGCCAGCGTTCCATACTCGACATAGGGCAGAACCAGGTAGGCCCACCCCCTCCATTCACCAGAAGCGAGCGCGGGGAGGATATGCGGGTGATGGAGCCTGGCAACCGCTGCGACTTCGCGACGGAAACGTTCGCAGTGATCAGACGGAGCGCACTGGACCAGCTTGAGAGCGATCATGCGCTCCGTGTGCAGATCCTGAGCAAGATAGATCTCTGACATGCCCCCCTTCGCCAGGCGACGGTGGATCTGATAGTGATCAATGATGACTGCTTCCCATTCCGACATGATGCTTTGAGCTCCTCCTGGATGGTGGTCTAAGGGAGACATGCTCTCAAGCGGAATTGGTGTCAGGACCACCCGGCCTCTCTTCCTCTGTGGTGGGATGGGAAATCAGAAGATTCCAGAAGCGGAATGGGCACCATTTTTCGGGTGGGCGCTCACCTGTCTTTTTCGGGAAGAAATGGGTGACTCACTGGCTTTCTAGAGCCGATGTTCACGGGTGACTCTCACGTACGGCGACGGCCGAACCCCCCGGAGACGGCACGCAGGATCGCGATCAGAATACACGCACCAATAAAGGCAATGATCAATGATCCAATGAAGCCATTCGCGCCAAGGCCAAGCAGGCCGGCCAGCCAACCGCCGATGAATGCACCCACAATCCCAACCACGATATCGCCAACGATCCCATAGCCACCACCGCGCATGACCACAGAAGCCAAGAAGCCTGCGATCAAACCAAGCACTAACCACCAGACGACGGAACTCAGGGTCAGATCCGCGAGAATCAGACTAGCAACAGTCATAACAGTTTTCTCCTTCTTTGCAATCAGGGACTTCTTTCTTTGAAGAGCTTCGGAAGAGTCCTCTTTGACGTACAGGGCTATCACGAGTCATCTCGCAGAAGAGTTTCGATTTCCCGAAGGAGAATACGAACGGTATCTGTGAAAATGAGCTATTGCTGACCTGCTCAATAGAAGCTATCTATCCATTTGCTTTATGTATCTCGATCTAGATAATACAGAACACACACTACGATAGGAATAGGGTTCTCCGTTATCTTCTGTGCTAAACTCATGCAGAACGTGCAAGCACTCGATGTCGTAACAGATCAAATCCCGCCCGTCCGTAGGATTGGCGCTTGAGCAGCTTTAAGCGATTGACCTGCCCTTCAGTTTGGCCTTGACTCCATTCATACGTGAGGGCGGCCAGTACAGCCACCTGATCGCGCTTGATGCCTGCAGCAAAGGTACGTAGCTCTGCTATCCCACTCCGGCTCGCCTCGTGGCCGCCAGTCTTCGAGTGCAGGGGCATCGCTGCTCCGAATCATCAGCGCGAACGCTTGGGCTAGCGTGCATGCCACCTTGACCTGAGGATGCGCTTGCATCACCAGATCCAGCGTGCGCTGGTCTTTTATCGAAAGACCCTCAGGTCTTCGCAATACCAACCCAGTGGCTTGACGGCTCGAAACAGCCGTATGTTGCTGCCGTTTTCTCTCCCCTGAGACAGGTGGGTAATATCGTCGTGGTCGCCTTGGAGGACCGATTTCCTTGCGAAGCGAGGTGATGTACTTTCGTACAGAGGTTTCCGAACCAGGATATCCCTGAGTGCAAATCGTCTGGGAGAGGAGAGCAATGTTCTGTTCCCCGGCGGCCCACTGTGCATGCAGAAAGGGGAGATAGGGGGAAAGTTTGCGACCACGATCGCTCCGCGATTCAGGAAAGTACTCAGCCGTAGCGTATTTCACGGCCGTCTTTTTATGGATACCGAGCATACGAGCGATAGAAGCACCACTCCAGCCCTGCGCAGATAACTCATGAACTTGGGTGAAAATCGCCAGACGTCGTTCTTGTCGTGCACTCTGTACTTGTTCAGCCTGGGAAACAGCCTGAGGGTGAGCGAGAGGCACCTGGTCCAATGGTCCAGCTTGCCGTTCTTCTGGGATGAAAGTGTGTTTCAAATCGGCATGATGGCGAACCAATACCTTCTCCAATGCCTCGCCTACATTGTGGAGTAAATGCCAACGATCGGCAATCTGAATGGCTTGTGGGGCTCCGCGGCTGGCTCCATCTGCAAAAGTCGTACCACGATCACGGCTGATGACCTCTACTGTAGGATACTTCTTTAACCAAGCGGCAAAGGATTCTGCGGTAGCATCCTCAAGGAGATCTATCGGAGCTTGCTGCTCCAAATCTTTCTTCGAGTCTTTGTCAAGAGGCAATTTTCCCCCTTTAGTCTGGCTTCTGGAGGGGAGTGGCTCCTGTCTGTTTTGAACAATCATAGAAGACGATCTTGGTGGGTGTTCTGATTTCCGCTAACTTTGTGGTCCATGTTCCTCTTTTTGCAAGGATGAGCGAAACCGCTCCAGAAAAGCTTGATGCTCAGCGAGTTGGGTCTGTAAACGAGCAATCGTGAGTCCGCAGCTCATATGGTCTTGCAGGAGGGCCTGATACTGTTGCTCCATTTGATCTTGCTTGGCACGAGCCGCGCGTAATTCAGCGATTAGGCGAGGTTTTTTGTATCAGAAAGGTATTGGTGGCGAAATCACCCCCATCAAGCAACCTCTTTCATGAAGCGGGCAAAGTGCGAGAGTGGGGTGGAGTGTGGAGAAATGCCCTCCAACCAGTCGTGCACCCGACAGACATTCATAGCCGCCGCAGTCACAACATGTTGAAGATGGGTACGAGGCTCTCCGATGTAACGTGACCGCCGCAAGCCCATCCGGCGGACACCTTGGGCATGAACTCCTTCGACCCCTGCTCGCTTGGTATACTCCTGCTTGAACTCTTCGGTCTGCTCTCTTTGGCGAGCGGCTGATACCGGCAAAATGGGCTTCTTGCCGCCGAACAGACAGGCTCCGCCGCTTGGCCTTGGTGCATTGAGAACGGGCTGGGCAGGCTCCCGAGACTAGTAAAACTAAACTTGATCTTGATAATCTCTTGATTACGCGTCCAGGTAGGCGTCCAACTGCTGCTCGTCTGTCCCTGCGGACAGCGGGCTTGTTCGTGTTCCCAGTCAATCGCGAAATCGCTTAAGGCATAGCCGTTCTGTTCCCGCGCTTGCCACCGATAATCTTTGGCAGTTGGACCCAGCAGATCGACCTGATACTGCTCCTGACTGGCAACCAGTGCTTCAGCATCAATGTATCCAGCATCCACCAAATGCGGCTCTGGAAGCAATTCGCGCTTGTCTAAGACGGCATGAATATCGGGAAGCGCGTGTCGATCTGGAGTGGGAGCAATGGTAGTCGTCACCTGGGTGACGAGTCGAGGCAGATCTTCATCACACGTCTCGCTAAAATGCGCGGATGTCTCCGACCCAATATGTTGAGCGCTTCGTGGCCGCCGATGCATGAAGACTCATAAGGAGAAAAGTAGAGTTTCGCCGATGGGAGTCGATCCTCATCGGCAATCCAGGTACCCGCCTTTATCCTGTGGCAAGTAGTCTTGTTTCCACACGCGTTGCAATGTATCAACTGCCGGGATAGAGAACATCCAGTGACTAGCTGAGTCTGCTTCTATTGCAGTGAGCAACCCCCAGCCATCCTGGCCTATCTGATGGATAAGCTCTTGGCGCTTATCCGCGCCCTTAGGGAGGCGAAATTCCTCAGCGCGATGTCCATAGCGTTGCGCCCACTCCGGCTGGACCTGGCTCCCTAACCAGTCGGGCGCGACAACAGCTAGAACATTGAGGCAGTGACGCAGCGTTTCTATCACACATTCGGCTCGATTGAGGGCTCGAATCTTCGCTAGCACATGGGTGGAGTCCGTTCGCTGCCGTCCTCGTGCCGCTGCCGCCATCCCTTTTCTTTGCACAGCGTTATGATGGCTTCCAAGAAACGTTCTTCAGCAGTGAGCGCCACCAGGCGAGTACGAAACTCACTCAAAACGCTATGATCGAATCCAGCGTCTGTCAGTTCCAGGCGGGATCGCAATATTTCCAGTCCAGCCGACTACGCACGGCATCAGCCGCTTGTCGATCTGTCAGATTCTCCAGAAATTGGAAGACGGTAACCAGGGCCAAACGCCAGGGTGCATAAGCAGGCTGCCCGCGACCAGGATACAGATCAGTAAATAGTTCATCCTGGTAAAGCGTACCCAGATTATCACGAAGCCATATGTAGAGGTTGCCCTTTGGAAAAACAGCACGTACGACTCGGGCGGTTTCTGGTGGAATTTCAGGGATCGGTTGGGGGTTCATTGACATGGTTAGCCTCCTGCTCTGCATCTGGGAACGATAGGTGTCCTTTATTCTATCAGATGGAGGCCCATCTGATTTCGCCACCAATACCTTTCTGAGGATGAGCCACATTTCCCTTGCAAAAATCAAGGACCAGAGGACAGAGAAAAAGCCGCCGAGCAGTCTCAGAGCGGCGCTCGGCTGGGTAGGGCGAAGGGAGGTCAGGTCTCTGCTGTCTTATGTAAGACGTAAGCCACTGGCTTCTGGCCTCTCAATGTGAGGAGAGTTATGGGCAATCACCTCTTGAGTAACAGGTACAGCAGTGAGACATGAGGGATAGTGCGTCATCATGAGGTTTCGGTCAACGTGGTCGCCTATCAGGCAGGGAAAAAGGCTCGTTTTAGCGATGTTTTCTTGATTTTAGATGTGATTGATGCGGGTATTTTGGGATATAGAATTAGCTCTGCATATCTTGTCTTGTTGTTGTCTACCAGGGCGCTCGTGCTACTCCGTTGGTTCGGATGCCAGGGGGAAGATCTGGGAGAGGGTACTGCAACAGAGAAGCACGAGGATGGGAAATAGAGGAGCGTCGACTTTGGTCAGAATACTGCGAGAGAGTGGAGGGGCGTTTAAGATCTTGGTGTTCTGGGAAGTGCCAGGCTATCGATCCTTAAGAGGAGGAGAGATAGCAAAAATGTCTGTGTGCTCACCGCTATCATGTTGTATGGGGCCAGAGAAGTTCTATTTGCCTGGTGAGGGATACCACACGACTTGTCAGCGATCCTGGCGAGAAAGAGAGCTCTTTGCGCCAGGGTGGTGGTCTGCTTGAGGATGCTGCAAGAAACAACGTTGTCGCGCAAGAGAAATGCGCTACTTCCCCAAGATAGCTCTTTTCTCTTGAGATGAGAGATGTGGGCAGCGAATAAGATCCTTCCCGAAGTCGAAGCACAACAAAAAACGGAAATCCGTTACTCGTTTATGGATTTCCGTTTTTCTGATCTGGCCTTGTCGTCAGCGCGCTTCTCAAGGGGCATCCTCTCTTGGAGTGTGACGACTCAATTGACGACGCAGGCCAGAGAGTCTGGGAGTCATCTGGAGAAACGCTAGCAGGCTGGATCGGCCTGCTGAGCGGTTCTAGTGATATCTGGAGAGAACGGGAGAAGAAATGGTAGCGCATGGCGGATTCGGAGCCTGGGCAGTTGCTTGCGTGGTGATGTTGGCTGGACTGTACTTACTCATGCTCAGGTCGTATTCGTATAGTCATAGAATACGTATTGTGAAGAGCACATGAAAAAGGCAGAAAAGGTTCTGACCAAAACGTGGGGTTGCAAGGAAGGAGAGAAACTCCTCCTGTGAAAGCAGTTGAAAATGACCTCAATCACAGAAGGAGAACTCTCATTTGACTTCTGATGCCATATTTGGCCCCAAAAAGTGTCGATTCAGCCCTCTTTCATTCGTCGTTTTGATAGAAGAGCGAAAATGATGGCTCTTTACCTGAGAAACGCTCTAAAGAAGACAAGAAGAAGATGAAAGGAAAGACGAGAATGCGCTACTTAGCTTTAATCTATCAAGATGACGTTGCTCATGCAAAGTGGAGCCAGGAAGAACTGGCAGCCGAGCAGAACGCCTATTGGGCTTTCAACTCTGAGGCTGGGTCATTCCTGGTCGGCAATGGTATTGCGCTGATGGACAGCAATACCGCGACGACGGTGCGGGTGCGCAACGGCCAGACCCTGAGAACCCAGGGCCCCTTCGCTGAGACGAAAGAGCAGTGCTGCGGCTACTACCTGCTCAATTGCAAAGACCTCGACGAAGCTGTAGAGGTGGCTGCGAAGATTCCTACCGCCAAAAATGGTTCTGTTGAGATCCGCCCAATCGTCGAATTCTCGTAAGCTCAATCATAGCTTCGCATCATAAGAGAGGTTCAGGTCAATTACTGCCTCTCGTAGGACTGCCCCCAAGGGGGGTGGTCCTACGAGAGGCAGTGACTCCCCGCAAAAAAGCGTGGCATGCGCTGGTGCCCACCCAATGCTACTGCCACGGTCGCTTTGCGAACCGATCTGCTCAACGACAACTGGGTTACACCTCAGCTGTTGCGAGCCTTTCCTTAATCCAACCCTGCGTTTTGGTCAGAACCGGCAGAAAAAGGGTCGCCTCTGACCTCCTTTGAGGGTAGACTATGAATATCACTACCTTACAAAAAGAGCATGAAGATGACGACACAACCGAAGAAAGTAGCACCGATTCCTGAGGGCTATCAGAGCGTGACACTGTGGATCATTTCCCGAGATACGGCCAGGCTCCTCGATTTCCTGAGCAGAGCATTTGGGGCACAGGAGTTGGGGCGGGTCTACAACGAGGATGGCTCCATTGATCATGCCGAAGCTAAAATTGGCGACAGCATCGTCATGGGGTTTGATACGCGAAAGGAGTGGCCTGCTACCCCGTGCTTCCTGCGCCTCTACGTCCCTGATGGCGATGCGGTGTACCAGCAAGCCCTCGCTGCTGGAGCGACCACGGTCACCGAGATGACTACCCTGGCCTTTGGCGACCGCGTTGGACGAGTACGCGACCCCTTTGGCAACTTGTGGTGGATTCAGACACGCCTGGAGAACCTCGACCTTGAGGAAATGGCAAAACGCGCCGCAGAGCAGCCATATCGCGAGGCCATGCAGTCTTTGGCTCTCGAGTAGGAACGGACCGGATGACAACGCTAAGCGCTTAGCGTTGTCATCCGGTCCGTTCCTACTCGAGAGCCGGTGTTCGCTCTGGGCGCTAATGACCAACCGTCTGAAAAATCGGCCAACCGATTTCAGTGCGCCATTGTGTCGCATCACTGGTGGTGCGCGCATCGACGAGATAATACTCCCGCACTGGGCCAGCAACGGCCAACGCATGCTTGGAAACATATGTGCCAAGCGCGGCATAGGTTTCGTTCAAGTTGATATGTGACCCACAGTGCACCGTGACCGCCAACTCAGCAGCAGGCACGACCAGTGGCGAAACCCGACCAACGGTCTGCATACTCTGAGAGATGGGGACAAAGACGGTTGCCTCACCCCGTTCGTATTGAAACAGATCGCTCGAAAACAGGCCGCCGCTCGGACCAGACGGCTGCAAACCTTGCACGGCAACGGTCGCATACAATTCCCCAAGAGCCCCATGATACCAAATGAACAGATCGCTCAGATCGACCATTTCCTGTATTCCTACCGCCTGAGTGGCTCGAACTGTTCGATGTTCTACGGAGATCGGGGCGCAAGTAGGCTCGAGAAGATTCCGTAGCGATATCACCGCCTGGCGCGTCTGTTCAAGCTCCCCCTCTAACCGACTGAGATGGGCTGCGATCAGTGCGTTGCGTGTGTCGAGGTCCGGTGCAGCTAACACGGCCTTCACCTCATCAAGAGGCATGGTGAGATCGCGGAAGCGCTGGATAATTTGTGCGGTTGGGATTTGTTCCACGCGATAGTAGCGATATCCCGTGTGTGGGTCTACTTCGGCTGGTTCCAGCAGCCCAACCTGATGGTAGTAGCGAAGCGTTTTGATGCTCAGATGTGTTATCAGGGAAAAGTCGCCAATGGTCAGTGCATCGCTCATACGTAGAGAGCCTCCCCAGATGTTCGTATGTCTTCCTGCAGAGGAGTATACACTCTCCACCCACAGGAGAGTCAATCCGAGAATGGCCTCTTGACTCTCCTCCGACAGAATGCGCGATACTCTCTGCAGACGCCTTTCACCTGGATGAGCACAAGGGAAAAAGAAAAGAGAACGAAAAGGAGAATCTCATGACAACGAGCTTGCATCCGATTATTGCCGAACACATCGAGGCGATGAACGCTTTTGATACCAACAGAATTGTGGCAACCTTTGCCGATGATGCCTTGGTGAATGATAACCATCGGGAATTCTGGGGGATTGACGCGATTAGGCGTTGGGTGGAGAAAGAGATCGTCGGTGATAAGGTGACAATGGAGCTGCGTGAAGTGGTCGAGCACTATGGGGATACGATCGTCCGGGGTGCCTACGACGGCGAATACGACAAAACCCATCTTTCCCCTGGCGACCTCATCTTGTCAAACTACTTTACGGTTCGCAAGAGCAAGATCGTGCGTTTGATGATCATTCACAATAGACCAGCTGCATAGGAGAAGAAAGAGGAATTCTATGACAAGAGACCAGACGAATCCTTCATCATCTCAAAACGAATTTGCTGGCAAGCGCATCCTCGTTACTGGAGGCACGGAGGGCATAGGCAAAGCCATCGTCAAACAGGTGATGGAGAGGGGAGCAAGAGTCATGGCCACGGCCCGTTCGATCCCAATAGATCTTCAAACACCTGACCTGTTTATCCAGGCTGATGTCAGTACTGCCGAAGGGACGACAAAGGTGGTGACAGAGACCTTACGTCGTCTTGGGAGCCTGGATGTTCTGATCAACGTCGTTGGTGCCTCCCTCTCAAAACCTGGAAAAGGGGCCCTCGCCTTCAGTGACGATGACTGGCAACAGCTACTCACTCTGAATTTGCTTTCCGCTGTGCGTTTGGATCGTGGACTGCTCCCATCCATGTTGGAACAGGGGTCTGGCGTGATTCTCCACTTCTCCTCGCTTCAGAGCCGCAAACCGACACCGGATTCATTACCCTATGCAGCAGCAAAGGCGGCTCTGCTCACCTATAGCAAAGGACTGGCCAATGAAGTGGCAGGTCATGGCGTGCGTGTGAACGCTATCATTCCTGGTTTTATTGAAACGGAAGGAGCAAAGCAGCGCATCGAACGGATAGCTCAAGCATCTGGGAGTGATCTGGATGCCGCTCGAAAAGCCTTGATGGACGGCATTGGTGGAGTTCCACTTGGTCGTCCTGGTCGTCCCGAAGAAGTCGCTGAACTCGTTGCCTTCCTGGCATCTGACCGAGCATCCTACATCACTGGCAGCGCGTACGTCATTGATGGCGGAACCTTACGAACTCTCTAGGAGTACAGCGGTCCTCCGAATGGTTCCCAGCCCTCGATAGGTGCGTTGGAGTGCCAGCCTGTTCAATGGCCGGGGCTGGCATTCACCTCGTTCCCAACCCAAGTAGGTCCGTACATCCACGCCCAACCGTTCGGCAGCCTCTTCAGCGGTCCACCCTCGTGCTTCTCGCGCTCTCCTCAGTTCGATCCAGATCAGGTAGAGCAAGATGAAGAGCAGGGCCAGGATCTGGTTCGGTGGGTGCAGAATAGAGATACCGTCCCACATATTCTGACGAAACGGACTAAGGTGGCGGGATGAGTGGGGTGAAGCTGTCGTGCATCGCCTGGTTTCCACGCCCTCGGAATGCGGGATTGCGCTCGGCAGGGGGCATGAGGTAGCTCTCTAGTATGATGCGACTGTGCTGCTGCACCCAGGTGGCTCGTGGTTTGCGTCTGGTTTCGTAGCTGGAGAGGGCAAGCTCTATCGTCTCTGCACCGTGCAGGATCTCAGCCAGCACGTAGGCATCCTCCATCGCCATGCAGCCTCCCTGGGCCATGGTGGGAGCAGCAGCGTGTGCGGCATCGCCGATCAGCACGATGTGGCCATGGTGCCAGTGGTCGGGTTGCAGCACTTCGCTAGGGCCACAGTGGATCTGCTCGTCACGCGAGATCGCCGCCAGACACTCCTGGACGTGCCCACCGAAGTCTGCAAATTGCTTCCGAAAGCGTTCAAGGCGACCTGGCAGCGGGTCATGGGTGCGTGGCATCCCGACGGCCCCAAACACATTGGTCGGTCCCTCTAAGAGGGGCGTGATGCCAAAGAAGCACCCCTCGCCGAACAGGATCCTGAAGTTCTCCGGGTCTGGCGGTCTGATCGGGACGAGACTGCGCCAGATCATCAACCCGGTATAGTCAGGTGGGACGGTGCCCATCAGAAGCGTGCGTACAGTCGAGGAAATCCCGTCAGCCCCCACCACGAGATCATAGTCACTGCTCGATCCGTCACTGAAGCCGACCTGGACCCGCTGCTCATCCTGCATCAAGGATGTGACCGAGGTATCGAGACGATAGGGGACAGCGGTGGCACCTGCAAGCAAGATCTTCTGGAGCCGAGGACGATCGATGGCAATGCAAGAGCCTGCTTTGCCCCAGATCTCCCCCAGATTGGCCTGGCAAAGAACCTCGCCACCCTGATCACAATATATCCAGTGGCGCACGACCGCTCCAGCCTGCACGGCCTCTTTGCCTAACCCGAGCGCGTGCAAGATGCGCATGCCGTTGGCATGGAGCTGAATAGCAGCTCCGGTGGCCTGCCAGCTCGGGCTGCGTTCCACCAGCTCCGCTCGAAAACCCTGCTGGTGCAGGGCCCTTGCCAGAGTGAGTCCGGCGATACCTCCGCCGACAATCAAAATGCGTTCAAGATGAGCCATGTGTACCGACCTTTCTCCGCCCACAGAAGAGCGGTTCTCTCGTGAGCGTGGTGTGCGTTTCTTGAGTTGCTATCTGGAGTATAGGTGGAGAGGCGATCGGGTGGTATGCGCAAGATTACCCAATTCTTGAGCCAAAAACAAGGGAGTGACGCATTTTTCAATTTCTCGCCGAAACGGGGCTTATTGCGTCAGGAGCGAAACAGGGCGAGTTTATGCGTCAGCGTCTCAATCAAGGCCCATCCTTGTTTTGCGGCTCCTTTGTCTGGAAATCAGATGGATATCCTTTGCATAACCAGTAATATCCCAGAGCGGCAGCGTCAGAGCCATCGCAGGCAGCATGGTCCCCATGCCCATATGAATAAGGGTCGATTCAAGCTCCGGTCGTTTGTTGAGCGTACCATTGCCTGGCTCAAGAGTTACCACCGGTTACGTTACCGGTACGAACGAAAGCGGTGTATGTTCCAGGCCATGGTTGACTTCGCCTGTCTTCTTATCGGTCTGCGGCGAGTGGAAGAGATGTAAGCCGCTCTTGAGCATGCCCTAACAGGATTGGGAGCCGGAGCTTATCTTGCATTAATTGAAGCGATTCGAGGCTGAACCAACCGTACGCTAAGAGTTCGTGATCTTGTAAGGTCACCGGACCATGTAAGGCCCCGGTAAATGTATTGAGCTCAAGTTCTCCGCTTGTCGTTTGAATTCGAGCGACCTTGAACAGTTTAGCTTGGACAAGCTCGGCGCCGAGCTCTTCCTGGATTTCTCGCACTACAGCTTCCTGAGGAGTTTCCCCTGGCTCAAGGTGACCGCCGGGAAATCCCCACAAACCGTAGGCACTCTGTTGCTTCTGCTGTACCAGCAGCACTTTACCGTTTTCTACAATTAGCGCATCCGCGACTGACTCTATCGTGGACACCGACTCATATGATGGTTTACTCATGTTTAAAGCTTTCGTTGCAATAAAACTGGTCTTCTTCAACATGGGACTTCGCTTCTAGAGCCAAGAGAGTATCGAAGAGAACACGATTTTATCGCAATGAACACTTGCGGTATGTGTCAACACTCATGTGAGTTGGTGTCCTATCGTGCTACTCATGATGCTTTATTATAGCAGCAGTTCTACTGTTAGGGAACTTGGTTGAGATATGCAATGAGTTCATTGGAAAAAGCCCTGGTAGGTGGCAAGAAGAACCGTTTGACTCAATTAGTGATTCTTACGCAACCTTGCTGATGCGAAAAGTGGTACGCTAAGAGTTTAAGATGTTTAATGAGTTAACCATTCGCCTTAAAAGGGGAGAAGATCTCTCGTTAAAAACACGAGTTCATCTGGTGCTAATTTCTGACTCATACGCAACCTCGCTGATCGAGATGTGATAATCTAGAGAGGGAGTATCCACTAGAAAGATGAGAGTATGATGAGCCAACAAAAAGTCGATGAGTTTGACACGATTGACAATGATTCTGATCGCTACAAGCGTGGGATGGCCATTCTGCAGCAGGTCGGGGGCGCGGATTATGACGCACCCATCCGCGCCCTCCAAGACATCGCGCCTGCGCTAGGCCGCTTCACGGTCGAATTTGGGTATGGTGATGTCCTATCGCGCCCCACTCTTGGTTTAAAACCCCGGCAACTCTGTACCGTCGCCGCTCTGGCAGCCTTGGGAAATGCTGCGCCCCAACTCCGTTATCACATTCATGGGGCGCGCAACGTTGGTTGGAGTCCCGCAGAGATCGTCGAGGTGCTGATCTTGGTGACCGGCTACGCTGGCTTTCCTGCAGCCCTCAACGGCATCTCGGCGGCACGCGAGATCTTTGAGCAGCGTGGAGACAGACCATTGGGCGACGAGACACCTCTGGGCAGCGAAACAACGTCTGATCGATACGAACGAGGCATGCGGACCCTCCAGCGGGTGAGCCGTGGCTCTGGCGCGGCTGTCATCGAAAGCCTCAAGGACATCGCTCCCGATCTGGGTCGCTTCATAATCGAGTTCGGCTACGGCGACATAATCAGTCGCTCCGGGCTCGATGACACGATCAAAGAACTCGCCACAATCGCCATGTGTACCGCCCTGGGCACGGTCCAACCCCAACTCGCGGTGCATATCAATGCGGCCCTCAATGTCGGCGCGACGGCTGAGGAAGTGGTGGAAACGATTCAGCAGATGGCGGTGTATGCAGGGTTCCCCGCTGCGCTCAATGGGATCAGCATCGCCAGAAAGGTCTTCGCGGATCGTAGCGAGCACCCCTAGCAGTTGGTTTCTCTCATGGCTGCCGCCCCTCCACCCATTTTCCCTCGAGAGCAGATGAGAGCCTTTTTTGATCAGCGAGGTTGCGTAAGAGCCTTTAAACTGGTCGGTTGTACAACAATTGTCTTGGTGAATTCACGCTCTCATTGTGCGGTTCACCAAGACAATTATGTGATTTCCGCTAGGACAAAAGCTTGCATTTACCCGAATATTTTGATCAATATGCTATTATTAGATATAAATTTGGATGTTTCGTTAAGATAGGGAAAGTGAAAATATTTTAGGCTGTCTTGTAAAACAATTATCCGCGTGATTGACGTTGAAGGAGAAGCAGATGGAAAACAAACTACCACCCATTCCATTTTGATTGCTGCTACGCTTTGTAGCATCGTCCTTATATGGATGATAGGAACCATGATTGTTGTGTTTCCGCTCATTGCTCAAATGGCATCGCTCTTTCTCTACATTTTAGCAGGAAGCATAATTGGTTTCGTGATACTCGGATTGTTCTTTGGCTTTAAGTTAGTCAATGTTGTTACCAGAAACATGGAGGGCGTCCTTCATGTAGGCTCGAATATAGGCCCGGAAGTCGCCATGTACCGTGGTGGAAATGATGAAATTGTTCTCCGCGAGCGTGAAGCATCACACACACAGGCTCCTCAAGAGACGAATCATCAGCGTCATGAGCGCAGCAGATCCACCAGTCCTTCTACCGATAAATTGCAAAGGGTAATTTGACTTTATGGTTGAAGAGTTGAGGCTCATATTACCAAATGGAGTTGAGTGGTTTTGCGGAAACGATCGTTTCCGCAACAGAGGAAGTCAGTCGGGGTGCGACTCTCTCCTCGCGTGTCTCTTTTTGGAGGTGAGGGGGAACCTTCCCCTGATCTCTCCCCAATGGGGGAAGATAGAGGCTGCTACTATGGCCTTTGGGAGTATTGCAGCAACCAGGAGTTGGGTGCTCCCCCGGACTCTCCCCGGAAGGGGGAAAAGTGGTCTCTTGGAGCGTTTTTCAGGCAAGGGAGAGCCTAAATGCTTCCAGATACATTTTGCGGAGGAATCCTCGGGAGCGCAGTTTTAGGAGCGGTGGTTGGTTCTATCGTACTTGGTATAGGAACGCTTGCCGGTTTTACTGTGGGTCTAGTTGGAGGCATTGCTAGCAGCTACGCTAGCGAAGCAATTGCCGATGCACTCTAATAGGGATAGAGGTCAAGGGACCATTCTCTTGAAAAGAAAAGGCCATAACGGAAACCATTCCATGGACACTTACTATCGTAATCAAGCGTTCGGTTTGCCCCTGCTCTTGAATGGTCTCCTACAACTTGCTTTTGGCATGACACCGGCCTGTCATGATTGTAGCGATGGGCACTAGTGCGAATCCAGGCCAGGCAGTAGCCGGTGACTTCCCGAAACGCTTGGGTGGTCTTGCCCTACGAAAGCCTCCAGATGAGCTGCCACTGGTTGCGCTCCACTGGGTCTTTGGGCTGGCGGTAACGCATCTCGACTGCTTCGTCACTCAAATGGGGTTGTATGGTGAGAGGCTTGTTCCTGACCACAGAAGAGCAGAGGATTTGCTATCCTCTGCAACTCTTGTTGGATTTCACTCTGCTTGCGTCCATCGGATTTGACCTGGTATATGATGACCGCTCGACCGAACAAACCAACAACACGAACCCAGTAGAGGCGGAGAAAACCGAGAGAATGCCACTGGACAGCTGCGCCCTCTATGTCTTCTAACCTCCTGCTCTGCGCCTCGAACCGGGCCGCGTTCCGTTCGGCCAGCGCCTCACCGCGCAATTGTTCCGTATGCTGTTTTGCCAACGTCTCAGTGAATAGCGGATGCATCGTTTTCTCCTCAGTGTGGGAACATTGATCTGTTCCTCCTCGACCACAAAGGTCATCTGACACTCTTCTGTGGCCGCAAGCCGCGTACAAGCCGTGTAGCAGTGAGCCGTCTTGAAGAGTTCCCCAACGGGACGAAAAAACTGGAATGCTACTTTTTCAGGTAGCTCTCAATCATGTGATTAAGATCAGGCAGAGTGCTCTGCCGCAGGCTATAGAGCTTTTCGTCAGACTGCACACGCACGAGCCCCGCCGCACGTAGGATGGCAAGGTGATGGTGCAGGGTCGTTTTCGCCGCTCCGAACTCGCCGGCGATTTCCTGCAAGGTATAGCTTCCCGTCATCAGCATCTTGAGAATACGCAGGCGGCGTTCATCGGCTAGCGCCTTGATCAAGCGCACAAGACGCAGCGGCGGTGTGCTGCTCTCCTCAGCGATGCTTTCGTCCGCGACGGGATAAATGAAAATCTTGGCGTCCTGGTACTCGCTTGGATGGTTCCAGGGACGTCCAACGTAGCTGGGGATGAGGACAACCTTGCGCAGTCCAGGCTCCGGCACAAGCTCAAAGCCGTTGGTGGCAACTTCAACCAAGCGTTCCAGGGAGATCGCCTGGCTCAGCGTGCGCTTCGCCTCGGCGTCTCGCTCGATGATGGGCATGATCTGCGGCTCCAGATCGCGGAAGACCCGTTCATACCCGCTTTCCAGGATATCCAGTATCTGCTTCTTCGTCTCAATCGGGTCCTGCGTGAAGAGGTGAAGCAAGAGGCTCTGCCTGCGACTCTCTTCAGGAAATGAGGTCCTAAGAAATTGCTGTTGCGCCTCCTCGTCACCCTCGGCGGCCTGGAGCATAATATCCAACGGCGTCGTTCTGCGAAACTTGCGCTGGTAGTAGCCGAACATATGCAGGCGCAACTCGAACGGATCGATGGCTTCCAGGTGTGCCAGAAAGCCCGGCACATCTCTGGGCGGCGGACAATCATACGCCAGGCCGATCAGTTGTGAAGATCCTTCACAGCCATCTGCCCACACTTCACTGATCGCGTTCAGGAGCGCCGGTGTAGCCTTCTCGCGCATCATCTCGATCCACTGCTCCCCCACCTCGTAGGGCTGTTCTGATTTCTGCACGTCTTCCGCTATCAATTCCAGTGTCAGCAAGAATTCATGCGCTGGGCTTGCCTCGATCTCTAAGCTGGGAGGAATCCCCCGGCTGCGTTTCGCCAGCACTTCCTGTAGAGCCATACCTCACCTCGCGAACACGGTTCGATCTGCTTGGAGCATCCGAAACTATTTGCTGTTCGATATCTTTCTTTGTACGAATTATTTCGTCATTTTAAGTATATGGAACATGAGCTGTTTTGTCAAGAGAAAATGACGCCTATTTGAGGTAGGGCTAGGATCACTACCTTTCAATAAGAGCTACATTCTCAGCAAAAGGGCACCATCCTCATTCAATTGGTTGATATCGTCGATAACCTGTTTCGCGGAACATTTCAGCTGTTGCTCCCAGCAGTGTTCCTGTTCGCCATCGTCTACCTGCTTGCAGCCGCGCGACTGTTCGGACGGGCCATCTAGCACGTTGATGCCTGGCGCGATGAGGAGAGTCATTCATTGACATGAGAGCGTGCCTTTCAAAGATCTTTTGGGAGAGATGGTCGTTGTCTGGCAAGAACGGGACTGAGACCAATGAGGCTTTTGTTTCGCCTGCCGAGGTTCTTCGTCATATCGGCAGCCCGTTTGCCCCGGACAAAGAGACTCCTTTGCCACTTACCCATGCCGCATGGTCAATTTGGAAGCATAGAGAGGTTCCATTTGCGGAAGCAATCGTTTCCGCAATGTCGTGTTTGTTGTCTGTCGAATATAACGGAACTGGCCCAGTCTTGGTGAAAGCACATCAGCAGCAGCCGTTTTGCTCTCCGTTTCATGCGGAGACAAAAGAAGAGCCGTCGTCAGATAAGCTCATCCTTCACCAAAAGTGAGCCAGACTCGGTAAAATGGGTTCACTCCACTAGG
>Ga0070730_10001316_pt1 | contig 24103 bp, 16 predicted proteins | sample Coa_R1_3_FD_66447 | JGI IMG/M metagenome (GOLD analysis project Ga0070730, IMG submission 66447) | Surface soil microbial communities from Centralia Pennsylvania, which are recovering from an underground coalmine fire - Coalmine... | ecosystem: Environmental > Terrestrial > Soil > Unclassified ... | reverse complement strand
CGAACACCCAGGCAATCGCCAGCGCGATGGGCAGCAAAGCCGCGAAGGCGAGTACCAGGCGGCGGACGGATTGCTTGGGGGTCTGGTGCTGTGTCTGACGCTCAGAGCGTGCCTGGGCCGATTCAGCCAACATGTCGGTGTAGCGAGTTTGGGCGAGACCTTGGTCCATTCCTGGCTGGTACATGTTCGTCTCCTTGTCGGCGGGTACAAGTCTCTGCTTGCTTCTGATGGACCGAGAATAGCCGCCCAGCGCTTGCGGAACTTGCGGTTTCTTGACAACTCCCCTCCAGAAAATTGACAACCGGGCTATACTTTTGGCTGCGCCTGCCCATTGGGGATCGCATGTCCACCCGACGCGCCTCCGCCATTCAACCCGAACAATTCGCCACTTTCGGCCAAATCCTGCGGTTTCTGAGGCAGCGGGCTGGCCTCACGCAGCGCGAGCTATCCATCGCCGTCGGCTATAGCGAATCCCAGATGAGCCGCCTGGAGCAGAACCAGCGCGCGCCCGACGAGGCCGCGCTGGCAGCGCGCTTTGTGCCGGCCCTGCACGTCGAGAGCGAGCCGGAGTGGGCGGCGCGCCTGCTGGAGCTGGGCGCGGCCTCGCGCGCGGAAGGATCGGCGGAAGAGCTGGCGCCAAGCGCCACTGTTCCGGCTTCGCCAAACAACTTGCCTGTCCAGCTCACCAGCTTCGTTGGGCGTGAAACGGAGCTGGCCGAGGTCCGGAAGCAGCTCGCAGATGGCGCCCGGCTGGTGACGCTCACCGGGCCGGGCGGCACCGGTAAGACGCGCCTGGCGCTGGAGGCGGCCAGTGGTCTGCTGGCCGCCTCCCCGGATGGCGTCTGGTGGGTGGAGCTGGCGCCGCTGGCCGACCCCTCGTTGATCCCCCAAACGGTGGCAGCGGCGCTAGGCGTGAAAGAAGAACCCGGCCGTCCCGTACTGGCGACGCTGACCGACCACCTGCGCCACAAGCGCGTGCTGCTGATCCTGGACAACTGCGAGCACGTCATTCAGGCTGCCGCCAAGCTGGCGGAAGATGTGCTGCGCGGTTGTCCGCAGGTTTGCCTGCTGGCCAGCAGCCGTGAATTGTTAGGCGTGGGCGGCGAGCGGGCGCTCTTGGTGCCCTCCTTGCGATCTCCTGCGCCAGACGAACCCCTGTCGCCGGACCGACTGCGGGAGTTCGAAGCGGTGCGGCTGTTCCTGGATCGCGCCGCGGCCACCGCGCCCCGGTTTGCGCTGACCTCCGCGAATGCCGAGGCCATCGTGCAGATCTGCCAGCGGTTGGATGGCATCCCACTGGCGCTGGAGCTGGCGGCGGCGCGGCTGCGGATGCTGCCGGTGGAGCAGCTCGCGGCCCGTCTGGACGATGCCTTCCGTCTGTTGACTGGCGGCAGCCGCACGGCGCTGCCGCGCCACCAGACCCTGCAGGCGCTGATCGATTGGAGTTACGATCTGCTGCCGCCAGCTGAACAGGTGCTCCTGCGCCGGCTGGCCGCGTTTGCCGGCGGCTGGACCCTGGAAGCAGCCGAGACGGTCTGCGCCGGGAAGGAGTTGGAGCCAGCGGCCGTGGCGGAGCTGTTGGGCCGCCTGATCGACAAGTCGTTGGTGCTGGTGGAAGAGCGAGCGGGGGTGGCGCGCTACCGGCTGATGGAGACGGTGCGCCAATATGCCCAGGCCAAGCTGGCTGTCGGCGGTGAGGCCGACGAGGTGCGCGGGCGGCACACGGCCTACTACCTGGCACTGACCGGGGATGGCGGGCCACAATTAACCTACATGGTGCAACCGGCCTGGCTCGATCGGATGGAACAAGAACACGACAACTTGCGCGCGGCGTTGGCCTGGTGCCTGTCGGCGCCGGACCGAGCCGAGTTGGGGCTGCGCCTGGCGAGTCGGCTGATGTGGTATTGGTATGCTTTCGGCTATTGGAAGGAAGGGCAAGGCTGGCTAACGCGCGCGTTGGCGCAAACTGGAGCGGCGGACTATCCCCATGCAAAGGCCTGGGCCCTGGCAGCCTTAGGGATAATGCTCGGTAGCCTGGGAGATTTTTCGGCTGCCCAGGCACAGCATGAGCAAGCCTTAACCCTGTTCCGAGAGTTGGGGGATCGGTCGAATTGCGCCATGCTGCTAGAACGTCTTGGCTGGAATGCCCGGGAGCAAGGCGACGGCGCCACGGCCCGGGCCTGGTTGCAGGAAAGCCAGGCGTTCTACCGGGAACTCGGCGACCAGGCGGGTTTCAGCGCGGCGAACATGACTCTGGCAGGCACCATGATCATGGACGGCGAACTCAGTGAGGCCAAAGCCCTGCTAGACGAGAACCTGAGACTCGCCCGTCAATGGGACAACCACAATATGCTGGGCTGGTCGCTCAATCACCTGGGACAAATTGCCCAACTCGAGGGTGAGCATGCGGAGGCGCTCCGATTGCACGAAGCCAGCCTGCATCCCTTTGGCAAATTGGGGGCGAGAAACGCAGGTCACCGCTGGGGCCACCAGGGGCTGGGGGAGACCTACCTGGCGCTGGGCGAGGTGTCACAGGCCACGTCACACTTTCGAGAGGCTTTACTAATCGCTCGAGACTTCGGAGATGCTGCCGGTGTCGCCTGGTGCCTGGCGGGCTCGGCGGGGACGGTGGCTTTGAATGGGGAGCCCGAGCGTGCGGTCTGGTTATGGGGCGCGGCGGAGGCGCTGCGCCAGTCCATCGGTGCGCGGGAAGCTCCAGCCGCACATGCCACCCATGAACGCCTCCAAGCCCAGGCCCGTGCGCAACTTGGCGAGGCGGACTTTGCCGCGTACTGGGCGGCCGGAGGGGCGGCGCCGCTGTCAGAGGCGATTGAACACGCCCTTCGATGAACATGAAGCCCAGACCGTAATGCATTTTGAGTAACAGGCTCCAGGAGAGTGCAGGTGTCGCCGACGACCCGCGGGCAGGCTGCGACGGCGCGACCAGCATCATCCTGTTCCAGATGGACGTCATTCACGGGCTGACCCTAAGCGAAATCGATCCCGACGCGGTGACGACGGCGTATGGGCCGCTGGCCGCTAACGCGTTTCATTACCATTGCGCGGGACTGACGCGGCCCATTACTTCTGTTGCAGCTCGCGGTAAAGCTGTTCGTAGGCTGCCAACGTCTGGGTGAAATCATGCGTCTGCGCCATTTTGACACGGCCAGCCTGGCCCATGGTCCTGGCTTTCGCCGGGTCGGCCAGCAGATCGACCAGGCGCTCAGTCATCGTTACGACGTCACCGGGCGGCACCAGGTAGCCCGTCACGCTGTGCTTAACAATTTCAGGCATTGAGGTTGCCTGGATCGCGACAACGGGCAATCCGCAGGCAGCGGCCTCAACGGCCACCAGGCCTTCGGTCTCCATCTGCGAGGCCATGACAAAAACGCTCGCCAGCCGGTACAAGCTGGGCAGATCATCCATGGGCGATACGAAGCCTGCAAAGTGTGTCTGCTCGCCAATGCCCAACTGGCTGCTGAGCTGGGTCAAAGCGCCCCTTTGGGTGCCGTCGCCCACAATCAGCAACTGAGCTGGCGCGCGACGCAGGGCTCCGGCTGCGGCGTGCAGGACGACCTCCACGCGCTTCTCTACGTCAAGGCGACCCACGTGTAAGATGACGGGTAGGCCTGGAGCCAGGCCGTACTTGCGGCGCACAACCTCAGCCTCTTCGGCGAACACCGGCTCGGGCGTGAAGGCTTCCAGGTCCACCCCCTCTGCAATCAGACGTGGGCAGCAGCCGACATGCGGCTGGGCCGCCGTCACCGCCGACACGCTCGGCGCTACCAGCGCCCGGCAGCGCGCAGCAAACGTCCGTCCATACATCCACAGGGCTGCCTCGACGAGCCGCTTGAGGCCCGGCACCGGGGGCGCGTAAGCGGCGATTGTGTTGGGCAAGCTGTGCAGCGTCAGGAGCACCGGGCGCTGGAGCCGGCGGGCGGCGCGGAGGCCCGGTAGGCCCATTGACAGCGGATCGTGTAAATGCACGACGTCCGGTTCAAACTGGCGCAGCGCAGCCAGCAGCGCTGGCCCGGGCCATAGTACGAACCGCTGCCGGTTTCGAAACGGGTTAGCAATCGCATCCAGCCGCACGACAGCGACACCCTCCACGACCTCGCGCCAGGCGCGGCCGCGGTCGCTGGCGGCCAGCACCAGCACGGCATGACCGCGCCCGGCCAGGCCCTGCGCCAACCGCTGCACCATGAATGCTGCGCCGCTTACCATCGGCGGGTAAGACTGGCAAACGTGGGCGACTCTCATGGCTCAGCCCGTGCCTGGGCCTGCCGCACCAATGTTTCAATCTGGCGCATCAGCTCGTCAGTTAGCCGGCGCGGCTGAGGCTGATCCGCGTCACCTGGCGTGCGTTGCCCCGGCCACCACGGCCGGCCAATTTCCACCTGGCAGGTACCTCCCAGCTGCCAGCGTCCATACGTAGCCCGTCCGTCCACATTGGCGTGCACGACACGGGTGTATCGGTCTGCCACGTAAAACCCAACCGGCACAATTGGAAACCCGCTTTGCAAGGCCAGGCGGACGGCGCCGATTCGGCCCCGGTGCAGCGGGCCACCGTGGTTCAGGCGGCCCTCCGGACACACCGCAATCGTGTAACCTCGCCGCAGGTGACGCTCGGCGGCCTCCAGCACGGCGCCGGACTGCCCGCGTATTACGGGTAGATGGCCGGACAATGCCAGCAGCCGCCCGATAACCGGAAGGTCAAAAAGGTTGGCCTGGGCCAGGAAGCAGATGACGTCCGGAAAAATGGACGGCAGGAATAAGGCATCCGTGACGTTGGCGTGATTGAGGGCAATAATCTTCGGACCTGGCGGCAGCGGAGCCTGGTAACGGAGCGACAGCTCACGCACACACGTGGCTGTGTACAACCGGGCCAATAGCCGCAGCGCCCCGCTGTACAGGCGAATTTGCGCGTCAGGTGCCGATGGCGGGTAGGCTATTGTCCCGGCACGCGCGGCCCGCACCTGGGCTCGGGCAGCTGGCAGCGCTTGCGAACTGTTGAATTGGCAATCCAGTTGGTCCATTGGCCTTTCCTCCGGCTTTGAGAAAGACCTTAGCCCGGGGAATGTGCCAATACGAGGCTTGGTAGTACCAGACCGATTCGAGGCGGTGCCAAAAAGTGCCAATCGCGGTCTTTTTTGGCCGAAAGTGCCAACTGGAGTAAAATCGACGCCTCAAATCCCTTGGGGGCTGGCGATGCTCCTCTATCTGACCTCCGTCACTGCCTATCTGGGCATGGTGATCTCGCTTTGGCTGTCAACCTACCTGCTCGCGCGCGGTTTCCCCAGCCGCGTCACCTTACGGGCGGTTGTCGTTATGGCCATCATGGCGGCCTACTTTTTCAGCGCCTATGTCAACGCGGTAACCCCGGCCGCCAGCTCAACGTTGGTGCGGGCGGTGCTGGTGGTTTGGGCTTTAGCCTTCTGGTTCGACCTTACGGACAAATTGATTCCGCTGGCCGCACCCCGCCGGCGACCACTGGCCGTCGTCGGTGTTTACGCCCTGGCCGTCATCACGACCGTCATCCTGGTCGTGCGGCCAGATGCGGTAACCCCGGTGAATGTCCATCCGCTGTGGTCCACGCGCCCGGTGCTTGAGGCGCCGGCTATCGGCGTTGCCATTTTTTACTTCCTGACGATGGGCGCCACCCTCTATAACTTCGCCCTGATCAGGCGGGCAGGCGGCGGACAACACATCCGCTTCTTTTTCATTGCCACGTGTCTGGCGGCGCTGACGAGCATCGGCTACTACGTGCTGCTTCTGCCAGGCATGCCGTCCGTGCCCACGGCGGCCCAGGGCACCCTGCTGCTAGTGGCGGTGATGGTGTTTGGCTACGCGGTGGCACGGCATCAGGCCTTCATCGAGCGGCGCACAACGCTGCACGACTTTTCAGTTTCGGGCATCGCCGTGGTGGGATTGGCCGGCCTGTATGCCCTGCTGGCCGGGCAGCGTGGCTTTACGCGCGCCGAGGTGGCCAGCATTGCCATCCTGGCCATCCTGACGCATTCGGGAATAGATCTGGTGCGTGAGTACCTGGAGCGTCTGCTGCAGCGCAGCGAGGGCGACCTGCGGGCACAGCTGCGACGGCTGGCGCGCAGCGTGGGCGGTGATAACACCTTGCCTCACATACTGCGGCAGGGCCTGGTGATTTTGTGTCACCGCCTTAACGCGCGCGGCGCCTTTACGGCCCTCAAGCAAGACGAGGGCTATGTCATCAGCGCCACGCTGAATTCACAGCCGGTTGGCAAGCACCTGGAGGGGGCCGTGTGCGACGACCTGTCTCCGGCGGGCCCCGACCTGGCGCGCGAGGTGGACTGGCTGGCGCCGGTATTTGCGGGCGCCGAGCAGTTGGGAGTTATCGGGCTGGGACCGCCGCGCGCAGCACGCGGCCGGTACTCGGATGCCGAACTGGATGTATTGTCAGAGGTGGCTGACTGGGTGGGTCTGTTGGTCGCCGCCTACCACCAGCAGCGTGAGACGCGCGAGCGCCTGGCCAGCCTGGTGGCGGAAGCCCAGTCGCGTGAGGTTGGCTTGCAGGCCAGCGCCGAAGACCTGCTGGCGGCCATCGAGCAAGACCCCCCGGCCGAGTTCATTCATCTGGTCGAAGATGCGCTGCGCCATCTATCGGACTACCCCGTACTCGGCCAATCGCCCCTGGCCGGGCAGCTAAAGGCTCAAGGGGTCACACATGTCGAGCGCGGCAAAGCCGTGCGCAACCGACTCGTCCAGGCGCTCGAGACCCTGCGTCCGGTGGGCCAGCGTCCGCCCGAGCCCCTGCCGCGGGAATGGCAGGGATACATCGTGCTCAACGACGCCTACCTCGAGGATGTGCCGAATCGCGAGATCATGGCCCGCCTCTACATCTCACAGGGCACTTTTAATCGCCTGCGGCGCCGAGCGCTGCGGGCCGTGGCGCGCAACCTGCTTGAGATCAGCCAATCGGTCCAGGCGCCGGCCTGAGGCAGCCAGCGCCGCACGGTCGCCGGCAGCGTCAAGCCCGAGATGGTGCGTACAGCGGCACTCGCGAAGCGGAGCAGGCGCAAGGGTCATCCTGTTCCAGATGGACGTCATCCATGGGCTGACGCTGTCGGAGATTCACCCGGATGCGGTGACGACGGCGTATGGGCCGCTGGCCGCTCACGCGTTTTTTGACGATCGCGAGGGGAGAGCAGGCGCAAGGCTAACGCTCGTCACACCGGCGGCAGGGTTGGCGCTCCGAACAACAGAATTACTCAATGGCCTTGCGAGTTGTGGCTTCCTCGAAACACAGGTCAAACGCTCTGTACGGCGCAAAGTAGATCGAACCCGGGTTGGTATGCAGAAGGTCCGCAAAATGCGAACCTTCTGCTCCAGTGTGGCTGGTCTGCGACTGCTTACGGCTCGGGCTTAGTCGTCAAAGCCACGGTGAATATGGAGTATGCCCTGGAAACACAGTGTGCCAAACACGTTGCCCGGAGTTGCAATTGGGCAAACGGCCATCACTGTGTATTCGCCAGTCACGGGCGCGCCCTTCAGCCACCCTCGTGTGACGATGCCAGTGATCATCGCCGTGGCTGGGTCCGTCGTGTCATTTTCGGTTATGTGCAGATCCGCGATAAAGGAGTGTCTCTCGCCGTAGATCTCATACCGGGCGTGGCCCAGCCAAAAGCCGGGCACAGACAGGTCGTCGCTGAGGACCTCCCCTGCATAACGGCCATCGCCGACATCGCCCCCGACGACGCCCGCCATGGAGACCCCGGCGACCGATGGCGGGTTAGCCGGCAGCGAGGTGATCCACTTTGTGAACGTGACATCGAACGTGTGGCCTTTCACGCCGCCCGAATCAGCCAGGGCCAATTGCGTTGGGCCCAGGGCCGACACGGCCACAAACGCCGCGGCCATTCCGAGCGCAAAGAGGGCTCGCCAACCTTTGATCGATCGGACTGTCGCCGCGATCATCTTAATAGCTTCGTTCTTCAGGCTTTTCATTTTCCTTGGCTCCTTTGTGCGTTACCCATGTCACTTGCTCGGCTGAGCGTTATGCGGTGCTGACTGTTCGTCTCCGCCTGAACGGCCTTTCACCTCCTTTACCCAATACTTTCTGACCCACTTTGTTTGGCGAAACGGCCCGTGTCCACTCCCTATCTCAATTCTCACGACACTGTAGCGTCTGATCGTTCCCTATTCGTAGCAAATCGGCCTATAATCTCTGCTCGCGCGAAACTAGGGGAGAGACAGCGTGTCGCAATTCAGTTTGAGCCTCCTTGGGCCGCCGCGCGTGCGCTTTGGCGAAGCGGACGTGACGCTGGAGCGCCACAAGGGGCTGGCTCTGCTGGCATACCTGGCGGTCACGGGCGGGCCTCACCGGCGTGACGAGCTGGCGGTCCTGTTTTGGCCGGAACTGGACCCGCCGCACGCCCGGGGCGGCCTGCGGCATGTGCTCTGGAGCCTGACCGCTAAGCTGCCGGGTCCCTGGTGGCAAGTCGAACGCGAGGCCATTGGTCTGCTGCCTGGACCGGACCTGTCGCTGGACGTGACCCGCTTCCGCCAGTTGCTGACCGTCGTGCGCGCGCACCCGCATTCGTCGATCCCAGCCTGCGCCGAATGCTGTGCCACGCTGGCCGAAGCCATCACGCTCTACCGGGGTGACTTTCTCGCTGGCTTTAGCCTGCGCGGCTGCGCTGCTTTCGACGAGTGGCAGCTGAGTGAGGCCGAAAACCTGCGGCGGGCACTGGCGGCCGCTTTAGAGCAGCTTTCGCACGCGCAGGCCGCGCAAGCCCAGTTTGAGACCGCCGGCGCCTATGCCCTGCGCTGGCTGGCCCTCGATCCGCTGCACGAACTCGCCCACCAGCAGTTGATGCGGCTGTACGCGTGGTCGGGTCAACGATCGGCCGCCCTGCGGCAATATGACGCCTGCGTGCAGCTGTTGGACGCCGAGCTCGGCGTCTCGCCCCACGAGCAGACAGTCCAGCTTTTTCGCGCCATCCGCGATGACACGCTGGCCGCGCCCGACCGGCTGGTCCTTGAACTGGGCGCGGGGGCCATCAGTTCCCTGTCGGCCCCAACCCCAGCCAGAGGCACGTCTCTCGTCGCCCGCCCGGCGGCCAGCACCCATCCGGTCGTAGCCGGGCTGGACCGGATGGTGCCGGGCCACTTCATCGGCCGCGAGCTGGAGTGGGCCCAGGCCAGCGCGGCCTGGCGGCGAGCCGTGGCGGGCCTGGGGCAAGTGCTGCTGGTCAGCGGCGAGCCAGGGATCGGCAAGACGCGCCTCGTGCGCGAGCTGGCCCTGGCGGCCCAGGGCGGCGGCGCACGGGTGTTAGTGGGCGAGTGCGCCGCGCGGGGAGAGCTGCCTTACGCCCCGTTCGCGCACATTGCCCGTGAGGTCCTGGATCGGCCGGAGGCTACCCCCGCGTTGTCCGCCGCGGTGCGGGCTGACTTGCTCAGCCTGGCGGCGCGGCCTGGGACGCGCCAACGCCACCCAGCGTCCCCCGGCCTGGCGGACCCAAATTTGGAACGGCAGCGCCTGTTCGACAGCTTCAAGACCGCGTGCCTAGAGTTGGCGGAGGCGACGCCGCTGCTGCTGGTCATCGAAGACGTGCATTGGGCTGACGCTGGGACACTGGCCTTGCTGCGCGATTTGGCCCGCCAGATCGCCCGCTCCAGGCTGCTGCTCCTCATCACGTATCGCGACACCGAAGTGGCGTTGAGCGAAACCCGCGGGCTGCCAGACTGGCTGCTCGAGCTGAACCGTGAGCGCCAGGCGCAGGCGATCCAGCTCGGTCGCCTCAGCCGGCAGCAAAGCGGCCGGATGCTAGCGGCCCTGCTCGCAAGCGGCGAAGTCAGCGAAGCGTTCCGTGACGGCCTGTTTGACGAAACCGAAGGCAACCCCTTCTTCATGGAAGAAGTGTGCAAGACCCTGATTGAGGCGGGCACACTCTATTTCTCAGGCGGCACCTGGCACCGCGAGGACCTGCGGGCCGTGGTACTGCCCGCCACCGTGCGCGCGGCCATACTCGCGCGCGTGCAGCGCCTGCCAGCCGCCACCCAGGAGGTATTGCGGCTGGCGGCCATCCTCGGCCGCGAGTTCGATTTTGACCTGCTGCAGGCGGCCAGTCATCAGGACGAGGCGGCGCTGCAGACTGCCCTGGACCAGGCGGGCCGGGCCCAGCTGATTAGCGCCAACCCGAGCGACGCTCGAGCCGGACCGGCGCGCTTCCGTTTTGTCCACGCCCTCATCCCGTTCGCTCTGCGCGAAGCGCTGGGTGGGCTTCGGCTCCAGCGTCTGCACCGGCAGACCGCACAGGCCTTGGAGCGCGTCCGGCCGGAAGAGGTGGAATGCCTGGCGGCGCATTACACGGCCGCCGGGGAAACTTCCAAAGCCCTGGCCTACACCGTCCAGGCGGCGAGGCGTGCCCAGGACCTATATGACTACGAAACAGAGCTCTACCACTTGCAGGCGGCGCTCCGTCTGACACAGGCCCGCGAAAGACGCCTGGCACTCTTGGAACAGGTGGGTGACGTGCAGCAGCAGCGTGAGGCCAATACCGACGCGGTGCGCGCCTACCAGGAGGCGCTGGAGATTGAATTAATCCTCCCGGCCGCCGATCGCCTGACGCGCGTCCGGCTGCTGTGCAAGCTGGCCGAGGCCGTCTGGATCAAGGAATTTTCGATGCCGCTACGCCCATACGAGCCCGCCGCCGATGCGGCGCTGGAAGAGGGTTTGGGCTTGATGGCCGGCCAGCCGCCGTACCCGGAAACGGTCCGGCTGCTGGTCGCTCGGGCGCACAGCGCCTGGCGCGGCCGTGTCCCGCAGGATTGGGCGGCGGCCGAGCGCGACAGCCGCCGGGCGGTGGCCCTGGCCGAGCAGTTGGACGCGCCGCTCGATCTGTCGGCCGCGTTGGAGTCGCTGGCCACCGTTTTTGCCGCGCGCGGTATGTTCCGCGAGCGGGCCGAGGCTTCACTGCGCCGCGTCGCCCTGACCGATGCGCCGCGGTTCGCGGCCACTCGGGAGCGTGGCCGGGCCTTAAAGGAGGCGGGAGCGGCGCTGATCGACGTGGGCGAGTATGACCAGGCGCTGCGTTACCTCGAAGAGTCCGAAAAGCTGGCCAGCCGCATGCACGCTGCCGAAGACCTGGTCTATGGACTAATGGAGCAGGCGCGCTGTTTGTTTTATCTTGACCGGTGGGACGAGGTGCTGATGGACGAGGAGCTGCGGGCCTTGCGTGAGCAGCCGACGCCCGAGCCGCTGGAGCCAGCCTGCTTCCATCAGGCTCTGATGGCCAGCGTTCACGCGCTGCGCGGCGAGCACGAGGCCGCGGCAGTCCTGCGCGACGAGTCAGTGGCCTATATGCTTCGCTGGGATCCGCCCGAAGCCTGGGGCCGTGGGCACCACTATTGAATGAGCCTGCCGCTCCTGGCGGCGGGCGAGTTCGCCCGCGTCATTCCGATCATCGAACAGGCCCTCCAGACGCCTTCCGAATGGATCGGCGATCACATCTTCTATGCCGACCTGGCCGACGCGGCGGCCCGGCAGCGCGATGAGCCGGCGCTCCGCAAGTATGCGCCCCTGGCGGAAGCGTCGGCGCAGCGTATCAGCCACCGGCTCTACCAGGCGGTCGCCCACCGCGCCTGGGGCGTGGCTCACCGCCTGGCCGGCGAATATGCCGAGGCCGCCGGTAGGCTGAATCAGGCGTTGAGGATGTTCGAGGAATTGGATACGCGCTGGCAGCTCGGACGCACCTGGCTCGAATTGGGAGAGTTGGCTGCGGCACAAAATGAACTGCCAAAGGCGCGCGACTGTTTCCAGCGGGCTTTGGACGACTTTGAAGCTCTGCGAGCCGCGCCCGATGCTGACCACGCCCGGGCTGCTCTGGCAGCTGTGAGCGTTTAGCCACGCGCCAGCACTGGGTCCTTCATCATCCGGAGAAAGCGCTTTTTGGAGTCACGGTGTATGGCAACGGCCGGCCACCTAACGGCTCCAGGTGAACCAAATATCTGTGTTCAGGCAACGCCCCAAAAAGATCAGGCGCTAGCACTAAACAGCAATCACAAGCCGTAAGGCATTTTGAGTAACAGGCTCCAAGGGGTCCTTAGTACACGGACACTTGCACCTGCAGTTGCGGCCGTTGCACCCAGCCCCGCAGTACGCTGGGCGGGGAGTGCAGGTGTGGACTATCCGCTCAAGCCGCAGGACGTCGCCCTCGAGGGCATTCGCGGGCTGACCGACGAGCAGGCGCAGTCGGCGAAGATGACACTCCGGACGCGGTGACGACGGCGTATGGGCCGCTGGCCGCTGGCGCGTTTTTTGACGATGGCGCGGAGCCAGGCCGGTTCGTGAGTATGAGCACTAGAGCGATCTCGCTGGCTCAGGGCTGGCGAAAGGCCTCGTAGAGCGCCGGAATGTCGTCGGCGCCGTGGCCCCGCTCGATGGCCCGTGTGTACCAACCCAACAGCGCGCTCGGGAAAGACGCGTCGATGCCAGCCTCTTGGCTAGCTCGAACAACATGCCGGATTCCAGCGGCATTGGTGACCATAGTAGAGTTGCCTCGCGGGTAATTTCCGGTCCCCACCCCCGGGAGCGCCAGTCCCGCAACCCCCTCAAGCAAACCGTGGGCGAGGAAGTCGTCGAGCGGTACCGACTCGGCCAAACAAATTGCTGCGGCATGAAGCAAAACAGCGGATGCGCCGTAGAACAGGTCGAGCAAAACCATATCGACGGCCGCTGCTGCCCCAATTGCCTCGCCGCAATAGGTCGGCTTGCCGCCCAGGACGCGCAGGAGCTCTCGGCTGTCTTCAAAGACGGCCTGCGGGCCGGCATAGTAGATCGTCGCCTGCTCGCCGCCAATCCCCGGTGGATAGGTCATGATGGCGCCATCGAGGTAAACGATTCCATGTTGCCTGGCCCACGCCTCTTCACGGCGCGCGTCAACCAGCGTCCCGGTCGACAACTGGATCAGCAGTTTCCCCGCCAGGGCTTGCTCCACCTCCGGCTGGTGGAGCAGGTTGCGGCTCACCTCGTAATCGAGGAGCGAGACGACCACAGCCAGACTGGCCGCGCAAGCCTCGCGAACCGTGCCGGCCACGCGAGCAGTGCCTGAGAACGGCTCGGCTTTTTCGGATGTACGGTTCCAGACAGTAAGCGCATAGCCGGCGCTCACCAACACCCGTGCCAGGGCTGATCCCATCAACCCGAGACCAAGGACGGTTACACTCTTCCGCTCAGCCGGCATATCGGTTGCCCTCCTTTGCATCCGCGACTGCCGGCCGAGGCGAGAGCTAATTATCCTCAGTAAACCAGTAGTCGAAGGAATAGGTGTAGCCAGAATCCGAGCCCTGGAAGACGCCGCCGCCTCGCAAGCCCGCCAGCCCTCCGGATCCGTGAAAGATCAAGCGGCCGCTGTAACTCGCTCCCGGTCCAGCGAACTCGATCCTGGCAGTGTAGGACCCGGTTCGACCGCCAATTGTACAGGCAGCGCAAACCTCGGTGCCATGCCCACTGAACGACCCGTCCGCATGAACAACGTATGTCTCCGTATCGGTGGCGACCCCGCTCAGGCCCCCACTCCAGGTCACGGAGGCGACTTCGGCATAGTAACTATTGCCGCCGGCGGTGCGTATGAGCGTGGTCGTCGTAGGCACGTAATTGAAGCTGCCGGTCGCAACCGATCGCGAGCTGGCCGCTGCGGGAGGCACAAAGCCCATCAACACGACGAGAATCAATAGGGTACTGGCGATCAGCTTGCGCATTGTCTGGCCCTTTCTGGCTAAGCCCTATCTGTTGCGGACCGGTTCATATGGAGTGATAATTGGATAATACTTGTCCAGTGCGAGGAAACTGCGAGGAAAGTGCGGAGAAGGGCGGGAAACGGCAGTACCTCATGGCGACACCGCACCCCGCTTGAAATCAGCCGCCGCCCGGCAAGCACGGGCAGAAGGGGCAAATGGGGATGGCTCGCCTGTCGGTTGCCCTACTGGGTCCGCTCCAGGTGACCCTCGACGGCAAACCGGTTACCACGTTTGAATATAAGAAAGTCCAGGCCCTGTTGGCCTACCTAGCAGTTGAGGCCGGCCAGCCGCATTCGCGCGCCAGTCTGGCCAATCTGCTCTGGCCAGACCTGGCCGACGCCGTAGCCCGTAGAAACCTGACGCAGGCTTTGTCCAGCATCCGCCAGTCTATTGGACATACTGGCAGGAATGACCTCTTTCTGACGGTCACAAACGAAGGCGTCCAGTTCAATCTGACCAGTGACACTGAGCTAGACCTGGCCGAATTCAACACGCTCCTCGCCGCGTGTGATGCGCATACCCATCGTTCGATCGAAACGTGCACAGCTTGCGCCGAGCGGCTCGGGCGGGCCGCGACGCTCTACCGGGGCGACTTCCTGGCTCACTTTTCGCTGGGCGACAGCGTGCCATTTGAAGAGTGGGCGCAGGTCAAACGCGAATCGCTTCGGCAGCGCGCGCTCACGGCGCTGGCGCACCAGTCGGCGTACCATGAGCGCCACGGCCATGTTGAACAGGCAACAGCGCTGGCCCGCCGGCAGCTAGAGCTCGATCCGTGGCACGAGGCCGTCCATCGGCAAATCATGCGGCTGCTCGCGGTGAGCGGCGAGCGCCACAAAGCTCTGGCCCATTACCGCAGTTTTCGCCGGACGCTGACCATTGAACTGGAAGCACAGCCCGAACCAGAGACCACGGCGCTCTATGACCGCCTACGGGCCGCCGAATATGACGCGTTCGGGACAACAGGTAGCCGAGCGCGGACAAACAATTTTCCATCCCGCCTGGAGACTTTCATCGGGCGGGACCAGGAACTGGCCCAGATTATCGGACTACTGGAGCAGCCAACCGGCCGGCTCATCACACTAACCGGCCCGGGTGGCATTGGCAAGACACGTCTGGCCATTCAGGCGGCCCAACAATGCGCGGCCATGTTTGCCGACGGCGCGTATTTTGTTCCGTTTGGGCCAGTCACGTCCATTGACTTTGCCGTCACCGCGATTGCCAGCACGCTCGAAATCCAGTTGCATAGCGCCTCCGATCCGACGGGCCAACTTTCCCAATACCTGCGTGGCAAGGAATTGCTGCTGGTATTGGACAGCGTCGAGCACTTGTTAAGCCAACAGACATCAGAACTGACTTTGACGAGCCTTATCGCGAACCTCCTGGAGCAAGCGCCCAGGGTCAGCGTGCTCGTCACCTCGCGCGAGCGGCTGCATCTCAGCGGCGAGCGGCTATACGCTGTACCAGGATTGTGGGTGGCGCCAGCGACCAACACTGACCAGGGCCAGGACTGCGACGCGGTTCGTCTCTTCGTGGAGTGCGCCCGGCGAGCGGATCCGGCGTTCGTGCTGACGGCGCGCGAGGCGCCCTGGGTGGTCAGCACCTGCCAGCTATTGGGCGGGATGCCATTAGGAATCGAGATGGCCGCGGCCTGGGTGAGGGTCATCACCTGCGCCGAGATTGCCCAAGAAGTCCAACACAACCCAGACTTCTTGCAAGCCTCCTGGCGAGATACACCGGGGCGGCACAGCAGCCTGAGAACAGTATTCGAGCATGGTTGGCAGCTGCTGGCTGAAGAGGAACGGCAGGTCGTCGCCCGGCTGTCGGTCTTTCGAGGCGGCTTCGAGCGCGAGGCGGCGGAGCAGGCTGCCGGCGCGTCCCTGCCAATCTTGTCCGAGCTAGCGGATAAGTCCTGGCTGCAGCGGGCCGCCGGGGGCCGCTACGATCTCCACGAGCTCTTACGCCAATACGCGCTGGCCAAGTTGGCCGCCAGCGGCGAAGAGGACGCGGCGCGGCGGCGGCACGCCGACTATTATTGCGCATTGGCAGAGACCGCGGCAAAGCTGATGCGCACAGCGGACCAGAAACGCTGGCTAGACCGGCTGGAGGCAAATGTCGACAACTTTCGCGCGGCGCTAGCCTGGAGCCAGACAGCGACTGGTGACGCAGAGGAAGGGCTCCGTTTGGCATGCGCACTGGGCGATTTCTGGGAAGTTCGAGGCTCAATGAGCGAGGGGCGGACCTGGTTGGCAGACGGGTTGGACTGCGCGGGCAGCGTCAGCCCAGCGGTGCGGGCCAAGGCGATCGGCGAACTGGGCTGGTTAGCGTTGTTTATCGGCGACACGGCAGCAGCCCGCCCAGCGTTTGAGGCGAGCCTGCTCATCTCGCGGACAATCGGGTTAACCTGGTGCACCGCCTGGAATCTGACAGGATTGGCAAACATCGCAGAGTCGCGCCGCGACTACGAGGCAGCCCAGGCGATGTGGTTGGAGAGCCTGGCACTGTTCCGGCAATCAGGGGACAACGACGGTGTAGCTTATCAACTCCTCAACCTGGGTGGGCTGGCAATTGCCCAGGGCGACTACCAGGGGGCAGAGGCGCAGCTGGCCGAGTGCCGCGAGATATTTCAACAGTTGCAAGACTCGCGTGGCATGGCCTGCACAAGCTTGAAACAGGGCATCCTGGCACGAACGCAAGGTGACGTTGGCCGCGCCGCGGCCCTCTACGATAAGTCGCTGGCGCTGTTCACCGATTTGGGCTCCAAACCAGATATCGCACGCGTGCACGTGAACCAAGCCAACCTGGCACGCTGCGCAGGCGATGAAGATCGGGCGGAAATACTCTTCCGGCAGGCATTGGTCATCTGTCGCGACTTTGACCAGAAGCGCTTGACTGGGTTCAGTCTGGCCGGGTTGGCTGGGGTAGCAGCGGCACGCGGGCAGCCGAAAATCGGAGCGCGGTTGCTCAGCGCGGCTGCCAGGGTGTTCGATGCTGTTGGCGAGCTCTTGGGCCCAACCGAGCAAACTGAATTTGATCGCGACGTCGCCGCCGCCTGTGAGCAACTGGGCGCGGCGGCCTTCGCGGAAACGTGGGCTGAGGGTCAAGTCATGCCGACAGAGCTAGCGATCGCCTGGGCACTTGGCGCTTAGCCACGGCGTCGGATTTACGCGGGCTATATGGCGTTGAAGTTGAACATGAAGCCAAGGTCGTAGTGCATTTTGAGTAACACAGTCCAGGGGGCCGGCGGGTGGCGCACGCCACGCAAGACAGCAACGAGCTGCGCGACGTGGCCGCCGCCAACCACGTGCGCTGGCGGAGCATGTTCGAGGCCGCTGGGTGCTAACGCATTTCATCACGTTAGCAAAGGGCCAGACCAGTGCCTGAATCCGGCCGGTGGCGTACGGGGACCATCTATCCATAAACCCAGCAGGCGCCCTTGGTTCTCCGCGCCTTAGCCAAGGCGCGGCTTGGGTTCATCGGGCGGCACAGCCGGCAGGCTGAAGCAGAACGTGCTGCCCTGGCCCTCGCCCGCGCTTCGCGCCTCCACCTGTCCGCCGTGCGCGGCGACAATCGCGTGCAGGATGGCCAGGCCCAGGCCGCTGCCCGGATAGGCGGTCGTATTTCTTCCCCGGTGAAACCGGTTGAAGAGCTGCGGTAGGTCGTCGGCCGGAATACCGATGCCGGTATCCTCGACTGAGAAAATCGCCTGCCCCTCCCGCTGTGACAGCGCCACCCGCACAGCGCCATTGGGCGGCGTGAACTTGCAGGCATTGTCCACCAGGTCGTCCATCGCGCGCGCAATCTGGCTCGCCTCCGCGCAGATGATGACCGGCGCGGGCGGCCATTCCGCCACGTAGGCCAAACCGGCCTGCTCGACCCGCGACGCGTAGCGCTCACTGCGGGCCCGCAGCAGCCCGGTCCAATCGACCGCCGCCAGCCTGTCCCGCGGCGCGCCCGCCTCCAGGCGCGCCAGGTCGAGCAAGTTCGAATTCAGCTCATCCAGCCGGCTGACCATGGCCTGGGCGCGCGCGACAAAGACCGCCTGCTCGGCCGGGCTCTTCTCGTCCAACGCCAGATCCAGGTTGATGCGCAGGGCGGTCAGCGGCGTGCGCAGCTCGTGCGCCGCATCCGAGGCGAACCGGCGCAGTGTCGTGATGGTCGTCTCGACCTGATCGGCCATCTCGTTGAACGAGCGCGCCAGTTGGGCCAGCTCGTCGTGGCTCTCCACCCGCGCCCGGCTGCCCAGATCGCCCTGCGCCATGCGCGCGGTCGCCGCGGTCAGCGCCAGCACGGGCGCGCTGATGCGGCGGCTGAGATACCAGCCGACGAGGGCAGCCAGCACGACCGCCACCGCGCTGGCCAGTGCCCAGCCCCACACGATGCTGGCTGAGATGACACTGCCATAGGCTGGCCCTCCCGAGAGCACCACGCTGCCCAGCGGACTGTTGTTCAGCGGATCATGGATCGGCTCAACATGCATCAATTGTGACTGAGCGCTGGCGGGGAGGCGATTCGCGTTCGGGCCCACGCCAGGCTCCGCGCTGGATTGTGCTCCATTGCCGGCGGGCACCGCCAGCTCAGCACCAAACAGGCTGCCACCAGCGCTTTGCAGCGGGCCGGAATCATAAAGCAGTTGCCCGTCCCGGCCGTAGACCTGAATGCGCCGCTGGATCTGCAGCGCCAGGTCGTCGATCTGCGACTGCACCCGGTTTGGCGCGGCGCCGCCCGACAGCAGCGCCGTGACCAGACTGCCGATGGCCCGAGCGTTCGCGCTCAGATTGCTCGCTTCCAGGTTGGCGTAATAGCGCTGCAGCACCGCTACCTGGACGGCGCCCAGCACCGCGGCCGTGACCAGGGCGATCATCGCAAAGCTCAACGTCAGCCGTAAGTGAATGGATTTGAGCCGCATCGCGCGCCTCCGCCGAGTCCGGTCAGGTTGCCAAGTCTATTCTACCCGGCCCAGTCTGCCGTTACCCCGGCGGCAGATTGACGAGCACGTCCGCGATGACCCGATCGCCCGTCAGTTTGCCCCAGACCGTAACCAGGCTGGCCGGGCCGATGTCGTCCAGCGACCCGGGCGCAAGCACCTGCTGGATTTTCCGCCCGCTGGGCGGCAGCGTGCTGTACTGCTTGAACGTCACGTCGTCATAAATCAGCGTCTGAGGCGTAACGACAACCTCCACCGTCGGGCCGTCGTGGCTGGAGGCGGTCTGCTCGTTGCCGCCGGGGCCGGGCTGCACCGACACATGCTCCTTGCCCGTGCCGACAAAGAGGCTGTTGTCCAGACGGTGGTCGAACAGGCCTTGAACGTCGGCCGGCGACGCCGGCAATTCCGGCGCCGGCTGAATGTCATAGCTAAATTGGCCAGAGGCGCCGCCGCCGCTTAATGCCGAGATCAGCCCGCCCGGCGCCCAGGCCGGCAAAGGCCGGCCGCTGAGCAGCCAGCCGCCGACGAGGGCCGCGCTGACCAGCACGAGCGCCAGAACGCCGATGCCGCCGATCACAACCAGTCTTCTTTTCATTGAACGTCTCCCGATTGGCCAGTAAGGTTTGGATACACTTCAAACTCTGATCACCCCGCGACGAGCGCCGTCATTCGTAGCGCAGCGCTTCGATCGGATCGAGCCGTGAAGCGCGCACGGCCGGGTAGAGGCCGAACACCACCCCGGTGGCCAGCGACACGCCGAACGCCAGCGGGATGCTGCCAGGGTCGAGCAGCGCGATGCCCTGATTGATGGCGGCCGCGAGCGGGACCGTCAGGATGCCCAGCGCGATGCCGAGCAGCCCGCCGGCGGCGCCCAGCAGGGCGGCTTCCAACAGGAACTGGGCGATCACATCTCGGCCACGCGCGCCCACGGCCCGCCGCACCCCTATCTCGCGGGTGCGCTCGCTGACGCTGACCAGCATCACGTTCATAATGCCGATGCCGCCGACGACGAGCGAGACAACGGCCAGCGCGGTGAGCAGCCAGGAAAATGTCGCCGCCGCCTGCTGTTGTGCGCCCAAGACGTCCTGTTTGGTCGTCAGGTGAAAATCATCCGCGTACTGGCCGCCGGGCCCCGCCTGGATGGCATGCCGCTGGCGCAGGTAAGCAGCTATCTGCGCCTTGGCCTCTGCCATTCTCGATTCAGCGGTCACGTGCGCGATGACCGTCACCCAGGGCGCGCTGTCGAAGAGATGCCCAATGGCGAAGCTGACCGGCAGGTACAAGGCCTCGTTCGGCCGCAGGTTGATCCGCCCCTCGACGGTTACGGCCTCCAGCCTGGCGAGCACGCCAATGACCTGGCACGGCTGGCGGTTGACCCACACCGTTTGGTCCAGCGGGTCGTCCCCGGCGAACAGGTCCAATGCCGTCTGGTAGCCCAGCACGCAGACCGCCTCGCCATCCTGCACCTCGCCATCCGTGAAGAAGCGTCCCTGGCTGATAAAAGCCCGCGGCGTCAGCGGCTTGTTCGCCGGCCAGCCGGCCGGCTGCACGCTGCCCTGCGCGATCACGCTCAACAGCGCCCCCGCGTCCGTGCCGTCAAAGCCGATTTGCTCGCTCCCACGCCCGAAGCGCACCTTCGCCGAGCCGCTCACCGCCATCTCGGCTCGATCGACCAGCGGCGCCGCGCCGGGCAGGCCCAGGCCATCGGCGTAGGTCAGCGTTTGGCCCACCGGCTGCATCTGCCCATTCTTCATTTGCAGGTCCTGGTCGATCTCGATCTGGTCCGCACCGAGGAAGCGGAAATTGGCATTGACCGCGGCCCGGGCGCCGTTGCCCAGGGCCAGCGTCGCGATGACCGAGGCGACGCCGATGATGAGGCCGAGGGTGGTGAGCGCCGTGCGCAGGAGGTTGCTGCCCAGGCCGCGCACTGCGGTGAGAAGCGCATCAACCGGCGACACCAGCATGGCTCCTATTGACGATCTCGCCGGCCTGCCGCTGGACAGCGGTCACTGCGCCACCACCAGCTCGCCCGCCTGCAGCCCGCTGAGCACTTCCACGAACGAGTCGCCGCGCAGGCCGACCTGGATATTGCGCGTGAGCGCCTGGCCGCCTGCCCACACCTGCACCGCCGCCGTGCCGTCGGCGCGTGCGTGCGCCACCGCCCGCGGCAGCCGCAGCACGCCGTCGCGCCGGTCGATGATGATCGAGCCGTCGGCGGTCATGCCCGGCGCCAGGTGGTCGGGCAGCTGGTTGAGTTGAATCGCAATGGGATAGATCACTTGCGTGGTTGAGCTGCGCTGCGGCACCACGCGTGCCACCCGGCCCGTGACCGACACACCGGAGAGCGCGTCGAAGAACAGTTCGGCTGGCTGGCCCGGCGCCACCAGCGGATAGTCTTGCTCCACCACCGTGGCCTGCACTTCCAGGGCCCCCGGCCGGGTGATGGTCAGCAGCGGCGCGCCGGCCGCCACGCTCTGGCCCGGCGCCGCGCTCAGCGCCAGCACGATGCCGCCAAATGGCGCGCGCACCTCCAGCGCGGCCAGGTTGGCCTGGGCCAGGGCCAGCGCGTCCTGGGCATTGGTCAGCGCGGCCTGGTCCACTTGCAGGCTGGCCGGGTCGGGGCCGGCGCTCAGCCGCTGCCAGGCTGCGCGGGCCGCGCTCACCCGGGCCTGCGCCAGCGCCACGTTCGCCTGGGCCAGCGCCAGGTCAGCCGAGTTGGGCGTGTGCGCCTGGGCGCGCGTCAGGTTGGCTTGCGCCGTGGCCACTTGCTGCTGGGCCTGGGCCAGCGCCGTGCTGTCGGCGCGCTGCGCCTGCGCCAGCCGCAGCTCCAGCACATGCACCGTGTTGGCGGCGGCGTCCATCTGGGCCTTGACCACCGTCAAATCCACCAGCGTGCCCGCTTCGGGCGCGAACACGCGCGGGCAGCCGGGGCAGCGCCGCTGGGCGGAGAGCGCGTCGAGGTAGATGTTGGTGGCCGTGGCCAGCGCCTGGCGGGCGCTCTGCAGCGTAACCGTCAGCCCGCCCTGGCTGGTGATCTGCGTGTTCTCCAGAGCGGTGGTCAGCGCCGCCTGCGCGGCAGCGGCCTGCTGCTGGTAGTAGGGCACGTCCGGCTGGGTCAGCCCCGCCAACGCCCGCTGGGCGGTCTGGAAGTCCACTTCGTCCTGGGCCAATTGCTGCTGCGCCTGGGCTGCCGCCTGGGGCGCCCCGGCCTGGAGCTGGTCGAGCGTCTGCTGGGCCTGGAGCACTTGCAGCTGGGCGGTGTCCACGGCGGCCTGGAAGGTCGGCCGGTCCCCGATCTGCGCCAGCACCTGGCCCTGGGTGAACGTTTCGCCGGGCTGGAGCGTCACGCTCTGCACCCGGCCGCTGACGGGCGCGGCGACGGTCAGGGCACCGGTATCCACCACCACGCCCGGCGCGGTGACCGACAGAACGACCGGCCCGCGCGAGACGGCCACGGTGGGCGGGGCGGCGGCCTGGGCCAGGCTGCTCCGGTAGCCCAGGTAGCCGGCGCCGGCCAGGATGACCAGCGCGCTGACCACGAGGATGAGCGGCAAACCCCGTCTGAGATACCTGGACATGGCTGACGCTCAGAGCTGCCAAACAAAAACAGGCAAGGGTCATCTCCTTGCCTGTGAGTCTGGTGCGCCTGGGTTTCTATGGGGTTACAGGCTGATTACGATGTCGTAATGTCGCCGGCCAGCCGGTAGCCAATGCCTGGAACGGTCAGAATGATCTCGGGGCGACTGGGGTCCGTCTCGATCTTTTCCCGCAGACGCCGGATGTGCACATTGACCGACTTCTCGCTCTCCAGGTCCGCTGCGTAGCCCCAGACGGCTTCGACAATCTGGTCGCGGGTCAGGGCCTGGCCGCGATTCCGCACCAGGTAGGCCAGCAGGCGGAACTCGGTTGGCGTGAGCCCAAGGTTGTCATCGCCGCGCCGCGCCTGCCCGGTGGCCGGGTCCAGGATCAGGTCCCCCACGATGGCGATGGCCGAATCCGGCGCCGCGTAGTCGCCGTAGGCGCGCCGCAGTTGAGCGCGAATGCGCGACACGAGCTCGCGCAGACTGAAAGGCTTGGTCACGTAATCGTCGGCGCCCAGCTCCAGGCCCAGCACTTTGTCTATCTCATCGTGGCGGGCCGTCAGCATAATCACCGGCTGATGAAACCCCTGCTGGCGCATCGCGCGGCAGACGTCAAAACCGGAGCCGTCGGGCAAGCGGATATCCAGCAGCACCAGTCGCGGCGCATTCTTTTCAATGTAGGCCATCCCGGCGCGGGCGCTGGAGAGCAGGACCACGCCAAAGCCTTCACGGAGCAGCCCGGCTTGCAGACTTTCCCCGACGGCGGGGTCGTCTTCGATGACCAGGATCTGAGGCTGACCCATCCTAACTCCAAGCTCCACTGAACCACTTTCACTCGTCACGCGATCAGCACACTATAGTCCTCATCTTAACCCAACAGAAGACCAAAGCCGACGTGTATTCTGAGTAACAGAGTTGAAAGGGCCGGTAGTCCGCGCCACGCAAGACAGCGACGAGCTGTGTGACCTGGCCGACGCCAGCCAATTGCGCTGGCACGGCAATCGCGTCTTCCGCAGATGGCATGGAGGAATCCCCCGAAAAAACGGTGTCAGGCCCGAAGCTCCGCTTCGGGCCTGACACCGTTTTATCGGGAACTTTTCTATTATGACGGTGCAAGACGCGATTGCCCTGATGGCGCTGGCGTAAGGTACACCCAAGCTTTGGCCCGGTGTATACTGAAGCGACAGCGACGCCTGTGCTGGTCAAGAAACTCTATTTTCCCCACCCCGATTCAATCCAGCCAAGCTTAAAGGCTGCTTGCTAACCTGGGTTCAGGTGACCAGCCTGCCCTCATCGCCAGGTTGGCCGCTCGCCGCGCCGCCCTTGCTCGGTGTAAGGCGTTTGATTGCGTCAGGAAGAGGTTCAATATCCGCAGGTCTGTCAAATGGGTTTTGCAAGCCATCTCACTGGTGTTACTGGCGGCCTGCGTGGGCACTCCGCGGGCCTTCACGACCCCGCTGCCCACCGCCACGCCCGCTGCCGCCTCAGGCGCCGCCACGCCGGCGCTCTTGCCGCCAGCCGGACCATTAGCCAGCGTTCCGCGCAACCGGACATTGATCCTGGCCGCCCTCCTGCAGGCGCCCATCGGCGTCACCAACCCCTGGGCCAGCCTGGGCTACACGTCAGATGAAGGCAATAGCCTGCTGTGGGAGGGGCTGGCTTACTATGCCATCTTTTCCGATCGCGAGATCCCCTGGCTGGCCAGCAGCCTGTACTATACCCGGGCAGATTTCACCGAGCTGACGATCAAGCTCAACCCCCTGGCGCGCTGGAGCGACGGCCAGCCGGTGACCGCCGACGATGTGGTCTTTACGTTTGACGG
>Ga0070730_10001315_pt1 | contig 24104 bp, 22 predicted proteins | sample Coa_R1_3_FD_66447 | JGI IMG/M metagenome (GOLD analysis project Ga0070730, IMG submission 66447) | Surface soil microbial communities from Centralia Pennsylvania, which are recovering from an underground coalmine fire - Coalmine... | ecosystem: Environmental > Terrestrial > Soil > Unclassified ... | reverse complement strand
TTTGCAATATCCAACCCGATGACCCGAACCTCCGCCATGGCACTCTCCTCCATCTAAGGCGAAGTAGGATAAGTCCAGCTCCGCACGTGGGTGGAGAGCCGTCCACAGCATCAATGGCCGTCGTAGATCGGCCCAGCTCACTGCCCCAAAACCGGAATTTCCGCTTCCGCTCCTTCGATAAGCGTCAAACGCCGTGCCGTTTCACACCTATCCTTTCAGCTTGAGAAAGGCGCGGACCCGATCGAGGAATTGCCCTGGCGGGAGCGCTGCGGCCTCCCGATGCGCCGCCGAATCCTGCTGCAGCATCTCCTCCCCGCGGCGCGCAAGGGCATCCAACACCTCTTGTAGCTTCGGATGGGCCGCGAGCGTCTCCGACAGTTCCGTCCGTTCGAGGAAGTAGACCGATGCCAGGGTCAGGGCCGTGGCGGTCGCCGCGTTATGGGCGCCGGTCAGCAGACCGACGGCGCCGACGGAATCGCCGGGGCTGAGACGCGTTACGACGTGGGACGCGCCCTTTTCGATCCGTGTGACCTCGATCGTCCCGGCGGCAATCAAGTAGAGCGCGTGGGAGGGGTCGTCCTGGCGCAGGATGACCTCGCCGACCTTGAGCTTCCTAGACTTCAGCTTGGCGGCTATGGCGGACCGCAGGTCCTCGTCGAGGAAATGGAAGACATTGCAGTCCAGCAGCAGTTCCAAAGGTCCCGGGACCGATGGCGGCGGGTCGGTCGGCATGCCGACGCCCGCAACGGCGATCCCGATGCCGGCATATCGCAGGTGGCGCTGGATATGGGAGAAAAGCTCGTTACGCGCCGGCTCCAGCCCCGCCCCGTTCGCGATGGAGAAGCTGATCTCATAGGTCGCGCCGTCGCCGTAAAGGCCGGTGCAGCAGATCTCGGCCGCCGGATGGGACAGCGGCAGGCGGCAGGCACGGACGGCCGCAGCGAGGACGGAGCGGCAATAGTCGGTCGATACGGTCACGTCCAGGCGAAGCGAGACGGTATCGCGTCGGATCTCGGTCGGTGAACTTAGGTTCACCAGCCTGGATTTCGCCATGACGCTGTTGGGGATGACGGCGACGTTGTTCTGGCCGGTCGCGATCAGCGTCGACCGCCAATTAACCTCGACGACTCGCCCCTCGATGCCGCCCTCGACCCATATCGAATCGCCGATCTCATAGGGGCGGGCGACGCCGACGGCGATCCCGGCGAAGACGTCGGCGAGGGTGTTCTGCAGCGCCAGACCCAGCACGATGGCGATCACGCCCGAGGTCGCCAGCACGCCGCCGAGCGGCAGTCCGAAGTCGAGATCGATGATTGCCAGCAGCGTCGCGCAATAGATGGCGGCAGTCGCCAGGTCGGACAGCAATCGCGCTTCCCGGGGGCGGTGTTCGACCACGAGCAGGAAACGGCCGAAATCGATGCAGATCCGCGCGCCGAGCAGCCACCACCCCGCCCGGATGAGACGGGTCCAAAACACCTGCGCCGTGCTCGCGCCCGCCGGCGGCGTCCAGGCGGTGTCGAGAATGGACGGTACGAGCAAGAGTACGGCGACGAATAGTGCGACGTTCAGGATCGACCGTGCCCAGACCGGCCATTTGAGGCGGCCTGCGGGAAACAGGCCGGCGACCATGAGCGCGGCCGTCGCCATCGCGATCGGCAGTAGCGGGGGAATGCTTTCAGACATCGGTCGGCTTTCCTGGACCCAGCCGGAAATCGTATGCCAAGGCTACCGGACGACGGAATGGTTCAGAAATATCATCGATCGCCTCGGCGCAAAATTGAACAAAGGTCGCTCGGATTATCGAAAAGAGCGCAGGCCTTCAATGCGTCGAACTCGGCCAACGGCAGGCCGGCTGCCAGAATCCCCATCAGCCGATCGTAGTGGGGACGCTCGAATGGACGACCTAAAGCGTCGTCAATTGCTGTGAATCCGGGCGGCGGAACCAAGTTCGGGCAGCGCGCGATGCCCACCCTGGCCAGCTAACTAGTCACCAAAAGTGCTTAATTTCAGCATAATATAGCGTTGGACCGTTATAATGCGACCGTGCAAGCCTGCCGTCATCGCGTCACGACGTCAGGAATGCAGCATGTCAGCCGCCAATTCTCTTCCAGTCCACCAACTCGGGCGGACTGATCTGCACATCACGTGGAGATGGTCATGATCGGTGGCGCCATCATACGCACTGGCGCCGGTTTCGGCCTGGCAGCGCCCTGATCGCTCGAACCGGTGATCGCGCGCGGGCCTGACGTTGATTGGTCTGCCCGGGTCATCGGTGCAGAAATGCCTGCTCCCAAAAAATGGACGGACCAATGCTCGGTCAATACATCGCACTTGCGATCATTACAGTTGCAGCCGCGGGCTTACCGGCGACCGCCCTGGCTGGCGATGCTCCGGCTGGCGATGCCCTCGCCGGACAGCGCGATTTCAGCCGCTGTGCTGCCTGCCATGCCGCGGAACCCGGCAAAAACCGCATCGGGCCCTCTCTCGCGGGCGTGGTCGGGCGCTCCGCCGGCGGCGTTCCGGACTACAGCTATTCAACGGCGATGAAGAACGCGCACCTCACCTGGGATGCCGCGACCATCGACAGGTTTCTGGCGAACCCGCAAAGCGTCGTTCGGGGCACGAAGATGTTCGTGGACGTGCCGGATGCAACGGCGCGCGCCAACGTCATCGCCTATCTCGCGACGCTCAGATAGGCGGAAGAATAGGAGAGCCAAGTGGAACTACGCATCAACGGCGCGAACCATACCGTCGACGCCGATCCTACGATGCCGTTGCTTTGGGCCGTCCGCGACCTCCTCGGTCTGCACGGCACCAAGTTCGGCTGCGGCATCGGCGCCTGCGGCGCTTGCACGGTCCATCTCGGGGGCGAGGCCGTCCGCGCCTGCATCACGACGCTCGAGGAAGTGGCCGGCAAGGAAGTCACGACCATCGAGGGCCTCGCCAAGACCGGCGACCACCCGGTCCAGAAGGCCTGGAAGGATGCAAACGTCCCGCAATGCGGCTACTGCCAGCCGGGCCAGATCATGCAGGCGGCGGCGCTCCTGGCGCAGACGCCGAGGCCGACCGACCAGCAGATCGCCGACGCCATGGCCGGGAACATCTGCCGCTGCGGCACCTATCAGCGGATCAAGGCGGCCATCAAGGCCGCCGCGGAGGCGGCATGATGGAGGAGATCGCCAATCTGAGCCGGCGCCGCGCCCTGCAGGGCGCGCTCGCCGGGGGCCTTGTCCTGGGCCTGCGCGTCGGCGGTATCGCGGCGTTCGCGGCCGAGATGCAGCCGGCGCCGGCGTTCGAGCCCAACGTCTACGTCTCGATCGTGCCGTCCGGCAAAATCACGCTGATCATCCATCGCTCGGAAATGGGCACGGGCGTCAAGACCAGCCTCGCCATGATCCTCGCCGACGAGCTCGAAGCCGACTGGAAGGCGGTCAGGATCGTCCAGGCCCAGGGTGACAAGAAGTACGGCGACCAGAATACCGACGGCTCGCGCAGCATCCGACAGTTCTTCACGCCGCTGCGCCAGGCCGGCGCCGCGGCGCGACAGATGCTGACGACCGCAGCCGCCCAGCGTTGGAAAGTTCCTGCCGATTCCTGCCGCGCCGAAGCGGGTTTCGTCATCCATGCCGGCAGCAACCGGCGCCTCGGCTATGGCGCGCTCGTGTCGGCCGCGGCCAAGCTGCCGGTTCCCGCCGCCGACACACTGAAGCTAAAGGCGGCAGCAGAGTGGCGGTTCATCGGCAAGTCGTTTCCGGTCGTCGATCTCGACGACATGGTCCATGGCAAGGCCGTCTACGGCATCGATATGGTCGTGCCGGGCATGATCCATGCCTCGATCGAGCACCCGCCGGTCTATGGCGCGACATTGAAGAGCGTCGACGCCAAGGCCGCACTGGCGGTGCCCGGCGTGCTCAAGGTCATCGAGATCCCGACGGCGGCACCCCCCAGCGGCTTCAAGCCCTTGGGCGGCATTGCGGTCCTTGCCACGAACACCTGGGCGGCGATGCAGGGGCGCCAGCAGCTGAAGCTCGACTGGGATCTGGGGCCGAACGCCGGCTACGGCACGACCGAATATCGCAAGGCGCTGGAGCAGTCGGCGCGCCAGCCCGGCAAGATCGTCCGCACCGGCGGCGACGTGGATGCGGCTCTGCAAGGTGCCGCCAAGCGGATTTCGGCCGACTATTTCGTGCCCCATCTCGCTCACGCGATGATGGAGCCGCTTTCGGCGACCGCCCACTACCGAGACAACGCCGTCGAAGTCTGGACCGCCACCCAGAACCCCCAGCAGGCGCGAACGACCGTCGCCGAGGTGCTTGGGCTGCCGGAATCCGCGGTGGCGATCAACGTGACGCTGCTCGGCGGCGGGTTCGGCCGCAAATCCAAGCCCGACTATGTCGCCGAGGCCGCGTTTCTCTCGAAGGCGGTGGGTGCGCCGGTCAAGGTGACCTGGAGCCGCGAGGACGATCTGCAGAACGACTACTACCACGCCATCTGTGCCCAGCACCTGGAAGGCGGCCTTGATGCAGAGGGCAAGACGGTCGCCTGGCTGCATCGCACCGCGTTCCCGTCGATCTCGTCGACCTTCAAGCCGGGCGTCACCCATGGTGCCGCCGGCGAACTCGGCCAGGGCGTCACCGACATGCCCTACGACATCGCCAATGTCCGCTGCGAGAACGGTGCGGCGGAAGCGCATGTCCGGATCGGCTGGTACCGTTCGGTCTACAATATCCCGCACGGCTTCGCGCTCGGCTCGTTCGTCGACGAGCTTGCCGCGGCCGCCGGCAAGGATCCCGTCGAGTACATTCTCGAACTGCTCGGCGCGCCCCGGCATGTCGACCTCAAGGCGATGGGTGTCGATTACCCGAACTATGGCGCATCGATGGACGAGTATCCGGTCGATACCGGCCGGCTCGCCGCCGTGGTCAAGGAGGTGGCGAAGCGGTCCGGCTGGGGCACGCCGCTCCCGGCGCGCCAGGCCCGCGGCATCGCCGTCCATCGCAGCTTCCTCAGTTATGTCGCGGTGGTCGCCCAGGTCGCGATCCAGCCCGACGGCGGCGTGTCGGTCGTGCGGATCGACATGGCCGTCGACCCCGGCCGGATCATCAATCCCGACCGGGTGACCGCCCAGTTCGAGGGCGCTGCGGTGATGGGCATCAGCAACACGCTCTATAGCGCGCTCAGCTTCAAGAACGGTCAGGTCGAGCAGACGAACTTCGCCGATTACCAGGTCGCGCGCATCGACGCGGTGCCGGACACGCACGTCTACATCGTGCCGAGCGATGCGCCGCCGGGCGGCGTCGGCGAGCCGGGCGTGCCGCCGACCTCCGCCGCCATCTGCAATGCCATTTTCAAAGCTACGGGTACGCGCATTCGCGCCCTGCCTGTCGACCCGTCGCTCTTGAAACAGGCCTGATCCGGGCCATCGGGGGACGGCCGCGTCTGGGCTGTCCCCCGATGGGGAACGCGCAGGCACGGCTCACGGGGCGTCTCTCTTGCATTCTGCCGAGCGCCGCGAATTGTACTGGCATATATTTGGCATGATTCCACCGTGTGCAGGGCCCTGGCGCCCCCTTCGGAGGCGAGATGGTAGACATCCGGTGGCTCGATGATTTCCTGATGGTTGCGGAGACGCGCAATTTCTCGCGATCCGCCGAACTGTTGAATTCGACCCAGCCCGCGGTCAGCCGGCGGATCCAATCACTCGAGGATTGGCTCGGCGCGCGGCTGTTCGACCGGAACAGCCAGCCCATTTCGCTGACGCCGGAAGGCGAGCTGTTCCGTCCGGCGGCCGAGGAGATCCTGCGGCGCCTTGCCCGGTCCAGGGATGAGGTTCGCGCACTGCGCGAGCGGGCGCCCAAGATCCTCCGCTTCATCACGACCCACGGTCTGGCCACCATCTTCTTCCCGGCGTGGCTGCGCTCGATGGAGGAATTGGCGGGTGTCGTCGCCATGCGGCTCGAGACCGCGCGGCTCGATGACTGCGTGGCCGCGATGGTCGGCGGGACGAGCGACTTCATGTTGTCCTACGTCCATCCCGCGACGCCGCTGCCGCTCGATGCGGAAGGGTTCAAGTCGGTCGTGATCGGGCGCGACCGCCTCGTGCCCGTCTCGGCAGCGGATGCCGCGGGCCAACCCTTGCACCCGTTGCCCGGCCGGAGCGGGGAGCAGCCGAGCGGCTATCTGGCCTACACGCTGTCTTCGGGTTTCGGGCGCGTGATCGACCTGTCTCTGCGCAGCCGCGAAGGCTCGCTTAACCTCGTGCGGGTGTTCGAGTCCCATTTGGCCGGCGTGTTGAAGATCATGGCGCGCCAGGGCCGTGGTCTCGCCTGGCTGTCCGAGCAGGATGTGGCGGCCGATCTCGCCGCCGGGACGCTGGTCCGGGCCGGGGACGAGGAATGGGTGATCGACCTCGAAGTCAGGATCTTCCGGAACGCTGCCCGTGTCGCACCGGCAGCGGAACATTTCTGGCGGACCGTAACCACTGCCGCCGATCCCGCTATACGCTAAGAACATCGGTCAATCGGGAAAAGGAATTATACGCGCCGAGACAGAATCCATAGAGTTCGCTCAGTTAACTTCAATAACTGGCGGATCCCATGCGCGCCCCACGAATTGCCATTCTCGGTTTCGCTATCGAATGCAACCGGTTTGCACCGGCTTCAACGCGAGAGGACTTTTGCACGCGGGCAATGCTGGCGGGCGACGCCCTCATATCCGAGGCGCGCAAGGCGGCACCGGCGATGACCCCGGAGATCCCCGCCTTCGTCCGCACCATGGATGCCCGCGGCCCCTGGCAGCCCGTTCCGATCCTGTTCGCCAATGCCGAGTCCGGCGGCCCGGTCGAGCACGGCTTCTTCATCGAACTCGTCGAGCGCTTCCGCCAGGAGCTGGCCGCGGCGATGCCGCTGGATGGCGTCTACATCTGCGAGCATGGCGCCGCCATTACGACCGAGGAGGATGATCCGGACGGGGTGATCTTCGCTTTGGTCCGCGAGATCGTCGGGCCGAATATGCCGGTCGTGGCGACCATCGACCTGCATTCCAACGTCTCCGAGCGCATGGTCGGCGCAGTCGATGCTCTCATCTCTTACCGGCGCAACCCGCATACCGACATGGCGGAGCGCGGCGCCGACGCTGCGGCGGCCCTCACCGAGCTGCTCGACGGCGTCAGGACCACGATCGCCCATGTCCGCCTGCCGATCTGCCCGCCGCCGACCGTGCTGTTGACGGCGCCCGGGGCCGGCCCCTACGCCGACCTGATCCAGGCGGCCGAAGCGGCGGCCGAGGCGGACCCGCGCCTGCTCAATGTCTCCGTCGTCGGCGGCTTCGCCTATGGCGATACGCCGAAGAACGGCCTGACCGTGCTCGTCACCACGCGCGGCGATGCAACCCTTGCCCGGGAGACGGCCGAGGAGCTTGCCGGGTTGGCCTGGCGCCAGCGCGCCCGATTCGTGCCTCGACTGACGCCGTTCGAAGAGGCGGTGATGCTCGCCAAGGCGGCAGGCGAGGATCGTGATCGGCCGCCGGTGTTGCTTGCCGACGTCGCGGACAATCCGGGCGGTGGCGGCCGGGGCAACACGGTATTTCTGCTGAAGGCGCTCATCGAAGCCGGCGTCCGCGACGTGCTGCTGGGCGTCTTGACCGATCCCGAGCTGGCCGCCGAGGCCCATTCGCTCAATGAAGGGGCGACCTTTACCGCCCGGTTCAATCGAGCGGAAAGTGCGACCTACTCGGAGGTGTTCGAGGCCAGGGCGACCATTCTGCGACTGAAGGACGGCAAGGGTGTCGGCCGGCGCGGTCAGCTCGCCGGTTGCGCTTTCGACCTCGGTCCCTCGGTGGCGCTGGTCATCGATGGCGTGGTGCTGATCGTCATCACGCACCGCCATCAGTGCCACGAGCCGGCCTTCTTCGAGCTCTTCGGCCTCAATATCGGCGCCGCGCGCTCGGTCGTACTGAAGTCGCGCGGGCATTTCCGGGCCGCCTTCGACGAGTTCTTCACGCCCGCGCAGATCGTCGAGGTCGATGCCCCCGGTTTGACTTCGCCGCTGCTGTCGCGCTTTGCTTTCACGAAGCTGCCGCGTCCGGTCGTGCCGCTCGATCCGATCGAGGATTGGGCGCCGAAGGCGCGCCTATTCGCCGGAGCCCGGTCATGAGCCTCGCCGCATTCGAGACGCCCTGCCTCCTGCTCGATCCGACCCGGCTCGCGCGCAACCTCGAGCGGATGAGCGGACGGGCCCGCACCCTCGGTGTCAAACTGCGCCCCCATCTCAAGACCGCCAAGTCCCACGAGGTCGCGCGGCGCGCCACGGCCGGCGAGTTCGGCGGCATCACCGTCTCGACCCTGCACGAGGCGGAATATTTCCTGGCGGGCGGGATCACCGACCTGCTCTATGCCGTCGGCATCGTCGCCGGCAAGTTGCCGCGCGCGGCACGCCTCGTCGAGGCCGGTGCGCGTCTCACGCTGGTTCTCGATTCAGTCGAGGCGGCCCGCGAGGTTGCGGCCTTTTCCGCGGCTCATTCGGTCGGGTTCGCGGTTCTGATCGAGATCGACTGCGGCGAGGGCCGCTCGGGCGTGCTGCCCGACGCGCCCGAACTGGTCGAGATCGGCAGGATCCTGGATCGGCCGCCTTATTGCCGGCTCGACGGCGTGATGACCCATGCCGGCCATTCCTACACGGCGCGCGACTTGGCGACGGTCGTCCGTATCGCCGAGGCCGAGCGTGCGGCCGCGCTCGGGGCCGCCGAACGGCTGCGCGCGGTCGGGCTGCCGGCTCCGGTGGTCAGCATCGGCTCGACCCCGACCGCGCTCCACGCCGCGCATCTTGACGGGGTCACCGAGCTCCGGGCCGGCGTCTATATGTTCGGCGACCTGTTCCAGGCCCAGATCGGCAGCTGCGTGATCGAGGATCTCGCCGTTTCCGTGCTGGCGACCGTCACCGGACACCGGCGCGACGCCGGCCAGCTGATGATCGACGCCGGCGGGTTAGCGCTGTCCAAGGACCGCAGCACGGCCGATGCGCCGCATGATTGCGGCTTCGGCCTGCTGCTGCGCGAGAACGGAACACCCTTCGCCCGGGAACTCAAGGTCGTTCGGGTCTATCAGGAGCATGGGTTGGTGCGGGCGACCGAGGGCGACCTGCCGTTCGACGAACTGCCGGTCGGCGCGCGGGTCCGCGTCCTGCCGAACCATGTCTGCATGACGGCGGCGATGTATGACCGCTATCATCTGGTCGAGGACGGCAGGGTCGTCGGGGAGTGGACCAGGACGAACGGCTGGTAGGGCAGGGCCGGCTCGGCTCAGCCGAACTCGACCGCGGTCCCTCGGCCGCGGTCGCCGGCCCGCCGCAGGGCGAGGCCTGCGACCGCCAGGTCCTGCAATGCGATGCCGGTGCTGTCGAACAGGGTGATCTCGTCGGCGTTCGCCCGGCCGGGCAGGCGACCGGACACCAGGCCACCGAGCGTGCCGCAAATACGGTCGGGTGAAAGAAGGCCGAGCCGGACCGCATGCTGGCACTCGCCGATCGTGATGGCCTGTTCCAGGCTGTCGACATAGACCGCGGCGCGCGCGACCAGTGCCGCCTCCAGCTCCTGCTTTCCCGCGGTATCGGCGCCGACGGCATTGATGTGCGTGCCGGCTCGGACCCATGCGGCCTCGACCAGCGGTTCCTGCCCTGGTGTCGCGGTCACCAGGATGTCGGCTGCGCGGACGGTCTCCTCGAGGCTCGCTGCCCGGGCGGCCAGGCCGCGTGCCCGCACCGCTTCGAGAAAGGCTTCCAGACGCGCCGGCGTGCGGTTCCAGGCAACGACCTCGCTGAGCGGCCGCACGCAGCGGATGGCATCCAACTGATAGAGCGCCTGGGTGCCGGTCCCGACGAATCCCAGCACCCGGGCGTCCGCCCGGGCGAGGTGGCGGGTGGCGAGGGCCGCCGCTGCGCCGGTGCGCACACCGGTCAGGTAGTTGGCGCCGACCAGCGCCGCCGCCCGGCCGGTCTCCGGGTCGAACAGCAGCGTGGTCGATTGGTGGTTGGTGAGGCCGCGCGCGCCATTGTGCGGCCAGTAGCCGCCGGCCTTGAGGCCGAGCGCTCCGGCGGCCCGATCGTAGCCCGTCTTGACGCCGAACACGGCGGCGTGGCTGCCCAGCTTCTCGCGCACGACCGGGTAGCTCGCGGCCTCCGACCGGTCGAGGGCGGCAAAAGTCTCGGCGACCGCTTCGATCGCATCGGGCATGGCGACGAGGGAACGGGCCTCGGACTCCGAAATAACCAGCATGCTTATTTCCCAATCAACTGACGGCTAGGGGCGGGATGGCGAAATGGCAGGCCGCCGTGTGGTCGGCACCGACGGTGACGACCGGCGGCGTCTGCCGGCAGATGTCCTGAGCGAGGGGGCAGCGCGTATGGAAGCGGCAGCCGGCCGGCGGCGCCAGCGCGCTCGGTACGTCGCCCTTCAGCACCACCCGCCGGCGCGGGCGCTCCGGATCCGGCACCGGAATGGCCGACAGCAGTGCCTGCGTGTAGGGGTGACGTGGTGTTTCGAACAGCGCCTGGGTCGGGCCGGATTCGACGATGCGGCCGAGATACATCACGGCGACCCGATCGGCGACATTCCGCACCACGGCCAGATTGTGCGAGATGAACAGGAAGGTCAGGCCGAATTCCGCCTGCAGGTCGCCCAGCAACTGGAGGATCTGTGCCTGTACCGAGACGTCGAGCGCCGAGACCGCTTCATCCAGCACGACGAAGCGCGGCTTGAGGCTGAGCGCGCGGGCGATGCCGATGCGCTGGCGCTGGCCGCCGGAGAACTGGTGCGGATGCTTGTCCGCCGCCGACGCGGGCAGGCCGACGACCTCGAGCAGCTCCGTAACCCGCCGCCGACGCTCCGCACCGACCGCCACGCGATGGATGTCGAGCGGCTCGGCAATGATATCGCGGACCGTCATCCGCCCGTCGAGCGAAGCCCAGGGGTCCTGGAACACCATGCCGAGATCGCGCCGGACCGCAGTGAGGGCGCGGCCCTTGAGCGAGAGCAGGTCGACGCCGTCGAACTCGACCTTGCCGCCGGTCGCGTCGAGCAGGCGGACGAACAGCCGTCCCATGGTCGACTTGCCGCAGCCGCTCTCGCCGACGATGCCCAGGGTCTCGCCCTGGCGCACCTCCAGATCGACACCGTCGACGGCGCGAAGGACCGGACGATCGGATCCGAACAGGCGGGGCCGCCCGCCGAAATGCTTGGTCAGCCCTTCGGCCTTGAGCAGGATCGGGCGCGTCATGGCGTACCTCCCGGGCCGGCGAGCCAGCACGCCGCCTCATGGCTTCGGTCGAGGGGGACGAAGGGCGGCTGGGTTGCCGTGCAGCGGCCCGCGGCGATCGCACAGCGCGGATGGAAGCGGCAGCCTGCGGGCATGTCGACGAGCGCCGGGACGCTGCCCGGGATCGGCCGGGGTTTCGCCAGCGGACCGTCGAGCGGCGGGATCGATGCCAGGAGCCCCCGGGTATAGGGATGGGCCGGTTCGCGGAACAGCGCCTTGACCGGGCCGGTCTCGGCGACCCGTCCGGCATAGAGGACGACGACCCGGTCGGCGAATTCGGCGACGACGCCCAGATCGTGGGTGATCAGCATGACCGACATGGCGAGTTCCTGGCGCAAGCCGCGCAGCAGATCGAGAACCTGTGCCTGGACCGTCACGTCGAGTGCCGTGGTCGGCTCGTCGGCAATCAGCAGCTTGGGTTCGCAGGCGAGCGCGATGGCGATCATCACGCGCTGGCGCATCCCGCCCGACAGTTGGTGCGGATAATCGCTGATGCGCTTCGCCGCGGCGGGGATTTCGACCAGGTCCAAGAGCTCGATGGCCCGCCGCCGCGCCCGGGCCCGGTCCATTCCCCGATGCCAGGCCAGGGTCTCGACAATCTGCTCGCCGATCGTCAGAACCGGATTGAGCGAACTCATCGGCTCCTGAAAGATCATGGCGATGCGATCGCCGCGGATGCGCCGCATCTCCGTCTCGCTCCGGCCGAGCAGGTCGACGCCTTCGAACAGGATCCGGCCGGAAGTCACGCCGACGGACGCAGGGAGCAAGCGCATCGTCGAGAGCGCAGTCATGCTCTTGCCCGACCCGGATTCGCCGACGACACCGACGACCTCGCCGTCGCCGATCGAGAACGAGACGCCGTCGAGGATCGTGAGACCGCCGACGCTGGTGCTCAGGCCGTCGATCTCGAGCACTGGGTTTGGAGCCATCTCAGCGACCCTCGAGCTTGAGGCGCGGATCGAGCACGTCGCGCAGCCCGTCACCCATCAGGTTCACGCCGAGCACCGTGACGGCGATGATCAGGCCCGGAAACAGCGAGATCCAGGGCGCCGTCGGGATATAGCTGCGGCCATCGGCGATGATATTGCCCCAACTCGGCGTCGGCGGTGGCGGCCCGACGCCGATGAAGCTCAAGACCGCCTCGGCCAAGATCGAAACGGCGAAGATGAACGTCATCTGCACGATGAGCGGCCCGAGGCTGTTCGGCAGCACGTGGCGCAGGATAATGCGCAAGTGGCCGGCGCCGGCGACGCGCGCGGCGTCGATATACTCCATGCGGCGGACGACCAGCACCGCGGCCCGGACGATGCGCGCCGTGCGCGGTGCATAAGTAACGGTGAGTGCGATCACGACGTCAACGACCGACGGACCGAGCACGGAGGCGAGCGCAATCGCCAGCAGCACGCCCGGGAAGGCCATGAGGGCATCCATGAGGCGCATCACCGGATTGTCGAGCCGGGCGAAATAGCCCGCGCTGACACCGATCAGCGTGCCGCAGAAGGTCGATGCCAGCACCACCATGAGCCCGATCTCGAGCGAGGTGCGGCCGCCGTAGAGCACCCGGCTCAAGACGTCCCGCCCGAAATTGTCGGTACCCATCAGGTGCGCGCCGTTGGGCGCCCCCAAGCGATAGTGGAAATCGTTCTTCAGCGGCGAATAGGGCGCGATCAGATCGGCGGCGAGCGTCGCCAGCAGCACGATCGCGAGGATGACGGCACCGGTCACGAACAGGCGATGGCGCAGCAGCTTGTGCAGCATCGGATGGCGTTGCGTCAGCCGCGGCCGTGCGGCTTCGGCGGCCGGGCCGGCCAGGACACCCTCAGTGTTCATGACGCACCCGCGGGTCGAAGGCGGCATAGAGCAGATCGACGGCAATATTCACTGCGACCATGAACACCCCTACGATGAGGACGCCACCTTGGATCACCGGCAGGTCGCGGCGCAGCACGGCGTCGATGATCAGGCGCCCGACGCCTGGGATGGCGAAGACCGATTCGATGACGACGGCGCCGCTGAACAGGATGCCGATGCTGATGCCCAGCACCGTCAGCACCGGCACCGCGATGTTGAGCAGCGCGTGCTTCAGAATGACGATGCGTCCAGGCAGCCCCTTGGCCCAGGCCGTGCGGATGTAGTCCTGGCCCAGCACCTCGAGGAGGCTCGACCGCGTCATGCGGGCGAGCAGCCCGGTCTGGGTGAGCGCGAGTGCCACCGCCGGCAGCGTGGTCGTCTGCAGCCAGCCGAGGGGACTGTCGCCGAACGCCACGAAGCCGCCGGTCGGGAACCAGCCGAGCGCCACCGAGAACACATAGATCGCGACCAGGCCGAGCCAGAAATCGGGCAGCGACAGGCCGACCAGCGCGGTCATCATGACCGCCTGGTCGATCCAGCTGTTGCGTTTCAGGGCCGCGATCGTGCCGCTGCCGATGCCGAACAGCAGGGTGATGACGAGCGCAAAGCCGGTGAGGGACAGGGTGACCGGCAGGCGCTCGAGGATCGCCGCGGCAACGCTGCGGCCGAGCAGGAGCGATTGGCCGAGATCGCCGTGTAGCAGGTTCCGGTACCAATGCAGCGCCTGGATCCAGACCGGCTGGTCCAGGCCGAGATCCGCTCGGATATGGGCGAGCTCTTCGGCACTGGCGCTCGGGCCGGCGAGCTCCGCGGCGGCGTCGCCCGGCACCAGCCAGATCAGCACGAACGAAATCAGCGACACGAGCAGGAGGACCGGCAGCGCACTCGCCAGACGCCTGAGGATGAGGTTTGCCATCGGCTTTCCTGCCCCTCCCGGCTACTTGTACCAGACGTCCCACATGCGCGGGATCCGGAACGGCTTGTAGTTGGCGACGTTCGCCCGCGCCGCCTGGTAGATGCCGAGATCGCCGAGCTTGATCGCATAGACCTGGTCGATCAGGCGCTTTTGGAATGCCGCGAACGCGGCCTTGCGATCGTCGAGCGCCGGCGAGGAATTGAGCTTCGCGGCATCGGCTTCCAGTTCCTCGTCCGGATGCTGCTGCCAATTTTCCTTGCCGGTGAAGAACGTCGTCGTGCTGTACGGTCCCTCCCACGGCTCGATGCCGATGAAGATCGGGAACATGTTCCAGCCGGTCGGCTTCTGCCGCGTCGCGATCGTCGTCGGCCAGTCGGCAACCTGCAGCTTGACGTTGATGCCGACCGCCTGCAGCTGCTGGCTGGCCACGACCGAGGCGTCGTTGTCATTCTTGAAGCTGTTGTCGGTGACGAGCGTGAACGGCTCGCCCTTGTAGCCGGCTTCCTTCAAGAGCTGCTTGGCCAGCTCCGGATTGTTGAGGTTGTACTTGTCCTTGCCGACGTCGCCCGCGAAATATTCGGTGCCGGGGTGCTGCCAGCCATGGGTCAGGCGGAACAGGCCGTCGGTCGCGATCGTCATGATCTCCTCGTTGCCGAGCGCGGCATTCACCGCCTGGCGGAACTTGAGATTCTTGGTCGGGCCGTCATTGGCGTTCAGGAAGAACACCTGGAAGGCCCAGGGCATCATCTCGTAGAGCTTGACGTTCGGATCGGCTTTCAGGCGGTCGGCGTCGGTGACCGCAAGCTGTTCCAGTGCCTGGACCTCGCCGGTCTGCAGCGCCGCGGCGCGGGCGCCGGACTCGGGCATGAAGCGAAACGTCACCGTGTCGAAATAGGGGGTCTTCTTGCCGCCGAACCCATCCGGCCCCTGAAACCGGGCGTTGGGAACATAGTCGTCGAAGCGCTTCAGCTTGACGTAACTGTCCGGCTTGTAGTCGACGAACTGATAGGGGCCTGTCCCGATGAGGGCAATCTTGTTCGGCCCCTTGCCGGCCTCTTCGGCCGGGATAATGACCATCGGCGCGCGCGGCGTGCTGATCTCGTCGACGAAACCGGGAACGGGCTGGTTCAGATGCACCACGACCGTATAGGGATCCGGCAGATCGATGCCGGAGACCGGGGCCAGCAGCTGGGCCGAGGCGCCGATCTCAGCATATCGCTCGAGGGACGCCTTGACGTCGGCGCCGGTCATCTCCTTGCCGTTGTGGAACTTCACGCCCTTGCGCAGGTGGAAGGTGAAGGTCTTCTGGTCGGGAGAGGCCGAGGAGTCGAGGGCGAGCTCTGGGATCACGGCACCGGTCTCGCCGCGGGTGTAGAGCGTCTCGAAAACATGCATCGTGATGTTGCGCGCGGCCTGCGCGAAGGTCGTCATGGCATCGAGGCTGGGCGGTTGGGCCTGCTGGGCGACGGTGATGTCGCCGCCCCGTTGCTGCGCCGATGCCGGGGGGCTTGTAGCGAGGATGGCGACGGCACCCACCGACGCGATGCCGAACCAGCGGCAGCCGATCTTTCGCTTCATCTTCATCGTCCCTGTTGCAAGTCATTGCTGTTTTATTTTCTGACGGCCTCGCTGGCAGTCAGGTCGCGTAGTCCGGCTCCTCGCGGTCGAGCATGCGGCGCCAGGCATCGAGATGCAGGCGCGCGTCGGAGCGCTCACCCCAAGGGCCCGTGTAGCGATCGCGCAGCTCCTCGCCGAGATGATTGAGCGGCAAGCCGGCGGCCATGGCGGTCATCTGGTACATGCATGTCCGCTCGGCCATGTAGAGCTCGTCGAACGCCTCGTGGATCGACGGGCCCACGACCGTCACGCCATGATTGGCCATCAGCAGGATCGTCCGCTCGCCCAGGACGCGCGCGACCCGCTCGCCTTCGTCGTCGCTCAGCACGGGGCCGTTATGGGTGTCGTCATAGGCGATCCGGTCGCAGAGCGTCAGGCTGTTCTGGTGGGCAAGCGCGAGCTTGCCGCCCTTGGCCATCGATAGCGCCGTCAGATATTGCGGATGGACATGGAGGATGCAGCGGGCTTGTGGATGCTGCAGATGGATCTTGGCGTGGATGTGGAACGCGACCTTGCGCAATTCGCCCCGACCCTTCACGACGTTTCCGTCGAGATCGCACAGGATCAGCTTGCTGGCGGTCAGCTCGCGGAAATGCAAGCCGCGCGGATTGATCAGGAAGAGCTGCCCGCTGCCGGGCAACATCACGCTGTTGTGGTTGGCAATCTGCTCATTCATGCCGAGCCGCGCGAGTATCCGGAACACGGCGGCAAGGTCGCAGCGCGCCTGCCATTCATCCTCTGCGGAGAACGTCGAGCCTGGCAGCATCTCGCGATGCCTCCCTACCGTTGATCTTCGAATGATCGATGCTAGCGGTCTGCTGTCGTCTTCGTGAAATGAGTAATGCGGATCGGGTGATGCATCCTCGGTATCTCGACCATTGTCGGCCATCGCGGATCGACGGAGCGGGTAAATCCTGGCCAAGTATTTCGCGCTCGAGCTTCGGATATGCGCTTGCCGTATCGGGTAATCAGCAAACGGCATTCGCCAAGCGGGGCGCCGAGACCTTAAAGGTCGCTCCAGGTCTGCCGGCGCGCTGCCACAAGCATCCCGACACGGCCCATCCCGCTTCAGCACTCGAGGACGCGACCATGATTGGTACGGTGAGGCCCTACTGGCGCAATTTCATCGACGGCGAATGGGTCGATGGGGCCGGCGGCGAACGTATTGCCGTCGAGAACCCGGCCACCGGTGAGATCATCGCCGAGGTTGCGCGGGCGGTCGCGGCCGACGTCGATCGTGCGGTCGCGGCCGCGCGGGCCGCGTTCGACGCCCGCGTGCTTCTCGACCTGCGCCCGTCGGAACGCGGCGAACTGATGTTCGCAATCGCGCGGCAGCTCGAGCAGATGCGCGAAGAAATCGCCACGGTCGAATGCCTCGACAATGGCAAGACGCTGGCGAATGGGCTGGCCGAGGTGTCGCTGACCGTTCGCTACCTTACCTACTACGGCGGCCTCGCCGACAAGCTCGAAGGCCGACAGATCCCGCTCGGCAAAGACTTTCTCGACTACACAATCCACACGCCATTCGGCGTCTCGGCCCAGATCGTGCCTTGGAATGGTCCATTGCCCGTCGGTGCGCGCTCGGTCGCCTGCGCGCTCGTTACCGGCAATACCGTGGTTCTGAAGTCGCCCGAGGATTCCCCGCTCAGCCTGTTCCTGTTCGCGGAAGCCTGCGAGAAGGCCGGCGTTCCCAAGGGCGCGGTCAATATTCTCTGCGGCTATGGGCGCGATGCGGGGGCGGCGCTCGTCGCTCATAGAGACATCGACCACATCGTCTTCACCGGCTCGGTCGCGACCGGCAAGAGCGTGCTGCGCGCCGCGGCCGAGCGCATCGTGCCCTCGGTGATGGAACTCGGCGGCAAATCCGCGGGCATCGTCTATGGCGACGCGGACCTCGACCGCGCGGCGAAGGCCGCGGCGCGCGGCATCTTCCATCATTCCGGGCAGATATGCTCGGCGGCCTCGCGCCTCATCGTCCACCGCACGATCCATGACGATTTCCTCGAACGTCTGAAGGCGGAGGCCGAGCGGCGCTCCGTCGGTCCCGGCGTCGACGGCCACGACATGGGGCCGCTCATCTCCCGCCGTCAGCTCGAAAAGGTGGAAGGGCTGTGCAAGCTCGGCCTTGACGAAGGGGCCACGCTCGTCACTGGCGGGCGCCGGATGGCAGGACAAGCCGGCCATTTTATGCAGCCGACGATCTTTGCCGGCGTTCGACCCGATATGACGATCGCGCAGGAAGAATTCTTCGGCCCGGTCGTCGTGGTGATTCCGTTCGACACCCCGGAAGAAGCGGTCGCGATCGCGAACGGCACGGACTACGGACTGGCCGCCGGAATCTTCACGCGCGACCTCCGGCTTGCGCATTGGACCGCGGACCGGGTCGTCGCCGGCCAGGTCTATGTCAACGAATGGTGGGCCGGGGGCGTCGAGACGCCGTTTGGCGGCATGAAGCGTTCCGGCTATGGTCGCGAGAAGGGACAGGAGGCACTGCTGGGCTACGTGCAGACCAAGAATGTCGGGATCCGCCTCTAGAGCGGCGATGCGAAACAAGCGTCTTCGGTCGAACGCGCGATCCGTCGGTTGGCTGCTAGAGTGGCTGCATGGGAGCGAACCCTCATGGCCGCTCGTCCAACGCGATACGGGAAGGGATCGATATGACGCCCAACGAATCGGCCGTTAACGTCGCTATCCTCGATGACTATCAAAATGCTGCCCTGCGGATGGCGGACTGGTCGCCGCTGGCAGGGCGGGCGACCATCACCGTCTTCAACGACCATCTCGACGATCCGGATGCCGTGGCCGCTCGACTGGCGCCGTTCGACGTCGTCTGCGTCATGCGTGAGCGCACACCACTCACGCGCGGGCTTCTCGAACGACTGCCGCGCCTGAAGCTCATTGCCTCGACCGGTTTTGTTAACGCCTCCATCGACCTTCAGGCGGCCCGTGAGCGGGGCATAGCAGTTGCACACACAGGCTATGAATCGACCCCGACGATCGAAATGACGTGGGCCCTCATTCTCGCGAGCGCCCGCCATATCGCCGCCGAGAACGCGTCATTGCGCTCCGGCGGATGGCAGCGATCGATCGGCAGCGATCTCAAAGGGAAGACATTGGGCGTGCTCGGACTGGGCAATATCGGCGGCGAGGTGGCCCGGATCGGGCATGCCTTCGGTATGAGGGTGATCGCTTGGAGCGAAAACCTCACCGCGGAAAAAGCCGCGGCAGCGGGCGCCGAGCACGTGCAGAAGAACGAGCTGTTCAGGCAATCGGATGTTCTGACCATCCACCTCATTCTCAGCCGGCGAACCCGCAAACTGGTCGGCGCGGCCGAACTCGCACTGATGAAATCCACGGCATGGCTGGTCAATACGTCGCGCGGCCCGATCGTCGACGAGGGCGCCTTGATCTCTGCCTTGCAAGACCATCGAATTGCCGGTGCCGCCGTAGACGTCTTCGACGTCGAACCGCTGTCGGCGGATCATCCTTACCGGTCACTCGACAATATGCTCGCGACGCCGCACCTCGGCTATGTGTCCCAGAATCTTTACCGAACCTTCTATGGCGACACCGTCAAGAACATCGTTGCCTGGCTGGATGGCTCTCCGTTTCAAGTCGAGGCGTGAGTCTGGATTTGCGGCACAGGCCGTAAGGGCAGCGGCGACCACAGCAATGAACACGACTTCGGTCGCCCGCGAAGAAGCCGCCTGAGCGATAATTCGGGCGGGTATTGCGTTCGGGTCCGCGATGGGGCAACCCCGGATGCAGGCGCACGAAGGCGCGAGACCTGGGGCGTGCTGCGCGCTTACGCTAATCCCAGTGCTCGACGACCGACGGGGGCAGGCTGACCCAGGGATGGCGCCGCACGGCGTAGACCGAGATGGTCGGCGGCGGAAAGCCGGGGTCAGCGAAGGCGCCGACCGCAACCGCGACGAACCCTTCGCCCCCGGAATTGTCCCAATAGACGGTCGAGCCGCAATCCGGGCAGAAGCGGAACCGCGCGTGGCTCCCCTCGTCGCCGATCCGGACATATTCGGACGCCCGCCCGGTGATCACTAATTGCTCCCGCCGGAACCGCGCCTGGATGCCAAACGCGCTGCCGGTCCGTTGCTGGCAAGCGAGGCAATGGCACATCCCGACCCGGATCGGCTCGCCCGTGCACTCAACTGTAAGCTGGCCGCAGCTGCAGGATGCGCGTCGGGTGGTCATCGGCAGGCTCCTCCGGACGATTGCCGCCGGATTCTACCCCACGCGCCGCACCGCCGATAGTCGGATGCCTCTCCGGACGGATCAGGGTGAAGCCGCGCTCAGGTCACCCGGCTTGCGCAGCATCTTGTCCACCTCGCCGGCGTGCATCTCCTCCGCGTAGATCATCTGCCGTGCATATTCCTCGAGCATCACCGAGCGCCCTTCGACCAGGCTTAGCAATTGCTTGTATAGGCCGAGCGCCTTGCCTTCGGTCTCCAGCGACTCCTTCAGCATGGTGCCGATGTCGTGCTGATGGCTGTCGAGCAACGGGCCGATGCCGAGCGAAGGATAGGCTCCCAGCTGGGTGATCATTTCTCCGGCCTGCTGGGCATGAATCAAGGACTCCGCGGCCTGGGCGCGCATCCAGGAGACGATCGGGATACGATTGTAACCGAACACCAGGAGCGAGTAATGGGTGTAACGGACGACCCCGGCCAACTCACTTTCCAGGATACGGTTCAGCAGGTCGATCACCTTCTGCTTGTCCAAATCAGGCATGGCGAGTGCTCCCTCCGTCCCGTTTTCGCGATCAGGCCCGGGCGCGCTCATGGGGACTTAAGAGCGGCCGCTTGAATTCCGGCGCGATCGGTGACAGCCCGAACCCGTCCCGGACCCCGGCGGAGCGGTAGCCGGTGCTTGGCGGTCCTGAGCAGGTTGCCGGCGGTGGTTCGCGGCAGTGCAAACTCCCAGGCATTGAGGCGGGAAAGAGTAATACATTGCTCGTCATCGGACCATGTGTGCTTCGGGCCGCTGCGGCAGATCCATCACGCCGAAGCGACCTGCCGTTCCTGCTCATGCATGATCTCGTCGACGAAGTTGACGAAGGTGCGGGCCTTCGTCGTCGCCGTGCGCCCGGCCGGAAAGACCGCCCACAGGTCGATCGTCGGTAGCTGCCAATCCGTCAGCACCGCCCTCACGCTTCCGTCCGCGATTTCGGGCGAAAACATCCACTCTGAAGCGATGGCAATGCCGGCGTGCGCCAGCACGGCTGCGCGCACGCCTTCGGCCGCCGAAACGTGCAACCGCCCCTGCATCGTGACCGCGAGCTCGACGTTATCGCGCTCGAAAGTCCAAACCGTTCCGCCGCCCTTTTGGGCGTAGATCACCGCTTCATGCGAGATCAGGTCGCCGGGCTCCTTCGGCAGGCCGGCTCTCTCGAAATAGGTGGAAGTCCCGAGAACCGCCCGCCGTCCGTTCGCGATCCGTCTCGCGGTCAGGCTCGAATCGGCAAGCTCGCCCATGCGAAGTGCGACGTCGATGCCTTCCTGCACCAGATCGATGTTTCGATCGTCGAGCACCACTTCCATCTCCAACCCGGGGTGTCGCGCCAAAAATTCGGGAATGCGCGGCATGAGATGGATCCGGGCGAATGTCACCGCCGCGCATATGCGCAGCTTGCCGGTCAATCCCGCGCCGGATCCCCGCGCGGCGTACTCCGCTTCGTCGGCCTCCTCGATCGACCTTCGCGCCCGCTCGTAGAAATTCAGTCCCGCCTCCGTCGTCGTCAGGCCGCGCGTCGAACGCGTGATCAACTTGACGCCCAGGCGATCCTCGAGCTGGGCCACGGATTTCGAGACGGCCGGTTGTCCGACGTTGAGACGACGCGCGGCTGCTGAAAACGACCCCGTGTCGACCACGAGAACGAAAGTCTCCATCGCCGCCATCCGATCCATGCTCATGCCTCACGGGAATGAATGATATTGCCACGACATTACTGCCACGGTGCACGGGGAATGGCCATTGTCTTCAGGCACATGGGGCGCCGCCCCGGAGTACCGTGGAGACGAAGATGCGAAACCCGACGAACGGGGCGACGAGTGACGCAGCAAAATATCCGGGTGAGCCGGAGCGCAGCTCAGCCCATGGCCGCCTGGTGTCTTCGCTGCGCGCTGGCGACCATGCGCCTGAATTCCGCCTCGATGATGGGACCGGGCAGATCGTGTCCCTGTTCGCCACGCTCAAGACAGGCCCGGCGGTTCTGTCCTTTCTGGACAGCCGGGACGGCAGCGACTTGTCGAGCCAGCTCCGTGCGCTGAACGACCACGCGGGCCGGATCGCCGGGTACGGCGCATCGCTCCTGGCACTTTCATCGATTGCGCCACCGTCGGCTCCCCCGAGCCCACGCTTCAAGGTGCTGCTCGACGCTGGATGCGATGTCGCCAGTGCCTACGGCTTGTACCCGCCACCGCGCACGCCCCTGCGTCAGAGTTCCAGGGCTCCTCGGCCCAACGTCGAGGCCGCGACGGCTGCCGGGCCAAGCCCGGTTCCGGCGACATTCGTCATCAGCGAAAGCGCAAAGATCGTCATGTCGCTGACCGATGCGGCCTTCGACCGCGAAATAGTTTCCGCAAACGTGGTCAGCACCTTGGAAGCGCTGCGGCTTCGCCAGGGCGCACGGCGATGAAAACGCTCATCACGTGGGCGTGTCCGGCTGCGATCTCGAACCTCGGCGACGCAACCCTGATCGCCAGTCTCGCCGACGGCAGCGTCCTTGGGGGTGTCGTCACCTTCGGGACCGCCCGGTTCCTCAACCTCATCCGTCAACGGCCACGACACGCGGTCACCGACTGTCGTGCCTGTCTTTGATTGCTTCGCTCAAAATGGAGAAATCGATGATCAATCTCTTTTCCCCGACCCAGGTCGGTCCCTACGCCTTGAAGCACCGTGTCGTCATGGCACCGCTGACGCGCATGCGGTCGGAGCCCGGTGATATCCCTGGCGATCTGATGGTCGAGTACTATCGCCAACGTGCTTCCGATGGCGGCTTCATCGTTTCCGAGGCGACGCCGGTATCGATCCGTGGCTACGGCTATGCCGGCGCGCCCGGCATTTATTCCGACACGCAGATCGCCGGCTGGCGGCGCGTCACCGAGGCGGTCCACGCGAAGGGCGGACGCATCGTGCTGCAGCTCTGGCATGTCGGACGGCAGTCGCATGTCGATCTCCAGCCCAACGGCGAGGCGCCCGTGGCACCATCGGCCATCCGGGCCGAGGGCCATGCCTACACGCGGAACGGCGAGGCCGAGTTCTCCATGCCGCGGGCACTCGAGCTCCATGAGATCCCGTCGATCATCGAAGAGTTCCGCGCCGGCGCCGAGCGTGCCCTTCGGGCGGGCTTCGATGGCGTCGAGATCCACGGCGCCAACGGCTATCTGCCCGACCAGTTCCTGCAGGACGGCACGAACAAGCGCACCGATGAGTATGGCGGCCCGATCGAGAACCGGGCCCGCTTCATGCTCGAGGTGGCGGACGCGGCGATCTCGGTCTGGGGTGCCGATCGGGTCGGCGTCCGGTTGGCGCCGAGCGGCACCTACGGCTCGATGCATGACAGCGATCCGCAAACGACCTTCGGTTATGTCGCCGAGCAGCTCGACAAGCGAGGGATCGCCTATCTCCACGTGGTCGAGCCGCGTATCAAGGGGATCGAACTGATCGCCGAGGGCCAGGCGCCGATCGCGGCCCAGCATCTGCGCCCGAAGTTCTCGCGGACACTGATTGCTGCCGGCGGCTTCACGCAGGAGACGGCGGAGGCGATCGTCAAGGCTGGTCATGCCGACCTCGTCGCCTTCGGCCGGCATTTCATCGCCAATCCCGACCTGCCCAAGCGGTTCCGTGAAGGCTGGCCGCTCAACCGCTATGACCGCTCGACCTTCTACGGCGGCGACGCGCGCGGCTACACGGACTATCCGACCTACGCTGACACAAAATAAGAAGCCGTCTGATGCGGTTCGGGGTGGCAATCGCGGCCGCATGAAGCGCCGCGCGGGCCACCCCGTTTTTGTCGATCAACGCGATCGGCTATTAGAAGCGATGCGAGACCGCCGAGCATCGGCCCGGCCTTCGGATGACGCGGCCCGCGTTCGACCGGGGCGCTTTATTCCCTGAAGAAATATTTCATATCACTCCGAGGCGCCTACCCAGCCACGGCCGAACGAGGAACATTGCGGGCACATCATTCACCGCAACACTTCGGAGAACCGCCATGATCAACGGATTTACGCTTCACGACACGACGACGGCCCCTGCAGGCTCTGCGGCGATCCTGAACGGCGTCCAGCAGGCCTGGGGCTTCGTGCCGAACCTGCACCGCGTCCTCGCCGAGAGTCCGGCGGCGCTCGAGGCCTACAGCACGCTCTGGGGCATCGCCGAGAAGACGGGCTTCAC
>Ga0070730_10001313_pt1 | contig 24106 bp, 18 predicted proteins | sample Coa_R1_3_FD_66447 | JGI IMG/M metagenome (GOLD analysis project Ga0070730, IMG submission 66447) | Surface soil microbial communities from Centralia Pennsylvania, which are recovering from an underground coalmine fire - Coalmine... | ecosystem: Environmental > Terrestrial > Soil > Unclassified ... | reverse complement strand
TCCACCATGCGATTGGGCGCCTGGTTGTTGGCGCTGTCCACCGCTTGCACCACCAGGCGGTAGCTTCCGGGAGCCAGATCTTGCACCTTCACCACCAGGCCGCCGGGAATCACCGGGTTGCCCTTCTGGATGAAGTTGTCGGCGGGCGCCAGTCCGCTGAAAAACAAATCCTTGTTACTGGCCCGGTCGTAAATGTGGTACGCGAAACCCACCCGCGGCGGCGTCGCGGAAGTAAGCCCCGGTTCGTAGATTTCGGTGTAGAGAATGACGTGATCGGTTTTTTTGAAGCGGTTGCTGGCGGACGGCACGATCTGCATGCCCTTCAGCACCAGCGGCGTGCGATCTTCGAGTAACGCGGAATCGAGGCCGCTCGGAATATCCGAGATGCGGACCGGCGCATTGGTCATGGCTACGCCACCCAGGCTGAAATGCTTTCCGTCGTAGGCATCGATCTGCAGCGGCGACTCAAATTTTCCGAAGGTGTCGCCGCCGCCGCTGAGCACGATGGTCAGCTTGTAAGTGCCGGGAGCGGCATCGAACTGGTTCTGATAGTGGTAAGGAGACTTGATGAACTGTTTCCATTCGTCTTTATCCAGGTCCAGGTCCACCGTATCGTTGAAACGCGCGCCGATGGAGCCATCGGAATTGTAGGCGATGCCCAGAATGTTGACGTTGGCGTGGTACTTGCCCTTTTCTTTATTGAAGTTCAGCGAATCCGGTGGAATTTCCATAGCCAGGTTCACGCGCGCGACATTCGGCGCGGTGTAAAAATAAGGGGTCTGCAGCGCGCCGTGGATGGTGCCGGGATTGGCTCCCGCGGCGTGCAGTTCCAGTTGTTTCTCCACCGGCTTGCCGTCCAGCGGATTCACGGTGCGCGCGTTGCAATAGCCGCTGCGTGAACGCACATTCAGCCCGCCGCGATTTAGTTTTACTTTCAGCGTGTGGCAACTGCCTTCCGGCGTTTCCGCCGGGACATAACCCAAAATGTAAAACTCACTCTGTTCGCGTCCGATTTTCTCGAGACCGCCAAGCAAGTCGTTGGTGTTGAAGATGGAAAATCCGCCGGTGCCTTCCGCGAGCGCGGCGAGAATCTGCTGGTTGGTGGTTACCGAAGGCGGAAATTGCGGCACGATCATGCGCGATTGATTGTAGGGATTGTTCAGCGGATTTCCGTACGGATTGTTGTTGAAGCCTCCGGGTGATCCCTTAGTTCCGCCCGCGCCGCCGGTTGTTCCGCCGCCACCTTTTCCGCCGGTGCCGCCGGTTCCTCCGGTGCCGGTGCCTCCCGTTCCGCCGCGTCCGCCTCCGGTTCCTCCGGTCCCGCCTCCGGTTCCTCCGGTCCCGCCGCCGGTTCCGCCCACGCCCCCGCCGGTTCCGCCGCGTCCGCCACCTCCAGCGCCGCCTCCGGTTCCGCCGGCACCGCCTCCGGGACGCTGAGGTTCACCCAGGGAATAGGAGGTCAGCACTAGACGCGCTTGCCCGTTCGAACGAGAGGCTCGGTGCTGAACGTCTCTTCGGTCGCCTGCCGTTCCGTTGCGCGCGCTCCCTCCGGGAGCATTGGCTACCAGGCCGCGCACATCGAGGGAATAGATGGCGACATTGGCTTTGTTGCAGGCATCGATGGTGGCGGTAAGTTCCGATTCGTTTTCGGGAGTCAGCGCGAAGCCGGCGGAAAAGAGCACCAGCATTTTTCGGCCGGGCACGGAGCGCAAATTTTTTGCCAGGCTGCGGACGGCGAGCAACATGGTGCGCGCGCCATAATCGGATTCGGCATCGTTGAGCGAAGAAAGTCCGGCGGCAGCCACGGTCACCGGGGCGGCGGTTACCGAGGCGTCCGAAGGATTGGAATTGACGCTGGAATATTTGATGCCACTGACGGCGGCGGAAAGGATGTCGGCATTGGCGGTAAAATTCTGAACGATCTGCAGTTTACCGCCGAAGTCGACAACCGCCATCATGCGGCCGGGGCCGGCATTGGCCTGCACAAATTTAGCGGCAGCGCCGCGGGCCTGGATCTGGTCGGGAGCGGCCATGGAAGAATTGTCGAAGAACAAAATCAAGTAGTGCTTTTGGTCCTTGGCCTGGACGGCGGTATCGGCGCCGGAAGAGAAGCTGGCGACCTGCTGCTCCTTGTTGTCCTCATAGACTTTGAAATCCTTTTCATTCAGATCGCGAATGTAATTTCCTTTTTTGTCGGTGACCACAGCGTCCACCAGCACCAGGCGAGATTCTCTTTTGATCACCACGGGAGCGGTTTGCGGCGCGGTGGCGGCAGGGGCCGGGGCGGCAGGGGCGGCTTGCTCCGAGGGAGGAGTCTGCGCTGCTAAACGTGGCGCGATTCCAAAAGATGCGAGTAAAGCAAAACCGAATCCCAACCAAGTAAATTTCGCAGAATAACTTGCCTTCATATATTCCCCCGAGACGAGAACTAATACGGAATGCTGACGGCTCCATTGCGGGCGGCCATCTGCGAGCCTTCGGCATCGCGGACCACCAGGCGGACCAGGTAGGTGCCGGGCTTGATGTCGAAGCTGGATTTCAAGGTGAAGCCGGAATGGCTGAGGCGGTCGAAGGTCTTATCGAGCAATTTCATCTCGACAATTTTCTCGCCACCGGTGACGAAGTTTCCATTCTCATCAAAAATGGCGGTAGCTACGGTCAGATTATCGTTGTTGCGGCCATCGGCCTTGCGGAAATGAATCCCTTTCACGTCCAGATGAGTGAGCACGGCGAGACGAGCTTCGGATGAGTCCTTTTTGAAGAATTGAGTCTGGATCTCGACGGGCAGGTCGTGGATTTCGTCCTGGGAAAAAAGCGCTTCTTGAATCTCTTCCTTGGCGGCTTCGGAGGGATCGGCGATGGAACGTGGGGCGTAGTACCCGTGGCGAGCCTGAACGTTGAATTTCTGCTTGCCGGCCAGACTAACTTTTAGAGTGTGATAGGCGCCATTGATCTTGAGATTCTGCGGCGAAAATCCCAAAAGATAGGACATGGCGGGAGCGGCGGCGGCCTCGCGCAAACCTTCATCGATGTCATTGCGATTGTGAAAAAATGTACCGCCGGTGCCGTCGGCTAACTGGGCCAGAATATCGTCTTGCGCCAGCTGGGATTGAACGCGGTAGGAACCTTTGATGCCAACGGTTTTGTAGGAATCATGGGGAGGATCGCTGATATCGCCCATGAGGTCGGGGGTAAACAGGCCGCGGGCGTCGATGGTATTGATGACCATGTTGGAGCGATTGGCACGATCAACCAGTGCGGATGACTCGAGAGCGAGTGCGGTGGTGACCACGAAGCCTGGCGAAACGAAAACGATCACACGTTGTCCGGGCATGGCGGCAAGCCTTCTCATTACGTCTTCAATGTGCCGGTACACGTAGCCGGTCTGCGTATCGCCACTGTCAAGTACTCGCACGCTAGAGGAAGAGGCCAGGGCTTGAGCCTGGGCGGTAAAGCGAACGTCGCCCTGGAAAGCGCAGTCCAGGGCATCCTGGGTAGCGACCAGCAGGGCCTGATAGTCCTGCTTGTTTTCAATGAGATCGGCCTGGTAGTAACTGATTTCCGGACAGTCGTGAATACCCGTGCCACCGGCGAGTGGACGGGGAAGCACACCGAGGAGGGAGTTCTTGAGGAGTTCCCGGTCGGTAGTGAATTCCTGGGTGACCTGGCCGGAAGTGGAGTAGATGCCGACGCGGTCGGTGGGGGCCAAGGAAGAGAAAAGACGGGTGGCGGCACTGCGTACCCACGTGGTGTCCTCCACCAGCATGTCAATGTCATCGAAGACGACGGCGACGAAGCGTTGGGGCAAGGCGGCAATGGCGGTAGCGGAATCCTCTGGAGGGCTTGTGCCGGGGGCGGCCGGAGGAGTGGTGGACGCGACCTTATGCGATTCCGGCGTCTCCGTGCTGAAGGTGGAAATGGCCTGGGACTTGCGGTTGTCGGAAAGCTGGAAGTCTTCCTTCTTGAGGTTGGTGACGACTTTGCCGCTGCTATCGCGGACCACCACGCGGACCAGGACCAAGTTTACGCGCACGCGAAAGGTAGGAGGAGTGTCGCGGGCGGAAACTTCGGCGGAATCGTTGGCGGGCGCCTGCGGGGCGGCCGCAGGCGTCGTGGACGTAGCGGGTGGATCGCTCTTGGAGGGAGCCTGCTGGGCGCGCAGATGGCAAGCGCCAAATAACAGTGCCAGCAAAGCCGCCAAGCAGCGACCCGAAAGGCGCCGAGCGCGCGGGAATGACAATGGGTTCCGCATCCTTCGCTTTCTTACAGCCTCCCGGTGCTTCCTTGCCGGAGGACACACGGCGAGAACACTCGACACGAACGGGTAGCTCGACTATACGCTTCGGATAATTTAAGTTCAACGAACGAGGCCTGCACCCGCCATTCCGTGCTGGTACCGGCCCGAACGAAAGACACTTTCGGACAGACGGAGTAAGATCCGGACTACGCCGGGGTGAACACCACCGATGGAAACAGGCATGCACCATGTCCAGAAAATGTTGCTGGCCTTGCTGCTGCTTTTCACACCATTTTCGGGCGAACAAGCGACACACCATCACGACGCGCCAGAAAAGCTGGGAACGGTGTCTTTTCCGATTTCTTGCTTGCCGGAAGCTCAGCAAACGTTTAACCGGGGGGTCGCGCTACTACACTCATTTGCTTATTCGGCCGCTCGAGATGCATTCCACGGTGTCGCAGAGCAAGATCCGCGGTGTGCGATGGCGCACTGGGGCATAGCCATGACTTACTTTCACCAGCTCTGGGAACCGCCCCTTCCGCCGGGCACGATGGCTACGGCGCAAAGTGAAATCCAGCGGGCCCAACAAGCTCCGGCAAGCACGGAACGGGAGCGCAGGTACATAAATGCGCTCAGCTTGATTTATCAAGATGCCGATAACGTTCCCTATAAATCACGAGCGTTGAACTACGAGCGAGCCATGAAGGATTTGGCGGCAGCGGATCGGCAAGATGCGGAAGCCCAAGTTTTTTACGCCCTGGCGCTCCTGGCCAACATATCCGCGACCGACAAAAAGCATGCAAATCAAAAAGCAGCGGCGGATTTGCTCGAACCGCTTTATCGAGCTTGCCCGCAACACCCGGGTATCCCGCACTATCTCATTCATGCCTACGACAATGGGGAACTTGCCTCCAGAGGACTGCCCGCGGCAAGAGCGTACTCGAGGATAGCGCCTTCAGCGCCGCATGCGTTGCACATGCCATCTCATATTTTTACGCGGCTGGGCCTGTGGGAAGCCTCAATCGCTTCCAACATTGCCGCAAGAGATGCAGCCCACTTGCAGAGGGACACAGGAGAAGAACTGCACGCGATGGATTATCTTGTGTATGCCTACCTGCAAATGGGGCGCGACCGGGAGGCGGGGAGGATTGTGCAGCAACTGAGCGAAATGTCCGGGCTGGATACCGCAGATTTCAAAACAGGGTACGCCGCAACGGCAATACCGGTTCGCTACGCCATTGAGCGGAATCAATGGGCCGATGCTGCGAGGGTTGTTGTTCCGGCCGGGGCCCCGCCTCACGTCGCAGCAATTGCAGTATGGGCTCGCGGGTTAGGGTTAATTCGGAGCGAGCGTTCCGCGGAAGCTCATTTGGAAGTTGAGCGACTGCGCAAGATCGGATTGCAGCTTCGGGAGTCAGACAACGGCTATTGGGCAGCGCAGGTGGATATTATGGTCCGTGAAGTTATGGCGTGGTCGGACCAAGCGGCAGGTAAGCCGGCGGAAGCCGTGGCCATGATGAGCGAGGCAGCGGATGAGGAAGACTCAATGGAGAAACTTCCTGTTACCCCGGGCCCAATTGTTCCGGCGCGCGAACAGCTTGCCGATCTGCTGCTGGAACAGAATCAACCGGCCCAAGCGTCCCAAGAATTTGCGATAGCACTTGCAAATGCCCCCGGAAGACGGGCCGCCTTGCAGGGCGCGGCGCGCGCTGCCGAACTGTCCCGCCATAGTCATTAGACTTTATCTAGCTAGCGGAACGGAAGGCTTCGAGGGTCCAGGTGTCCTGGGCTTTTTGGCGGCGGAGGATGTAGCGCTCGCCATTGGCGAGGAGAACGCGGAAAAACGTGGCGCCAGGGGAGTACCAGCGGTCTTCGATTTCGAGGATGTCCAACATCTGGTCGGCGATTCGCAGTCGCACCGGGCGCTCATCGCCCTTGTATCCGGCGTAGCATTCGACGTAGACGATTTTGTCCGTCACGGGCGCCGGGTGCGGCGGCTCTCGGCCCGTTCCGCGTTCCATGCCGCGCCGAGGAAAATGATTACGGTGGAGAGCTCCATCCAGATCAGCAGGCCGATGACGGCGGCGAGTCCGCCATAGATGATTCCGTAGGGCATCTTGCGGACGTAAAAGCCGAAGGTGATATCGGCGGCCCACCAGAGCAGGGTGGCGATCATGGCGCCGGGGAGGACGCTGCCGAGGCTGTGCTCGTAGGGACGGGCCCAGCGGAAAATCACGGTGACCGCGATCATGGCCAGCAGAATGGCGATGCCGTGAAAAAAGATCGCCCACCAGGTCTGCACCGAAGTGCCTTTGCCGAATTCCAGTGCAAGCCAGCGGCGCAAGGGGCGGCCGAATACACCGAGGATGGCGGCGACCAGCAGGGGAGCGATGGTCAGGACCAGCAGGGCCAGGGCGCGCAACTGGCGGGCGAAAAATCCGGGGCGCTCACGGTCACCATAGATGGTGTGGATACCTTCCATCAAAAGCTTCATCACTTGGGTGCCGGCGAGGAGGGTTCCGCCCAGTCCGACCAGCGCCCACTTCCAAGCCTCGGGGCCGCGCTTGACCAGGAATTCGGAGACGATTTGCTGGCTGCCCGGGGGCAGGAAGCTGGTGAGGTCTGTAATCAAATCAAAGAGAGCGGTGCGGCCGCCGATGGGGCTGGTGGCCAGGCCCACGGCAATCAGCAGGGTGGGGAAGAAGGCGAGGAAAAGGTTGAAGGCGACGGCTTGCGCAATCATGCTGCAGCGGGGGAATACCCTTCCGAACATGTTCAGCGCGCGCTTGGAGAGGGCGGCGGATGCAATCATCGTCCGGCATTATACCTGCGCGAGCGATTTTCCAAGCTGATGATTGCCGGCGTACGCATAAGATTGCGACGCATGGCGGGTAGACAGGTAGAATGTGGCAACGCGGAGAGATTGCGCGGCGGAGGGGGAAGCGGACCGATTGGGTGGGGTTATGGGCGTCTCGCTGTTCCGCGAGCAAATTCTCGGCACCGATGGCTGCGCTGACGGTTCCTGACGGCTTCGATGCTTGCCCAGACGGAAATGGCGACCACGATCCACGCGAGCGTCGCTGCTCCCAGCACCGCCCAGCTGGAATGGTCTGGCAGCCACTTCCAGACGAGCAAGGCAAAGGCCAGCAGACCTACGGTTCCCATGGCGGTTCCGGCTGCATCTACTCCCGCCGCCAGTCTGCCGCGCCTGGCGCCGTGCAATCCCTTGCGTTGTTTTTTTCGCTTTTCGTTTTTCTCCAGCAAGGTGGCGGCCGCGGGGAAAATTGCGGGGAAGGCCAGGAACAATCCGCCCACTTGCGGTCCAAGCTTTTTGGCGATGATACCGGTGATTGCGGTGATAAGGCCGCCGAAAAGAAATCGAATCGCGTATTCGCAGGACTTCGTTCGGCGCACCGCTGCGAGATCGAGGTGGATTTTCATGCGCGGCTCAGCGCAGCCACAGCAACCAAACGCCAAAGGCCGCGGCCGCCCACACGCTGATCAGCGCGGAGGAGGTCAGGAGCGCGGACGTCTTGTACTTCATCATGATCACGCAGACGCAATAGGCATATACGAAAAATGCGACGGCGCCTCCGACCATCGAACGGGCTTCGAGCGCGGCATAGGATTTACCGTTCGAGGCGATCACGAAGCCCAGGCTGGCCAGAGCAATGGAAGGCGCCGCGCCAAATAAACCGGCGAATCGTTTTGGCTTGAACAGTTCGCCGAGGAGCGCAAAAGCCGAAACGACAACGCCGCCGATCAGGGCCCGAAACAAGATTTCCACGCAACCCTCCGCTTACCGCCGCTGCTATTGGGATTGCCAGCAGGCTGCAGCGGTTGCAGTCCTACAGTTTCAGAAGGCAGCTCGCTAAGGTGATATTCCGACGGTGGATGGACAGAGAATACGGGGTATGTTGACTTTGTATCAGAACCGCGGCAACCGGCACGCAGAACGATCCCGGCGAGTTTGGTCTTGGTTCCCTGCCGGACACCTTATCGAGGTTTGTGGGGCGACACTGCGTGCAAATTCCTGCATCTAAACTGCGAACGATTTCAGATCTCCGATGAGAGGATTTATGCGCATACTGAGGCTTCTTGCCGCTCTTGTTTTCGCGACGTTCTTTTGCTCCACGGCTTCCCACGCGCAGGGCGTTGAGCTCTTTGGCGGATATTCCTTCGTGCGCGCTCCGGTAACGTTCAACCAGGCCATTCTTTGCCCCACGCCAAGCTGTCCCACAACGAGCAGCGTCCAGGATGTCAATCTCAATGGGTGGGAATTCGGGGGCGCCCTCAAACTTTTGGGTCCGTTAGCCTTGGCCGCCGATTTCAGCCGCACTTCCGGTTCCTTCCAGGGGGCCAGCCCGCATCTGCAGACTTATCTGGTCGGCCCGCAGTTGCGCCTGCCCGGGCCCATCTCTCCGTTCGTGCATGCCCTTGCCGGCGCGGCGCATGAAAGCATCAGCACGAGCGCCGGGTCTTTGACCTTTGGTCCCACGCAAACCAGTTTTGCCACTGTACTGGGCGGGGGGATCGATTTGAAGGTGCTGCCCTTTATCTCGTTGCGGCCTATCCAAATCGATTATCTGCTGACCCATTTCAACTCGAACACGCAAAATCAATTTCGCGTATCGGCGGGCGTGGTGGTCCATTTCTAGGAGGTGCTTGCGATGTAAATCGCCGCGAATCAGGATCGACGCGGAAATTGCTTCAGCGCGGCGGGTTGGATGCCCGGATGGAAATCCAATTGAAATAGCCGCTTTCCAGCAGACCGGTGGCCGCTCAAGCCTCAGGATCGCGCAGAACTTCCGTCGCTTCCGACTGGGTCAGCAAACCCTTGCGGAGGAGCATTTGCACCAGTCGCGTGGAGCAGTCCGGCCCAGACGGCACCTCGTTTTCAAAGGGAAAAGGGTTTGCGAACACCGTTCGCGGCAAGCCCAATTCCGCAAGCCAATTTTCCAGGAGAGTTCGCTGAGCCTCGGTGATTTCCCCGAAGACCAGTCCCATCCCCGAACCTGGGTGGCGTGAACTGACCGTCGCGAGAAGATCCAGAATCATACCGGAGCGATGAATCTGCAACCGAACGGCCGCTCCGATGGGAAGAGGATTGAGGGTGTCCACATAACATCCTTGTTGGCTGAGGTCCGAAGTGCGCGCCTGGATGTGCGATCCGGTGCGCATTTCCACCATCTCGACCGGGGCGATGAAAGGGGACCGGCTGGCGCAGCGGCGCTCGCGCGAGGCCATGCTCGGACTCAAAACTTTTTGCGAGGCGGGAGCTTGCGCCGACGCGTTGGAGGGCGCCGGCGGCGAGGCCGTCGGTTGCGCGCCGGCTTGGAGGGCGACGGCCACTCCGTAACCGGTTTCGCGCCGGTGCACCCGCACGACCTCTCCGATTTGCTCCAGATTAGCCGCTCCGGCTTTGGGATCGTATGGCGAGGTCACCCGTACGCGCATGCCCTTGTAATAGCGGTCCAGATTGGTAAAGAAATAGATGGCTTTACGCGAAGCGTTTTGTGTGGTGCGCACTTCATCGAAATCACCGTCGTTGAAATCGGCCGCACGGATGCGTACCTGCAAGGCGATTCCGGCTCGCCGTATCTGCCGGCGCTCGGCTCGCTTTTCGGGCGCAGCCGCAGGGCCCGAATTCATTGACGCTACCGCGCTGACCTGTTCGGACATAAGTGGACGAGCCTCATGCGAACCGGTGACGGTTCGGCGTGCTGCATGCATTGTCGCGGCGGGCTGGCTGGGTGACCATAGAGCAGGGGTACCGCAGCGGGAGTACTAAGGGTCAGCGGCGGAACGCTGCAAGGCTACGAGGGTCCACCGATTGCCGGGGGTTCGGCCGGTGCAACTACTTTGGATTGCTGTATTGCAGACTCGGATCCATGTGGGCTGGCGGCGCGGATGATGACTTAGCGGTGGCTACGGGTAGCGCGGCGATATCTGACGCTTGGAGCTGAGGAAATGTGGGGGAAGCATCCACCTTTCGCTCTACTTTCGCCTCCGACCTGGCGAATATTTTTGCGGTCAGCAACATCGCGGCCAGAGTGGCCACCAGCAGGGAAACTTGCTGCCATGCCTTCAACATGGCGGCATTCCCCAACAGCGTAAGCCCGGCGAAGGTGAATAGCAGGTGCACGCAGAAAACCTGCAGTGAAGATTGCCCCAGCAAAACCAGCGGACGCACCGCGAGGGGCTTCAGTATCTGCTGGAAGCGAATTAACAGCGCGGCCGCAGCGGCAAAATCAATCAGGCGTACCACCCCGAAGTGCCATTTGTCGAACATAGGTTCAAACGCGCCCAGTTCGATGCCGCGCCCTACGGCATAGCGCAACGGCAGGAGCACGGCAAAGACGATGGCTGCGGGGATTACCGCAGCGCGCGCCCATTTTTCGACCGGCAAATTTCCCTGCGCCCAGCGCACTCCAAACCACAGGCCCAGAATCCACAGGAATTGCCAGGCCCACAAATCGAAGGATCCCATTTCGTTGATGGGAATGTGCACGCGCAACACGCGATTGACAAAATCATGCTCCGCTTCCCGCACACCCAGATGGGCGAGGAACCAGACCGTGGTGCTGCCGGCGAGAATGGGAGTCCAGCGCACGCGGCGCGCGATTGTGAGCACAATCGCGGTGAGCAGCAAGAACAAGATGTACATCGGAAGGATATCCAGAAGCGGAGGGCGATAAATCAACAAAAAGGCTTCGGTGACGGCGTGCCGGGGGCCAACCGCGAAATAATAATCGAGCAAATTATAGAGTTGCGGGCGGTTGCCGCGCGCGGCGATGGGCACGGCGACTAAGAAGGCGAAAACCAGAAGGAGCGCGTGGTAAGCGTAAAGCCGCAGCGTGCGCAGAAGGAGCTTACGCCCCATGGCGGGATAGCCTTCACTCTCAGCGAGCCTAAAATAGATTCGCCCGGTGAACAGCGCCGACAAAAAGATGAAGCCCTCCGAGGCGGAAACAAAACCGAACGGCTGATTGGTATAATTTGGCAGAAAAGTCGGCAGGTGGGTGAGCGCCATCCACACCAGCATCAAGCCGCGCACTGCGTCGATTTCCAGACGGCGACCCATGGCACTTAGGCTTTAGATTCACCGCGCCGCCTGCGGGTTGAACGGGAAAGGGATTATGCGCCTCGGCACAATCCTGTATCCCCAGAGTACTTGAGCTGTTCCGCGCCGCCGACTAGCCAGATGGGCGCTTATTGCCGGAAAACCGGACCGATCGCGAATTTACCTCGCACTGCGCAGGTACATCACTCCGCAACGATATAGCTTTTGCTCGGACAATTCCTGCACGTAGGCAATCCGGCCGGGAACAAAGATGGCCTGATCTCCGGGGGCATAAGGCACAGCAACATCGATCAGCGTCTTCTCAAAATATTCCTTGCTGCTCTTGAAACGCAGGCCGCCCCGGGACATGTCTTCGCACGCGACAATATCGTCCGGCATTCCAGGGCGGCGCACGCAGGCTTTGAAATTGACGCGGGTGCGGGCGTGTTTTCGGCGATTTTCTTGTTCTGTTTTGGTAATGGCGGGACGTGAGGATTCGGGTACGGTAACCGGTGTGGCGGGCGATTCCGCCGTTTCGACCTCATTCGCCGACGCACTGGACGCAGATGGCGCCCACGCTGCCGATCCCGGCGAGGTTTCCGCGTGGGTCCAGGGAGAGCTTGCGAAGCCGCGCGTGGGTACTTTCTTGGCTGCCGGCATCGGCTGGCCGGTCTCGAGCGACGAACTGCCGGAGGCGGGTGGAACCGGAGGATCGGGAAGGCGGGGCGCGTCCTCGGAAGGCTTGCTGGTCTGACCGGCTTGAGTCCACAGTGTCGAGGAAAGACACCGCCGGCAGTAGCGCACGACATTCTGGTTGACCGCCATTACATCGGAGGCCAGGTCGTTGTGGTCGACGGTTACCCGCGAATGGCAACCGCTGCACTCCAGCAGAATCTGGCCCGCCAGCTTTTCGGCCTGCGACAGCTCGGGAAACGTCATTCCCCAAAAATTGATCGACGGCTCCAAGAAGGCTATGCCATAGATATATCTGTCGCCATCTGAGCCGATTTGTCCGACCACTCGGGCGTCGGTCTCTTTCCGCGATTCCTCATTGCGAATCACCACTTCCTGTTCCGCGGAAAGTTTGTTGACGGAGACGATTCCTGCGCCGTTGCGGCTGAGCACCACGGTAGTGGTCTGCTCGGCGAACACTCGGCCTTCTATATCGCTGCCGATCAGAGCAATAGCAATCTGTTTAGGAATGCGTCCACCGCAACGGGTGCCATCTTGAGGCATAAGTGTGCCGCTCGTGGAAGGGGTGAACCTAGGGCGACAATAGCATGGTAAATATAAGATTGCTTGACTCTTACACAGCGAGGTGTTGCAGGTGCCAACGGTCTCCATCCCGCACCCGGCCAGCTATGGCCTCCGCCAAAATGATTTTTGTAGTCATGTTTACCGCAACGCGGTTAGCATCACGTTCGTCGAGGAGGTCGCCATTGAAAACGAACGCTACGCTCGTCCACCGGGCAAGTTGTGCCTGGGGAAGTTGGTTTGTCCTGCTTATAGCAATAGCCGCGCCATTCGCCCGCGCACAAACCTCATCGGCGGGACCGGATGATCAGGTTGTGCGCCAGCGCGTAGAGACTCTGCTCAAGGAAATTACCCTGGAAGAAAAGATGGGTCAACTCAGCCAGCTATTTGCTTTCGGCCCGCAAAAGGACATCGATGAGGCAGTAACCAAGGGACAGGTCGGCTCGCTGCTGTTTGTCACCGATCCCGTCGAGATCAACCGGCTACAACATCTGGCTATTGAAGGCACTCCTCATCACGTTCCTTTGATCTTCGGCTTTGACGTCATCCACGGATTTCGCACCATTTTCCCGGTGCCGCTGGCCATGGCGGCTTCCTGGGATCCCGCCATGGTTATCAGGTCCCAGAGCATTGCCGCCCAAGAGGCTCGCTCCGTGGGCATCGATTGGGCCTTTGCGCCGATGTTGGACATTGCGCGCGACCCGCGCTGGGGCCGCATGGTCGAGGGCGCGGGCGAAGATCCCTACCTGGGGTCGGCCATGGCCGCCGCTCAAGTGCGCGGATTCCAGGGCCAGTACATCGGTTCGCCCGATCATATCCTGGCGTGCATGAAGCACTTCGCGGGCTACGGCGCAGCGGAGGGCGGCCGCGATTACGACGCTTCCAATATTCCAGAATCCCAGCTGTACAACGTGTACCTGCCACCCTTCCATGCGGCCGTGAAAGCGGGAGTCGGCTCGGCCATGAGTGCGTACATGGACCTGAACGACGTGCCGGCCACCGGCAATCGCTGGCTGCTGCAGGACGTCCTTCGCGAGCAGTGGCACTTCACTGGCTTCGTGGTCAGCGACGCCAACGCGGTGAAAAGCCTGGAGAACCACGGTTTCGCCAAGGACCTGTCCGAGGCCGCCCTCCATGCCTTCCACGCGGGTGTCAATATGGAAATGGCCATCGGGTTCACCGCGTACTCGCGTAGCCTGCCAGCGGCCGTTCAGAAGGGGCAGATCACCGAGCAACAGATTGAGGCTGCGGTACGTCCGATTCTGGAAATGAAGATTCGGCTTGGACTGTTCGAGCATCCTTACGTGGACGCAGCGCGTTCCGCGCAGATTCTAGCCAGTCCCGACCATCGCATCGCCGCTCGTCTTGCCGCCGAACGCTCCGCGGTGCTGCTCCGCAATGAAGGGAACCTTCTGCCGCTCAACAAAGGCAGCTACAAAAGCGTTGCCGTTCTTGGCCCGCTGGCTGATTCGCAACTCGATACGCTTGGCTCCTGGGCCTTTCAGCAGGATCTGCCGGAGACGGTCACGCTGCTCGCCGGTTTACGCAACAAGCTCGGCTCACAAACGAAATTGAGCTATGCGCCCGGTGTGCAGATCGGCCGCAAGTTCCCATCCTTTTTTGACCAGATCTTTCACCTGAAGGCGCCGACGCCCTGGACCGCTGAGCAAGCCAAACAGGAAGTGTCCAAGGCGGTTAGCCTGGCAAATTCCTCCGACCTGGCCGTTCTGGTCCTGGGAGAAGCGCAGAATATGAGCGGCGAAGCGGCCTCGCGCGAATCGCTGGAGCTTCCCGGGCAGGAAGAGCAGTTGCTCGAGGCCGTGGTTGCAACCGGTAAGCCGGTTGTGCTGATCCTGCTGAACGGGCGCCCGCTCAACATTCAATGGGCTGCTGGGCACGTTCCCGCGATTCTCGAGGCTTGGTATCCCGGCACGCAGGGTGGTAATGCAATGGCGAATCTGCTCTTTGGCGATGCCGTCCCGGGCGGCAAGCTGCCCTTTGCATGGCCGCGCGATGTAGGGCAGCTTCCGATCCAGTATGCGCATAACACCACGCAAGCTCCCGAAAACCAGGGCAAACGCTATTGGGATGAAGAAAGCACTCCGCTCTTCCCGTTCGGTTACGGGTTGAGTTATTCGACGTTCCGTTTCTCGGATCTAAAACTCAGTCGCGCGCAGCTCAAGCCGGGTGAAACGGTCGGTGTCACTTTTGATGTAGAGAACACCGGAGCAGCCGAAGGCGACGAAGTTGCCCAGCTCTACATCCACCAACGCTCCGGCAGCGCGTCGCGGCCGGTGCGCGAGTTGAAGGGCTTCGAGCGTGTCAGCCTGTCTGCCCATGCCAAGAAAACCCTGCACATGTCACTCGGGAAGGAAGAGTTAAGTTACTGGAGCTCGGCGAAGAAAGCCTGGGTGCAAGAGCCCGCGGCGTTTGATGTCTGGGTCGGGGGCAATTCCGATGCCACGGTCCACTCCAGCTTTGCGGTCGTGCAATAAGAATCGATATTGCAGGCCGAATATAAAACGTTGGAGCGTGGCGGGTAATTCGCAGGAGAAGGCGGACCGATGGGCACCATTACGCGACGGAATTTCTTGGAAATGACTGCGGCGATAGGCACCCCCGCGGCGTGAGGCGGTCTGGTCCCGGTGCGAATGCCTCGAGGGTCTATGTTAATTTTTTGTCGCGCGCGCTGCGCGCAGCATCGCTTGAAGTAAACTGCTCGAGCTGGCGGTATTTTTGTGGGTGTACACTGAATGAAAACGTGGAAGACATTTTTGCTTATTTGTGGCACGGCGATCCTGGTTTTGGTTATTTACGGGGCGCGTCTCATTTCGCGTGGCTTCAGCACGGCTGGCGAGCCATCTTATGTCGAGAGGGTTATGGCGCGCGCGGCGCGAAACCTGGCCATCCCTCGCAAAGCTCGGCGAGAGATTAATCCGTTCACCGCGACGCCAGAAATTCTGAAAGAAGCTCGCGAAAGCTTCCTGGACCGCTGTGCCAGTTGCCATGGCCAGGACGGGTCCGGACGAACCAGAGTTGGGCGCAACCTGTACCCGAAAGTGCCGGACTTGCGAGCACCCAGAACGCAGGATCTGACCGACGGAGAAATACGCTACATCATCCGAAACGGTGTGCGGCTCACAGGCATGCCCGGTTGGGGCAATCCGCACGACGAGCAAGCGGACGACAGTTGGAAGCAAGTCCTTTTCATTCGCAGCTTGCGGCAGTTGACGCGGGAAGAGCATCAGCAGCAGGCTGCCACCCTGAATTCGGCGCATTACAGCGGATCGCCATCGTGCCAGAAATGCCACGCGTCCATCTACGAGCATTGGCGCAAAACGCCGATGGCCAACGTGGTTCGCGATCCTCGAGAGTTTCCGGACGCCATCATCCCGAACTTGGCCACCAACACCGTTTCCAAATTCAGGAAGGAGGATGTAGCGCTGGTTTACGGCAGCGTCTGGAAGCAACGCTACTTCACAAAACGAGGCGACGACTACTTTCCGGAGCCGGCGCAGTGGGACATCGGCAACCACGTCTGGCGGCCCTATTTCGTGGCCAAGGGCATGGACTGGTGGGAGCCGTTTTACCCGCCGGACAATATGCAGCGGCCCACCGGGCCGACCTGCGACGGCTGCCACTCGGTCGATTACAACATCCACACCCGGCAGGTGGCGGAGTGGAACGTCGGATGCGAACGCTGCCACGGGCCGGGAAGCGAGCATGTGGCCCATCCCACGCGCGGAAATATTTTGAACCCGGCGCGGATGGAGTACGTGGCGGCCAGCGACACCTGCATCCAATGCCATTCGCAAGGACGTCCGCTGAACAATCCGATCGAAGGGCGATATTACGACTGGCCGGTGGGCTATCAGGCCGGCGGAAATCTGCAGGATTTCTGGAAGCTCGAGGACCATACGCTCGGCGAGACCACCTTTACCCATTACCCCGACGGCACGGCGCACAAAAACCGGATGCAGGGAAACGATTTTGTGCAGAGCGTGATGTACCGGCGCGGCGTGACCTGTTTTAGCTGCCATGATGTGCATGGCACGGAAAACTACGCGCAACTGCGAAAGCCGGCCGACCAAATTTGCCTGGACTGCCATGGGCCGCAATCGCTAAACGGGCCGCGCACCGGAACGCTTGAGGAGCATACCCACCATAAGAAAGGTTCGGCGGGGAGCAGTTGCATCGCGTGCCACATGCCGAAAATTGAGACCACCATAGCAGACGTCAAGGTGCGCGCGCATACGTTTGCCTTCATTACGCCGGCGATGACCGACAAATATAAAATTCCCAATCCTTGTACTTTGTGTCATACCGACAAGAGCACCGCCTGGGCAAGCGAAGCGTTGCGCCGCTGGCCGGAACGCTCGCCATGGCGTACCGAGTGAGCCGCAAATGGCCGTCAAGAATGTTGCCCGGTCTTTTCACCGCGCAATGCGAGGGAAGCTGGGATAAACTGCGCGAGCCATGAGCGTTATCGACGAAGTCCTGGTTGCCAATGAAATTTACTCGCGCACGCATGAACTGCGCAAACTGACCCCGCGTCCGGAGCGCAAACTCGCGGTGCTTACCTGCATGGACACGCGGCTCTCCATCCGCACGCTGGGATTGAAAACCGGAGACGCGCACATTATCCGCAATGCCGGCGGCATCGTTACCGACGATACGCTGCGCTCCCTGATCATTTCCCATTATCTGCTGGGAACCGAGGAAATTATGGTCATCAACCACACCGATTGCGGTTTGATGCTCACCAGCGAACAGGACTTGCGCACCCGAATCCAGAATCGCGCCGGCACCGCGGCGGTAGCTCCGGCATTCTTTTACGCCTTCCAGAACGTCGAAGAAAACGTCCGTCACCAATTGCAGAAATTGCGCACTCATCCGTGGATTCCCGACGCGGTCGTCGCGCGCGGTTTCGTGTACGACGTATCCAGCGGCCTTCTCCGCGAGATCAAGAACGCCTAGCGACGCGAACTGGCGCGCAATTTTCTTCTATGGTCTGCGGGTTTCCGGGGTGTAATGGGCTTGCAGGTAGAGAATGATTCTCTGCCTGCTTTCTTCCGGAATGGGCGCGCCGAGCGTTTTGGTCATTTTATTCACTTCGGCCTCCCAGCTGGCCGCCGGAAGCGGTGGTTGCATGGTGATGTAGCGCGGCGTGTGGCAGGTGTTGCAGTAAATCTGAACTTCCTGCAGGCCGTCGCCGGGAACCAGATCGACGGCCGGCGCCGGATAAGCGGAAACCTGGAAGTTAGCGTCCGGCGAAAGTTCGGCGGGCCCAGGCTGGCTCAGGGTGCCCAGTTGCGCCGGGGCATAGTTGCCTTTTCTCGTCTCGGCATAAACGCAGGCCGCCGCCAGCGCCAAGCCGCACATCAGCAGAAAAATTGCGCGGATTTTGTATTGCACGCTCCCGCTCCCTTCAGCTCGCATTGCCCACCACGATTTCCTGGCGCTCCATGCGATTCCATAAGTAACCGCCTGGATTCCAGACCGGCTCGTCCGGCTGAGTGTTGCCTTTTTCGTCGGTAGCGCGGACTGCCAGCGAATAGCGGCCCGGCGATCTTGCGGTCCAGGGCGCCTCCCACGTGCGGAATGAATACGCGCCGTGGTTTTCACCCAAAGTTGCAGCTGTCCAATTCTTTCCATTGTCATCCGAAACTTCCACGCGCTGAATGCCGGCAAAGCCGCTGAACGCGATGCCGCGTAGCATGACGTTCATGCCTGCGGGGATCTTGGACGAGCCGTCGGGCGAGATGAGGAAAGAGCGAACGGGGAAACGCCCGATGGGAATCGTCTGTACTTTGCCGGCCTTCATATCGTCGGGAGTGGTGCTACCCCGCGGAGTATCCGGAACGCGGTAAGCGGTCTTCATCCAGAAATTCTCGTCGGGCGCGCTGAGAATGCGAACCCAGGTGAGGCATTTGGTCCAGTAGGTGGCGAAATATCCGGGAACAACCAGACGCACAGGAAACCCGTTGAGCATGGGAAGCGGCTCACCGTTCATTAAGTAAGCCACCAGGCACTGGTCAAGTACGGGATTCTTGAGGTCCAGCGATTTAAGAAAGACATTCGAGCCCAGGCCCTCCGGCCCCGGACCAGTTTCCAGTCCCTGAAATTGCACCTGCAAAGATCCGCTCTTGATCCCGGCGCGATCCAAAAGCTCGCGCAGCGGCACCCCGGTCCACAGAGCATTGCCCATCGCGCCATTACCCCATTGGCCGCCCGGCACCCGCGGCTGCAAGTAACTGCGGCTATTGCCGGAACATTGATTGACGGCGGCAATGGCAACAGGTTTGAACTTCTGCATCAGCTCGGGCAGGCTGAACGCGAGCGGTTTGTCAACATCGCCCTCGATGCGCAATCTCCATTCTTTCAGATCCACCGCGTTGGGGATGCCTTCCAGATGCCAGCGCACGTAAAACGCTTCGTTGGGGGTGAATGCGGTGCGGAAGTAATGGCGCGGTGTTTCCAGTTGCACCGGGCGGTCAGTCAAAAGCAGCAAAGGAACTTTTTGCGGTTCGCTGATATAAGGGCCGACGGAATTCCAGTGCGGATTGGCTCTTGGGCCGGTGAAGGTTTCCACGGCTTTTTCGGAAGGCGACCGCTGGGCCCAGGCCAAGTCTGGGACCAACCATCGACCAGCAGCGATTCCACCGCTAGCCATTCCCAAAGTCCGCAGCAAACCTCTCCGAGTAAGATATCGCTTTGGCCCATGCATGGAACACCCTCCGGCTTGCGGACTATTGGCCAGAAGTCCGCAAAGTGTCAAGCAGCGACTTTATTTTCTGCCTTGCGCGCCGACTTACGGAGTTACCGATTGGGTGAGCACCGGTGACGTGCTGGGGTTGAAACTGGTGCTGCCGGTGAAGACGGCCGTGATGGAATGCGATCCGGCGGCTAGCGCTGACGTGGTGAACGCGGCCTTGCCGCTGCTAAGGGTCAGCGTGCCCAGCGTTGTTGTGCCATCTTTGAAAGCGACTGAGCCGGTGGGCGTGCCCGTTGTGGAGGATTTTACGGTGGCAGTGAACGTCACCAGGCTACCGTGCGTTGACGGGTTTAGCGACGAGGTGACGGCCGTGGAAGTGGCGGCCTTGCTGACCACGAACGCAAGCACTGCAGATGTGCTGGCATTAAAGTTTGCACTGCCGGAGTAAACCGCAGTAAGCGAATGGGAGCCCACCGTAAGTTTTAAGGTGGTGAACTTCGCTTTACCAAGACTTAGTGCGGCGGTTGCCAAAATCGTGGCACCGTCCTTGAAAGTGACCTGGCCGGCAGGGGTGCCGGAAGTGGCTGACTTTACGGCGGCGTAAAAGGCAACAGGTTGACCGAATCGCGAGGCGGACGGCGAGGAGGTCAGTATCAGGGACGTTGCCGCCTTGGTGATGCTTTCTGTCAAAATTGGCGAGTTACTGGCCGCGAAGTGTGCGTCGCCGCTGTAGGTTGCGGTGATGTTGTGGGACTGCGCCGTCAGCGTTGCGCTGCTGAACGACGCGACGTCACCCGACAGCGCCGTGGTTCCCAACGTCGTGGTGCCATCCTTGAAAGTTACCGTTCCGGTGGGAGTTCCCGACGTGGCCGGATGAACCGTGGCGGTAAAGGTCACGGAACGCCCGTAGACCGACGGATTCGCCGAAGAGACGAGTGCAGTGGTAGTGGGCGCCGACGAAATGGTGGCGGAGACTTGCGCGGAATTGGGGCTTTCGCCGGATGCGTTGATGGCGGAAACGACGTAGTAGTTTGCGCCTGGATTCGCAGCAGTGTCGGTATAGCTATTCGTCACCAGAATGGGCGGAGGTGCGATGATCGTGTAAGGGCCGCCAGCGGTCGCGCTACGCTTGACGCTGTAACGTATAGCGCCGGACTCGGCGCTCCAGGCAAGATCAATCTGCCCGCTAGAGCTGGCCAGAGCGGTGACTCCGGTCGGTGCCGGTGGGGTGGCACGCGCTCGCTCGCAACCTTGCACGAAATAGTAGTCTCCGTAAATCAAGGATACGTCCACGCCGGAATTGGCGGGCACATCCGCGCTGCCGTGGAGCAGGATGCCATCGGTGGCGAGGCGACCGCCGAGGTATGCGGAGGAGGACAGCGACGACTGAATGTTGAGCGCGGCGGTCCGGTACCGGGCGCTGTCCGTCGACCCGACGTATGTGCTCAGTTCCAGTAGCCCGGCGGCGGCAATGGCCGCCGCAGAAGAATCGCGCGGCGCGGTGCCGCCTTGAGAAAAATCCCAGTACGGAACAAAGTCGGGTGGCAGATTGTTGACGAAGTAGTTCGCAAGCTGCTGCGCCGTAGCCAGAAACCGCGGATCCTGCGTGTAGCGATAAACCATAGTGAAGCCGTACAGTCCCCAGGCTTGGCCGCGCGACCAGGTGCTGTTGGTGCTGGCGCCCTGGACCGTAAATTTGCTGAATACCGTGCCGTCGGTATTGTAGTCCACTACATGAAAAGTACTGCCGTCGGCCCGCACGTGGTTTTGCATCGTTTTCACGGCGTGGCTGATGGCCATGTCGCGCCAAGCGGGATTACCGCCGTTCCGCGCGGCGAAAAGAAGGAGTTCGAGGTTCATCATGTTGTCGATGATGACGGTAATGTGGCTATCGTAATTGGGCCAGGATTCGATGACCCCCGCGCCAGAACGCCAAAGGTTGGTGGCCATGGCGTTCGCGGCCGTCTGGATGACCGTCATGTCCGCGGGATCGCGCGTGATGCGGTAGGCATTTCCGTAGCTGCCCAGAATCTTAAAACCGATGTCGTGGTCGGAAGCGTTGAGGTCCTGACTTTGCATGCTGGCCGTTTGGGCTTGCGCGCGCGTGAGCCAAGAGCTGTTCAGCGTTTGCTCGTACTCAAACCAGAGTAAACCCGGAAAGAAGCCGCTGGTCCAGTGGCTGGAGGAGGCCAGGTTCCATTTGTTTGCGTTCGCCGGGTTAGTGCTGACGGGAAAGAGTGACGTGCTCGTATAGGCCAGAGTATCCGTAAGCTGCCCTTGCGCCAGAGTGAGGGCCTGGTCCGTGCACCCGGAGGATTGGGCGCTAACGACCGGTGCCGTTCGATAGACGATGAGTGTCGCAAGGATGAAAAGCAGACCGCAAATGCCGAAAATTTTTCTCATTTGCCGGACCTTGGCGCTCGCTGGGTGAACGGGGAAAAAGGGCGGGTAGAGGAATCGAGCGAACAGATGATATCACACAAGGGCGCCAACCTAGCGCCGGTTGCGGAACAGAAGACCGATTATCACTGTGGCCAGAACAACTCCGAGTCCGACGGCCAGCGCGGCATAAGCATGGCGAGAGAACAGAGAGAGGATGTGACGCCCATATCTAACACCCAGCCATGCCAGGATGGTGTAACGCACCGCGCGCCCAGCGCTGAGGGCGGCCAGGAATTTAGCCAGCGAATACTGCATGGCGCCCGCGGCGATGACGAAGGGCACGAATGGAAATGGTGGTGGAAGCAGCGCCGGAATCGCAATCGCGGCCAGGCCCCAGCGTTCAAAAGCCTTCAGGACTCGATCGGCTTTCCGCTTGGAAAGCTTCTTGGCCAGCGCTTCCTTCCCGCCTTTTCGCGCGATGCGGTAAGTCAGAAGCGCGCCGAGCACGGAGCCCGTCGTAGCCATGGCCGCATAGTAGAACCATAGCGGCTTGTCGCGCGCGGAAAGCAGGACTACCGCGAAATCCATGCTGCCCGGAAGCGGGATAACCGAGCTATCGAGCAGACCGAGTGGGATCAACCCGATTCCCCCTAGGTGCAAGAGCCAACGGGTTACGTTTCGTGGAACAGAAGAAAAGAGAGTGGAGAGGTGTAAAGTCGACATTATGCGCGGCCGACGCTGTAGGGCTCAGCATGCTGCACCCTAGCTGGGCAACCCTGCTGCCACCAGAGCAGCCCGATGTCCCGTCCAAAAATCTAACTCTTGATTCGTTCGCCGTCCCAGGTAGTGATGGCCTTGCGGAAATAAGATTCGTTGGCCAAATGGCAAGCCAGCGCCGCATTATGGCCAAACACCACGTCTTCCACATTATGTTTGCGGGTGCGCACCGCATCAAAGTACGTCCACATGTGCGGTTTCTGTTCGTCCCAGGAAACGCTGCGGAACGTAAGCCCCTGCAACCCGGGCTCCTTTGCCGGCGCGGGATCGTGTTCTTCATGCCATTTATTGATGTACTCCTCGCGCATCGCCCGCGGGAACCCGGACGAGTAGTAGCTGGGCGATTCATCTTTGCCCGTTTGCGGGTAGTAAGTCAGCGCGAATTCGGTCACTTCCAGAATGCCTTTGGAACCGTTGAACCGATAGATTTCCGGTGACTCCGTGCCCAGGTTCAGCCGGAAGTAGATTGGAATATCGCCATATTCGAACAGCGTAGCGTGTACGTCTGGCATGTCTCGGCCATCCTTCCACCGAAGGATGCCTCCACTAGACAGCACTCGCTTGGGCGGTTCGTTCAGACCGAGCATGAACATCATGCCGCTGACCAGATGCACCAGGAGGTCCCCTGCCACTCCGGTTCCGTACTCCTTCCAGCAACGCCAGCGCGCGAAATACTTGGGAGACATATCGGGATCCCAAGGCTTATGGGGGGTGGTCCCTTGCCAAGTATCCCAATCGAGCGTTTTCGGCGAGAGATCGAACGGTGGCGGGTATTCCCAGGCGCCGGTCGGATCGTTGCGGCCAAGAGAACCCTCCACCATCATGAGGTCGCCGATGGTGCCCTGGGCAATCAACTCTTTAGCCTTAGCGCAGAGCACGGAACTAACTCGTTGTGAGCCGATCTGGATCACCCGGCCGGTCGCTTTACCCGCTTTGACCATTTCGAGTCCATCCGCAGGAGAGTGCGACATTGGCTTTTCGCAGTAAATATCTTTTCCCGCATGGACCGCGTCCACCACCACTTGCTTATGCCAATGATCCGGCACCGCCGCGATCAGACAATCGATTTCCTTGTTGTCCAGCAGATCTTTGTAGCGCCGGGTGACGAACAAATTGGGATTGCCGGTGATTTCCCGCGCCAGCGTGTGCCGGCCGTCGTACAGATCGGCAGCCGCGATGCATTCGGCTCCGGGGAGGCCCACCGCCGCGGTTAGCAGGCCGGAACCCTGCATGCCGATGCCGATGATGCCGAAGCGCAGCCGGTCACTGGGAGCGACGCGGGGATAGCTGGCGGCTTCCAGGCGGTCATCCGGGAGAAAGAAGGAGTTGGCAGCGGCCAATGCGCCCGCGGCACCGGCAGTGCGTTGAAGAAATGTACGTCGAGAAAGGTCCTTTTTCATTGGGGCTCCTGAAATCTTTAGAATCTAAGAGGTCAACGCACAAGACTTAACAAGCCAAATGCTGCGAAGATCGCCGGTTTCGCGGTTCCCGCGAAATTCGGACCTCGCTAGCGCAATGGTTGCAGCGCCACTTCCTTGAAAAACACGATGTCGTTGTCGCTGTGATTCTGCAGTCCCATGTAACCTTCATTGGGGCGGCGTCCGCGCTGCGGCTCGAAGTCGAACTTCCTTTCGGGGACTGGCTGGCCCTCGGTGTAGTCGGTAACTTTGACATCGTT